>Ga0315279_10000130_pt1 | contig 161018 bp, 145 predicted proteins | sample YL17G06_20_MG_FD_203694 | JGI IMG/M metagenome (GOLD analysis project Ga0315279, IMG submission 203694) | Sediment microbial communities from Yellowstone Lake, YNP, Wyoming, USA - YL17G06_20 | ecosystem: Environmental > Aquatic > Freshwater > Lake > Sediment | place: USA: Wyoming | collected... | reverse complement strand
TGAAGAACCTAATTTTGACGATGATGAACCGTGGCTAGATGACGATAAAGACCAAGATGAACCGCAAGAACCAATTGAAGGGACCGACGAGCCATTAGGTGAAAAACAGCAATGCTAGTACTGTTCCACACTTCTTTAGTCATTAATCTGTAAAGAGAAGATTCCCAGACTGTCGAAGGAGCAAGCTCAATTGTCGCGCGCTGCCTTGTCCCGAAATTATGTGTTGAAGTAGGTTGGCGATATTGCCTTGTCAGATCGCCCAGTGTTTTCGGCTGCTTCTCTGTTTAGAACCAGACACATGATGCTGTAGAGGGCGTAAGAGGCAACGTTCTTGAGGCCTCTGACCTTGTTCATGGTCAAGCTGTATTGGGTCTTCAGAAAGCTGTAAACAGCTTCAATCGCTGGTCTCTTGTGGTACTTCCTCTTCAGGTCTTCTGGTCCATAGGTTCTGAATTTTTTATCCACTCTCAGGAGGCCTTTAACTTTGCGTTTCTGGTTTGCTGGGTAAGGAATCACCGCCTCAATAGTCTTCCTGACTTTCTCATCGCTGTATTGACTTTCAGCTATTACGCGTTTGAGCTTGACTCCTACGCTAGAGAGGATTTGCCTTGTCTTCTCCAGCATGGTCGGAGTGTGTCTCTTCTCGTTCTCGTTTGCCAGAGCTACAACGCTCACCAATGGAAGCCTGCTTTCAGAATCTATGGACAAGTGAAGCTTGTAGCCTAAACCGAACGTTCTGCCTGCCCTTCCAACTCTCGCTTCTCCGTCAGAAAATCCTGTTTGACTGTCTTTTGGGTGGCGTGTGCTCCAAGCCTTCACGAAGGAAGCATCCAACACAGCGTCAACGTCAGAAGCCCTGCTTCTCTTCAAGAGCGCAACAACCTTGTCCTCTATTATGCTTTCAAGCTTGTCTGCTCCTACCTTTCGGGCGAACCTGCTCAGGACAGACCTCGGATAACCCTTCTCGCCTTTCTTGAGTAAACAGATCTTTCTAAGCCTATCATCGACACTCAGCAATCTAGTCATCTCCCTCAGGCTGCGAACACCTTTCATTCTCATAACAACGAATGTTCTGAAAAGTCCTACTGGACTTCGGGGAGGTCTTCCAGGCCCACCCGCATGAAAGCATTCGCGCAATACTCTTTCAGCAAAGCTTAAGTCAACGTTACGAAAGAGGGTTTCAAGGGTCTCGTGTTCATCTTGTCCAGCTAAAGGATTCACCTCCTATGCTTGGACGTAACACAAAATACGAGACCCCGCTTCCCAAATTAAACATTAACTCAATTTAGGGACAAGCCAGCGCGCTAGGTTTGAGGTATAAACGAATTAGTTGAAGGACCGCCGAAAATTTTAAATGGGCATCTACAATATGTACTTGTGGTGTTTTTTTGGTTAAAGTGAAGAAAAGTTCTGGAGCTACGCAGGATTTCGATAAGGCGAAACTTAAAGCTTCTGTTAAGAAAGCTGGAGCCAAGGAGGAACACGCAACAAAGGTTGCCGACAACGTTGCAAGTAAAGTGAAGGAAGGAACGGTGACTGTCGAGATAAGGCGATGGTGTATAACCGAACTTAGACCACTAGACGCAAAAGCTGCAAAAGCTTACGAGACATTTGAAAAACCAGCAAAGAAAAAGTGAGTCTCGCCAAAAATCCATATGCTTCTCTTTTTTTTAGAAAAGCCACTCCTGAAGGGTTAATTCTGTTTAATACAACAGCGCGCTAAACAGTATTTCTATTTAACAAAATTCATAAACAAAAAACTATAATTATTTGTTCTTAGCGAGGTTTGAGCAAGATGCCAAAGAGCAAGAAGAAAAAAGGAAAGAAGAAGTAGGCGCGCGCTCCTGGGTTTGCGGCGGAAAAGCTGTCGACAAGTTCAGACTGAACTGTAAGCTGGAAAAAAGCAGCTCGGCTGATGCTTCACGTTGACGCTATTATCGTGTATATGTGGATGGCCACTGTTGCCAGGAAGAGTATTCCCATCGTGAGTGCTGCGGCTTTCAGTTTCCTCGAGTCTATCAGCAGCATTGATGGCCCGTCGTATGCTGAGACGAGCTGAGCGGTTATGAGGAGTATTATGGAGGTTACTGCGAGCCAGAGGCTCAAGTTCCAGAAGTCTAAAGGAACCTGCGCTGTCTAGTCCTCCAGCATTCTGTATTCGATGGTTGTCGTCTGGTCCTGCGTGGTTTCTTCTTTTTGTATGACTATGGGTTTTCCAGTTGCTTTGGCTAGGACGCAGGCTAGTGCGCTGGACAGGGGGCAACCGATTGTTTCATGTGCCCTTCTTAGCTTGGCTGTTTCTTCGCAGAGGTGTATGAATATGTGTTTGGCGATTCTGATGGTTGCGGTTGTGTCGTTTGCTTCTATGATTGTGTCTTTAGATATTTCGAACTTCTCGAAGAGTCGTGGGAGTTCCTTCTGGAGATATTTCAGGTCGGTTTCCGTGAATGAAACGTTCAGTTCCTTCTCGAACAGCCTCGATAAAGCTAAGCCGGGCGGCGTGAGATAGATGCCGTCTGGCTTCTTGGAGTAGAGTTTCTCCATGTCTATTTCTTCACGTTTTGGCAGGCCGGCTTCAGCGTTTGAAGGGACAAACACTAGGCTGGACTCATAGTCTTTCAGGAGCTTTGGAGGCAGATAGACACCTTTCGCAGTTGAGTCCGAGCTTGTGAGTATTCTTTCGATGTCTGCGAAGCTTGAGATACCTGTTGCCGTCAGCAGGTCCAGTCTCACGCGTTTGGAGGGGACGAGATAGAGCAGGAGGGCCCCCCACGGATAAGAAAAATCAAGCAGGAGAGAGCCTCACAACTAACCCTTTTTCGCCTTCCTCCTTTCTGACTTGAATCCCTGAATAAGCGGGGTAGAACAATGTATCGAGGAATGTTGTATTAAAAACTAATGGAACCTAGTTCTATAACATTAAAACTGTAGGCTGTGCCGATTCTACGAATCAAATGATTCAAGCAGCTCGAGCAAATACGACGCGTCAAGAAGCATTGGCAACAACAGTTTCCGTCATCTGCCCAAAATGTCTTAGCATAAGATACAGAAAAAACACGCTAAACAGCATATCCCAGATGCTCCGATACTGCTGCAACGCTATAAAAAGAAAAAGGGAACTAAGAGGAATTTGTTCAATCTCAAAACGAGATACGACGAACTTGAACGTCAACATCAAGACCCCGTAGACATGAGACTCCGAGATCCCACAATCAAGTCAAACAGTCAGGAGCCACCAGAGTGTATGTTTAAAGGCCTTATCAGCCCGTGTGAATACCCCAACAATCCTAAAACACAATATCTGGCCAAGGGCTTATGCTAACACTTCGAAAGCAAATTGAAAATCCCAGAACGCGCGTGCACCTACGATTTCCAAATGATCAATATGCGCATTGTTCAATCACTGAGAAGAGCACCAGCCTCCTTTTTTCGAGGTGGAAAACAGGCGCGAGATCGAACTTGTGCTTAGCGCGCGCTGTGTTGTATGGTGCCTGAATCACTCTTGAATGTCTCCCCAGCCTCGGCGGGAGCGTTGTGCAAGGTTGGACAAGGGAGTTGTGAAAAGCCTTTTCCACTCCCACCCCGAATAGGAAAACCCGGTGGTCTGGAAAGATTCGATAGCGCCAACGTGCAAGCAAACATTATAACAGGCCAAAGGCAATTGAAAGTGGGCGAAAACCTCAACTTGGAGATAGAGCTCGTTAACGCTGGAAAAAGCCCCGCTCTCTTAATCAAGATCACTGAACTTGTCCCTCACGGTTTCGAGCTGGCAGAAAAGCCTGAAATGAACCGTCTGGAAGACAGTTACCTCAACATAAGGGAAAGCGCGTTGACCTATTGAAAACGGAAGAGGTGAAACTCATCCTGATGTGGAATGTTCAGGGCGAATTCTCACTAAATCCGATGATACTATACTTGGACGAAAACAGCAAGTGCAAGTCACAGCAACCAGAACCTGTGACGACAACGGTCAGGGAGCTGGGAATAAAGGGCTGGTTTAAAGGAGAAAGGTGATTCGCGACCTAGCTTTGCGCGCGCTAGCGTGTGGCGGTCTTGTTCTTGGTTGTGTTTAGAAGTTTAGAAGATGTGTTCTTTGCTCAGCCAGTCTGGGTACCATCTGTACTGTTGTAGGGGTTTTGCTTTGCGCAGTCCTTCGTAGGTGGCTTTGGCGAGTGCTATCGTTCCGCGTGCATCGTGGTAGAGTTTGGCGAGGTTCTTTGCTTCGAGGCTTTTGAGGGTTTTGTCGAGCTTTTCTTCGTTTTGGTCTGTCAGTCTTTCTTTCAGGTCTTCTCGTGTCATGTAGAGACCGGGGTTCACGATGTAGTCGTCTGAGAGTATCGTGAGGATGTTCTCTTCGGTGGGTTCGTGTTTTGCAGTGGGTTCGACGGTTGATGTTGGGACTTGGAGTTTCTCGTGTAGGCGTCGGCGGGGCATCTTGAGGTCTCTGCTCATTGCTTTCAGTCCGCCTCTGAGGATGACGAGTTTCATGATCTGGTTGGTTCCGGCTCCTATCTGGTTGACTTTAGCGTCTCGCAGGTAGCTTTCAACGGGGTAGAACCTTGTCCAGCCGTCGCCTCCCATGACCTGGACGGCGTCGCTTATGAGTTTTTCAAACGTGTCGGACGCGAACATCTTGGCGGTTGCAGCCTCCACCATCGCATCTTTATGCTGATCCAGAAGGTAAGCGGCATGGTACACGAGCAAGCGGGAAGTGTACAGTCCCGAGAGCATTTCGGCGATTTTGCCCTGGTTGACTGGAATATCAATAGTAGGCTTGTCGAATTGAACGCGCCTCTGAGTGTAACCAACAGCGTGACGTATTGACTCTCTCATTGGGCCAAGCATGCCGGCTGAGAAGACGATGCGCTCAAAGTTTAATCCCGCCATCATCACTTTCCAGCCTGCGCCTTCTGCGCCTATCCGGTTTTCGGCCCGTACTTTTACCTCGTTGAAGTCTAGGACGCCGTTTGGAAGACCGAACCATCCTGAAAGCTCATTGATTTTTTCAACCGAGAAGCCTAGTGTTCCCTTTTCAACGAGAAAAGCCGTGAGGTGTTGATACTTGGATTTGTCCTCAGGCTTTTCGCTGGTCCTAGCGTAGACGACATAGATGTCAGCCAACCCAGCGTTTGTTATGAAACGCTTTTTGCCGTTCAACACGTAGGCCTCGCCTTCGCGAGTGGCTGTGGTTTCAATTCCGGCGGCGTCAGAGCCAACTGTAGGCTCTGTTATACAGACCGCGCCAACCACGTCTCCCTTGGCTATTCTGGGAAGCCATTTGCGCTTTTGCTCTTCAGTTCCGAAGGTGAGAAGCTGCTCGACACCGCCGAACATGGACACCGCGTACGCCTCGGACAAGGCTGAACACACTCTGCTAAGCTCTTCAGTCACGATGCTTGCGCCAGTCACACCCGCGTTCAACCCGCCATAATCGACTGGGACCACGGCTCCGAACCATCCTTTTCTGGCCACTTCCTTGAGCAGTTCATCCGGAAACTCTTTGGTCCAAAAGATTTCCTCCCCTCTTGGCAAGGCCTTGTCAGCAAAAGCCTTCGCTTCCTCCATCAGGTTTATGTGTTTCTCGCTCCACCAGGAAAAATACTCCATGTTCTACACCACGAACAGTATTGGCTAAGAGGCCATGGAATTTTAAACTTTCGCCAAAGTATCAACAAATGTTCTTGAACTCGGGCCACTTGAGAGACCGACGTGGAGATAGCGACATCGAAGTCTTTGCTGCCCGACCTTGAAAAGTGAGTTTATGTCAAGTCTTATATTATTGACTGTTAGAATAGGAATGTGCCTCGCTTGTTGGAAAGTGTGTTGGATGAGAAAGACAATATTCAAGAGGCTTGAGGCTCAGGGCCTGATTGCGAATTACAATCACCTGAGAAAGAATTTGCCACCGAAACTTCCTGAAAGAGTGTTTATTTGGGACGAAACCCTGAGGGAAGGGGTTCAAGCTCCCGCCGTTTTTTTGACTTATGTTGAGAAAGTGAAGCTTGCCAAGATGATGGATGAGGTAGGAGTAAACATAATAACTGTTGGTTTTCCCGGACTTTCCGAAGAAGAGAAGAACACTGTCAAGAAGATTGCCAATGAAGGCTTTCAGCAGGCAAGCCTCGCTGCTTCTGCACGCATCGTCAAAAGCGACATAGACGTCTGTTTGGAATGTGGCATAAGAGAAATTCCGATATTCACACCGTTTAACGGCTTGAACCTTCAGTACAGGGTGAAGTTGACTAAGGAGCAGGTTTTGAAAAGGACTGTCGAATGCATTGAATACGCAAGAAGACATGGCGCAAAAGTGGATTTTGTCTTGGAAGACGGTTCAAGAACACCGTTGCAGGACATACTACAGATTTTTGAAGCAGCAGTGAGAGCCGGCGCAGACCGGCTAGTGATCGCTGACACATTCGGGTTCTTGAGACCATTGTCAATGCGTTACCTCGTATCCCATGTGAGAGAAGGCCTGTCAGAACTGGTCAAGAAAGATGTTCCGCTCACAGTTCACTGTCACAACGACTTCGGACTAGCCACGGCGAACAGTCTGGCAGCCGTCGAAGAAGGCGTTGCACACGTTCACACTTGTATTGCGGGATACGGTGAAAGGGCAGGATGTGCACCTTTGGAAGAAGTTTGCACCGCACTGGAACTGCTTTATGACGTGGATACTGGCGTAGACTTGGGCAAGCTCTACCGGCTTTCGCAACTGGCTGAAAAGGCTTTCGCTCTGCCAATCCAGTTTCACAAGCCGCTCATAGGAGAGAACGTTTTTTCATACGAAGAAGACGAAAACATCAAGGATGTTCTTTCAAATCCGCTCGCAATCGAGCCGTTTCCACCGGAAATCATTGGAAGAGAAACCATGTTTTACCTTGGCAGACAAGCAGGCAAAAGTCTTGTTGAAAGCCGTTTGGCGCAGGCAGACATCAAGGCCACGCCCATGCAAACAGACGAAATCGTCAGAAGAATCAGAGGAGCGCACGAGAGACTGGACAAAGGCGAAGCACAGATGACCTTCTACCAAATCAAGAAGTTGATGAAAGACCTCAGAAAAGGCTTGACGGAAGAAGAATTCTGGAAGATAGTCGAGCAAGTCACGAGGCAGAAGCCTAAGCTTCCGAAAGAAGAGAAAACTGTGCATGCTTAGTTCTTGGAGAGTGTGACTATGAAGGAAGGTTCTGGCAAGGGCAGTGCCGCGCTTTCTGCTGTGAATTCTTTATAAGGGAGTTCTGAGGATACACAGCACAATAATGAAGAAAAGGGGACGAATGGTATGGATGAAGGTTGGCGAGTGTCTATAGGCGTTATAGTTTTCGTATTAGGTGGTTTACTAGCCTTTTGGGGAGGCAGTACCTATTCTGCTACTAATAGCGTTTTTTATTTAGCCACACTCATAACGGGCTGTATAGCGGTCGTAGTCGGCGTAGGATTATTCTCAAATGTCTTGTCCCACATTCGCGAACACCCAATGAGAGTACCTGGCATCTGCGGTGTACTAGCCCCTATAATTGGATTCATGGGCATACTGTTGGCAACCCAATTGTATTCAGATTTCAGCTGGTTTGACAATGCCTTGAGCGATCTGGGCGTTGTAGAAGGCGTGGCAGCGTCTTTGTTCAATTACGGGCTGATAATCAGCGGGGTTCTTGCTTTGATTTTCGGCCTAGGGTTGTTTGCTTTCCCTCGCAAGACAGTCGTGGAGACGAATACTGTTACTTCGAAAGCTGCTATGCAAAGTCGCACGCGTGCTAAAAGGGCTGTGACAAAAGTTCTAGGCATTGTGGGCCCTCTCATCTTCGTTGCTGGCGCCTTGGCCCTAACTTTGATAGGAATATACCCTGAAAGTGCAAAGCCCATGCACTACTACTCGTCTGTAGCTTTCTTTGTGCTCATTCCAGTATCGATGTTTGTAATTAGCGCGAAATTCCTGCTGTCATCAAGAGTGAAAATGGGCTTGTTCGCATTAATTGCAGCTGCATGTGCAGGAATCGTCTGGCTCGTACAATTTACGGTGAGACCTGTTGCAGGCGATGCTATTGCCGAGACGCTCTCTGCACTTGCAGTCTCAGCGTGGATAGTAGTGTTGGGCTTCAAGATGTACGGAGAGACTTCGCGCCCCAACAAGTAGGCAGCGAGTTCGTGCACGTTGTATAAGACCCGTCCTAAGAGACTCGTCCTAAGTTGCTTCGAAACAGTTCAAAAATTGAAACGCTCCTTGTTGTTGAACCATGTTGAGAGAAACATATTAAGGCAACCGGCAACGAACCTATGGTTCACGTAGGGAAGGTTGGCTATGGAACAGGTGGCTGTGAAAGTTCAAGGGCTCGCTATTAGTTACGGCTCGTTTGTGGCTGTTGAAAACCTGTCGTTCACGGTTAAGAACGGAGAAATCTATGGCTTGCTTGGCCCTAACGGTGCGGGTAAGACAAGCACAATCAAGGTTTTGGTGGGCGTTCTGGACCCCCACGCAGGCAGCGTTGAAATCTATGGCACACCCATCTCAAATGAAGTGGCTGCAAAGAGTCAAGTTGGCTACGTTCCAGAAGAGGTTGTCCTGTTAGATTCACTCACTCCACGGGAGTTTTTCGAGTTCATATCCTCAATAAGACGATTAGAAACAAATGTGGCGAATTCAAGGCTTGAAAAATTCGTATCGGCCTTGGAACTCAAACAGTACTTCGATACTCCGATCGCAGCTTTGTCTATGGGAAACAAGCAGAAGGTGGCTATTGTCGCAGCCTTGTTGCATGACCCTAAACTGCTGATCCTGGACGAGCCTTTGGTAGGCTTGGACGCGCGCTCCTCAAAAATCCTCAAAGAACTGATAACTTTCCACGCGAAGAAGGGCGGGGCAGTGATATTCTCAACGCACATCATGGAAGTGGCTGAGAAACTCTGCACAAAAGTGGGGATAATAAACAAAGGAAGAATGGTGGGAGAAGGGACGGTTGACGAGCTTCGCACGCTTGTGAAAGATGCTGAAGGCTCGTTAGAAGACATTTTCTTGAAGGTGACTGAGCAGGAAGCAGGAATGCAGGACATAATCAGGGCTCTGGAAGAGGAGTAAGAAAAGCTTGAAATTTCGCGAGATATGGAAGCTTTCAGCCACTGTGTATAAGGAAATATCTTTTCAATCGATTTTCTCTCTCCGCGTCGGCTCACCCTTGCCTCAAAGGGGCAGGACTGACATCAAAAGACTCGTCGGCAATGCTCGAGTGAGCACGCTGATAAGCAAACTTCTCACAACGGTTTTTATTGCGATTTTCGGGTTCACAGTATTCCTTCCGTTGACCGGCTTCATGCCATCACCCACGCCTCCACCTCCAAGAGATGTGACGATTATAGGTAGTGTTTCAGCGTTTCTCGCAGTCGTGCTTTTTCTGATAGTCTTCATGGGGCTGCAGGTTTCAACAGCCTTTGTTTCATCAAAGATCGCAGATATCTTGGCCGCTCTTCCACTTTCAAAACGAGAGATTTCAAACATCATCTTCCTGTGTTTCTTGAGAATGTTTGACATCCCCCTCACGGCAGGGGTTGTCGTGTTTCTTTCAGCATATTTTCTTGTTGGAGGTTCAATTCTGGGCGGCTTATTATCACTTGTAGCCGTCTTAATAAGTGAGATTTTTGCTCTAGCTCTTACAATCGGCTCGGCTAGGTTCTTCTATTCGAGAGTTGCGGGAGGTGGGGGAAGGTCGAAATGGCAAACACTTGTAAGAGTGGTCTTTATGATCGTCTGGATTCTTCCCACTTTCGGTGCATACATAGTCATAAACTTCGCTGGGAGCATCGTTCAATCCTTCGCGTCTCTGACTCAGTCCTTTTCTTCGATTATGCACGTTCTAGTTCTGATTTTCCCATTCTCTTACGGCTTCCTCGTGTCCTACGCAACTTTCTTTGAAGTCACGGATTATGTTGCGCTCAGTCTTTCTATAGCAGCTTCAGTTGCATACGTGTTTATTGCTGCCGTCTGTTTGAGATGGGTCACGCGAACGGTAAGAACAATTGGTGGAGGCGGAGTCGTTGCAGGATTGAGAGATGTTGTGAAAGACACCCAAATTAGGCCTCAAATCCCGTGGCTTGGAATAATTCGCAAGGACCTAAGGATTGCTTCTAGATCTCCTTCGTTCGCGAGCCTTTTTCTTCTTCCGGCCATGCAGACAATCATCCTTTCAATATCGTTCTCTTCCTTCAGTGATCTGGGGCTAAGCGTTACCCTCGGAGCTTTAACCGGAATATCAATGATCACGCTTTTGCTTCCTCCAACATTGCTTTCGATGGAGGGATTAGCTTCCGCGTACACGAGAAGTCTTCCCTTGAAAAAGAGAACATTGATTTCTGCGAAGACATTGTTGTCTATCGTCACGTACTTGATCTCTCTGGTCGTGTTTTTCTTTGTTGCAATGTATTTGAAAAGAGACTTTTCTTTCATACTGACCTATGGTGCAATACACGCGCTCGCGGTATCGGCCGGTATCATGTTCGAACTCACGGTGTTGACGAGAAAGTTCTGGAAGGAAGGCTTTGCAGTGGGCAACATCTACTCGAGACTCACCACGTACATTTTGATTCTGATACCAGGGTTCACGATTGTTCTGCTACCAATTATCGGTGCATTCGTGGCGTTTTTCTTTGCTGAAAATCTTGTTCTGCCTATATTTCTCTTGATGGCTTCCTCGGAATTTGCGGTGATGACTGCGATCGTCGCTTATCAAAAATAGGTTAGCTTACTGAGTTCGCGTAAATCTGTGAGCAGCAAAGAGATGAAAAAGACACGCTCATTCCTAGGTTTTCAGCGAACCTGATCGCATCGTCTGTTGGAAAAGCTATGGCATCGACGCCTGCCTTAATGGCCATCATGTCTGTTTCGACCCTGTGTTTGCCCTTAGGACGCATGCAACCGAGAACCAGTGGAGTCTCGGGAAACATTAACCTTGCAACTGCTATTACTTTCGCTATGGCCGCAGGTTCGGGCGGTTCAACCTTTTCCATTTCCGTTCCGCGTATCGGCATGAACGCAATCGTGACTAACGCCGAAGGCCTGTATTTCCTTATCATCTGCAAAGCGTGTAATTCACCTTCGAGTCTTCCATAGTGAAGGCCGACGATAACATGTGGAACAAATGATATGCCAGATTCCTGCAGTGCCCTTAAGGAATCAGAATAATCGTCGACTGTAGCGTTCAGTTTGTATATCTCCCTTATGGTCTCGTTTGAACCGATAATGTCTATCAGGGCTGAATCCACCTTAGCCTCTGCCAGTGCCCTGGCCGTAGACTCGTCGATTATACCTGTGTGCACCAGAACTGTCAAGCCCAACTCCCGCTTAACTCTTCCAATTCCGTCAACGAATTTTTCGATAGGCACAGATCCTTTAGGCAGGCACCCGCCGCTTATCAAGCATCCCAATGCACCTTTTTTCTTCAGACGCATGCAAAGTTCGAACAATTCTTCAGAAGACGTGACAGGGTACATCGTTTCCAGAACCAGACCACCGCAGTGTTTGCAGTTGAGTGCACAGCCTTTGCCCGTTACAGAGATAGTTGGAAAGTCTGTCGGTGAAGAATGATAATAGCTTGTCTTATAATACATGAAACTTGGGGCGTAGAACCGAATCCTCTTGGATCTGGAACGCAGCAAGTTCTTTTTAAGAATGGCCGCAAATTCCTCTTCATTCATGCGCCAAACGGCTTGAGGGGAAATCTGCTTCATCGTTCTCCGTTAGGAAGGCACAATCAGCTGTTTAATACTTTTCGTCGGATAATTCTTTCTCCGAATTTTCTTTGTGCTTTGAGATTTCGGGTACTACTTTCATCGCTCCATCTATAGCCATGAGAGTATCTTGTATCTTCTTGAAGCACTTTTGGAAGTCAAGAGCCTTGAAAACTGATGTTCCTCTCTCGGTTGCGGCGTATGATGTTCCTTTCGGCAAGAACCGTTCCTCAACGAGTCCGTTTTCTATTAGGAAATCTAGGTTTTTCTTGAGGGCAACGCAGTCGAGATTGACCTTGTATGCAAGCCTATCGATTTTTGAAGGTCTTTTTGCAAGAGCTTCCAGGATTGTCTCATATGTTTCGAGCCTTGACCTACGCAAGTACATGCACCTTGGATGTGGCTTTGTCTTGTTACGGATAAAATGTTTGTGAATCCTGAATCCATAGCTAAGAACACGTATCCGCGTGACCTTTTTTCGAATCAAACGGATGTTGAGACCGTCGTGAATTATCGAACAAGGGGCAGCTCTGTCCTGCATAAATGCAAAAAACAGAGTCACGTGGAACCGGAATGAAGTTCTTCCTTAGGAAGTAGTTTTCTGCCCGTGATCTTCGTAGGTGTGATGACGCAAATCCTTGCCGCTCTGAGCTCACTTTCTCGGTTTCTTCCCGGTTTGTGCATGTACTCATCGAAGCCTAGTGGAACCCTGTACTTGTCGATGAGCCTCTGCAGACACGGTATCATTTTCTGTTCATCCTCGATGATTTCTGTCTTACCGAAGATTATCACGCTTTTTGACATTGTAGCGTCAGACAGAGTCTCGTCCACCTCGAAGCAGACATTGGAATTCTGTTTGAGGGCTTCCATCTTCAAGCCTTTGGAACACGTGTGAAACAAGACTTTTCCATCGGCGTAAGCGAAACCGACTGGAACTACGTATGGGTCTCCTCTAAGAATCATGCCAAGTCGGCCTATCCTCGCACATGTTAGAAACTGATCGATTTCTTCACAAGTCATCTCTTTCACAGACATTTTAGGTCGGAATCCCATGAGAGGTTATAACCTAGTTGGAGAACTCATGGTCTATTTAAATATAGTTGCAATCTGTCTGCTTCCTGTGATAATCCTTTTTAACATCGTGCAACACTTGACACATCGCATAAAAACGTTGATGCAGATACTAGTGCTTGCAGGGAGGTACCATGGAACTCATCAACTTCTGTGAGAACTTGCCTAAACAGATTCGTGTTTCACTCGGTTCTGCCATTGTCCTTGGATTGGCGAACGCAAAGCTTGATACTGCGCCAACAACAGCCTATTTGATGACACACCGCCCGGAGAGGTGCACTGCAAACTGTGCGTTCTGCCCGCAGGCCCGAACAAGCCGCACAAGAGCGGACATGCTTTCAAGAGTTTCATGGCCATCCTATGAGACCCAAGAAGTACTCAGAGGAATAGTTCGGGCGGTCAAGCACTGCAAAATCAAGCGCGTTTGCATCCAAGCTCTAAACTATCCACGAGTCTTCACGGACTTGCATGCTCTGATACATGCAATAAGTCATTCTGCGAACGTGCCAATTTCAGTATCATGTCAACCTCTTAACCGCGAGAACATAAATCGATTGGCAGACGCAGGCGTCGAGAGGATTGGCATACCATTGGATGCGGCCACAAAAGACGTTTTCGACAGGACAAAGGGCGCCATTGCTGGAGGCCCCTACAGCTGGGAAAAACAGTGGCAACTTCTGAATCAGGCAACAGAGGTTTTCGGAAAAGACAGAGTCAGCACACATTTGATAGTCGGATTAGGCGAGACCGAGAAAGAAATGGTCAACGTCATTCAGAGATGTGTAGATATGAATATTCTTCCAGCCTTGTTTGCTTTCACACCGATACCGGAAACAGCCTTGGAAAATCAGGCACAGCCGTCGATTGCAAAGTACAGACGGATTCAAATTGCAAGACACCTAGTGTTGCATGGAATCGCAAGATGCGAAAACATGGACTTTGACGAAAAAGGTATTCTCACCGATTTCGGAATCGGCAAGGAAAAATTGTCCCAGATCATTAGGATGGGCAAGCCATTCGTCACTTCTGGATGCCCCGGCTGCAATCGCCCGTTCTACAACGAGAAACCTGGCGGTCCTATTTACAACTTTCCAAGAGAACTAACCCTCACGGAACTCTCGACCACGATGAAGCAACTGGGGCTGGGATGAGATGAATTCTTGAGAGCCTGTAAACATTCGGCACTTGAGCAACTGTTTAAACAAGGAGACTACTGTGAAGCGCGGACAAAATGCGGCAAAATACACGACAGAACGAGCCTGAAGCGCCTGCTGGAAGATTTTTCCAGAGAAATACATGTGTGCATGAAGTTTTGTGTCGGCAAGTCGAAAACTCTATGTGGGGGATATGCGTCTATGCACTCCTGATTGCTGGTGCAGAGTTTGGTGGAAGCGCCTGTAGAAGACAAAATGATAACGCTTAAGGAAGCTGTGAAGCTCGTTCCAGATGGAGCACATCTTTTCTGGGGGGGCTTTGGTTTTCAACGTCCGCCAATGGCTTTCGCCCATGAGCTTGTGAGGCAGAATAAACGTGGTTTGACCCTTTATACGTGCGGGTCGGAAATGGACATGGACATACTGTGCGGAGCAAAGGTCGTTTCGCGTCTCGAACTAGCGTTTTTTGCAATCGAAGGCATAGGGTTGGTGCCCAATATTCAACGCAGAATTCGTGAGGGAGCAATCGAGATTGAAGACTACTCGAACTTGGCTATGGCCTTGCGATTCTTAGGTGGCGCGCTTGGCGTGCCTTTCATGCCCCTGAAAAGCATGCTCGGCACGGACATCCTTGCAAAAAAAAGGTTCAGAACCAAGAAGTCAGAAGTCATCAACTGCCCGTTCAGCGGGGTAAAAGTTGTACTCGTCCCATCTGTCAATCCCGACTTCAGCATCGTGCACGCATCGCGAGTGGACAAGGAGGGAAACGTTCAGATTGACGGCATCAAAGGCGAAGATGTGGAAGGCGCCAGGGCTGGCAAGAAGGTGATAGTGCTGGCTGAGGAAATTGTTGACACCGAACTAATCCGGCGCCAACCTGATCAAACAGTCATACCCAACATTTATGTGACTCATGTTGTTGAGTGCCCGTGGGGCTCATTCCCGATGATGGTTTACAACTACTACGATTACGACATCGAACACATACGGATGTACTATGACCAGTGTAAAACCGAAGAAGGATGGCAAAAATACTGCAACGATTACATAATGGGCCTAAAGGACCACATGGAATTCCTCACCAGAATCGGCATCGAACGACTTATGAAGTTCAGAGCTAAGAAGCCGTTCGCTTACTAGGGGGAAGAGTGAAGATGACAAGAAAACTTGCGGAGCTCGACGAATTTTCTACACTTGAACTGATGGCCGTATGCGGATCGAGAGCGATAAAGAACTGCGAAGTTGTCTTCGTGGGCACGGGCTTGCCCATGATCGCAGCCTTGCTGGCCAAGAGAACCCACGCGCCGGGGGCAAAAATCGTTTTTGAAGCCGGTTTCATAGATTCAAACGCCAGAGACGTCGCCCTGTCAATAGCTGACTCCAGGCTGGGTTATCGCGCGTCTGGAGCCATCGGCCTAATCGAAACATTAGGACTTATGCTGCAAGGAGGACACGTGGACGTAGGCTTTGTGGGTGCTGCACAAATCGACACGTACGGAAACCTAAACACGACCTACATCGGAAGCTTCGAGAAACCAACCGTGAGGCTGCCTGGAAGCGGAGGAGGAAACGACATAATGTCTTCAGCCAAACGCACGGTGGTCATAATGACCCATGAGAGAAGGAAAATGGTCAAAAAGCTCGACTACCTGACAAGCCCTGGGTTCCTAGACGGACCTGGAGCCAGAGAAAAGGCAGGGTTACTCGGAGGCGGTCCTTCGCTTGTCGTGACCAATCTTTGCCAGATGGACTTTGAACCTCGAACAAAACGCGTTAGGCTGGCCACGGTTCATCCCCGCGTTTCGGTGCAGCAAGTTTTGGAAAACACGGAGTTCGATTTAATTGTACCCGCAGATGTTCCAACGACGGAACTGCCCACTTGTGAGGAACTGACGCTTCTGAGAGCTATAGACCCCAACGGAATCTACATACCAAGAACAAAATGAAATACGCCAACTTCAATACGTCAAGCTTTTTCACCGCAAGTTCGCGAAGGTCTTCTAACGCCGTCAAACGAGTAAGTTGTTGGCATAATCCATCAGTTTAATTCGTATGTTCAGCCCCACGGCGATATGATCTTCGAGGTAGTTTGCGGTGGGTTGTGGGTTATTTCTGGCTTGCTGAACAAGGCGGTGAGGCTTGGGTGAAGCTTTTATTTGCCATCTTTTCTCTTAACACCGCAAAAGGGCGGTTCGGTGAGCAGGCAGATGGAAAAGCCTTTCTCGTTGATTTGTGTGACCCATATGCTCATCGAAGTGAACCTCCTCATACAAGTTGCACTTATCCCCGTGATAACCCAAGAATTCAAGTTAAGCCTGCTTGAGGCTTCTCTGATAGCTACGGTTCCAAGCTTCGTTCAGCTCTTGATGAATATTCCTTCAGGCTATTTCTATAACCATTTTGGCGTCAAGCGTCTGCTATTTGCCAGCATGCTGATAGAGGGGCTTTCCGGTTTGCTCGTCAGTCAAACAAACAGCTTTTGGACATTGGTTCTAGGAATATCCTTGCTGAAAGTCTCGTCTCCCCTATATCACATTTCGGGGTTAAGCCAGATAAGCAAGATCGTGAAGCCATATCAGATGAACAGGTCAATGGGCTTTCACAACGCACTCGGAAATCTAGGCTCGGCCGCAGGTGTCCTTACCCTTGCCATCTTTTTGTCGACATTGGGTTGGAGATGGACCTACCTGTTCTGGTCCTTCCCAGTCTTGGCCTGGGGGTTTCTGATATCGAGGTCATTACATCTTCAAGCTGAGCGGCCGAAGAGAACGGAGGTCGATGGAAAACGTAGCCTGCGAAGGTTGCCTTTTGTTCTGTCGTCCGGCTTTCTACTTTTCCTGATAGTCATAGCTGTTAGGGAATTGGGAGCAACTGGAAGCTCGACTTTCATGACCACGTTTTTTGTCAATGCCAAATACATGTCCGAATCCACAGCAAGTCTAGTCTTCGGGTTGGGACCTTTCGTGGGAGTAATAGGCTCTCTTGGAGGCGGCTACCTGAGCGAAAGAACGGGAGGAATAAAGGCACTGGGCTGGATGATCCTCGGCTGCGCAGGCGCACTATTCGTTCTGCCTCTTATTCCACAGTTTTCCCTGATCGTTCTGGTCTACATCGTCTACTCATTCTTCGCCAATGGCGTGTGGTCGCCCATGAATGCTCTGGTTGCAGACATGTTGCCTTCCACCGACGCAGGACTGGGCTTCAGCGTCTACTTCTTCACCGATGGTCTCACGACTGCGATTGCGCCAATTCTGGCAGCCGGAGCCATAGAGTTGTCTGGCGTGTGGTTTGTTTTTCCATTCAGCGCGCTTTTCTTGGTGTCAAGCCTCATTATGCTCCAATTCCTTCCTCGCCACAGAAAACGTCTCGCTACGCAACTTTGAAATTCCTTTGATTAACATCATACGGCCAGAGCGAACAAAGGAGTTGTGAACGTCTTGAACTTCAAGTGGAGGCTTGAGGGGCTTCAGGAGAAGATGCTGAAAGTCGACATTGACCTTGTCGTTTACGGTTCTTGTCAGAACTTTCAATACCTGACAGGACTATTGGTGAATTGGCGCCGTTGGGTAGATCTTGGTTGTTCGGCGAACAATGTGTTTGTGCCCAGAAAGGGGGAACCTATCTTGACTTTGGATGAGGACTCGTCAGAGCAAGCGCGGAGTACATGGATTAAGGATTGCAGAATTTCGGGCAAGAAAGAAGATTATCGAGACACGCTTAGAAAAGTGATATCTGACCTTGACCTAAAAGGATGCAACGTCGGGTTAGGAAACCACGTTTGGGGCTCAACTATCACACAAATAGGAGAGCTTCTGAAAAACCCGCGGTTCCTCAGAGCGGATGGACTTATGGATGATTTGAGGATGATAAAAGACGGTGAAGAGATTGGGCGCTTGAGAAAAGCGGCCACGCTAACGGACCAAGTGATGGAAAAAGCGGTTCCGAAAATCAAGGAAGGCGTAACCCAGAAGGAACTCGAACTTGACGTCGAGTTTGAAAGCAGACTCCTAGGGGCGTCAGACGTGTCCTTTCCGCCAACTGCAGGGTTCGTTAAGTCGGGTTCAGAAATCTCGCAGAACCCTTTCACATACCCAAAAGAGAAAGGTCTTGTATCCGGCACGTCCATAGCTTTTGACATGGGCTTCGTAGTTAATGGATACTGCTCTGATTTCGGGAGAAGCTTTTACTTTGGGCCGGCGAGTGTGGAGGTCAAAAAAGCGTACGAGGCGTTACAACAGTCAGTAGTTGAGACAGTGGAGAAAATCAGGGATGGCTGTGTGCGTGCGTGCGAAGTCTTCCCAGAGTTAGAGAAGACCTTGGACAGACTGAAGTATGGAGATTATATTCGTGCACGTCTGCCAACGAAAAACCTCGGACACAACATCGGCGTAGAAGTTCACGAACCCCCATGGCTCAGCCCAGAATACGAAGAAATTCTCCGAAAGGACATGGTTATGGCCCTAGAACCCAAGCTGTGGCATGCCGGCGAATATTATCTCCGCGTGGAGGACATCGTTCTTATCGGGCCGAAAAAGGCTGAATTCTTAACCGATTTTGACAGACATCTGTTTCAATTGTGATGTTAGACCATTGTTTTGCTATGTCACTAATTGGTTTCCTGAGGGGGCATGTTGTCTGGAACGAACTGCGTGAGCTTTCGCAGCGAGCGCATTTTATCCTTGCTTCCAATTCTTGCATCCTCTACTGCTTGCTTGAGAATTTGGATGGACTCGTCCATGGCTTTTCGGTCGACTGGGTAGGGGACACCGTCCTTTCCGCCGTATGCAAAAGAGTATTTCACGGGGTCCTTCCAGCTTGGTTTTTCGCCGTAGATCACTTCTGCAACCAAAGCTAGGCCTCTGACTGTAGCTGGTCCAACGCCTCCGATTCCGAGCAATTCTTCGTAGCTGCCCGGTTGAAACTCGTAAACTTCGCGCAGAGTCTTCCAGTTCACGCTTCGCGGCATGGACAGATAGTCAAATGAATACTCCTTCCAGGCGGTGCCTGCGTTAATGGGCAGCCATTTGCTCAAGGGTTTTTGAAATTCGGGCCTGGCAGACTGGAACATTCGTATCAGCCTCTTCGGCTCTTCTTTTGCAAGATCGACTGAGGCCTTTCTGCAACCCTCACTTGTTTCTGCAGTCATGTCCAGTACAGTGTCGCGTTTCACGTCGCCCACTATTGCATTGTGCGGTTCAACGACAAACGTTCTCACATTATCGGAGAGCCAATGGTAACGCCTCGCTGTACGATCTTGGGTGCACATGCCCTGTTGCACAACCGCCCATTTCTTGTCATCGGCAAGGAAAAATGCGTGATGATAAAGCTGATAACCTGCTTGCACGGCTGTGTTGTCAACTTTTGCGCTCATTCTGCTGGCGTGTCGCAGAACCTCGATGTTGTCGCTGGAGAACCCGAACTCTTCACCGACTTCACCTATTTCCATGGGCGTTTTTCTAGAAGCTTTACCTTTTCCGCCACACACCGCGATACCATGCTGCTCAGGCGAGAGGGCTTGTTTCAGAATCCCAGTTAGAACCGTGGTAACGCCTGAAGAGTGCCAGTCATAACCTAAAACGCAACCCAAAGCTTGAAACCAAAACGGGTCGGAAACACGTCTCAGGAACTCGTCTGAACCGTACTCATCTACAATGATGGTCACTATCTCCTTGGCAAGTTTTTGCATTCGTACAATTAGGTATCGTGGCGCCCGGCCGTAATGAAGTGGAAGCCTAGCAAAGCCCGTTCTTTGCACTGCAACACCGCTTGTGATATAAGTGCTGTAAAATTGGTTTAATCATTTTGCTTTTTGCTTCAGAAGATGTCCTTCGCGGTCAATTTCGCCAGTGCGGATCCGCGTCGTTGAGATGGCCTTGTGATTTTCGGATGGAACCATGCCGATGACGACTATTTCAAGCGGGTTTATTCCGATTTCCTTCCTTTTTTCGTTGATTCTGAGGGCGACGGGCTCCGTCTCCTTACTAACAACCAGTGCTTCAATAGGATCCTTGGACAGTAGCACCCCACCATAGGCATCATTTATCGGAATTATTTCAGCCCTCTGCAGCATTCCATGATCTCTTAGGAAATTCCTCAGGTCCTCTTTGCGCTCCTCGTATAATGCTGTTGGGTGAGGCTTTTTCATTTTCTTAACAAATTCGTCTGAAGAAACGCCGATCATGACGCGTTCGCCTATGTCGAAGGCTTTGATAAGCAATTCTCTATGTCCCTTGTGAAGTTCGTCGAAGGTTCCGCCAACGCCGACGGTTCTGAACTTTTTCTGCATCGGATTTCACATTTAACGCGTCTGGACTGTCTATAAGACTATTTTGGTTTGATTCTGTCACTAATGACATCAAGTATCTTCCTTGCAACTTCTCGCTTTTTGGATAATGGCACATGCACTACGTTCTTCTTCTTGTCTATGATGAAGACCTCGTTGGTGTCGGTTTCGAATCCGACTCCTTTCTTTCCCACATCGTTGACGACGATGAGATCAGCCTTGGCTTCCATCAACCTCTTGTATCCGCTTTCTATCAACTCTCTCTGGGGCAGCTTATATTCAGCGCGGAAAGCCACGAGAAAACTTCTAGGACTGACTTTTTTCACGCTGTCGATGATCTTCACGGTGGGTTTCAGCTTCAGATCCAGCGAATGCAGCTCGTGTGACGAAACCTTGTATGAATACGGTTTTTCAGGGGTCCAGTCGGCAACCGCAGCAACAGCTATGACTACGTTATATCTTTTTGATTTCAGTTCAGAAACAACTGCTTCGTACATTTGTTCTGTCGTCTCAACAGTATGCAGATAGGCTCTCGGGGGAGGAGCTTCCGTTCCCGAACCGTAGACAAGCGTCACTTCGGCCCCGCGGCTCAAGGCTTCTTCCGCCATCGCGACGCCCATTTTTCCAGAGCTCTTGTTCGTAACAACGCGAACAGGGTCTATGTGCTCCACGGTTGCGCCCGTAGTAATCAACACTCTCAGTCCGGAGAAATCCTGTCTGGCTGCAAGTCTGCGAATGACCGCATGGACGATTTCTCTGGTTTTGGCGATTTTTGCCTTTGCTTCCTTGATTCTTGGACCTACGAATTCCACCCCCAGATCTTTGAGCTTCTTGATGTTCTTGACTAGTATCGGGTGGTTGTACATGGATTCATGCATTGCCGGAACGATGATTATTGGACAATTTGACCCAAAGGCTGTTGAGGCAACGGACGTGACAGTTGTGTCATCAATCCCGCAGGCAATTTTACTTATCGTGTTTGCTGTGGCTGGTGCTACCAGAACTAGGTCAGCTTTCAAAGAGTGTTCTCCAACCAGAGCGACGTGTTCAATCTTTCCCGTCAGCTCCGTTATGACTTCGTTTCCGGTTGCCCATTCCATCAGGTGTGAGTGAACGATTTTCTCGGCCATCGGCGACATCACAGCGAACACGTCGGCGCCGTGTCGCATCAGTGCTCGGGCAATCTCCGGGCTTTGGACTGCCGCGACGCTGCCGGTTACACACAGAACTATGCGTTTCCCCTTCAGCTCCTTGCCCTCAGTTCCCATAATGTGCTTCGACGGATGTGTTGACAAAACCAATCCTCTCATCTAACCTCTTAATTCATTAACTATCTCCTTTAAATCTTGCAGTAATTCTTCAACATGCTGTTCTTTAACGTGAGGCATTATCACTATTCGAATGTGGCTTGGAAAGAGGGAGACTGCCCATTTCCTAAGCCTTAATTCTTGAGCTATTCGGCGAATATCAAACACGTCGGATTTCAATCCAACAATGTTCATCGTCGGTTCGGCTATCGTGCTCAGACCCTTGATTTTTGGGATTTCTTCTGCAAGCTTCAAGGTTAAACGCATACATTTACCGACGATACTTCTGTAGCCTTCTCTTCCAAGATGCTTCATCACAGTCCAGACAGCAATGGCTGAAGCGCCAGAACGTGTTCCAACAAGCGTGGCTTGCTCAGTTTCTCCGCCGGACAGATACGGGATGTCCCATGAAACTGTCTTTCTAAGGTTTTCGTTTCGGAACAATATTCCACCGGCAGGGATAGGAGCTAACCCCATCTTGTGCGGATCAACCGTGACGGAGCACACCCCAGAAACTGCAAAGTCAAAACCCGGCACCTTGTATCCCAAGTCCTTCATGAACGGGAGTACGAACCCTCCGAAAGCCGCATCCACGTGAAGGTACAGGTTCTTTTCCAGAGCAAGTTCCGACAACTCTTCTATCGGATCAACCACACCCAGCCCGGTCGTCCCAGCTACGCCCACGATTGCTATGGTTCTTGGATTCACTGCCTCTTTTACAGCTTCCACGTCGACTTGATATCTGCCATTCAATCTGGCCCTAACAATTTTCAAACCTAGCAAGTCTGCAGCCTTGTCGAAGGAACAGTGCGCAGAAGCAGGCACTATGATTTCACCGTTGGTTTTCTTAGAAAGCTTCTTGGCGGTCCACAATGCTAGAACATTAGCTTCAGTTCCACCTGTCACTATCTGCCCAGAGGCTTGCGGATTCGAAAGAACGCTGCCCAGCATCTCTACTGTTTCTTTCTCTATTTCAGCCACGGCAGGAAAGAGTCCCGAGTCACCTACATTCTTGTCGATAAAACGGGTATACACTTTTCTGGCCAAGGGATGTGGGTTGGTGCACATGGAGCCCACGATTCTTCCAGAATTGTACGTAAAGTCTCCTTGAAGCCTTGATTCAAGCTCTTTTAGAAGCGCTTTTTCAGGCAAGCCTTTGACCTGCATTTTTCATGGCTCCGATGCGATCTAATGGTAGGTGTGTTCCTCGTCTGGATATTTGCCAGTGGAAACTTCTTCGACGAACTTGGCCACGGCATCTTTTATTGTCTTGTTCAAGTCAGCGTATGTCTTTACATATTTCGGTCTGAAGTTCTCGTCAAGACCAAGCATGTCATTTGTGACCAGAACCTGCCCGTCGCAGTGTTTCCCGGCTCCAATGCCTATCGTAGGCGCGTTTACGGATTCGGTTATTGTCTTCGCTAGACTCTCAGGAATACATTCTAGCACTATGGAGAAGACACCGAGCGTGTCCAGCTCCTGAGCGTCTTTCCGAATTTCGTTGGCTTCTTCAGGGTTTTTCCCCTTCACGTGATAAGCTTCGGCCATTTGAGGGAGCATTCCCACGTGGCCCATCACCGGGATTCCACTGTTTATCAAGGCTTTTATGGCGTCTGTTTTATTTCCTTCGATTTTGATTCCGTGTGTTCCTGCTTCAATGAATTGCTTGGCATTTCTCAGGCAGTCTTCTGCTGTGTTGCAGCTGTTTATCGGCATGTCTCCTATGATCGGCGTGGCTTTGGCTCCTCTTGCCACTGCCTTGGCGTGGTAGATCATGTCCGCCATCGTCACGCTCTTGGTGTCGTTGTAACCTTGTACAACCATGCCTGAGCTATCGCCGACAAGAATCAAGTCAATGCCACTCTGGTCCAGTATTCTTGCCATTTGAAAGTCGTAGGCCGTCAACATTATGATTTTCTCTCTACCCTTCTTCTGTCTAATTCTCTCTTGGAAGTTCATTTTTCTCCTCCAGAAATTTCACGAGATGGACGATGGTTTCGTTCACTGGTGTTGGAACGTGATGTTTTCCGCCCAGCTCGACTATCTTTCCGTTAAGGAAGTCAATTTCGGTTTTCTTCCTTTTCATTATGTCTTGACACATGGAAGAGAAATTCGTGTAGCTGAGAATCTCTCTGTCGATTTGTTTCTCTAAATCCTTCGGGAGGGCTATCCCCTCAGCGTTTCCAACTTGAACGCATTCTCGGACAATTTTATGCCTAACACTTGCTAAAGTTTGTGTGCCGATCTCACGATTTCTAACACGGAAAATGGCCGTCAAAGGGTTCACCACGCTGTTAACGACGACCTTGCCCCATATTTCTTCTCTGATGTTCCCGGAAATACTTGTCTTCAAAGCGCACGCATTCAGGGTATCCGCAACTTTCTCTGCTACTATGTCATGTTCAATTGTTGTTTCTCCCTTCCAATACCTCACCTCTCCTGCTTTGAAGAACTCCGCGGCCATGGATGTCACTCCTCTTAGAACCTTGGCCTTGCCGCTGACAGCGCGCCTGACCGTCTCTTCGTTTCCAAGGCCATTCTGCAGAACCAGAACAACCGTGTCTTCTCTGAGAAGTCTATCTATTCCTCTTACCGCTTTTTCCGAATCATAAGCCTTTGTTGTCAAGAAAATCAGGGTTCCCCAAGGTATTTCCCGGATTTCAGTGTCAGCTTGTACACGAAAGGTTTCATCAACATCGCCAGAAATTGACAGACCTCTTGAGTTCACAGCGTCTGCGTGTGCCTTGTTTCCGATTAATGTTACATCGTTCTTCCTGGATAACAGAGCGGCGATGACACTTCCTATGGCGCCAGCGCCGAAAACGATAACTTTTTTGAATGACATATCATTCGCCCTCGCTCGCGATGCACAGGCTTTTTTCTGCGAACCTTGAGAGGCTCTCATTCATGAATTTGATGGATTCAGCCAGGTTTTTCTTGTTGTCAAAGTTTCGCAAGATTTCTCTGCACTTTCCAACGCCTTGCTTTTTCAGCTTCTGTGCGGTCTGCACTAGCCTTGGCGTTGCTCTTATAATGTTGTCAACTATCGTGATGGTTGCTTTCTGCGCTGTGCGCGACAGGGGGTTAAGATCTACGGCTATCACTTTTTTGCCCATTTTGACAAGAGCTTCCGTTCTGTCTCCGTCTTCTAGCGGCACCAGAACTACGTCGGCCGGCAGTATCCCTCTCGGATCAACGCGTCGCCTTTCACTGCTTAACTCTGGAATCCTTGCAGATGCCTCTTCGCCTACCCCCAAGACTTTTCGTGCCCCTGCCTTTACAAGCAGCTTTTCTATTGCTAGCTCCCTTTCAAGGGATCTGTAGAAGAGATTGACTTCAATCTTCGCTTCAGTAACATTGGCGAGCTTCACGATTTCCTTCGCGACCAAGGCCGCCGTGTTTCCGTTGACAGAGATAACAGGGTTTTCTGCTGTCAGAAGCATAGCTGCGGCTGCAACCGCAGCTTCCGATGCCGGCTTACTAGTTTTTTCCCCTAGCAGGTAATCGAAGGCTTCTCCACGACCGTGCGCGATGAGGCCTGAAACAGCGACAACTCCTTCACGACAATGCTCGATCAGTTTCTCTCGTGTCTGCAGAGATTTTGCCCTGGGGTGATCAGGTGGAATCTTGATGCTGGTCATCGAAGAAGTCGCGCTCCTTCGTGATCCACTTTGCTGACAATGATATGACCGTTCGAGCCATATTCACGGAAGACCTTCAGGATCCTTTCGACATTTTCTTCGTCAGTTATGGTGAACGCGGATTCTCCGAACATTGGCATGCTGCAGACGACGCCGGCTTTGTCTGTCGCGTCTAAGATGCCTCTTACCTTTTCACCTATTAATCCGACATGTTCAGCGAACTGGCGTGAGAGCTTCATGAAGTTAGAAACGGTCGGTGTTTTAACCAATTCGTTGACTAAGTCACCGCCGAATCTGTTTATGCGCCTGCGAGTTCCTGGGTTGGTTAAGAACTTTCTAGTGGAAAGAGGCCCGAAAACGTGGCACGCGACCACGGCGTCTTCTGGAACGGGCACGCACTTTACTTTGCCGATTCCGGGGGCTCCTGGCTTAACCCTGATCTCGAGCCCACCGACCGTCTCGGCCATAACTGTTCCAAGCCCGGTTTTGCATTCGACTTCGGCAATGTGCGCAAGCTGAGCAGCTTCTGTTCTTGACATGCCCAACCCTAGGGCCTCGTTCAAGGCCAAGGCAAGACTCAACGCTGCAGCTCCACTCGTGCCGAGCCCAGCACCTATCGGAACCTCGATCTGATGTTCAATTGTGACCTCGAGATTAGTTGTCGCGCCAAGACGGGAAAGAAAAGCGTTGACAACACGCTTCGACACTTGCGCAGAATTTGTGGTGTGATTGTTGATGCTGACTTTCAAGCGGTACTCAGGGGCTTCTTCGACTTTGACAACTGTCTTAGCTCCCATATTCAATGAAACGCCAGCACCTTTGGAGCCCGCGTGCAAGGCGTCTGCTGATTGGTCACATATCTGCAAGACCCCTGTGATGTGACATGGTGCGAACGCGGCAGCCTCTTCCATGTTCGACGCCTAGGTGTCAAGTTTAATTGGAGGGCTTCAAATAAGAATTCTGTATGGATTGTTTAAACATCTTTAAACGCTCGCCGCTGTCGAAACGAACAAAGGCTTTGGCATGGTCTAAAATATGTTCAATGCATGAATGGATGCCGTTTTGGCTTTTTGGACCGTTTTCTCAGGCTATTCCAGTGAGATTCTACAGATGTTTGTTGAAACAAACGAGACTATAATGTGAGATTATGAAGCAGGAAGAGACAATCATTGTGGTCTTCTTTCCGCTTTTGTTCTTCCGAGTGGAAGTTGGTATGTTGTATGTAAAAAAAGCCTTATTTATTCTGATTCGGTCAAGTCTTCGGTTGATAACTAGGTTTTGATAACTACGACCAGATGCGTAGTCTCAACCTCTATACGTGATATGAAAGGTAATGTAACATTGTTTCACAAATCATATATGCATACAACCGTAATGTTGTTCTCGGGAGAGTCGATTGGTAAGACTTCTTTGATGGGTTCATTATTGATGTTGATGCTTTTCCTCTTCTGGAATAAGAAGTTGTGAAAAATATGGGAGAAAGGAAAGTTATGAACAAATCTGGTTTGATCGTAATAGTTGCAATGGCTTTAATGTCGATTCCAGTGTTTGCACCGATGGCTCACGGTATCGGTGGACCCTCACAACCACCAATCGTTACAAGCACCTTCTGGGAAGGCACTATTGGCTGGGGTCCGGTTGATGCTGACCCGGCGATAGCTTACGACACTGCCAGTGGAGAACTCCTCTTCAACTCTATGCAGGGCCTCCTTGCTTTCAAGGGAGAAGCATACTATCAGTTCGTGCCAACGCTGGCCACGAACATTCCGACGAGACAGGACATAAGAATCATTGTCACGAACACGTCCGCGGTTGGTGCAGATCCGACTGGCACAACATGGACGGACGGAACCAACGCCTACACCATCACGGGCTGGGTTGACGAGGGGAACAACGGCTTCGCCGCAGGCGACGTGATTTTCCTGCGTAAGGGCGTTACCAGCGAAGAGCGCGCATGGACCGTTGATACCAAGACTGGCACTACAACCATAACGCTGGGCCTCTGGAGAGGAAGCTACACCTTCAACATTCGCAACGGAACCTTTGTGAACACCACCGCTATCAACTTTAACAACCCGATTGGTTCACACTTGATGGAAGAATTTACAGGCGATGTCTACACCGTTACCGGTTGGGAACACAGCACCAGCACCCTCAGCGTAGGCGACAATCTCACCGTGACGGGTCCTGGACTTTGGCGCCAATGGGCTGTCAACGACATTGAGATAACGCCAAACGACCCAAGCCCCGGGATCACTGAAGTGGAAATCACCGCATGCATATACTTCTACGGCTACGATGGCTCTATCGTTGGCACGTTTACGTACGAAGACGTTGTATACTCGTTACAGAGGGCCTTAGTGCTTGACGTCCCAGGTCAACCGGTATGGATGTTTGACAAGCCGCTCTTCGATCTGCCAGACCACACCTACTTTACCGTCTCTACGGCGATGGATCTTGCTCGCCTGATTGACAACGCGATAGTAGGTAACGCCGGCAGTGATGTTAGCGGCAGCGAAACGCCGCCTACGGTCACGATCAACGTGGGCTGCAGGTTCCCTGACAACGCCTTCAAGCAGATACTTTCCAACACGTGGGGCTGTATCGAAGACAAAGAGTTCTATATATCCAAGGACAATTGGGATGGACTGCTGTACACAACAACAAAGTACGGAGGGCCTCAACCAGACTGGTGGGTAGACTGGGCTGGTGAAGGGTCTGGAATCGACTACGCCACACTCGATCCGGCTGATGCTTTGACCAACCCTCCAACCAACATGATCGGCTCGGGTCCGTTCCACGTTTCAATTGTTGACAGCGTAAACACCGTAGTGAAATTGCAGAAGAACCCTGGCTTCTGGGAAGGGTGGCCAGCAATGTTGCCCAACGGCGTGCAATGTAACGGCAGCCTCGACACTGTCGAGATAGACTACATCGCAACTTGGACCGCCAGGAGGGCCGAGTTCATCGCTGGTCAAATAGACACGTGCGCTGTTCCAAGAGCAAACATGTTCGAGCTGTTAGACGTAAACAAAAACCCCATTTACCCGAACATGGAGACAATCGCGACCATCCTTCCGCCGCTGGCTATGGACGCAAACCACTTCCAGTTCACCATCTCATCTATGAGTCCTTACATCGGATCGGGCAGCCTATTCACGCCGACATTAGGCGCGGGCATTCCATTGAACTTCTTCGACAACACGTACGTTAGAAAGGCGTTCGCCTACTCGTTTGACTGGGCAACATACGGTACACAAGCGTTCTACGGCGAGTCTGACTACCGACAGAACCCGTTCGTCCTCGGCTTGTACCCAGACTACTACAACGTATCCGGACCACCCGGAATACCATTCTACTACGCAAACCTCACTCTTGCCATGCAATACTTGCAAGCGGCAATGTTCTGGAACGGTGCGGGATACCAGAGCGTTTGGGACACCGGCTTCACCTTAACCATAACATTCAACACTGGAAACGACGTGAGACGCATAGCCTGCACCATGATTGAATCGTTCTTCACGACTCTCAGCACCTTCAACGGCAGATCTGCAAGCCGTCCGCCTTTCACCGTTAACATACAGGAGATAACCTGGAGTGCCACCATACGAGGCATGACGCGCCGCTGGCTTCCGATATGGGACATCGGCTGGCTCGCAGACTTCGCAGATGCTGACGACTTCATCCGGCCCTACATGCACAGTGCAGGAACATTCGCCTACTACCAAGGCTACACGGCGGCCAACGGATGGGGCATACTGAAGGACACACTGATCGACGAGGCAGTGTTGACACCCGACGGTCCAGCGCGGGCGGCGCTTTACCGCCAGCTGCAGCAGATATACTTCCAAGATGTGCCAAGCTTCCCGGTCAACATTCCGAGAGGCAGACGATTCTGCGCGTACTGGGTTAAAGGATGGTACTTCGACGCAGTGTATCCGTCCACCAACTTCTACACAATCTGGAAGCAAGACGACTGCTGGGGAGACACGAGCGGCGCAACACCGGGCGTTTCAGACGGTACATGCAACATGATGGACATAGCATGGCTCATAGCCCACTTCAACGGCGGTGCACCAGTTCCGGGCTTCCCAGTTGATCCCAAATGGGTCGGCGTGTACGGGGCAAACGGGGCTGTGGACACCTACGGAGACCGCAAAAGCAACATGATGGACATAGCCTTCGACATCATTCACTTCAACCATAAGATGAACACTGGTACGCCATAAGCAGAGAACCTAAAAAAACCAATACCCCCTTTTTTCTTTCTTTTGGAGATTGATTGGTCTTTCTTGTCTTGGCTTTCTCAAGCTTCGGTCCTTAACCTAGACGAACTAGGCAGAGGAGACCCCTTTTTTGATGTGTTCCTTTGAAGCTTCTGTACAAAACTGCTTTTTCTGTGAAAACGCAAAGCTTGGGTTGCGAACTCCTCGAAACCTTTTTCCTCTTCATTCAATTCTCCAGGGTTCGCTTTGTCCTCTTTGACATTTTCACTTATTTCTTCATGCCTTCATTTTTCGCTATTAAAGTCACTTCGCTCGTATCTCTTTCCAAGAGATGAGCCATATCGAATAACTTAGTACCGTTTCTAAAGGCAAGTAGCCAAAACTATTGGCACAGGCTATGAGGCTTAAAAGCCAAACAATTCACGACGAGCTCCACGTTAACGCTCAATTCCTAAGAGTCTTAATGCACAGGAACCAGAAAAGGCTTACACGCTTACTTCCAATCTGTAACCTTTCTTATTCCTTAGCCCCACTTACACGCGCATGCTTCAGGCATTAACTCCATATGGCATAGCTAGACTAACAGTGCGAAATGATCAAAGGCACACAATATTATTGGTCTTATATCCTAAAAGGCGTAACAGTGAAAGGCTTCAGTTTTGGAGAAAAACTATCATATATGAGATCAATCACCTAAAATTGACAGTTTATTCAATAACGATGGCATAGTCGACATGAAAGACTTGGCCATAGCCATTCTACTACTTCGAGCATACGAATAACCTCCATTTTTTTGTACACCCGTCACTTGTCTGCTTTATCCCAAGGGCAGAGGCACTCTTGACTAATGTCAACGCGCTCTGGGATTTTGACACAGAAAAAAGAGGGGTTTGTGCGGGGAGAAATCTAATGTTGCGTAGTTTGTTTATACAAGTCTAAATTGGCACATGCGCCCGCTTCACTTGTTTCATCAAGTGCTCAGAGATTTAAATAGGTGGTCAATTCATTAGGGGTCAGAACAGATCGGGGTCTTGCATGTCTGAAACGCATGCGTGCCGCCACCTTTTCACGCTGCTGAAGCTTGCTGAGATGGGTGCACATCGCCGGACAGCGAGGGTCTCCACAGAATACTTGGCAACAAAGTTGGATATCTCTCAGCAGACCGCGTCACGTTACCTGATTGAACTGGAAGGCAACGGCTGGATTGAGAGGACAATAACACCTGAAGGCTGTCTGATAAAAATCACTGGCACAGGCATGAAGCAGCTAAACAAGCTCTATTCAACCCTTCGCATTCTGATTGAAGCTGCGTATCCTCCTTCAATAACCTTGGAAGGAACTGTTTTCACAGGGTTCGGAGAAGGCGCCTACTACATATCAAAGGAAGCCTACAGAAAACAGTTCATCGAAAAACTGGGCTTCGACCCGTACCCGGGAACGCTTAACCTGAAACTCACCACAGATTATGACGCCAAAGCTAGAAACGAGCTTGAAGCCTACCCAGGCGTGGAAATCGAGGGCTTCAAAGATGAGGATCGCACGTTTGGCTCGGTAAAATGCTACCCGGTGATAATACAGAACGAGGTGAAGGGAGCTCTAATCTTGGCTTTAAGAAGCCATTATGACGCTTCAGTGTTGGAGATTATCGCTCCAGTCCCTCTGAGGAGACACCTCAAGCTGAAAGACGGACAAAAAGTAAAAGTTGAAGTGTTAACTCTGCCCTGAGAATCGCTCACCGCTTCAGAAACACGTGCTTTTTACGAACACGTTTAAGACTGCAACTCCGCCTTTGCATCTTAGACTCGGTAGAAATTAGCCGCGGGCTCACTCTACGCGAACGCAAGGGTTCTTACGTACCCCATGAACGGGGATAGTTGTGTTGATATGTCGTTGCGGGTCTAGATCTACGGGAAGAAGCTAATGCGTAGCCTATCAGCAGTCCAGCAGCCAACCCGCCTAGGTGAGCCAGATAGTTTACGTTAGGTCCAACATTAATAATGAACAAGAAGAAAGCGTACATCAACGCGGTCATTATCGACGCTCCTACTGAGCGTCTAGCGTAGATTATAGTCGCCCCTAAAACCCCGAAGATGGCGCCTGAGGCTCCGACAGAAAGGACATTAGGCCAAAAGGCCAGTGTCAGTAGGCCTCCGGACAACCCGCTCACAAAATATATCATCAAGTATTCCTTGATGTCAAACATGTCTTCTGCTCTCAGCCCGAAGATCAACAGGAAAAGCATGTTGCCGAAGATGTGGACGATGTCTGCGTGGATGAACATGGCTGTCGCGAGTCTCCAGACCTCACCGTTCAAAAGGATAGCGTAGTTATCCTGTCCGAAGGCGGCGATGACGTTGTCACTTGTCGTTATAATGTTTCCGCTGAGGAAGGAAGTGAAGGCGTAGACAGCAACGTTTGCCGCTATGAGCGCGAACGTAGGCATATACCCTTTAGAGTTTTTAGACATGAATTCTCATCTTCTGTAGTCTTCAATGATTCTCTGTTTGATCTTCGAAGAACTGTCCAACTCGTCTGAGCTGAACTTTCCAACTCGCACAACTTTAATCTTCAACCCGTGCTGCTTCACGTAATCTCTAACAGTTTTCTCCATTCTCTGCTGGTCGTACCCAAAGGCAACTACGTCAGGGCTGATTTTTTCTACAACTTTTGCCACGTCGAACTTCTCATAGCCCAGAATCGCTTCGTCAACAACCCTCAAAGAGGCAACAAGGGCACATCGTTGGTTCTCGGGCATAATAGGTTTTTCCCTTTTCCGGCTCTTAACCGTGGTGTCCCTGGCGATTATCACCACTAGCTCAGCGTTTGGACCACCAGCCTTCTTTGCTTCTTCCAGGAAGCGCACGTGTCCTAGATGGAGTAGATCGAACACGCCTGAAGCAAGAACTACTGTTCGCTTCGCTTTGCTCCCTCTTTTCTCGTCGGCCACTCGAACCTCACGGCTCCCAACAGTCTCAGAGCGTCAAGTAATCCCTCGCAGTAAGCGATAGAAGTAAGACTTACCCCAAATTTCTTCTTTTCCCTGTAATATTCCGCATCCTTCAGATAGGCTTTGGCGAAATCCATAACGTTGCAGACACGTGTGCGGTCAAGCGTTATAGGAGTTTCGGCAACCTCGATATGGTCAAACACATGTTCCGCGGAGCTGATGTACTTTGAAGCAAGCTCATTCAGACTCATTTCGAAACCGTCCTCAACCCTTCTGGCGCTCCCGCTAGGACCCTCAAGGCTTCAGCCTCCATAAAGTGAAGCTTTCCCGGAAAGATCAGGCTGCCGGGTGGCTCCCCAAAATCATAGTTCAATAATTCCCTTGCGAAACCCGCTTTCACTGTTGGGTCGCTGCTGCCCGCCCTTGCGATGCCGACGACAAGAGTGCCTTCGGTGATTATCATCTTTTTCCGTTTCGCCTCAACTCTGAGCAGCTCCATTAGGGCATCGTGAATGCTGAGGTAGCGCCTCTGCTCTGTCTGAATGTCAAGCAGGCAGAGCGTGTGGAGCTCCAGTTTCTTGTTCTGCGCGATGACCGAGTAGGGAGTTTCCGAAGGAGTCTCATCCGGGAAAGGTATCGTCACGCTTTTTCCGAACTTGTAATTGTGCAACCCAGACAAGCCGATGACCGCGGAGAGCACGCTGGCCCCATGGACTACGCGGGTTCTTATTCCTTTTTTCTCAGCTTCAATCCTCAACGTAACATGAGTTGTGGCGATTAACGGGTCACCGGGAACAAGCAGAACAGTCTTATGATTTTCCGCAATCTTCAAGATTACTTGTCCATTGTCCTCCTCAAGCTCTCTCCTTGACACAGGGTTGACCATCCTGCCAGAAAGCTTTTCAAACCTTTCCAATGAAAAACCCGGCAACAAACTAGTGTAAAGCTCCAAGAAAACAGTGTCCGCATTCTTAACTTCGTCCAAACCTCGCAGACTCATTCCTAGTTCGTCATGAAGGCCAAGTCCAACAAACACTATTTCGCCCACCGATCTCGACCTCTTCCGATGCGAGAGTGAGGCTTGAGACTTAAAACTCTTAGCGGAGAGAACCCGAGTTTCCCCCGCACAAATCCAATTTCCTCGTTGATTGACAAAAACGGGCTTTCCCTTTTAATCTGCGCACGACGAGCAGTCAAAAGCGTCAGGTTGATTGTAGGACTTTGGTGTACCAGCTCTGTTTTTCGTTCCAGTCCATAGAGCCAGCCTTTGATTAAGCCCTCTGCAACGTGGCATGTCTTAAGCCCGAATTCCCTAGTGCGCCTAAAATCGTTCTTCAAAACTGGCAAAACCCTAATTGTCATAGTGGTTCTGCCGCCGTGAAGCCTCTGGTACACCAGTGTCTTACAATCGGAGCTGTTGTTTGGTGGTTGTGTAGTTGTGTTGTTCTGGTTGTGGGCAAGGCTTTTATCCAGAGTTAGAATAGCTTCATTCATAGGGCCTATTTCACCTCCCTATGAGTGGATGGCCCGGAGGCTGCAGGGTTCTGGTTGGTAGCCGGCCCCGCAGCCTTTTTGTCTCTAACTCGAGAGCCTATTATGTGGCCATATTTTAGACATTTGAGGGGTTTAGATACCCATATTATCCATTGATGGCTACGCTTTTGGCAAGTTGCGATCTGGACTTGCATTCTTAATCAACATTCTTCAGTTATATAGTAACCTTTGAATAACTTCTCAAAGTAAAGATACTTTCAGAAATAAAGTAAATTTACTTGGTGTCTCCTATGAAGAAAGAAGAAAGAATACATAGGATTCGTGACGTTTTATTAAAAATGCCGGTGACTGGATTCAAAGATATTCAAGACAAGACTGGAATAGCTGACAAGGAATTAGCTTCCGACTTGAAGGAGCTTCTTGAAAGCGGGGAAATATCGCGTGAAATAAGCAAAAAGGATGCACGAAGGAAAGAATACAGATTGAATAATCAGAGGAAGGCCCTTGTTGAATCAAAACGGTTTGCTGCTGTAGAATTTATCAAGAATCTAGGCCCGGACATCAATTTTGCTGAAGCTAAGAAACGGAAGTATGGTTTTCTTAGCCGCTGTAGTACTTTCACAAATCAAAAAGACATTGACATGGAAATGATGAATAGTATGGCTCATAGAGTAGCAGCAGGATTGTTGGAAAACATAAGGATAGAATTGGATACTAAACAATTAGAAGGAATCGATTCTTCCTACAAAATTGCTTATGTCGTGACAATGGAGAAGGAAGATGTCAAGCCATGAATGAAAAGTCAGATTCAGGCAGAGTTTGGCATCGAATGGCAAGATATGCAATGATTACGGCAGTTGTTCAAACGCTTCTTGGAATAATGCTTTACTCAACGATGTACGGGCGAGGGCCAGTATCCTTGCTTTTTCTCATACCAATGGTTAATATCGCTTATCTATGGTTGATGCAAAACGCTATTAGGGTTCAGCTATGGCCAGCAGCCATTGTTATTGGCATGTTCTTCATGTTCTTTGTGATTCTGGCTATTGGGGAAACTGCAAATTGGCTGAGAAAGCAGGTTTTTGGAAGTGAAAGGAGGCACAAAAGCCATGAATGAAGTTACGAAGTGTCCCAAATGCGGAAGTGAAATGGAAGAAGGATATGTCAAGTTAAGCGAAGGAATTAGATGGAGAACAATTGATCATCGTCGCGGAGAACTTCTTCGGTGGGGAACTGCCTTTTGGCCCCGTGATTATCCAGCTTATCTCTGCCGTAGATGTCACTATATTCTGCTCAGTTATCTGTGAAGGCGTCCAGCATGAATGAAATATATAGTCAAGATTCCACGTGGAAAAATAGAAGAAAAGAAGGAATAAGTCATGAGTGAAAAACCCGATGCGGAAATGGCAGAAGAAAGGGCTGAGTTGTGCCGTCATGGTGCTGGAAATTATGCGAACTTGTGTGGTGTTCTAACCGGTTTTGTGGCCGTAATGTTAGTTCTCATTTTGACGCCTGGCTTTATGAAAGATCAAACGAAGATAGGGTTTACACTCACGGTGCTTCTTCTTTCTATTTCTGCCTTTGGGTTTCTAATATCCGCTCTACGTTTCATCGACATAACTTCGGCAGCCCTCCGCGATTACAAATCCCTAAGAGAAATGAGAATAGACTATGCGCTCAATCAGGTTCTCGTGCTAGTATTTATGGCAACCTTCCTCGGTGGCATAACAGCCATGACATTCTCGCTGGGCGCTTTCTACATCGCATTCATGATGTCTATTGCACTCCTATGGATTGCATTCGAGATATTCCGAGCTAGATGGGTGTTCACCAAGCGTCCTCCACCACCTGACACGCGTCATTACCAACTTATCGAAGAACAGAAAGGGACGGAATAAGCCATGAACGAACGTCAGTTTAGGCAAAATCACTTGAGTGATTTGTTCACTTTCACTCGAGTCATTTCAAAGAAAATGAAGCTAGAAAAACGGTTGGATTAACGATTAATCCAAGGCTCTTAGAGGAAGCACGAAAGAGAAACTTGAATCTAAGCCGAATCTTTGAACAAGCCCTAGGCTCAATCATAGAGTGCATTCCACAAGAAACACAATCCGAAAGCTCTAAATCTCTTACCGTCGGTTCTCTTCAGAGAGAAACGACTTGGGCGGGTAGATCAGTCTGGTATGATCGCCACGTTGGCATCGTGGAGGTCCCGGGTTCAAATCCCGGCCCGTCCACCAGAAGCACGCTCCTGTCAAGCATGCTGGTGTGTTACGCACAGCTTCGATGTCGATTTGAACTGCAAGGGTGCTGGGTTCAGATTCTGTAGGAGTTGGTAACTTCTAGAATTTCCTTCTTGGCGATCGCGTAGACCAAGTTCACGTCTTTGTTCCATTCTTGGACGTACATCCACGGCTGGTTAATCCTCCTTTCAGTGGGGTCCACGTGCATCCAGCCGCCATCGACGAGTACCTCGTTCCAAACGTGATCTCCAGCAACGGCCTTTGACTTGTCCCGAAGAGTGGAACAGTCGATCACTATTCGGCACTCATAGTCGTTTGCTAACAGTAAGCCGTTATAGAGTAGAGCGAACTCTCCGCATCTACCCTTGGCTTGTTGAATTACGTCTATGGGCATTTCGGCTCTTGGTTTTGGCAGTTCCCCTCTTGTGTACACAAAATGCCGATGTTCCCAGCCTAGGAGCGACCTCCAATCCAGAGCCTCGATAGGATCACCCAAGACAGTCCCAGTATATCGCTTAAACTTCTCTATGTACTCAGGCTCAGCCATTTTATCGTAGCGTTGTCTGTATGTCTGGACTATCTTTGGATACGTAGATTCGCTGGTCTCGGACATATGCACCAAGCGAAAAACATGGCGAAGATTCCTTTTCAGCATTGTTCATCAGAAATATTGATTCAGCATCGCTAAACCCAGACGCTTTTCTTCTTCACCCTGACTAGGCTCTCAGGATTATTTGCATTCCACGCCCAGTGCCCAGCTGAATTTTTTCCTCAAGGTCTCTGGGTACAGCTTGTCTAACGGAAAGTTGATGCGGTTGGCCCAGGTTACGTAAACCATCGGGTCGATGTAGGATTTCAGAGAAGTCCCCAGATTGTACTCGCGTGTTTCCTTCGTCAGCTTCACGTCAAGCTTGGTCTTCTCCAAGCTTCTGGCTACAGCCTCAGTTTTCTTTCCTTCCTTCTCCTTTTCCTTCAGCTTCAGCTCGAGCTCCTTAACTCTTGCCTCTTTCTTGCCCACTCTTTCATCGAAGTTTGGCGGAATCTTTCGTTTGTGATTGGCAATCTTGGCCGCTTCTAGGTTTGCCATCTTTGCGCAGAACTGCTTGGCGTAGTCAGGATCCTCTTTCTTCGCTTTGCAGCTTTCGAGGCTTCTCCGGACCGTTTGCGTGCATCTCCAAGTTCTGAACACCTTTGCCGTCAAGCCTTCCATCTTCTGAGAAAGAAACCTTGACACTTTCCTAGAGTTTATTCCCTCGAACAGGTACTCGCTTTTCTGCTTCGAGAACTCCTGAATGTTTCTGATGACGACTGGAGGGGCTTCAACCCGTTTTTCCCATCTCACGCAGTCTTTTCCGAGAAAGTCGAAATTCAGGGTGTTCCCGTCAATCTTGACGTGCTCGGGCCTCAGAGTTATTGCTCCCACAGTGTCTGCCTCCCCTGGGTCTTTTTCGTCGCCCACCCTAATGTTTACTCCGAGAATGAGCCAGCACACCGTTGCAATTTTTCTTGTCTCCAAATCCTCGGAGTCCAAGCTTTTCATTATATGCTGCTCAACTTTCGGAACCTCTTTGTCAAGCTTCTCGGCTTTCTTGAACTTCTCCTTCTCCATCTTCTGCTTTAAAAAGGCAGAGTCTGAAAACCAAACATACTTTATCTTCCCGGAAAGCTTGTCCTCCCACTTAGCAACGTACATTTTCTCCGGTTCCCAAACGACAGCCTTCCAATTTCCAGCCGGTCTAAACCTTGGGTCGGAAAGGTTCAGGACAATGTCTTCCTCTTTCGGACCCTGCTTCCACTTTCCTCTTCTCGGGTGATCTCCTCTGCCCGCAAAAATGCATGAAGGTTCAGCTGTCCAGTTCGCAATCTCCAGCTTTCTGCCATCGACGATTGCGTAGCCGTACTTCTCCCTCAAAGCCTCTCTTCGCGCTTTTCTCTCAGCAGCAATCTTTTTCTTCTCCTCCTTCGTCAAGCTCAGCTTCTTCTGCTGCTCCCTCAGCACATATTCCACTACCTCCGAGAAATCGACTTCCGGATCGGCTTTCAGTTTTCCGTTATCCATCCATTCGACACTGTTTTCTTCTATGCTATTCACATGGTTGACAGTGAAGCTCTTCAGGAACTCTTGAGAAGGGTATTGGGCGTTCAGTGCCTCGAGAAAATCTTGGACGAAGTTTCTGTAGAAAAGCTTGTCAGGAGGAGAGGTGATAGAGAGTTTTTTTCTGGCCCAAGCGATGGCCATTTGTTCAGTTTTGGGGCTTAGCTCCAAAGGCTGCCTGTGCACCTTGACCGACAGGCTCTGGTGCTCGTACGGAGGAATGTAAATTCCGTTGTGCTCAAGACTTTTCATACAGTATTTCATTTGACTTTCTTGCCTCTTCACCGGCTAGGGGCTTTCAGACATCTCCGCGCGGTGCAATTGACCACATTCTCAGTGTTCCTTGAAGACTTGCTTTCTGGATACCCTTTGTTTTTTAAATGTTCTGTGCAGACTTTCCACGATTTCATGGTCAATGTATCCCTTGTGAGGACGGAATCCTCCAGTAAAGCCTTTAGGAATGTGCAAGAGCTCATGAATGATGGTCTTTTCCTTCTCCTCTTCACTCAACCTGTCATACCGTTCAGATATAACTTCGATTACATAGGAGGCTGGAAGGTTGAGCGTCTCCTGCCATATTCTCCCAAAACCATGGATTCGAGCAATGGTGCGCCTCGATGCGGATCCCCTGCTCCTGACGCAAAAGACGAATTGCGGAACGATATGGAAAAGGTCCAGGCTGTCTGCGATTTCGTCAGCCAGTCCCTTAACATCTGGAGCGTCGGAATATTCGATGGGCATAGCCCTCACCGCAGCCCTTTGTCAATCGTCTAGAGTCAACTTTTCAGATATTTCTCGCTGCTTTTGCAGCAGCCAGAAAAATCGCTCTCGCAATTAACGACACACCGATAAGCATTATTATCGCAGCCCAAAACTCAAACCATTTCGTAACGTCGATGGTTTGGGGAAATGTCTGGGTCGTCTGGACAAGAAACGTCTGAATCAAGTAAACGGCACCCAGCCAGAACACGACGTCTCCTACGTTTTCAGCCTTTCTGCGCAAAGGTGAATCGAATATGAATCTTGCTCCCAGCATGGCGATTAAGAATACTCCCCAGACCAAGCTGAACTCTCGGGCAGCCAGGTACACGTCTATGTGGTCTCTTAGACTTTCGGGAGCAGGGACGTATATGCCCGTGTTTCCAACTTGAACCGTCTGGAAGTGGCTAAAAAACGTGACTACCTTGTCGAAGAGGCTGGGTGTGGTTATGAACAGCATGCCTATCAGTATAAGAAAGAATCCAACCGAAATGGCACTGAGCAGGCCTTCATGGTGCCGGTGTGAATATCCTCTTAAGCCTTCATTCAACTTGTTTGCCTCTGGTCAGAGTACTGTGTTCTATGAATGTATATAACATTTTTCAGCCTCCCCTGTGGCATGTTTTAAATACTAAATGTTCGAATACCATTATGAATGCACTAAGGTGAACTGTATGTCATTCTGTCCAAAGTGCGGCAGCAAAATCGACGAAGACATGAGCTTTTGCCCAAAATGCGGAGCCCCACTCAGAGTCGAAAAAGTCACTACTATCACTCCTGAGACAAGGCCGACACAGTACCGACGAGACGAAAAAACAGAGGAGAAATCCGAAAAGCACGAGAAGCGCGAGAAGAGCGAGAAACACGAGAAGCGCGAGTACGGCTTTATGGGTCCCTTGATTGGCGGTGTGATTCTGCTGTTCATTGGCATGGCACTGTATCTCAGAGCCACCGGCTATCGGGTAGAAACGCTTTGGGCTTTGTTCTTTGTCTTGATGGGACTGCTGGTTATTGTCGGCGGCATTTACGGTGTGATAATGGCTACTCGAAGACATCCAAGGACCTAGGTCAACCATCCGAAGCACAGCCGATAGAGCCGATGCTCCAGAAGCGTTGATGTTATGTCTCTCCCGAAGACGCGAAAGTAGCTCTTTCCAGCCGACTCTACCATGTCGCCGATCCGATACCTTGGAAGAATACACGAGGACACGATCAGACGGCCCCACTCGCCACGATCAAGCTCATGCAGCATCTTCGCACCCTTGCCAGTTTCAACCTCGAAGAAGTAAGTATCATAGTTCGGGGTTACGTAGGGCAAGTCGTCGAGCTGCTGCGCAAAAACGCCTTCAGTTGCGCTGTATATCTCAACAACAGGAACTTGGCCGAAGTATTTCTTGAGAACCGGCGCGTACTTGAACTGAATTTTCCGGACGCTTGTGCAGAATAGGGCATGCAAATTCCAGAGTTCCTTCGGCTTTTTTCCGTGTTTTCTGTCAACGTATCTTGCGAAGGACAGGATCACAGGTGTTACTCCCATTACAGCGGTCACGTTCGCGTCCAAGGCTTGCTGATACGCAAGTTCGAACCTTTTCTCCCAGTCTTGTTTTGTTATTCCTGAACCCAGAGAGTCAATATCCTCCTGTCTCGGCAGGAGGCTAACGGTCTCGAACACCGGGTTAAGCCGGGCATAAGTGCCTGAACTATATCCATAGCTCATCGTTCGCCCATCTACAACCACGGTGTGGACACTGGAAGGGAAGTTGAGGTTGAGGATTCTTCCTTCGAGCAGCCCGAAGTCTTTGGTTCTCAACACATGGTTTATAAGCGCTCTCGCTCCGCATGTGAAGATCTGGGCGAGGTGCGTCTTCGTTGCAGGCAGCACTTTCGCTGGGCCCGTTGAGCCTCTCGTCATGACCCAGCATGCCAGGGGCTCGGGAAGAAATGCGTCGTAATTGCCTTCCATAACTTTCTCCAGATGGGGTTGAAGTCCTCGGTAATCTACGGCGGGGAAGTTCGACCTGAAGTCTTCAATTTCTTCAGTTTCAGAGGCTCTGTGGTTTTTTCCGTAGCGGGTCTTCTGGTATTCTTTCAAGAGTTCGGACAGGACTTTCTTCTGCGCCTTTTGAGGATTTCTCAAAGACTCATACCATGGACCTATTATGGGTTGGAAAATACCAATATCGCGATTTTCTTCTGTCGGCAACATCTTCGTTCAGGAAATACTTTTCTTTCCTTTGCTTATATGTTTCTTTGGGTGGAGACTCAGGATTGAGACTCTTTGCTTTGTTTAGTCATTAGCTCCTTCGTTAAGGCGTAGCGCACTCAGAAATCATGAACTGGTGTCTGGAGAATGGTAGCCCGGGAGAGATTCGAACTCTCGTCAGCGGCTCCAGAGGCCGCCATGTTTGACCACTGCACCACCGGGCTTCGATGCGACGAGTAAGAGACTGAAGGTTCTTGATAATAACCTTAGCGTCGAATCCTGACAGGAGAAGTGGATTTGCTATTTGTTCCTTCCGCTTGCGTCGCTGATGCAGTTGCACTCTTGAGCGCTTGGGTAATATTCTTCGCAGCACCACAGCGTCTGTACTATTGGATTCTTGTTTTTCAAGAATCGTCTTGTACAAAACACTTGGTTCGGGTAATTGTAGGCGTTGTGGCTGGTGCAGTTACCGCAGAACTTCTGCTTGGCCGCAGCCTTCTTCCTCATCTTGATCCTCCCGTCCCCAGCGCCTCACTCTTTAACGTTGGGGTTCGCCTGAAACCTTCACCGAGTCGTTCAATAACTGAAGCCACCATCATTGGAAAAACTATCATCGCGTCACCGATTATCATGGTCTTGTCTGCTTGGCCTTTCAGTTTTCCCCAACTCACTGTTTCTTCGAGGGTTGACCCTGACAGTCCGCCGGTTTCCGGCCTGTCCATGGTTATAACCACGGCATAATCAATGCCTGACTTCGTTGCAAGGGCGGCGGACTGTATGGTGTTTCTTGGCACTCCGCCCCCGATGACTATCATACCGTTTCTTGAGGATTTCTTACAGACGCCGATTATTTCAGGCACGTCTTTGAAAGCGTCCACCACCAACGTGTTTTTGAAGTGTTTCCGAGTAGCGTGAAGATAATAGATGTAACCGAATTCTGAATCGCGCACCGCGGGAATGAAAACCGGTGCTTTCGCTTCATACGCTGCCCGCAGAATCGAGTTTGAGTCCTTGAGCCTTTTTCCCAGTTCCCACGCAAAGTCTCTTGAAGACAAGCTTCTTCCGCTGTATTCGGCCGCTATTTCATCGTACATTTCCACGAGCTTGATATCCAGCTTTATGAAGTCCTCTTCTGGTACGAAAACGTCGTAGATACGGTAAGTGTGATTCTTGTAGAGCATGTAATCGTCAACGTTCCAATGGCCTTTGTAATGGTGCCCGCCCAGCGCTTCTATCGCGTCATGAACCATGTTTGCTCCCGTGGTCACGACAACGTCGATGAGGTTTTCACGAATCATGTCTGCAACCAAGGTTCGCATCCCAGCAGGGACGACGGCTCCGGCCAGGGCTAAGAAAACAGTGCATTTCTGGTCGCGCAGCATTCGCTCGTAGATGTCACACGCTGTCGCGAGTCTTCCAGCCCCAAAGGAGCCTGAATTTTTGAACTGCCTGACAAGCTGGTCGACTGTGAGTGTCCCGTTAATCTTCACGTGTTTTACTGGCTCTCGCAGAATATCCTTCCTCTGCATCAGAATACACGCTCAGAATTTCACTGTTTGGTTGACTAAGCAGAAATATCTTTCTGTACTCTTTCTGAAACTGGAAGCCTGGGCCGAGCTGAACCTCACAGTTCGCGTGAGCACAGTTGTTTGAACCTGCTGGAACATGCACGCCTGAGACTTGCAAGACTCCAGATGCCCCTCTGAAAAAATTGTCGGATCACTTGACTACCAAAACTGGGCAGGGTGCATGTTTCATGACACCCTCGCTCACGCTTCCTAACAGGAACTCTCTTAGCCTGCCTACACCTTTGGCGCCTATGACTATCAGATCGAAGTTGCCCTCTTTTGCGAGTCTTGTGATTTCTTGAACAGTGCCTCCCTCTTTGAGCGTGGATTCGACTTGAACATTCTCAGACTTCACCTCCTTTTCACCGTCGTCCAAGATTCGCTGGCCTACCTCACGGGCAGCTTCAATCATCCTTGAAACTTCAGCCGGCGTGACCACAGGGACTCCTGAAGGAGTGAGAGTGGTCGGCTCTGGTACCACAATAGGCGCGACGGTTATGGCGTACACGTGGACTAACGTCAGTTTTCCATTGAATTTTCTTGCGATTTGAATCGCAGCTCGCAAAGCTTGAACCGAATGTTCAGAACCATCTAACGTAACCAGTATTTTCTCAAACAACTATGGTCACATTCCTAAGAGTAGAAACGCAGTTTTCAGATATAACTATTCAATTCTCTGCGGGAGCGAGGAAAGAGTGAAGTCTAAGGCCCGAGTTTTCACAGTAACGCGAAATCAGCAGATTTGATTCTTCCTCTCGTGTCCACAGTGACTTCGAATTTTTCGGCCCATGGGTGTCCCTCCATGTCAATAGGGCATGTTCCTCGAACAATCCAGGTCTCATTTTTCTGTTCAACTGTGGAGACGTCAATTCTCTGGTTGCACTTTCTTCTCTTGAGAAGTTCAACCGCTATTTGCTCAGCTGCTTCCTTGCTAATATCATTCTCTTTCATTGCTGTTCCTCAGGCAAATTGGCTTTACTGTCTTTTGTTGAAGGCATTAAGGATTATGAATGCATAATCTTTAGTTTGGATGCGCGTAACCAGAGGCTGCAAATGCCCATTTCCTTTGATAGATTAGATAGATTGAAATCAGTGGGCATCCTTCTTGACACCAGAGCATTTTGATCGGATAAGGAACATCATGAGCGAGAGAAGAAGGATAATATTCCATTTTGACATGGACCATTTCTTCACTGCTGTGGAGGGGAGGGAGCATCCGGAGCTCAAAGATAAGCCAGTTGTTGTGGGAGCCGACCCGAAAGGCGGGACAGGAAGGGGTGTCGTAAGCACTTCTAATTACTAGGCTAGGAAGTTTGGCATAATGTCAGGCATGCCCATCTCTAGGGCGTGGAAGCTGTGTCCAGAAGCAGTTTACTTGCCTGTTAACTACGAACTCTATGTCCAAGTTTCTAATGAAATCATGGAGATACTGCAGAAACATGCTGATAGGTTTGAACAATGGAGCATTGATGAAGCCTTTCTAGATGTGACCTCAAGGGTTGAGGATTATTCGTCAGCGGAAGCTCTAGCTCGGCAGATAAAAGATGAAATCTACGCTACGGAAAAGCTGACCGGTTCAGTGGGAATAAGCTCAAACAAACTGGTCGCCAAAATAGCCAGCGACTATCAAAAACCCAACGGCCTAACCATCGTCAAACAGGAAGACGTTGAGAGGTTTCTTGCACCTTTGCCGGTGCGTAAGCTTCTTTGGGTTGGCCGGAAGACTGGGCAAAAACTCGAGAACATGGGCATAAGGACCATTCGAGACTTGGCTCGTTGTGACCCAACTGTGTTAGCTGACGCTTTCGGCGAGCTGGGGAAACAGCTTCATCTGATGGCCCGCGGGGTTGACAACAGTGAGGTCCAAGAAAGAAGCTGGATTAAGTCTATAAGCCGAGAGTCGACTTTCCAAGAAGACACGACTGACTTCGAGGCTGTCTTGAAGACTCTTGACCGGCTTTCAGAAGAGGTCGTGGAAGATGTTCTGAGACAAAGTGTCCAATTCAGGACCATCACAATCCGCGTTCGTTACGAAAATTTCGAAACTCACATGCACGGCAGGACCCTGTCCTTCATCACGAATCGACTGCAGGACGTGGAAAAAACGGCAAGGGAGCTTCTCCAACCTTATCTTAAACCAGGGAGGAGAGTCAGACTTGTTGGCGTGAGGGTTTCAAACCTTGTTTCAGCCGAAAAACAGAGAACGCTTGTTCAATGACGCTTTCTTCATTGCCTGCCTGCAGCCTTTTCACGGACTCTTCGAATCTCGAAAACGACTGGGTTTTCTCCGTCTGGACAGGCGTTGCAGATTGCGTCTTTGTCCCTAGCCCATGGGAAGCTCGCGTTGTACCTCATCGCGTAAACCTTGGGAAGCAGAACCATCAGAGCGCTGTAGCAGATGTCGCCCTTAACGGACCTGCCGTCAAACACGATTTTGTCGCCTACCTTATGCCTGAAGGCGCATTTGCCCCTCTGACTTTTCACCGTAACCTCAACTGTTGACATGTAAATCCTCTAGATTTTTATCTGCTGTTCAAGTATTTTTCTTTTATTTTTGCGTCAGCTATCCTGGCTATCATCGCGTTCGATATGAGCACGTATTTTACTCCGACCATTTCGGCCAGTTCTGCTGGTTTCTGATCTTGGGTTATCAGCAGCAGATTGCGACTCTTGGCGTATTCAACTATGTCCTTGTCGCTTGCGCCTTTCAACCCAGCATCCTGAGCAGTCAACACATCCCATCCCAAGGTCTCGAAGTATTCCTTCAGTCCAGCACACATTTCATCAAGCAACAGTTTCAACACGGCCACCTTGTCTTGTTGAGGGATAAGTTGCCCACTATTTAGGTGCTTCCTTAACGATCGCCGATCCGCGCGCTCTCGTGTTCCGATCTTCTCCGCTCTTTATCTATTGAACATGTCACGAGGCGCGCGCGCTGAGTTAGTATATATACTATTCCTATGCACTCCTCCCACCCTCTCCGTGCGCTGAACGTGCCTACCATCGCATAGAAGTAAGTTCCACAAAATTCAAAAACTGACACGCTATACTATACTACGCGATTAAAAGAGGAGAAAAGAAGAATGAAAAAACTATTAGCTATGGTAATTGTCGCAGTGTTTCTCGTATCTATTATACCTATGAACTTCAAGACATCAGCCTCATCAACAAATGGGACAATCAAAGGAATAAAGCATCCCCCTGCAGACAGCTTCCCAATAGGACTTGGGGACGACATTCCGGGAATCGACGGCTCATCATTCATGGAAGCAGCTGTGTCGGACGAAATTGTGCCGATGCTTACCCCACACTCTCCATGGAATGTGGCGGTTTCTGACGATTACAACAGCACATTCTATACCTTAGACTTCCAACAAGTCCTGAGCGGCGTCCACTGCAACATCTGGGTAGGGCTGGACACCACAGTGTGGACAGGCGGATACCAAGATAACTGGACCACTAACCAACCAGGGTTTGCCGACGACGTGTTCTACTTTGCCTATCCTTGGAGTTGGCAAGGTGGAGCGTTCTGGGGTGCACCGCGTTTGCTACCAGGATACCGTGACTACATATATGGAGCACAACTGGAGCAGTTAAGAGATGAATTTGACAACAACATATGGGGAAAAGACACATCATTCTTTGGCATGTACGCAGACCGACCAGGACCTCTCAACGACTCCAAAATACAAATATTGATATTCAACATTCGAGACGGACTATTCTGGGATCCACTCCATGCCCCATACTTCATAGAAGGATACTTCTGGTCCTACATAAGCAACTTGTACAATGCCAACATAATTCACATCGACACATATCAGTGGTTCAGAAGACAGGGACCGGCTCCTACAGGCGGCGAACCAGCGAAGTTCGTCAGCCCGCCATACCCTGTTGCCAGCTGCTTTCCATATGAATATGAGGGCACATTCGCGCATGAATTCCAGCACCTCATCCACCGGGACATAGATCTCGATGAAATGTCTTGGGTCAACGAAGGATGTTCAGAACTCGCTCAGATCATCTGTGGATACGGATTCCCAGCAAGTCACATCGCGAACTATATTTATGCCTACCGAACCACATCCTTGGTGATTTGGCAGGGATCACTTGCCAACTACGGAGCGGTTGCCCTGTGGACTTACTACATGTATGAACACTATGGTGGACAACCATTCATTTACGCATTGGTTCATGAGCAATTGAACGGAATAGCCGGATACAACGCCGTGCTGCAAAGATGGGGCTACAAGAGTTTTGACGCGATATTCGAAGATTGGGCAATCGCAAACTATCTTGACGACACATCATTCGCCAAAGGAATCTACGGATACTACGGCTTGGACATACCTTCCGCGAATACACAAGGCTGGAGCATTCCATATGTCATTCACAACGGGGGCGCGTCAGCAGGCGGTCAATACACTCCAGGCCCCATCTGGACCAGCTACCCAGGAGGAGTCAGGCTCGGCATGGCTTTGCCTTACCTTGTCAGATACTGGGAGTTCCGAGATGGCGCGCCAGAATTGAAAGCATACATTGACGGCGCAGACTTCACCGGCATCATACCGCACAGTGGCGCATTGGACTGGTACTCGGCCGGAGACGCAAACGCTTGGTTCAGGCTCGGCCACACATTCTCTGTACCATCGGGTGGAGCAACACTGAATTTCTGGACAAACTGGGACACAGAAAAGAACTATGACTACGCATACGTGGAAGTCCACGATGTGGACACTAATCAATGGTACACCCTTCCTGGATTGAAGACGCAGACGGGCACTAACGTCGACGGCTACAATAACCCCAACTGTCCAGACCCGTTCGAACCAGAAACGTACAAAGCAGCTGGAAGATGGAACGCATTCAACGGTGCCAGCGGCGGTTGGTACCAGGAAACAATGAGCCTTACACCATTTGCTGGCCATAACATAGAACTCTACTTCACATACTGGACAGACCCCTACACACTCGGATACGGATATGCAGTAGACGACATAGCAATACCTGAGATCGGCTTCTTCGACAACGTTGAAAGCGGTGCAAACGGCTGGACATTCAACGCAGGCTGGAAAATGACTGGAGGCGTAGAAAACGACTTCAGAGTCAACTTCATAGAAACAACGAACTTCATCAAGCAAACCGAGACCAGAACAATGTACCGCATAAGCCCAATAGGGCTTAACGATGTCTCAGAGACTGGGCAGGAACTACTAAAAATAGTCAACACACCCACAGTACAGACTGGTCCTGCAGTATTCGTTGGAGCCAGTCAACCAGGATACGAACACAGCTTCTCGACCACTCTAGACCTTTACGTAGGCAGCCCGCGAGACCTCTCTGGTCCCTATTACTAGCGCGCGCTTCTACGGACCACATTAGCAAGAACCTCGACACATCCACTCCCCCCTTTTTCTTGACAAGATAACATCACGAGACAGAGAGAGTAGGCCAATTCACTATTTCGGAGTAACACTTATCAGAGTGAAAAAGTTCAATTCCAGAGGGAGAAGATGCACAACATTCCTCGAATCTCAACCTTCATACTTATCTTTCTCTGCATAGTAGCGGCAACCTCAAGATTTCAACTAGTGAGGGCGAGCGGACCAATATACATCAGAGCCGACGGCACTGTTGATCCACCAGAAGCCCCGATGCAGAGAAACGGAAACTCATACATTCTGACTGACAACATTACAAGCGATGCCGACGGGATAATCGTTGAGAAAAGCGACATAACCATCGATGGTGGTGGATGCACAGTCAAAGGTGATACAACTGGAAATGCCTTCTACCTATATGGTATCAGTAATGTGACAGTAAGAAACGCAAGAATAGACGGTTTCAGCTATGGCATCTATCTGGAATCAACATCTCAAAATGTCATTTACGGAAACAACATAACAGGAAGCACCCTTGATGGTATTGGACTCTACAGTTCATCAGACAACATCGTATCAATCAACAACATTAAAGAAAACAGCTGGTCAGGCATTGGCCTCTACTATTCTTCTGGAAACAACATAAATGAAAACTATATCACAAACAACTACTACGGCATAACCTCCTTTGATTCCCAAAACAACTTGATATCTCACAACAACTTCAACAACAACACAGATCCTATTTCTTCCGATACCTCACCAAATGTCTGGGACGAAGGCTATCCTTCGGGCGGAAATTACTGGAGCGACTACAACGGTGTTGACACAAAATGCGGTCCAAACCAAGACCACCCAGGAGCAGACGGCATAGGAGACACACCTTACACCATCGACAGCAACAACATAGACAGATATCCTCTTATGAACCCTTGGAGCCCACCATCTGGCCATAATGTCGCAGTCATCAGCGCCGTGTCATACAAAACCGTGATCGGACAAGGCTTCAGCGGCAACATAACTGTTACCAGTTTCAACAAAGGTGAATACGCCGAAACATTCAACATCACGGTATACGCTGACACGTTTCCCTTCGCTTCAAAGGCTGTACACCTGGAAAGCGGTTTCATCACAGATACCACGCTCTCGTGGGATACGAGCAGCTTCGCGAAGAACAACTACACCATAAACGCCCACGCAGAGCCAGTTCCAAACGAAACAAACACAGCGGACAACAATTTCATTATCAGCGTACCCGTCCATGTCGGCGTCCCAGGCGACGTTTCCAGCACAGTACCAGGCGTTTATGATGGAAAAGTCGACATGAAGGACGTCGCCTACCTAGTCAGCTTGTTCAACACTAAGCCGAGTTCGCCGAACTGGCAGCCCAACGCAGACGTCAACAACGATGGTGTCTGCAACATGAAGGACATAGCGACTGCCATCGCCTACTTCAACAAACACGAATAGCTGGGTACTGAATTTCCGCGTGCGTGGAACATGCATCTTCTTTATGCTTCAACGGACCCGAGGGGATTTGAACCCCCGTTCTCCGGCTCCGAAGGCCGGCGCCTTAATCCAGACTGGGCTACGGGCCCATTCAAGAATAGCTGCAAACCAATTAAAAGAGTTCCGAAACTCCTTGAACTTTTTTCGGGACTCCTTAAACTACTTGCGCTTTCTGAAGTATGCCAGGTTGTCTTTCTGCATGACGTATTCGAACCCGGCTTTTATGAGCTGCTTCGCCTGATCCTGTTCCAATAAATCGCGCGCATGCGTGTTCCTAAATTGGCCTAAGATGGTTTTTATTCGCTTTTCATGATTTAAGGCCAGTTTTGGGCTTCGTATCTGTTCTTGATTTCTATAAGTATCTGTCTTCCTCAAACACAGCAGAAACATGCAAAACGGAATTAAAACCATTTTTGACCATTTTCGGAACACCCATGCGCGCTAACGCATGAAAGTCAGCAAAGCTCCTGTGACTAATGGGACAGCCAAGTTGTCGTTTATTGGCAATGGCAGACTTTCAATCAACATGGCTACAGCTGCCCCTGATGCTGCCCTCAACGGGGTCACGAAGAATGCGGCCGCCGAGAAGGCAAAAGCGAAACCAATGAGTGAACCCTCTAATGTTTTTCCTTTGTTAAAAAAGAGTATTCTCTTTCCAAACATTTTTCCGAAGATTGAAGCTGTGCTGTCTCCAAGCGCGAATATCACGATGGCGGCGCTGCTTGCAGGACGTGGAAAGAGGAGTAGAGTGAGCAGTATTCCAAAAGCAAAGAATACGGGTGCGGCGCGGAATTCATAGAGTTCTTCTGGTGTGGCGGCACGGCGAGTTATTGACGAGATTACTGGCAAGCTCTTTTTCTCCATCATTGTTAACTCGGAGATAACGTAGAAGGCGGTTACGAACAAGATGAGGTAAGCAATGGTGTAGACACCTATCAGACTCGAAAGAACGGGTACTGTGAAGCCGGACGCATGAATGATCTCTCGAAGGACATCATTCTTAGTTGGCAAACTTCGGCTTTTCGGTTGACCTTCAATCATGGAAAGGATTTTGATTGGATACCCAGTCACTACATAATCCGCTTTCATACGGACCATAAAATCAGGGTTGTAGCCTATCTTCAGCATCTTTGGAAGCATTATTGGAGCGTTATTTCGGTCGTCTACAACCACAACGCAGTCTTCTGGGGTTAAATCTTCGGTTTCCAAGATCCTTCTCAAAATCGTAAGCTTTCCTTCATGCTCAATAGTGTCTCCCCATATCTCTCCTGTCACAACAGCGTCTTTCGTTCCCAACTCAAAACCGAAAGCATAGTCAGCGCCAAGAGTTGACGCCAAATCCCGAACGACAAGAGTTGGCAACCCAGAGCTTATCAACGCGGTCTTCCAGCCCGCGCTGCTCAGTTTCCTAAAAACCTCTTTTACACCAGGCAACAATGGAATCTGCCTAAAAATCTGAAGAAGCTCATCAGCCCGGAAACCTTCGAAAAACTTGAACACATGCTTCATTGCGGATTTCAGTGAGATCAGACCCAGCTCGTAGAACACTCCGTATAAAGCTATTCTTGCAAACTGCGAAAAGCCAAGTTTCCTGCCTACCTCAAAGAGTAGATAGCGCCTTTTAGGAATCAGCACACCTTCAACATCGAATACTGCAAGTCTACGTCTTTCCATCCTTGTTGTTCTCTTTCTGCGCTCTTCTGCGTTTCTCGAACACCCTAGCGCGTGCGCCATATTCTCGATATGGGAATATCGCCTTTTAAACCTGAACCCCAAAGAATTTCTTGATAGCGATTCAACAGCTGCGTATCCGTATGGCCAGGAAGATCTTCTGCGACAAGTGCGGACGCGAATTAACGATTTCAGAAGTAAACCAACTATTAGGCTACGACCTGTGCACTGTTTGCCTCAAGAGACTCTTACCCACCAAGTAGCTGAGATTGCCTGGCATTGGCACTCATCAACTCGCACGCGCTAATGTTCAACGCACGATTATCAAAAGAGCTTATTTTAGAAAAAAAGTAACAATTGGTTATAGGGTGAGTGATTTGCCTGTGAAGAATAGGATGCGATTAATATTGCGCATTATTCTTCTTGGGCTGTTCGGTTCAACGTTATGCATTCCGGTAGGCTCAGCCACGGCGAACAAATGGATTAAAACCTACGAGGGTACGGGGGCTGATTACTTCTCTTCCGTGATTCAGACAAGTGACGGAGGATACGTAGCGGCCGGCTAGACAAATTCTTCCGGGGCTGGCGGTATTGATGCTTGGCTTGTCAAGACCGACTCGTCGGGCAACATGCAGTGGAACAAGACGTACGGAGGGATGGCGCTAACTTCTTTGGTTCAGACCTCACCCCGGCGCCACTTTTTGAGTGACTCCGCCTACTGGCGATGTTTATTTTCTTATTCTTAGGAATACCATGTTGTCTTTTTCGCGCGCGAATAGAAATGAAAAATGAGGGGTTGCACGGGATTCTATTTTGTAGTGTGGCGACGTCTTCACGTTTCTAAGAGTTCCGAAAACACTTAAAAACGGTCAACGATTTATAATAGTTCACACCATCAGGGGCCGGTAGCTCAGCTTGGCTGGAGCGTTCGGCTGATAACCGAAAGGTCGAGAGTTCAAATCTCTCCCGGCCCACTCTTTGACTAGCTGGCAACTCTGCACTCTTTTTTTGGCACTGACTTCCTCCTTACCTCGCGCGATTCGAAAACTGCCTGAACATTCTAAAAAACACATCTTCTGAAAACACTAGCTCCAATTCCCTAGTAGGGGATCATCTTCTCTGAAGTTTTCGTATAAAGGATCAATGAGAGAAGGAAGGCTGTTGCCATTGTGAGCGCGTACAATAATTCGGGCATGTCAAATATTGATACGAAGTTGATCGAGGAATGAAGAGCGGATGCGATCAAATACAACAGTCTAGAACGCTTCGTTGCAATGCCATAGGCTATGATTGAAGTGGTCGCTGCATGGAAAAAGATTCCTGGCAACCTTATCAAAGGCGAAACATTCAGCAACACCACGTATTCGAAGAACTCGGTGATTCCGAAGCCTAGGCCGACAAGAAATCCCAGGGCGAATAGGGATCTTTGGCTTTCGCCGTGACGATAGAACAAGGGATAAGCTTTGGCGAACTCCTCAATCAAAGGAGCCAAAACAACGACCAACAGGATTTCAGCCTGAAAACTTTGAAGATTCGGAAAAAAGTGGCGGAGAAAAGCAATTGAAGGCTCAAAGAAGAACGCTATTGGAATGCTGACGACTATGCCTGAAGCTAGAAAGAAGAGCTTCTCTCCTAAACCCGGTCTGTGAGACTGAACCACCGTTTCGCCTTCGCTGCTGGATTGTCAAAAACTGCTTGACTCTTTATTTAAGCTTAGAGATATGATTCACATTGTGCATTGTGAACCTATGTCCTCCAAAGTACGAAACCGCTGATTCTTCCGAGGATTTCAATTCTCCAAAGCTCCTAACCGCGGCGAACACAAGGCTCAAATTCCTGTTGGCCCCTCGACGCAAACCCTTATTAGATTATCGAAAAGAAATAACAACAAGGTGGAAATTTTGGCAAAAGAGGATGACATGTTAGAAGAACTCAAGAAGATTCGCACACTATTGGAACCTAAACCCGCTCCCGCCGCGCCAGCACCAAAGGGTCTATGGGGTGAGTTCATGAACTTCATATCAAAGTACAAGATCATGGGTCTTGCCGCGGGCTTTATCATCGGTCTTTACCTTGGAGGCTTGGTGCAAGCGCTTGTCAAGGACTTCATAATGCCCATTATAGGGTTGATACTGAACCCACTGGGACTAGGTAACTTGGCCACAGCGAAAGCAACCTTTTCTTCACAGGATTTTCTCTATGGAGACTTTCTCATAGCTTTGATAACCTTCATCATCGTAGCCTTGGTAATCTTCTTACTAGTGAAAGCCACCAAAAGATGGGACATTGAATAGATCTAACAGGAAACATCAGTACCAAAATAACCCACTTTTTATAACTGTGGAATAGCAGCGAAGCATGCCCAGCTACTAAGAAAGATTGACTGCAAGGAATCGCCTGTTGCGGGCGGGACATTCTTAGTCAGCGAGTAGAGGATCAGACCAATAAACAATATATTTCCAAACACTACAACTGATGCAGCAACAGACACAAGATTCTTAATTGTATCATCGGTTGCCCGAAAAGACGGAAAAGAAAAGACAATTGGGCGAAGATTTCAACGGAGACATCCCTATTTCTCATGCGGATGAATATCGAAAAGCTGAAATCCTAATTGACCACATAACATGTGAGTCGTGGTTTGCATGCCCTATTACATCTTGCTTTCCAACTTGACTGACGAAGGGTGGAAAACAATCAGAGAAAAACCGGAGAGGATCAAGGAAGTCAACAAGGAACTTGAAGGTTTCGGGGTTCGAGTCATCAGTCAATACGCTGTTCTCGGGCCTTATGATTTTGCAAACGTTGTGGAAGCCCCAGACAACAAAACGATAGCCCGAGTTTCAATCGAACTTGGCTCAAGGGGAACAATAAAGATTACGAGCATGGCTGCAATTCCCATCGATGAATTCATCGCTTCAATAAAGAAACGCTGAAACAACATCAACCTCTTTTTTTCTATGCCAACCAGTCATGGAAGCAGTTACATGCAGATTCCTATCTAGTCTCAGCTGAATAAGGGTTCGAATCTGTTGAAATGAAATTAAGGAATTACTATGCTTTCTCACCTCGTTTTAGGCGCGAAAACAACGTAATTCTGAGATTAAATCTGGAAATTCATGGAGAATTTATTTATAGGACTCACATCATAGCTACCCGAACTGGGTTTCCCTCAGAGGAATCTTGGGTTTGACAGAGAAGGCTTTCCATAAGCTGTTGCTTGAAGCTGTGGATTCAGCTTTATCTTCGCTCGGTGATTCAGCGAAACAATCGATTTATTTCCACCTCGAAAAGAAGTTTGACATCAGAAGGGACGAAATTCCGGGTCGAGTCGAGGATTTTGACCATGGACTCGAGAGGATTTTTGGGGCAGGGACACGATTCTTGGAAGTTCTGATAATGAAGAAGCTCTACGAGGAAATGGGCTCAAAGGGAAAGATTCTGAAGCCTGATCAGGGCAAGGAGTTCAAATTCGCTGATTATGTGAAGGCCGTAGAACAGACCTATTTGCAGGCGAAGAAGGGCTAGAGCCCCTCAATGCTTTCTATGGCGCGTCTTCATCGTAGAGTGCGGTTTGACAATCCATATTGACAGTTCACAAACGTTTTATCAATGCAAATCCAGTTTCATTCAAGACTTAGGTCACGTTGTCAGTGAGGGCATCAATTGACTCAAAATGACTTTAACAAGGTTCTTCTTTCTGCCGTTGACGAAGGCCTCTGCTTGCTCGGGGACTCGTCCAGACAAGCTATACTCTTCCACTTAGAGACCTCCTTTCAGCTGAAGGAAGAGAGCATCCCGTCTAACTTGACAAAGTTCAAAAGAGCCCTTGAGGGCATTTTTGGGCCAGGAGCAACTTATCTTGAAAAAATCATTGTGAAACGCCTTCACGAGAAACTTGGCTTGGAGTTTGAAGAGGGAAAAAACACGGATTTTCTGGAATGCGTGGAGATCGCGAAGAGTCGGATAATGCAAAAGGGAGAGATAACTGTAAAATGAAAAATCGAGGCAGTCAATTCGTGGTTGAAATCGCGCGGTTCCTCTTTGAAGATTTGCGCCTCGGCGGATTAGATGGTAGGACAAATCTTGGACAGACCAATCCCCACGGTCATCTCTCAGATCAGACGAACAAGAGAGCACGGAGGTGAGGAAGCATGGATAGCGACGCGAGAATCCTCATAGTTGACGACGACGAAAACATAAGAAAGGTACTCATGGCAATCCTTGAGGATAAGGGCTATAACATCGAGGCAGTAGGCACGGCTAGAGAGGCAATAAAAAGAACCGAAAAGAGGTTTTACAATCTGGCCCTAATAGACATTCGACTGCCTGACATGGAAGGAATAGAGCTCTTGACGAAAATTAGGGACACAACGCCCAGAATGCGGAAGATAATAATCACCGGTTACCCGACGCTACAGAACGCTGTGGACGCGGTGAACAGGGGTGCGGACGCATACATAATGAAACCGTTTGACGTGGAAAAAGTGTTGAGCACAATCAATGAGCAGCTGAGAAAACAGGAGCAAGAAAACAAGTACAGCCAAGACAAGGTCGCAGAGTTCATTGAAACAAGAGTGAGGGAACTGGATTTAGAGAAAGAGGCGGTTCATAGCAAAAAGCAGTGAACGTAGTTTTCCCCGATTTTCGACACATTTTCTTCACGTTTATTTTCCTTCGTCAGTTTCTTGTTTGAGCAAACTGGTCTGGCTGGGCCACTTGAGAGAGATCCTTGCGCATAAACTTCCAATGGTGGCCAATCATGAAACCAATTTCCTGAAGTAGAGTGATTGACGCAACGTTTTGCTCCGATGTGTGCAACGCCACTGAATTCATCCCCTTCTCGAAAAAGAAGTTCATTGCCCGACAGGTCAGTGCGGACGCTAGGTTCTGCCTACGACGCTCGGGAACCGTGGCAGCTGGGCCTAGGTAACCTCTTCCGCCTACTGCCTCCGAACGATAGCTGAGTGAAGACAAACGTGCCAGCCCCTGTCGTCCTATCTTCGCTGATTTCCAAGCGTTTTTGGTTGCAACATTTTCGAAAACGCGCGCAAAACTTAACTGTGTGGAACAGACAATCTCCGAAAGGTGAAAGTTCTGAAGTGGGTAACTCGAGAATATGTGCATGTGGACAGAACGGCTTGTCCATGGCTCATAAAAAGATTCATAGACCCAAAAGCTGAATTCATCTTTGTGCCTAGCGAGAAAATGCCTGAAATTGTCAAAAAGGAAAAGGCCATACCTTATGATGCGCCCAGTGTCGAGCTTGGTCATCACGGCAACAAGTGCAGTTTCGATGCGTTTGTCAAAAAGTACAAGATTAAGGATCCTGCATTGTTGGAGTTGGCAAACATCGTGCGCGCGGCTGACACGGACAAACCTGAAGCCATCGAGGCGGCTGGACTCGATGCTGTGATGACAGGAATCTCTATTGTTGCAAAAGATGATCATGAAGCCATCGAAAAGGCCAGACCAGTCTATGATGCTTTTTACACATTCTGCAGGCTGAAATTGCTTCGTCAGAAGTACAAGACTGAAATTGAAAAGATGGATCGAAAAGGAATGAGAGAGTTTCTGAGAAAGAAACTATCAGAATAGCCACCGTTGGCCCGCGGTAAACAACTTGGGAAAACGTCGAAAACCTACATTAAAACCTTCAACAGAGCTCTCCGGGTAGTGGATGCTCACTGCGCGACTCTAAGCGAGCTTGGAGCACAAACTAAATACTAGATGAGCATAATTGAAGGCAAAAGCGTTAAATCAAGCCGGCGGCTGTAACGCTCGGAAAAGCTGAAAATTGAAGAGTCCGAGTATGGGTCTGCAAACCAGAAGCGTTGGAAGAAGCATTTTTCTGATACTCTGTATCATGGGGCTCTTCGCGATCCTGAGCTCAACTATGTCCAAGACATTGCTAAACCCTTTTGCGACTGTACTCCAAACCCCGACCGATTGGTCAGGTCTCGTCGGGGCGGCCTCAACTATCCCGGGCATTCTAGTCAGCTTGCCAGCAGCTTCTCTTTCTGATATATACGGTAGAAGGAAGTTTCTGCTGCTGGCCTCCTTGATTTTCGCTACCGCCCCTTTCCTCTACCTATTAATTACCTCGTGGTGGCAGCTCATCCTTGTAAGATTCTATCACGGATTTGCGACTGCCATTTTCGTGCCCGTAGCCGAAGCATCAATGGCTGAACTGTTTCCCACCCAACGGGGTGAACGTATTTCGCTTTTCACTTCTGCGACATACGTTGGAAGAGGTCTTGCCCCTTTCCTCGGGGGGTATATACTATTCACCACCGCCAGGAGTTCTGACCCCCTCTACAATTATCATTTGATGTATTTGGCTGTAGCAGCGTCTGGACTAGCTGCTTTAATTATGGGGTTGGTCTTCCTAGCGGAAAAAAAGCCACGTGTGGCTGCTATTTCAAGAGAATCAAAGATTCCAAGACGGCTGTATACTGGGTGGGGCGCTTTGGCTAAGAATCGTTCTGTCTTGACGGTCAGCCTCGTTCAAGCTTCTGTCTATTATTCGTATGGAACAGTGGACTATTTTCTGTCTGGTTATTTAAAGGACAACCTGCACTTCGACTTCTTTTCGACAGCCGCCGTCGCTGGCAGTCTCATTGTCCTAGCATTATTCGTTAGAGCCTACATGGGTAGGCTTTCGGACAGAATAGGAAGGCGGAAACCGATAATCATCGGTTTAATAATATGCGTTATCCCGCTGGTGGCAATCCCATATTTCTCCGACCTTCCAACTTTGCTTCTGCTATCGCTTATTTATGGCTTCGGCTTTGCAACCACGACTGCGTCAACGTCTCCCTTGATGTGCGAGCTCGTCGCGACAGAGTTTGTCGGCACGTCCATGGGTTTCTTGGACACAGTAATGGATGTTGGACAGACAGTAGGACCTATAATGAGCGGTTTTATACCTGCCACAATCTTTCAGTATTTTGGTGTCTTTTGGGCTTCAGGTGTAATACTGCTGGCGACAGCCGTAATTTTCGCCTTATCAAAGACTGGAAAAGGGAATCAACCAAGATGCGATCAGACCTTCGAGTCGCAACCGACATGAGAAGCATATGCAACAATCCTCGCTTCGAACCTGTGGGCATAAAGGAGCTTTTGATTTTCAATTGGTACGAATTTAGCTTCTTTGCGCTGAATCAGCGCGCGCATCTCTCCTGTATTCGAGGTTTTCGTTCGAAAATCTTAAAGTCGCATTCTATCGCCAAGAATTGAAGCTGTTTAGTCCATAGACACCTGTTTTGCCACTGTTATTTTTCGCTGATTATGTATATTTCAGGCATGTTTCCTTTGCATGTTCGATTAACGATTTCGATGTTATTGTGAAAAGGGTTTAAATAACGAAACGCTACGTTTAGTGTCTGCTTTAGTTATAGAAACACTAAGAGTTGTGAAGCGCACGGTCGTGATCATGATGAAGTGTCCATATTGCGGATCTGAGAGCCTCAAAACTCTTGAAACCAGGGATTCGCCAGACAACACTGTTAGGAGACGCAGGGAATGCGAAGATTGTGGAAAGCGCTTCACGTCATACGAGTACGTGGAAACCGTGGAGTTGATGGTGAAGAAAAAAGACGGCAGGCCTGAACGCTTTGACCTCAACAAGATCATTAGAGGTCTGCAAAAAGCCTGCGAAAAAAGACCCGTGACGATGGAGCAAATACACGAATTGGCAGAGCACGTCAGACAAGACTTGATGGCTTTTGGAAAAGAGGAAGTCAGTTCCCGGGAAATCGGGGACCTAGTCATGAAATATCTGAAAAAACTTGACAGATTGGCTTACATTAGGTTCGCCTCGGTCTACAGGGAATTCGAGGAACCTGAAGATTTTCAGAGATTACTTAAAGAGGTAAAAGCATGAAGTTCGTCAGAAAACGTGATGGAAGATTAGAACCGTTTGATCAGGACCGCATAACAAACGCAATTTGGAAAGCCGCCAAAGCCGTAGGCGGGAAAGACCGTGAACAAGCTAGGAGAATAAGCGATCAGGTTTTGGCCGAACTCAAGAACCGTTTTGGAGAAGATGGCGTTCCAACGGTGGAAGAGATTCAGGATCTAGTTGAAAACATGCTCATAGAGAACGGCACCGCGAGAACCGCCAAGGCTTACATTCTTTACAGGAAGCAACACCAGGATCAAAGAGAGCTGGCTGCGCTCCTAAGCGATGCAGACCTTGTGGATCAGTATTTAGAGGTTGAGGATTGGCGTGTGCGGGAGAATTCCAATATGAGTTACTCCCTGCAAGGCTTGAACAACTATCTCTCGTCCACCGTTATAGCCAAGTACTGGATCAGCAGGATTTACCCGCCGCACATAGCCGAGGCCCATTTTTCCGGGGATATGCACATCCACGACCTCGGCGTCCTAGGAGCTTACTGCGTGGGCTGGGACCTGAGAGAGCTGCTCACGTCAGGGTTTGGAGGCGTTTCGGGAAAAATTGAAAGCAAGCCTGCAAAACACTTCAGAACAGCCCTAGGACAGATTGTCAACTTCTTCTACACTCTTCAGGGCGAAGCTGCTGGAGCCCAAGCGTTCAGCACTTTTGACACTTACCTGGCGCCGTTCATACATTATGACGGGCTGAGTCAAAGAGAGGTTGAGCAGGGGCTGCAAGAGTTCTTCTTTAACATGAACGTTCCCACTCGCGTCGGCTTTCAAACACCCTTCACCAACGTGACGTTGGATTTGACGGTTCCGGACTTTATGAAGAATGAAGCAGTAATCATGGGCGGAAAAACCATGGACGCAGCGTACGGTGACCTGCAGGCAGAGATGGACATGTTCAACTCGGCATTTGCAGAGGTGATGAGCCAAGGTGACTCGAAGGGCAGAGTATTCACGTTTCCGATACCCACGTACTGCATTACGAAGAGTTTTGATTGGAACACGCCTGCGTGCCAGAAAATCTTTGAAGTCACCGCCAAGTACGGTGTACCCTACTTTTCCAACTTCATCAACAGCGACATGAAACCTGAGGACGTTCGAAGTATGTGCTGTCGCTTGAGGATAGATAATCGGGAACTACGTAAGCGAGGAGGCGGCTTCTTCGGGGCAAACCCACTGACGGGATCTATAGGTGTCGTGACCCTGAACATGCCCAGGATAGGCTATCTGGCAAAGGATGAAGATGAGTTCTTCGAGCGGTTAGAAGCGCTTATGGAGATAGCCCGTGATAGCTTGGAGATAAAACGCAAGGTGTTGGAAACGTTTACTGAGAACGGGTTGTATCCGTACTCTAAGCGTTATCTGCGAAACGTCAAAGAGGGCTTTGACCGTTTCTGGAAGAACCATTTTTCAACCATAGGTATCGTAGGGATGAATGAAGCTGTCCTAAACCTGTTCGGCGTTAACATTGCCTCAACCGATGGAACAGAGTTCGCCATCAGAGTGCTGACGTTCATGCGTGAAAAGCTGTCGGACTATCAGCAACAAACGGGCAACATCTACAATCTTGAGGCGACACCAGCGGAGGGAACGAGCTATAGGCTTGCACGCATTGACAGGAAGAAACATCCGGAGATGATTGCGGCTAACCAGAGAAACGTGGCAAACGGAGCAGAACCTTTCTACACCAACTCTTCACAGTTACCCGTGGACTACGAGGGCGACCTGTTTGAGGCTTTGCAGCATCAAGACAAGCTGCAGACACTCTACACAGGCGGAACAGTGTTCCACATTTTTCTTGGAGAAAGACTCTATTCGTGGAAGTCTACTGTCGAACTCGTCAAGAAGGTTGCGTGGAGCACACACCTGCCCTACTTCACCCTGACGCCCACCTTCAGCATATGCCCGACGCACGGGTACATAAACGGAGAACACAAGCAATGCCCAACGTGTGGAGCAAAATGCGAGGTCTACTCGAGGGTGGTGGGCTACCTGAGACCAGTTGACCAATGGAACGACGGCAAGCAGGCAGAGTTTGCGATTCGCAGAACCTTCGACAAGTCGGTAGTCATGCAGACAGTGGCCGCTTGAGTGAAAAGTCCATGAAGTTCAGCGGCATTCAAAAGACAAGCCTGGTTGACTTCCCAAATCGTGTGGCCTCAGTTCTGTTCACTCCCGGCTGTAACCTGCGCTGTCCGTACTGTCACAACTGGAGGATAGTCGTCGACCCCAAGCCTCCGTTTTTGAACGACGAAACGGCTCTTAAGATTCTAGAGGAACGCAGGAGGTTTGTGGATGCTGTTGTCGTCACAGGTGGAGAGCCCACCGTTCACAGGGAACTGCCGAAGTTTTTGAAGAAGCTAAAGGAAAAAGGCTTCTCAGTCAAACTTGACACAAATGGCCTTAACTCGCGGGCGTTAGAAGAGTGCTTGCCCTACATAGACTACGTGGCACTGGACGTGAAAACCAGCCTTGGAAAATATGTACGTTTGGGAGCGAAAGACACAGCGGAGCTCGTGCGTACGATCGAGATTCTGAAGACTGGAAAAGTCGAGTGCGAGTTCAGAACGACTGTTGTGCCGGGTTTTGTCGGCGAAGAAGACATCGTTGAGATAGGCGAGCTTGTCAAGGGTGCAAAAAACTTTGTCCTGCAACAATTCGTGCCAGGCGACACCTTGGACAAGACGTTCACCTCTCTTAAACCCTACTCACCGGTGAGTATCGCAGGCTTTGCTGAAAGCATGAAAAAGTATGCCGAGACCGTGACACTTCGCGTCTAAACAGATTTGCGGCTGCAACGCTTTCAGAGGACGAGAGCGTAAGGTTTAAGGGTTAATGCGTTGTTTAGGTTTCGAATGCTTCCGGGACGGGTAAGTTTGAGCAAGAAAGAAGTCACTTTGGAAGAACGGAAAGCTGAAACCCTGATTAAACTCAGAGGTTACAAACTGATTGAGAAACAGAAACATGAAGATGCAATAGGCTACGTCGTTAACATGCCGAAGGAGAAGGAAAAAGCGCTCATATGGTGCGTCCCGGGCGAAACAACAGTGGGCATAAACAGCATAAACCGCGCCACAAAAGCGATGAAGGACGCTGAAGTGGAAAGAGGGATAATAGTCACAGATGGAAGATATACGCATGCGGTCAAGCTTAGTGCAAAGAAGAAACAGATAGAGCTTTTGCCCAAAACATTCCCAGCCTTCGACTTGTTCCAACACAAACTTGTTCCAAAACATGAAATCCTGCCGGAAGAAGAGAAAGAACAGTTGCTCGCACAGTACAAGGTCCACGCGTACCAACTGCCGCAAATAAGCTCATTGGACCCATGTGTCAAAGCCATAGGCGCCAAGCCAGGCGACATACTGCGCGTGATCAGGAAGAGCCTGACGGCCGGCGAACACATAGCTTTCAGATACGTGGTGGAATGACCCGTTTGTTAGGCTGAAACATCTTAATTAGTTAGATTCTCGTTATACGTTCCTTCATTTGGTGCAAGAAGTGCCGCCAATAATTCGAATTCAAAATCTTACAAAAAAATTTGGAAATGTCACAGCAGTTGATCATCTAAACTTGGACATAGAAGATGGCGAAATCCTAGGACTTCTGGGGCCAAACGGCGCGGGCAAAACCACCGCTATTCTGATGCTCGCCACGGTCATCAAACCCACAGAAGGCACAGCCTGCGTAGGCGAGTATGACATACGAAAACAACCCGAAAAAGTGCGTGGACTACTGGGCATAGCTTTCCAAGAGCCCAAGATGCTGTGGGTTAGCACGCCCTGGGACATCGTTAACTGGCATGCCAAGGTTTGCGGCTTGTCTACAGCAGAGCGGAAGCGAAGAGTGAAGGAAGTGCTCGACGCGATGGACATGTGGGATGCCCGCAAGAAGAACGTTCATGCGCTTTCAGGCGGCATGCGTAAAAGGGTGGAGATGGCGAAGGTTCTGATTCAGAGGCCTAAAGTAGCCATCGTCGACGAACCCACAGCCCAAATCGACATCGCCGGCAAACACAGGATTTGGAACATGCTCTTTGAACTCCGAGACGAGGGAAGCACCATCATTCTGGCGACGAACGAGCTCTACGAGGCTGACAAACTCTCAGACAGAGTTGTAATATTGCACAAGGGCAAGCTACTTGTGTGTGACACACCCAAGAAGCTCAAGGACAGCATCGTGGGAGGCGACATCGTTGACGTTCAACTCGAGAAGGCCGCCCCAGCAAGAGTTGTTGAGGAGCTCAAGGGTCTCAAGGAAGTTGTGGACGTTTTGCAGGTCAAGCCCTCAAACCTGCGCCTTTACCTGAACAAGGTTGAAGAGGTTGTTCCAAGAATAATGAACCTGTTCGCCAAGCAGGAAGTGCCGATACTGTCTTTTCGCATGAGTGAACCCAGCCTCGATGACGTGTTCGCCCACTACACCGGTTTGACCATTGAGGAAGCACAGAAGGACGAGGAGTGAACCGCTGACGAACAAGCTTCTCTTGGTAATTGAAAGAGACGTCCGCCTCTTCTTCCAGTACAAGTTCATGATAATCATGCGAGCCATCTGGTTCGTGTCGCAAATAGCTCTATTCGGGCTCATCGCTTCCCGCATGATCAGCATACCGGGGACCGACTACTTTCGATACTATGTCGCAGGTCTATCCGTCATGACGCTCTACTCAGCCGCCATATTCATCGGATTTGACCTTTACGAAGAAGCAGAACACGGAGTCTTTGAGTATCTGCTCTGCCTCCCCGTGTCAAGGAGGCAACTGGTCTTAGGTCGATCTATAGGCGGAGGGCTGAGGGCATTCATCTATGTTGGACCGTTGATAGCCGTGTCGTTATACGTCATTGGCTCCTTGAACCCGATTGCCTTCTTGATCTCTCTGTTCGCGCTTTTTCTGTTCGCCTTTGGAGTGTCGGGAATGAGTATAACGCTGGCGGTGATAATAAAATCTAGCGACCGTTTTGACATATTGATGGGCGTTTTGGACGCATTAATCGTACGCCTGAGCACGGCAATGTACCCGTTGGTAGTCCTGCAAGCTTCAAGCCCGTTATACGCTGGCCTGGCCAGTTTGAATCCGCTCACGTACGTCACGGACCTTTTCCGCTGGGGAACAGCTGTCACGACTCTAGACAACCCGCTTTTGCCAGTACTTGTCGTAGTCGCGTTCTTCGGGTTTTTCACTTTCGTAGGCGTGACAATCTATGACAGACGCATTGAGGGTGGGGGTTGGCAGTGATTTGAGGCAAGTCTTTCATGTTGTAGAGCATGACTTCAGGAATTTTCTGCGCTACAAAATGTGGCTGGTGGGCCTAATCACGATGAACCTCGCGGACTTGTTCATCACGGCCGTCGTTTATAACAAAGTGCTGAACCCAGACGTGAAGATAAAGAACTACTTCAGTTTCTTCGCTCCAGGCCTCGTTGTTACCGGTTTGTTCGCCTCGGCTTTCATGATAGGTCGTGAAATCAACATGGAACGTCGAAGAGAAGTTCACCATTACATGCTCTCCGTGCCAATGACACGGATGGAATTAGCTGTCGGACGCGTGCTCTCAGGAGGATTGCGCGGCATGGTTTACATGTCACCCCTATTGGCGACCTGCTTTGTCTTTCTTGGCCTTCCAACAGTGCCACAGTTCCTCGTTATCATAGGACTCCTGTTTCTTACAGCCATCGGCATCTCGGGTCTAAGCATCGCCATCGCGGTTTCAACCTCAAGCCTCGAGAAATTTATCACAGCGAGAGGCCTAGTCTATTATACGCTGTTCTTCTGCAGCAGCGTCTTCTATCCGCTTTCGCTGATACAGCAACTTGGGAGCGAGGGCAAGTTCCCAGCCGTGTTGGTAACATTCGCCGAAATCAACCCCTTGAGCAGCACATCAGACACTATCCGCTCTTTCCTACTGGGTTCCCCACCGTTCTCCTACTACTCAATCCTGAGTGTCGTTGTCTTTTCAGCGGTCTTCACTTTCAGCGCAGCATTTGCTTACATCAAAATAATAGAGCGCAAATAGCGTTCTCAGAGTCTCAAACCGTTGGCTAGCATTGCCGGAAAGCATTAACTATATTTCGCAGACGGATTGATTCTATCCTTGGTCGCTTCTTTCAGGTGGGACATTGGCTCAAAGTTCGAAACGTCAGGACGAAAAGCTGACGCAAGAGATCATGAGCTTCAGCAGACACATCGCAGGCTCTTGCCAAATCACGGCTACGTGTCTGTGCAGTGACTATTCTTCAAGCTTGACCTCTCCAAGGACAGCCGCCCAGGTCTTGCTGGTCATAGAAGACTTTCAGCCCAGGCTCATGAATTACGCCAAGGCCCTAGGCGCGAGCAGCATTGTGGTTCTGGCAGTCGACAAATGGGTTTTTGAAAGGGATGTGGACAGAGGTCTCTTGGGCGAAGCCCTCGCTGGCGGACTGATTTTTCCATACAAGACAATTGTTAATGCAGAATATTTGCACCTTCAAGAAATCACTCTGAAAAGGCGCGTTATTCTTGAACTTCTGCAGAGCCTCGTCTTAGATTTCCCCGAACTCTCCTATGAGTTCTACATAAAGCCAGAGTATTTCATGTACGAAACCCTGCTCACCAGGGCCCGGCTTTTCCCACCAATGCTCGATTCATTATCAAACCTCGTCAAGGAGAAGAAGAACCTTCAACAAAGTCTGGGCGGGTTTTTGGACGCTTTAGAGAAGCTGGAAAGAGATAAGACTGTCAGCTTTTCAGGGGGCTACGTGAGGATTTCGAAGGAGTTCGTCGACAAAGCTAGAACTCGCAAGGTTCGATTCACGAGTCTCCTAAAAACGGGACACAGGGCGCTGTTTGCTTCTTTGCTGGGCATGCTTCCGCAGATCATAAACACTCTTTCACAGAACAAGGAATCACTCTTCAACCTTCAAAGGATTCTCAGCGAGGGTCCAAGAGCGAAGCTCCTAATCGAAGACCCGGAGAACCTTGTGTACGTCAAGACTGCAAGCGGCCTTGTGCCATTGGCGAACAGGGTGAACATTGAAGCCTTTGCCAGTAAGGTTCTCAGGGCAGGCAAGGGCGCCCAAATCAAGGTTACGAGCATCGGCGGTATTTTGAACGATGTTTATCTGGTCAGTGCCATCGTTGATGGCAGGGAGAAGAAGGTTGTTGTCAAGAGGTTCAGGGATTGGTCCAACTTCAAATGGTTTCCTCTCACGTTGTGGTCTGTTGGGACCAGGACTTTTGCCGTTCTTGGAAGTTCAAGGCTTGAAAGGGAATGTGCGATAAATCGATTGCTTCACTCGAAAGGTCTTGCGGTGCCAGAGCTCTTGTATGTGAGTCCGAATCAGCGTTTGATTTTCATGGAGTACGTTGTGGGTGAAGATCTTAGCAAGGTAGTGAGAAGAATCGCAGATTCAAAGAGTGATAGTGAACTAAAGAGAGACTTCGGCCTCATTGAAAAAACTGGCAGCTTGTTCGCAAAGGTTCATGCCTTGGGTGTTGCTTTAGGCGATACGAAGCCAGAGAACATTCTCGTCGACAGGAAGGATGAGCTTTACCTCACTGACTTGGAGCAAGCGGGCCGAAACGGAGACAGAGCCTGGGACATCGCCGAATTTCTGTATTATGCTGGCCATGATGTTTCTCCGTTTGCTGATGTGCGTCGTATAGAGCTGATGGCAAAGACGTTCGTCACTGGCTATCTGCAAGCTGGAGGAAACTTTAAGACCGTCAAGAACGCTGGCAACCCGAAATACACGAAAGTCTTCAGCGTGTTCACCTTCCCACACATAATTCTCATTCTCTCGAACGTTTGCAGGAAGGTAGAAGAATTGAAGGGATAGGCATGGTTAAAAAAGAGACAACTTTAACCTTCTACGGCGGGGTGAACGAGATTGGCGGCAACAAAATCCTGCTCAAAGACGGAGACACCAAAATCTTCTTTGATTTCGGCATGTCCTTCAGCATGAGGAGACTGTTCTACTCACCGCCCTTTCTTTCACGAAGAGCGAGAAAAGTTTGCAAAAACTTGGAATCTGGCCCACGCTTGACAGCATCTACAAGTTTGACAGCAAGCCGCCAGAAATTGATGCTGTGTCTGTTTCTCATGGCCACTTGGACCACTCAGCCCACTTGTCTTTCACAAATCGCCAAATCCCAATCTACTGCGGCGAAACAACACAAACCATTCCACAAGCTCTAGGCGACGCAGAACCGACCTCGAGTTCCGCGTCAAAGAAATCCCCTTCAAATCGTTCAGAACGGGACAAAAACTGAAAATCGGCAACCTGGAGATCGAGCCGATTCACGTAGACCACTCCGTGCCGGGCGCATACGGCTTTGTAATCAACACCTCTCAAGGCACAGTGGTGTACACCGGAGACTTCCGAACCCACGGCGCGAAACCGCAGATGACGCGAGATTTCGTTGTCAAGGCCAAAGAAGCAGAACCTGCCGCGATAGTCACTGAAGCAAAGAACATGACCGGCGCTTCAATTTCCTCTGAAAAAGAAGTCGAAAATAAATTGAACTGCATCGTCAGCGAGGGAGGGGCATTGTGCTTGCAGAGTTTGCTTACGCCGATATTGACCGGTTGAATAGTTTCTTTCGAATCGCAAAGAAGAACAGGCAGTGCCTAGCTGTTTCACTTAGGCAAGCCCATCTGCTGAACGCACTGCAAGCTGACAGAGGTTTAACTGTCCCGAACTTGAATGATGATAATGTTATGGTCTTTCGAAAATCGAAGGAAAGAGGCGACAAATGGGAAAGCCAAATCATAGAACAACACGCTGACAAGATCATCGACGTATTCGAAGCTTCGAAGTAACAGTGTAAAGTGGTCTTAGCCTTGTCCCTCTACGATTTCGAAGAGCTTGTCGAAATCCAGTCGCAAGCAGGCAGTTGCTACGTGCTGTCAGCATCGGAACGCCTCAATGAAGAAATAGAGATTGACTTCAAGAAGCTCGCTAACTCGCTAGACCATTACGGCTGCCCCAATACCACGTCCACGTTTCAGGACAGATAATGCCCCTGCAGCTGAAAGCGCTCTAGAAGAAATTGACGCAGAGAAAATCTTCCCTATACACACAGAAAATGCTGAATTGGTAGGCAAGTTCATGCGAGACCTCAAAAGAAAAGTGACTCTCGTCGAGAAGGGAAAAGAGTACAGAATTTAGCAGCACTTTGCCCGTTTGATCAGGGTAGGAAATAGGAGAACTAGATTCTGGTTGCTTAGCGAAGGTCGACAATTGCGTCTGGGGGCAGGCTACCGGGTATCTCTCTCATGACCATCAGAGCTGCACCCTTGCTTGTTCTAATCTCAACTTTTGCTTTGCTGTACGATGGCAGCCCGTATAGGTCTCCCAGGTTTATGACCAGGTATGCCTTCGCGTTTTGCTTGAGTGTGGTGTCAGTGGAAAGTTCACTGTTGTAGATGAAGCAACGCGCGTTTGGTGCGTTGGTCACGTTTGCCATGAGGTTGGCAAGATCTGTTTCGTTCGAGGTTGCTGCCCCACTGTAAATGTTTGCGAGAGAGAAGTTCAGTCCTTGCACCGCAACAACCACTGTGTTGCCAGCCAAGTCGACCTGCTCTTGCCCTACGGCCAGCTTCAATGGAATCACAAGGTAGGTAATAGCGGCGTTGGATGAGTTCGTTTTGCCAGTAACAAACCCGTCAAGTTCGAGGGCGCTTGTAGCTTCTTGAATCCCCTTGTCTATTGTTGATTTAGCCGTTTGAGCCGCGTAGAAACCCATGTTTATTACAACGTAGGCTAGGGCTGCAGCGATCACCACGAAGGCGATGAGCACAATTGCAGCCTCTATGCCTACGATGCCTCGTTTGTTCCTACCCCTGCGTTGCATCCTTTTTCCCATCGTGTCCCACTTCGTCACAACATCTTGTTCAAAAGCTAAACATGAAGATTTCACTCTTAAACCTTCTTTCTTAAGAATTAATAGTTTCATTCGAATCATTGCATCCATATACTCAAACCAGACCTACCTTTCTGTCCCAGAAAACGAACCAGAGCTACCTATTCACAAGTCTTGTCCTGAATGATGAAATGTTGGTCAGATGGACTATTATGGAATATGTATGGATGCGTTTGTTTGATCAGCAACTTGACCTGTCGGGGGAGGTGGAAGACCCTTGGAACGCTCACACGCCGTAGTTATAAGACGGAAGCGGAATCCGCCTCGTTCACTGAAAACTCGATTGGTGTCAAGATTCAATCTTATCTAAAGACTCAGAGAGAAAGCGCGATTTGCTTTGCTCATTCGCTTGTGTAAGGCACAAACCGCCATTTGTCTTGCTGGGTGTACATTTTCCTGAGCATTTCCGTTGCCTTTTCTCTGTTCATCAAAAGAAGTAGCTTCGCGATGTGCTTGCACAATTTTTTGGTCGCTAAGACTCTCCCCCAATCAGCGCAATCATGAGAAATCGTTGCCGCTTCCGCGTCTATGACTATGTGGTAGCCTCTTATCACTGCATCAACTCTACCCGCATTCTGCTCTCGGATAGTCAATTCGCTGTCTTCAATCTGTTCAGCCCTCTGCAGTCTCTCCGCCGGAACGAAATAGTGCATGAGACTTTCAAAACTCCTGTCTCTAGGCTCAACGAAGCTCTCTAGCGTAGAGCTCTTCAGTTCGGCTGAGCTCCGCAAGTATTTTTCAACCCTGTTCTTGACTTCAACCTGCTTGGCGTTTATGTTTCCAATCATTTCCATGACTTGGAGACAGTTTTCGACGGCATAGCCATGATAGTGATTATTGAAATATCCATAGATCTTATCGACTTTTCCCGCAGCATCCTTCAGTTTTGGTATCCAAGGTTCAAGGTCATTGACGGAATAACGGTAGTCGTACCAGGGCTTTTCTCCGTGTCCGTGCCATCGAAAATAGGCGATGTCTGACGTTAAATGAGCCTCTGGGGGGAGTAGAGGTTCGTCGACGACTGTGTAGGCAACCCGGTATTTTTCAAGCAGCCCCCATGTTTCATTTCTCATCCATGACTGTTCTCTGAACTCCACGGCGAACCTCACATGCGTAGGCAGTATTTTGAAAAAGGCTTCCAGTTCTTGAGGTCGGTAATCGAATTTGGGCGGAAGCTGGATGAGTATGCATCCCAGTTTTCCACTAAGAATTAGAGGTTCCATCAGTTCTATGAATCTCTGTAGATCCTGCTCTATCTCTTCGCCCAAACTCAATTTCTTATCGTGTGTGATTAACCCGGGCAGTTTCGAGGTGTAGACGAAGCCTTCGGGCGAATATCTCGTCCACCCCATGACGGTGCCCTTGGATGGGTATCTGTAGAAAGTTGAGTCGATTTCAACCGTTTTGAAGACCCTAGTGTACGCGCGAAGCTTGCTTTTGTCCATCCTTGTGTAGAACGGGCCGACCCATTCGTTGTAGCTCCATCCTGAAGTGCCGAGCAAGACATTATCGAGAATTGAGGCCAATCTCTTCACCTCATCACAGGTTTCAGTCTATCGGCGACTTCGTCTAAATTGTCGTAGATTGCTTCCGGAAGCTTCTCTAACAGGTCACTTACATGTATCCGCTCAGTTTCGGTTAAATCAAAGATTTTCCATCCTTGGCTGCGTATCAGCTCTTGTTTTGTTGATGGAAATCTTGCATCTTCACTTAGAACCTCCCCAAGTGAAGCTAAACCTGTCGACCTTGTAACCATTGGAAACTTGCCCGATTGCTTGTACGTTTCGAGCCTCGCCGCGTCTTTGTACATTCTAACGAAGTGAAAGCTCATGACTATCTTCTCGGACTTTCCGCTGGAGGCTTTGTTGTCTATTTCTGAAAGTTCCTCGTCAGTGGGCTGGTACACATTGTGTTTCCCCTTTCCAAAAAGCCTCGTGTAAAGTATGTCTGATTCATATGCGGGCATCTCCCCACTTGAGAGATCTGTGCAGTGGACAATATTGTATTCTTGCATAGTCTTAAGCAACTCAGGAGGCAGTTGTGAAGATCTTACCCCTCTGATTTCAAGAGCCAGCCGAAGCTTTTGAAGACTCACTGAGGAAAGTACATTGCGAAGGTTGATGATTGAGGTTCTAGTCAGTTCAAAAGATGACGGCACTTGGAGATGCATGACCTCGGCGCTCAATTTGCTGCATATCTGCTTCATACGCTCAAATGCTTCAAGCACTTCCTCTACTGGTTGAAGCTTGTACTTGTGCGTTATTGATTGATGCGCTCTGACAGAAAACTTGAAATCCGGAGGCACGAGTTTCCTCCACTCTTCAACCTCTTTCAGTAGGGGTATCTGATAGAACGTGGAGTTCACTTCTACAAAGTTGAAGATTCGTGAGTAGGCCGCCAGCGACCTGAGTCCCGGAACTCGAAAGTATGCCCACCCTCCAGTTCCGATTAGATATTCTTTGACGGTTCATCACACTCCTGCACTGTCTACCGAAATTACGGAAAGTCAAGGAAATCAATCTTCTTCAGACAAGTCCAAAGCGCTGGAACTCAACGCGAACTGTTTTTCCAACTTTACTCTTCCGTTCGGTCTAGTATTGCTGACGATTGGCTGCCAGGTCGATGGCCTTTTCGTAGGCTGTAATCACCATCTCTATGGTTTTGCTCCATCTGAAAGTAGTTTCTACCCTTCGCATCGCGTTTTCTCTCAGCCTAGATCCGTAGGAAAGCTGTTTCAGAACAGCTTCCTTGAGCGAATCGCTCGATATTGCCGTCGAGATTTTTTGGGCTTCTTGACGCTCTATTCCAACCGTTCTTTGGGAAATCTCTGAAATCTGCATGGTAGCGAGTAATGACGAGAGCGCTTTTCCAAGGCCTTTATAATCATTTCTTGGAACAAGAATGCCGGTGCCGTTTTCCAAGTCTTGATTCACGTCTATGACTATTTCCTTTAACCCTCCAACCGCTGTGGCAACGACTGGATTTCCTGTTGCCATCGCTTCCAGTGCCATTATGCCGAACGGCTCCCACTTGCTTGGGCAGACGAAAACATCTGAGGCTAGGTGCGCAAGAGAGTAGATGCTGGGTGCCTTGCCGAACACTATTCTCAACGCTTGTGGGTATTTGTTCATGAGTTTAGCAGATCGGTTTATCAGGTTGATTTCCTCTTCGAGAGGTAACAGCAGAAGAACGAATTTGGTTTTGGGAACTTTTTCCAGAACATAAGGCACAGCTTTGAACAGGATGTCTACCCCTTTCTGTTCGCCCAGCCTTCCAGTCATCAGAACCACCGGACCATCTTCATTGAAAGGCTCAAGTTTGCCATTGCCGACGAAAGGTTTGCTTTTGAAAGTCAACACAGTCTCCCTGACTTTTTCCTCTTCCAAGATTGGCTCCTCTGGTCTGAGGTTGCCTAGGGCCTTCGTTAGGAAGTACTTTCTGAGGTCGTGCCGTTCTATTTGAGTTACTCCCAACGTGTTTCTTATGTCGTCCCCGAACTTTTTCATGACATCTTCGAGCATTTTTCCGTAGTCCCAGTCGCACCCGTTCCAGTGAAACGCTGTCTTTCCATTGCAGCCTTGACCTATCCGTTTGATAACTTCGTCTTGCAAGTAGCTTTGACTCACACTCGTCAGGATATCAGACTCAACGGCGCAAAAAGATTCGAGTTTGAACCTGGCCTTCCTCAGAATGGTCTTATGAGACATTTCAACCTTTTCGCTGTAGAAGTAAACTTGATGGGACCTATTTTTTAATCCGCACCAATCTTCACCGAGATAGTTCCATGAACATTTCTTGTCGCTTAACAAGTGTATGGTGAAGACTAGGGCTGTCTTGTGATTGTACTCTTCAAGCTTCTGTTTAGCCATAACTGCCGCAGGCACACTGTGGTAGTCGTGGGCGTGGACAACATCTGGAAACTCTTTGTTGATATCTCGTAGATGTTCAACGTAGCCTGAGATGCCTCTGGCCAGCAATAGAGATTTGTCCTCGATGAGATTTGACCTGTAAACCGTTTCATTGTCCAAGATTTCGGCAGCAGCATTGTTCAACCCGTGAAAAAGGACGACCTTGAAGCCGCTCAGAGCGCCAGTCTGGATTCCAATGTCGTATCGGAAAGGACTCCGGTAAGGCAGAAAACTCTTTCCTTTAACGCTTCCTTCAACGGATATCTTGCCTTCCTGGAGAGCCAACTTCTCTCTTATGTCAGGCTTCTTGGTAACTCCATGGCTTGGCATGAACACCGTGACTTCGAAGCCTCGATTTGCTAGGTGCCTCGCTATGTTGTAGACTGCTTCACCTAAGCCTCCAACCTTAACCACTCCAGCGCATTCAAAGGAGAATATCCAGACACTTTTCATTCAGGGCACCCGTCTAGTGTTGGTGTAGGAGCTTTTTATATATATCAAAGTATTTCCTAGCTGAAACATCCCATTGAAATACCGTTTCGCACCTGAACCTTCCATTTTCACGCATCCTCTCAATTATTTCCGGCTTCTCATTGTAGAGTCGGAGCGCCTTCCTCATGCCCTCCAAAAGAGCAGGGGGTTCCCCCTTTTCTACCAGAAACCCAGTTGCTACCTTGGGATTTTCGTCATACGAGACGACAGTGTCCTTGATTCCTCCCGTTTTGCTTCCTATGGGCACGCATTCAGATGACATGGCCTCTAACTGAACAAGCCCGAACGGTTCGAATAGGCTTGGGACTAAGGCGAAATCCGCGCTGCAGTAGATATCGCGCACGGTTTCTTTCGACAGAAGCTGATTAACAACCTTCAGTTTCGAAGACTGTTGCGTTTCCAGCTCCTTTGACTGTCTCTCTAGTTTCTTGTCTCCGACACCGACAACTATCATTTTTGCGTTTTCTGTTCTTAGAAATTCTGCGCCTGCCTTTAGAAGGATGTCGACTCCTTTTTGCACTGGATCGAATCTTCCAACGTATGTATAGAGCACACCGTCTGTGAGCCCGTACTTTTGTAAAATTCTCTTTCTTCGTTGCTTCCTGGCCAGTTTCGGGTAGGAGCAAGCTCGGACGTTCCAGAACTCCGTGTCGACTCCATTGAAGATATGCGTAGTCTTTTTCCTGTAGTCATGGAATAGTTCTTTCTCATCTTCTTTGTAGTACGATTCGCCGACGACGGTTACGTAATCTGCTTTCTTCAAGGCTGTTCTTTCTGCTGAAAACCATGTGGGATATTCCCTGTGTAATCTGTGAATGGTCAATAGAATCGGCTTGCCTATTTCCTTGAATTTGTCCATGGCGTTGTAGGCGAAAAAATCCTGCATGTGCACAACATCAAAATCTATGTCGTCGACAACTTCAGTCAATCTCCTGGAGAATTCGTCAATCTTCTTTATGCCCTCTTGGTCCGCGGGTTCAGGATACACCTCATGCATATCAAGAATTTGATTGGACAAAGTATAAACGCTGACTCCGTCGTGTTCATAGACTTGCATGATCACCTCGGGCCGCTGTTTTTCTTCCACCTTTTTCCAAGGAGGACTGTAACCGCTTCTTGGAAGAACAACTTTCGGGTTCGCGTACTTTTTCAGCGCATGCGCCATTGAGGTTAATGCAGCTGAGAGCCCTCCGACCTTTATCACGTCATACTCCATCGTTGTCATGAGCACATTTGGCTTCTTCATACTTTCTCAGCTCATGAAATAAATAGAGTGTATTACATCCTGCGCCTTTAGACTTTACCTTGGCTATCATATGACGATTTCTACGCATAGTAGTCCTTGCAGCGTTTAGATAAAAAGGAACGAATCCACTACCAACTGAGGATTCACTTGCATCAGGCTGGTCGTTGCTTGTCTGATTTTCGCCTTTGTCCCTTACCGTATGATAAAGACTGCTTATGGACGCAGAGTTCCGCGTGCTGCGCAGACTTCATGCGACCACTGTGAAAAACAGAAAATTCCTATCGATTAAGAAAAGGGAATATGGAATCTTGTGGCGAAAGCACGACACATATTAAAACTCATAGAAGAAACGAGCTCATCGAGCTTCAGAACCCTAAAGTTGCCATTTAGAAATTTTGGTTATAAGAAACCCGACAAGTTGCTAGAACCGGAAAACGAAAGACAAAAGAGTCAGACGTCGGGAATATCTACATGATGAAAAACCCACTCTCTCATCCTTTTGCAAAATTCATCCTAAGGAAAGGTGTCTTCTATCTGATTGTGACGTTCATCGCGTTGAACTTCATATTCCTAATTCCTCGACTCATGCCAGGCAATCCTATCGATCAGATGATTCCTCCGAACACCACAGATTCTGGAAGGCGGGCACTCAGAACTGAGCTGGCAAAATACTTCGGACTTGACAAGTCAAGGTCCGAACAATACGTCAATTTCTGGTTGAGTCTTTTGAGAGGAGATTTAGGTCTCAGCATGGACTTCAGGCCCGTTGCGACTGTTGTGATGGAGAAGCTGCCCTATACCTTGGTTCTTGTAATTCCAGTACTTTTTGTCGGTTTCTTTGTAGGCAATTGGATTGGGGCCAGAGCTGCATACGTTAAAGGTAAGCAAAGTGAGGCGATTTACTTCGCGTCAATTTTAACCAGCCAAATGCCATTTTACTGGTTTGCGATGGTTCTCCTATTCCTTTTAGCGGTGAGATTGCCGGTTTTCCCCACTGGTGGAACGTTCAGCTCGCGCTTCATACCAACCCTGCACTCTCCCGTCGAGGTTTTTCTAGACCTGTTACCTCACTACGGCTTACCTTTCTTGACACTGCTTATCATAACGACAGGAGGATGGGCCTCTGGCATGAGGTCGATGACTCTTTATGAATTGGACTCGGGCTACATCCTCTACGCGAGACAACTGGGCTTCAGAATGAAGAAGCTGATGTCTTACGCTAGAAGGAATGCAATTCTGCCCCAGTTCACTGGTCTGAACGTAAATCTCAATAATCTAATTGGAATGACAATGATTATTGAAATGGTGTTCAGATGGGACGGCGTTGGTTTACTAGCGCTCAATGCTATACGATCTCGCGATTATTTCTTGATTCTAGGCACTTTTTTGGTCACGATGGTTGTCGTAGTCATCGGTAATTTTCTGGTTGACATCGCCTATGGGTTTTTGGACCCGCGAATTCGAACTGGTCGGGAAGGATAAGAATGCTTGACCTGTTGGTGAGGAGTCGAAAGTTCATAGTTGGTACAGCCATCGTGTTAGCTGTTGTCTTCTTTGGGATAATAGGTCCTATTTTTGCTCGTGATCCGCTACAGCTGAATCCTTACTATGTCGCTGAGCCGCCAAGCAGTAAATATATCCTCGGTACGGGTGATTTGGGCGAGGATATACTCGCTCAGCTCTGTACGGGTACCCGAAACTCGCTGATGATCGGTGCGATCGCGGGAGTTTTTGCCACTATCATCGGTGTTCTAGTGGGGGGTATTGGTCCATACAAGAGTGGACTGGCAGATGAAACTTCAAATGCTTTCACCAACGTTATCATGGTTTTCCCAATGTTGCCTCTATTGATAATCCTCGTAGCCTTATTCGGTGGTGGTAATGCCTCCATGTTTCTGGTGGCTACACTAATAGGTTTAACGAGTTGGCCTTGGGCAGCCAGATGCATAAGATCCCAAGTACTAACCCTAAAAGAAAGAGAATTCATAAACGTCGCTCGTATGTCAGGCGTAAAAGGCAGAAAAATAGTGATAACAGAGATTCTGCCAAACATGCTGGCTTATATCATAATCGTTTTCGTAGTATCACTCAGCATAGCCATCTTGACAGAGGCGGGATTGAGCATGATAGGTCTGGGTCCAGATCCAAGTTCAAACGTTACTTTGGGGACAATGCTTGATTTCATTGGAACCGGCAGTACACAGATAGCACTACCTTGGAATTATTGGTGGGCCTTTATTCCGCCAGGCCTCATATTGACCATATTCCTACTGGGAGTTTTCATTATGCAATCTGGCATGGACGAAGTGTTCAATCCTAGGTTAAGGAGAGTGTGATTTCGAAGACCAAGCACCTCCTCGAAATTGAAGACCTCAGGGGCTACTACCGAGGGATATTTGGCGTCGTTCGCGCGGTCGATGGAGTCTCTCTCACGGCTGACAGCGGAGAAGTGGTGGGCCTTGCTGGTGAATCCGGATGTGGAAAATCAACTCTTGCACAACTTTGTTCAGGCTCCCCAAACCCCCTCTTGCATTACGAGTCAGGCAAAGTTCTCGTAAATGGCATTGACATATACAAAATCGACCCTGAAGTATTCAGAACGGAAGTCAAATGTCAAATCATGTCGTACATTCCTCAGGCTTCAATGGACTCTTTGAACCCTGTCAAGAGAGTAAGGGACTTCATCAGGGATGTCATGATTGAGCGCACAGGCCAGAAGCTCTCAAAGTCAGAAGTTTTCAAAATGGCCGGCGACCATCTTGAGAAATTGGGATTGGACAGAAGTGTTGTTGACCGATATCCGCATGAACTCAGCGGAGGTATGAAGCAAAGAGTTGTTATAGGGATATCTACTCTTTGTCACCCGAAGCTTCTTACTATCGATGAACCGACTTCGGCGCTCGACGTGACCACACAAAAACTCGTGATAAAATCGCTTGTAAATCTGAAAAAGGCGGGAATTATCGAAGGTATGTTATTTATTTCTCACGATATCACCGTTCTGGGGCAACTCTGCGACAGATGTGCGGTGATGTACGGTGGCAAAATAGTTGAAATTGACACCATGGATGACACACTGAACAACCCCCTCCACCCTTATACCCAAGCGCTCATATCTTCTGTTGTTTCTTATGACCCAGAAAGGATGGGAAAGGGAGGGCTAAAGAGCATACCAGGTGGGCCTCCGGACTTGAGAGATCCTCCCCCTGCCTGTAGATTCCATCCCAGATGTGAATATGCTATGGGCATCTGCCAGACCAAAGAGCCCCCTCTCGAAACTGTAAAAGACGGGAGCAAGGTCGCTTGCTGGCTTTATTAGAGGTGGGCAAATGGAGACAATCCTGCAGTGCGAAAATCTGACCAAAATATTCATTTCAGGCCTGATAAGGACGAAACCTGTTGTCGCTGTAAAAAACGTGACTTTTGACGTGAAAAAGGGAGAGATAATCGCTTTAGTGGGTCAAAGCGGTAGTGGGAAAACCACTGTGGCTAAGATGATTTTGAGACTGATCAAACCAACCTCTGGCCAAATCATTTTCAACGGCAAAAATGCCCTTTCATACGATAAGCGAGAGTATTACAGGAGCATTCAAGCGATTGTTCAGGACCCATATTCAGCTTACAATCCGTTTTATAAGGTCGATCGTGTGCTGGAGGAGATATTTAACCTCTACGAAAACAATCCTTCTCCAAACGAAAGAAAAGAGATCATCCACTCTACGCTGGAGAGAATCGGAATAAACCCTGAAGAAATACTGGGGAGGTACCCACACCAGCTGAGTGGAGGTCAACTGCAGCGGTTCCTTATCGCAAGACCCCTCATGATTAATTCAGAGCTAGTTGTGGCGGACGAAGCAACGAGCATGCTAGATGCTTCGACTCGAGCTGGCATTTTGAATCTTCTTCTGTCTTTGAAGGAGAATGAAAAAATCTCAGTGCTGTTCATAACACACGATATAGCTCAGGCTCAATACATCTCTGATAGAGTCCTCATGATGAAGAACGGTGAGGTCATCGAACAGGGACCTTCGGATAGAGTTTTCCTCCATCCAAGCAACCCATACACGAAAGAACTGTTCGATAGTGTACCTCAGCTTCGCAAAAAATGGAAATTCTAAAGCGACTGTTTCCACAGTCGCATTAGCGCGCGCATTGACTAGCGCGACCTGTAGTTTTCTTTGAAGTTATCTATGAGAACTTATCGTCTAAATCAACAAGCGCGCGCTAACCTACCATCCAAATCTTTAAATAAGGCTAGGCATGATAAGATAAAAACGCTTTATATCTAATTATAAGGAGAAAGAAAGATGGGAAAGCACATACAGATAATGATTTCTTCATTGCTTATTGTGACACTGATGATTGGACCGTTGATGGCAATTGTGGGCGCGCAAGCAAATATAACGAGAAACCAAACTGTGCAGTTGAGTGGTTACGAAGGACCACCAACCGCGCTTAGACCATGGGATATCGCAGGGTCGGCCGGTATGGCCTTCTATTTTATGTACGAACCATTGTTCGGAGTGAATGTTGCAAAAGGGTCTGCACCGGCGGACCTCCTGAAGATACTTGGTGAAAGTATCACTTGGATCAACAGCACGACAATAGAAGTGAAAATCCGAAAGGAAGCGAACTGGACCGATGGTCAGCCGATAACATCGGACGACGTCAGGTACAGTTACGGGGTCTATGGACTAGATAATAACACCAAGACATGGGTGGCACAGGAAACACTCCCCTTGAATGAAAGGTTAGCATCCTGGGAGAATGTGGATAATAAGACGTTCAGAATACACATAAAACCCGAATATCCGGACAGTGCGGCGGTTTATAGGCAAATGACCCTGTCGTACCTTATATTGCCAAAGCACGTGTGGACACAAATTGAGGCTCAGTACAGCACAAATATGCGAACCTTCACCAACGATTGGCAAAATGCAAGCATGCCGAGTGCGTGGAAAGTCGCGTCGGGAATGTACCTTCCGATTTTTCACGATGATGTGCGGACGATCATGCAGAGGAACGACAACTGGTGGGGGAAAGCTGTCTTCGGCAAATTACCTGCGCCAGAGTACATTCTGCACACAGATTATCACTACTCCAACGCGGCTGCAGCCTTGGACCTTCAGAACAATGAGATTGACATTTGCGGCAACTTCATTCCGGGCATAGACACCGTAATGAGTGCGGAGCCACAAATACACACTTACGACCCGAATCCGCCATACTACGCGGAGATGTCAATAAAACTGTTGGTTCCAAACCACCGCAAATACCCGCTGGGTCTGCCCTGGCTCGACAAAGCTATAGCTATGTCGCTGGACTACCATTCCATCAGCCTAGTTAGTAGCGGCTACTTGAAGTACCCCTATCCCTACCCCTCAGACCTCCTGCCTTCAGACGACGCAGTTGCTAAAGCTTTGGTAAACTCGACGATTGAACAAGCGTACGCCATATACAACAATCTGACCACTGCAAACGAGATACTAAATCAACACTGCATCAAGGGACCCGACGGAAGATGGTACACGAAGGGTGATGATTACGATGCGTGGAATGCGACATATGGAGCAGATGGTATACAGCCCACAGACGCTTTGCCTGGCGTGCCAGGCATGAACGTACCGCTCGGTCCGTGGAGCATCATGGACCAAACAGGATGGTCGGACGTGCTCGCAATAGATGCACTCGCATGCAGCATGATAAAGAGCATCGGCATAACAATGACGCAGAAAGTCGTGGACTGGGGAACTAACGATGCAGACGCACATGCATTCAACTATGACTTCATGCATTTCGTCATGCATGCTTCCACAGGCACAATGTACGACCGCTATTACCAGATGTTCGTCGGAACCGACTACTACTGGAACCACTACGGTGACTACCGAAACGCGACACTAGTCGACCTCATAAGACAACTCGACATCACCTCGGGAACTGCGCAACAAGCCGTTGCTGACAAAATCATCACAATAATAGGAACAGAAATACCGATTATTCCATTCGGAGGACACCCTAACTGGTACCAGTACAACACGATGTACTGGACTGGCTTCTCCAACAAAGCCACTAACGCAATTCTTCCAGCAGGCCCATTCGGCGGAACGGCAACAGCCGGACTCATGCAGACAGTCATCTTGGATCTAACTCCGAGTGTAACACCCGTGTACAGTAACATTGCAGTCAGCAAAGCAAACGTCGTGCCAGGAGAAAACACGACGATATCGGCAAATGTGAAAAACACCGGCACCCAAGCAGGGTCAACCATCATACAGCTTCTGATCAACGGAAGCGCGACCGCCAGCCAATCAGTCTCGTTCGCAGCAAACGAAACCAAAACTGTTTCGTTCAACGTGTCAGAATCGACTCTTGGAACTTACCTGGCCAACATAGGTGGGTTGACTGCAAGTTTCGTAGTTGCAACAGCAGCAGTAGCTCCAGCATACATTAACGGAACTGTGACGGACGCGGGAACAGGAAACGCTATTTCGGGCGCATCTGTCATTTCCGGTTCCTACCAAACCACTACTGGAACCGACGGGTCTTATAGGTTGCAGGTGGCGCCAGGAACGTACATCGTAACCGTGATCTTTGCAGGGTACGAGACCTCAAATGCCACGGTCAGTGCATCGACGGTAGGACAAACCTACACGAATAACGTGGCTCTCTCGACGGTGCCATCAGGTGGAATACCTATATGGGTCTACGCTGTCATTGCTCTGCTAGTAATAATCGTGGCAGTCACCTTGGCCTACGCCTTCGTCTTCAAGAAGAAAAAATAGCTACAAAATCTAATATCCCTTTTTTTCAATTTCTTTAGTTATCCGGAATTCACACCAACGACGGGAAGATTCTCGATACGTCCCCCATACGTTTCCTCTCATTCGTGCCGAAGTCTCTTGCGGTCAGAGCAACAAAACAGCTGCCAGAAAAAGCCTTTGTCGTTGCCGAGTTAGCCTTAAGGGTAGTCTTGTCGTGGAGATTCGCGGCAACCTGTAAGGGCATATCGTGGCGTCAATGCCAGTTTGCAAATCTCGTTTGCCCCAAGTTACGCTGCAATGCCGGTGAGCTGCCGCCAGGGAAACTCTTGGTTAGCTTAACCCGACGTTTGTCCCTCGAAAAATCGCGCGCGCGAACACTTCATGACCACGCGCGCCGGTCATTGATGATCGGTTCATCCCATCAAAATCAGTGTCGTGTGCCTTTTTCCATCAGCGAAACAAGGGATGAGGTTGGACTTTGATTTTTTCCCGTCGACAGTCACGCTCTTGATGCCCCTAGATACGTGGTCTGGGTTCCTGACTCCTATTTCATAGATAGAGCTCCTAAAATCACGGACGATATCGAATTTTGCCCAGTCTGCCGGTATGCATGGATCCACGAGCAACCCATGATATTGCGGCCTTATGCCGAGAATCCAGTTAGTTGCCACTTTGAACATCCACGCCGCGGTTCCCGTCAACCAAGACTGCCGTGCCATGCCAAAGTGGGGGTGATCTTTGCCAGCGATTGTTTGAGCATATACGTATGGTTCAGCTCTATGGATTTCTCCAATCTTGTTCTTGGTCGTAGGAGCAAGCTTCTTATAATATTCATAAGCTTGGTCTCCTCGCCCGAGGATGCATTCTGCCAGAATTGCCCAAGCATTCGCGTGACTCCAAACAGAAGCATTTTCCTTCAGTCCAGGCACGTAACTCGTCAGTGCTCCGATCTCAGGACAGTACTTTGAGTAGGCTGGAGCAAGAAGCATTATTCCGTATTCCGTGTCAAGGTGTTTTTTCACCGAGTTCATGCACGCCAGGCCCCTCTCTTTCGAGGCGATCTGGCTGATGACGGCCCACGACTGAGCATTGACGTATATCTTTCCTTCCCTGCACCTTGAGCTTCCCACTGGATTCCCCGAGTCGTCATAAGCACGAACGTACCATTTGCCGTCCCATGCCGTTTCATTCACGTGGCTCTTCGTCTTGTCAGCTATAGCTGCGAACGCTTTGGCGTCTCTACCTAGTCTATACTCTTTACAGAGATCTGTCAGTTCCAACAGGACTCTGTGAAATAACATGGCTGCCCAGACGCTTTCGGCTGCGTTGTTCGGACCCGGCAGGCTCAGGGGATCGTTCCAGTCGGCCGTTCCTAATAGGGGCAAATCATGTTTGCCCATATGGTCAAGTGTGAAGTCAATCGACTTTTTCAAGTGCTCGTACAGGCTTGCCTTCGAACCTTCAACGAACTTTACGTCCTCGTTCAAAATGGTCATATCGCCTGTTTCTTTGATGTACTCGCAGGTCGAAAGAATCAGCCACAGATGATCGTCGCTGAAGAATTTCATCTGTTCTTTCACGTAAGGTGGCCAACCTCCTTCCCCGGTCAACGGAAAGTAAAGGTGGTAGACGTGACCGTCTTCAAACTGGTTCTTTGCGAGATCTAAGATGCGCTGGCGCACCTTTTTCGGCAGAGCATGAACCACACCCAGAGTGTCCTGATTGCTGTCTCGGAAGCCCATTCCTCTTCCTACGCCTGTTTCGTAAAAAGAAACGTACCTTGACCAGTCGAAGGTTGTCTTGCACTGGTACTGGTTCCAGACGTTGATCATCGTGTTGAATTCTTCATCTGGAGTGTCAACGTTGAAGTTCTTCAGGTACGTGTTCCAGTGCTCCTTCAGCCTTTGAAACTCCCTCTCCACAACGGATTTTCTCTTATACTTTCGGATCAAGTTCCTAGCGTCAAGTTTTCTCTTTGCCACGCCTAGGACGAAGATCAGCGACTCTGCTTCTCCAGGACCAAGGACGGCAACGTTGCTTGTGGCGGCGATTGGGTTGCCTCCTTTAGCTTGAGAATTTGAACACTTACCTTTTTCAACGGCCACTGGGTCAGATTCGCCCCTGTAACTGCCGATAAACATCTCTCTGTTGCAGTCGTATCCAGTGACCTTTCCGCTCGAAGCGAAGAAGGCGTAGCCGGTGCTCACATCGAAGAAACTGTAGAAAATAACGCCACCCTCGTACGCAGCTATGCCTAGACCTTGACTGCACTGAAGATCCGTCAAGTCGTTGAAGGCCTGCCAGAGACAGAACTCTCCGTATGAGAACACGTTCAACTCTTTCTTCTCGGAAGAAGCATTTTTCAAAGTGAGCATCCAAACCTCCAAGTTGTCGTCCAGGGGCACAAAATATGTGACTTCCGCCTCAACGCCCGAGTTCGAAGACGCTATCTTGGTATACCCTAAACCATGTCTGCATTTATACGCGTCCAACTTGCCAAGAACCGGCTGCCACGTCGGAGACCAATATTTCCCTGTCTTGTTGTCTCTTATGTAAATGTACCTTCCAGGCCTATCTGCCGGGAGGCTGTTATACCTGTACCTGAGAATCCTCCGATAGAGCGGATCTATGTGGAAACTGTAGCCTCCACCCGTGTTAGAGATTATAGCGCAGTATGCGTTGTTACTCAGGTAGTTGATCCACGGCGTAGGCGTATCGGGCCTGGCAACGACGTACTCCTTGTTGTCTCGCGAAAAATATCCATGACTCACCGTGACACCGAATCTAGTATGCTATCGTATTCTTTTATGCTTTTTTGGAAGCAAGAAAGACGAAAATGATCAATGAGCCATGAGGACAGAGGTGACAGGCTTCAAGAACTATCGGAGAGTCTAACCTCTGTTTCAGCCCTCACAGAACGGCACTGCACCATCGGCACTTTACCGCACGATTTTTCTCCTGATCAGTCTCCGCTTATCTGTCAAAGCACGCTTGGACAAGCTCATCCAGACGCGCGGTTGCCACGCACTGAACAGTGTCGGCGCCGCCGTAGTAGATCTTGACTTCCCCATCCTCCTCAAGAATAGCGCCGCTCGTGAACACAACGTTAGAGGTCAACCCAACCCGCTCATACTGCTCCCTCGGCGAAAGAATAGGCGCTTGGGCTCTTGCGACAATTTCAGCTGGGTCATTCAGATCGAGCAGCATCGCCCCGAGATGGTAAACGTACTGGTACCCAGCCATCACGTGAACGCCATGCCAGATTTCAAGCCAACCTTTATTGGTCTTAATGGGAACCGCACCGGCCCCTATCTTCTTCCAGTACCAGTGGCCGTGGGTTCCGCGCTTGAACACGCACCTCGATTTGCCCCAGAAAACAAGGTCGGGGGAATAACTGATCCAAATGTCGCCGTGGTCATCGGGCAGGATTGGCCTGTCAAGCCGAGCGTAAAGTCCACGGATTCTTTCAGGAAAAAGCACTCCGTTTCGGTTGTCGGGCTCCGAAATGAAGCCACACGATTCAAATTTCTCAAAATCCTGCGTCTTCATCATGCCGATTCTGACGCCGTATGAACTGTGCGCCGCAAAAAGGATGTAGTAGACACCTTCGATCTCGGTAATGCGGGGGTCGTAAATCATCTGGTCAGTGTACTTCTTGAATTCTTCATCTTCAGGAAGCCTTATGGGCTCTCTGCGAACTTTGAAGTGATATCCGTCCTCACTGACAGCCGGTATGAAGTAATTCGATATGTCGATGCTTTCGGCTCTGCACAGCATCAAGTATTTCCCATCGAACTTAACGACCCCCGAGTTGTAAATGCCTGAGCATTTGAAAGGCATATCTTCAGCCGTAAGAATGGGGTTTTTTTCATAACGTTTGACAATCTCTTTCTTAGGATAAAGCATGCATTTCCCTTCTTGCGCTACAGCCGTGACTTATGATACTCCTGTTTTTCTTAAAATGATTTCTGAAAGACAACGTAGCTCTGGCTGACTCCACACTCGCCACGCAATGAAGCTGAGTGGGAGGTCTTGACGGCAGCAAAGAGCAGGTTGAGAAATCATTAATATGCCCCTAAAAAAAAGACTCCGCTCATTGCGCGAAGACCGTACGCGTGATCTCCTCATATTTCTTTGGGTTGCGGCGGACAATCGGTTGCGGGCATGGCGCGCCTATGGGAAGCTGAAACCATTTGTCTCGATTACATGTTTGTACCAGTCATAACTCTTCTTTGGGGTCCGCATAAGGGTTTCATAGTCTGTACGGGCGAGACCAAAACGCTTACTGTAACCTTCCGCCCACTCGAAATTGTCAAGAAGTGCCCATACGAAAAATCCGTTGAGTTTCACTCCATCCTGAACAGCGCGATATGCCGCCGCAATATGATCTCGGAGGAAAGCGACTCGGTCGTCGTCCTGAACCCTGCCTCCTTTTGTCACGATATCTTCGAAGGCAGCCCCGTTTTCTGTGACGTAAAGCATCTGATCGCCGTACTCTTCCCGCAAACGAGTCAGTACCTCGTACAGTCCATCAGGATAGATCTCCCAACCCTTTTCCGTTGTAGGCGTGTTCTTAGCAACTACCTTGGCCTGCGTTACGGGATTTGAGGGGTCATGAGCTGCAAGCACGCGCGTGTAGTAGTTCACGCCCAAAAAGTCCAAGCGTTGCTTAATCAAGTCCATGTCTTCCCGATCAGGCTTCAACCCGAGTTCCTCTGCCAAACCAGGGTACTCCCCCTTGAAGACGGGATCCGTGTACCAGCGATTCCAGAATTCATCGAGCCTGCCAGCGGCCTTCACATCCTTCTCATCGTCGCTGATCGGATGCACGAGATTGAGATCCACTATTGTGCCTATTTGAAAATTCTTGTCAAAATCACGGAGAGTCTGAACAGCTTTTCCCTGAGTCAGCTGTAACTGGTGCGAAACCTTCAAAGCCAATTCGAGATTTCTTGCCCCCGGTGCATGGATTCCCGTGAGATGTCCCAACCACGCCATGCATCTGGGTTCGTTGAAAATCACCCATCGCTTGACCAAGTCGCCTAACTCACGGGCCATGAGTCCAGAATAATCCGCGAAATATTCAGTAATGTTCGGATTCGCCCATCCGCCTTCATCCTGAAGCGCCTGAGGTAAATCATAATGACACAAACAAACCCAAGGCTCGATTCCATTCTTGGAAAGCTCTTCGACGAGACTCTTGTAGAAGTTCAGACCAGCAAGGTTAACGTCACCCTTTCCTTTCGGAAGCACACGAGGCCAAGATATAGAAAATCGATAGGCCTGCACCCCCAACTCCCTCATCAAAGCCACATCCTCAACGTAGCGATGATAATGATCGCACGCCACGTCTCCAGTGTCACCATTCATAATGTTTCCTGGAGCGTGGGAAAAACGGTCCCAAATCGATTCGCCCTTGCCCTCCTCGTTCCAAGCACCTTCGATCTGGTAAGAAGAACTTGCGACGCCCCAGACAAAGCTCTTCGGAAAAGTGATACTATTCGAGGCCACACGCACGTAGTTTCACCTTTCCTTTTAGATATTCGCCCTTTTCCTTATTTGCGTTCTGCCTGACGCGCTCGTTGTCAGGTCTCTGTTGTCGAGTTCTTTGCCCCCAAGCTGCAAAATCAATGGACCTATGAGACTTCTCTTTCTCGGTGTGCAAATTTATGTGTGACATGAGAAAGAGTGTAACTTCTTCCGTCCATGCACCTTCTCAATTCTGGTTCGGTTCAGTTCCAACGATTTCTAGATGCCCCCAAAGCCAATAATACTTGGAGCGTCACAGAAGCCCAGCTCCAACTTGAGTATCTGCTTGAAATTCGCTCGGATTATTTCATTCCTTTTCTCTTCAGAGATGGACTGAACAAGAATTGGCTTTCGCGCGTACCTTTTTCACGACCAAATTGCGTGACAATAGAAAATTCGAAAGACTTTCCGCAATATTGAAGAATCCATCAAGTGTAACAAACTGAAATGCGCGCGCTCATTTTCCAAATGACATACATTGGCATGCCAACGATATACTATGGCGACGAAATAGGCCTCAAGGGAAGCAAGGAATGGGAAGACAACAGGCGAGGAATGATCTGGGATGAAAAAGGGCAAGATCTCGAGCTTCATGGCTCTTGCAGAAAACTGATTAACGTAAGGAAGAAAAACAGGGCTCTGACAGACGGAGACTTCGCCACGTTGCACTCGGACTCGAAAACGAACACTTATGCATATCTTAGAGCTCATGAAGAAGGCAGAGTAATGGTCGCGTTGAAACTCATCGCGAAAACAGAACATTATGATTGAAAGCAGAAAAATCACTCCAGAACAAGAGTCCGTTTTCACTGACTTATTAACTGCACAAAATCAGGAAGTGACAGCAGGGAACGTTCATCTATCCCTTGAGCCTTACTCTGGAGTTGTTCTCTCAGACCATTCTTGAGCCACTGAGGGGAAAATCGACGGTGAAAGAAAGAGCATGGCTCATTGGCAAGTCTGACCTCTTCTCGAATCATATTTGGATCATATATCTGACCGGAGGGAGGATATGTGAGAGCACACATATAGAAAGCCGGAGAATCCTTGATAAGTCCATTGCTGTAGTGGAGAATCCTAGAGGATTTCAAGAAGATGCTAACGGACCCTGAAACATCCGTCAGTGGAGAAATTAGCTCGCCTATCTCGGCTTCTAACCTATTCCTGTACTTGCGTGTCGCATGTCTCTCGTCCGATGTTGGAAAAACGCCTCCATGGCACCTGTCCTGAGTTTGATTATAGCTTGAACGATGAATCCTAAACTTCAATCATTAGGTCTTGTTGTGTGTTTGGATTCGCAACGTATAAGTGAACGTAGTAACTCTTGATATTCACGATTACGATGAACGCTACACGACCAAACCATCGAATGCAGGTACTCTTTCACACGTTGGGCTTAAGTTGCCTAGGGGGGGCCATATTCCTGCAGCTCTTGGTGTTCACAGACATTCTCCAACACGGGTATTTCATGGCAGTGGAAAACAACCCAGCCATTTTGTCCTTTGAAATACTCTTGACTGTTTTCTCTGCGATATATTTCGTTTACATGTACCAACGCTTCATTCGTTCGATGAGATAAAGAAAAACTCGAGCGTTTTCTGCCCTTTGGATCCGAGAGTCAAAAACAGATAGAAAACGTTAAATAACTTCTGATTGAAACAGCGTGAGTAAGCTATTTTCGGAGGGCAAAAGGTGAGAAGACTAGCAAGGCCAAGTTTCATTCTTATCGTATGCATCTTGACATTGGCAATGATGTGTAAGGTAAGGGGGCAGGTTGGAGGGGAGAACGTCAAGACTTTCTTCGACTCAGAAATGCCCGGGATAAAGATCCAGGTTGACGCAACCGCGGAAACTCGACCTAAAGAAAACCTGACGGTGTGGCTGCGTCTTATCCCGCAAGCCGACGTTTCCGTGGAACTGTTCCAACTCGAGGTTTATGGTTTCCTAAATGGAACAGTTAGGGTCTCAATCGGAAACATCACTGATCACAGCTTTCCGCTAAATGGCATGTCAAGCGAGTACAACGGAACCTTCTTTGTTCCAGACGGAATGTGGGGTGTGACCTTTGGGCAGATCACGTTAACCTATAGCATTAGCCTCGGAAGCTCAGAGCAGACATTCCGAAATGCCACTAGTGGTTTCTACATGACTCACGTTGAGAACACGCTTCTCGAAGACCTTGAAAATCAGCTCAGGACGGTGAATGATAACTACACGAAACTAAACGATAACTACACCAAGCTAAACGATAAATACACCAACCTTACGGGTGAGTATCTGCAGCTTAATCAGACTTTCGTGCAGCTTCAGCTGAATTACACCGCGCTGCAAGGCAGTATGAATGATGATATGGACAACACCAGACGGGTGGCAGTCATCCTTGCCGTAACAACCGTCTTCTTCGTGGCCACGACAGTCTTCATGGTCATGCGCCGACCCAAGGAAAGTTGGTGAAAGAAAGGGCACGCTCCGCGGGCGCCTATATCAGACGGAAAACACCTTCAGCGTAGGTTAGGTCGACTCTCGGAACGTGCAAGCTTGTTACTGTCTATGTAGTTTTTGTGCTGCCATGAAGGTTAACCCGTGTCGTGTCAGAGCTTGCGCCGTGGTGTTGAGCGCATCGTGTTTGTCGAGATAATTGGTCAGAAGTTCCGGCATCAGTCCCTTCTTGATGATGTCTTTCTTCGGCAAGAAGTAGTCCAGAATGTCTGAGGGATGTTCTCTTTTTTCTTCAGTTTCAGGTATTCCGCCTTCGTGTTTCGCGCTGATGTTTTTTACGTGATTTGCAAGTTGCACAAGTTCGTCTGTGCGATTGTATGGTTGTCTCACAATGCTCTTGTAGGCTTCAGTGACGTGATGCTCAATTCGGACGATGTCTTCAAAACCGAACGCCTTTCTCAAGTAGGCAGAAAGTTCAATCGTCTCGTTGCTGACGGAGTTTGAGAGGTTAAACCCGATAAGCGGAGTGGAACCATCATCTCTGCTGAAAAGCTTTGCAGTCAACAGCGTCCACAGGATCGAGTAGGGATTGTCAGTTCCTAGGAACACGGAAATCTTAAATTCAATGTCGATTCCAAGTTTTCGCAGCCAATATCCCAGCAAAACCGTCCCCGAATTCGTGTTCAAAACCTGCGGAAGCCCGTACTCCGTATAATAATGGAGAAACTCGTCAACCCACTTCAAAGTGTAATCATTCGGAACACCTACGCCTCCAAAATACCCTGTAATCGTGTCCGCGCCGCCAAGATGAACGTTAATGGGTTTACCGTCGGGCCCCGACATCGTGCCTTTAGTATCCAGGGTTTGGACGTAAGAGGCCCCCACAACCTGCATCGCAGCCGCAAAAGCTACAATGTCGTCGTCCTCAACCTGCTCCTCCATCGAACGAACCCGAATGTAGCGGGCAGGCATCAAGTCCCTCTGCGTCATAGCTCTCTTCGCCTCCTCAACAATCCACGGAAAGAAGTTGAACGCGCTAATTTCCAAAGTGACAGCAAAAGACTCGTCAAACTTCATTGACTCGGCCTTCTTTCCTAGGATTTTCTTCCGGTATTCGGGGATGCTTATGAAAGCCTCTTCATCCCGCCTCTTCACTAGCCATTCAAGATCTTTCACAAACGGAGATCTCTTCTTCTCAAGCCTGCCCATGAGGCTTTCAATTCTGCGGGCTTCCTTGGCTTTGCGGTTGATCTCATCGACGCCACCATACTTCTCAACAATCTGTAGGACAGCGTTCACGAGGGGATTATTCTTCTGTAACAAGAACTCGTTTATCTCCCTCAAATTTCCTTCGTCGATCCTCAGCCTCTCCCTAAGATCAGCCAAAGCTATCACCTTCCGCCTGCTAACTTCTGGACCTCAATCAATTTAAGCGTTTCAGACTGTTTGCGTATCCAATAGAATTTCGTTTCGCGTGCGGAAAATGAAGGATAATTTCATCAACACACAGAGCTGATAGTTGTTAACGACCAGACATACACCGACGTAATGGTTTTGGCACAATAAGACTCAAATGATATAAGAAGCGTTGTTGGAATAAAAAGGTGGAGATTAACCATGTACAAGCCGGAAGGCATTATGCCCGCGTTGGTGACGCCGTTCACTGACGACGGGAAAGCGATTGACGAAGAAAGGCTGCGGAGTTTAGTTAACCATTGCATCGAACTGGGCGTTCACGGAGTCGTCCCGTGCGGGACGACCGGCGAGTTTGTAAACCTCACGAACGAGGAGAAAAAGCGCGTAATCAAAATCGTGGTTGACGAAGTGAACGGCCGGGTTCCAGTGATTGCTGGGACAGGAGCAAGTGGCACAGACCAAGCGGTGGAAATGACGAAGTACGCAAAGGACGTTGGCGCCACCGCTGCCCTCATCGTCACACCGTTCTATCTAAAACCAGCAGACCGCGGGATATACGAGCACTACTATACGATTGCGAATGAAGTCGACCTGCCCATAATTCTCTATAACATTCCGCAGTGCACAGGCTTGCCTCTTCCTTGGCAGATGGTGGAGGATCTGGCGCAAATCCCAAACATCGTCGCATTGAAGGACAGCAGTGGACAGCTAAGCTTCATCTTGGCCGTTCTGGAAAAAGTCAGGGACAGAATAAACGTTCTGTGCGGGCACGACGAAGTTGTCGTGGCAGGACTCGCAGCCGGATGCTCAGGGGCAATCCTTGCTAGTGCCAACGTCATACCCGACATTTGGATTCAAATCTATAACCATGTGAAGAAGGGTGAGCTGCAACAGGCCCGCGAACTTCAATATAAAGTGCAAAAAATAGCCAGAATAATAGCGGGAAGCGGCGCCGTGGGTACAAAAGAGGCGTTGAAGATGATGAAAATCAAGGTCGGCCCAGCGAGGAAACCGCTGAGCGTCGGTGGAGAATTAACCTACGAGTCAAAAGAGGAGCTGAGGCTCGACCTGGAAAAAATAGGGAAAGTGCAACCAAAACCAATAACCTTTGAACTACCTGAGAAACCTCTGGAAGAACGTTTCGTGACCGTGGACATTGCTCCCGAAACTATCAAAAACTTCAAACTGCGCGTTGGCGAAGCATTAGCTGGGCAGGGCGCAGAGGTGGCCCACGTTGACCTCCTTATCGGAACGAAAGACGGCCCAGTGGCAGAAGCCTTTACAAAGGCCAAGGCAACACCGACCCCGGGGCACGAGCCGTTGCTGGCCATTCTGGAGCCGAACTTGGCGGTCAAGCCGGTAACCCTAATCGTTCCAACAGTCACGATCAGGGGCATGCGGGAGGCAAGCATGGTTTATGGGCCAGCCCAAACGGCGGTGGCCAAAGCGGTCATAGACAGCGTCGCAGATGGCACGATTCCGAAGGAAGCTGTTGAAGAACTCATAATCATAGCAAACGTTTTCGTCCATCCCGCAGCCGTTGACCGTCAACGTGTGTACATAAACAACTACAAGGCTGTACGTCACGCCGTGCGCAAGGCCATGGAAGGCAGACCTGGCATGGACGAGCTTATGGAAAACAAGGACCGATCGAAACATCCTTTCAAATACACACCATAGTGAAAACAGTTGACAGAACAGAAAATACTCGATGGCGACCACATACTTCTCAGCCTGAGCGCACGAAAGACCTACCTGATCAAAGTTGAAAGCGGAAAAAGCTTCCATACCCACAAAGGCTTCATAAAATTCGACGACCTAGTCGGAAAAGAATACGGTTCCACGGTTCAAAGCAGTCTGGGTTTCGAATTCACAGCGCTGAAACCGTTGCTCCATGATTATATCATGAAATCTGTCCGACAAACGCAGATAACCTATCCGAAGGACATAGCACTCATTGTAATGTTCAGCGGAATAGGGCCAGGAAGCTGCGTCGTTGAGTCTGGCACGGGAACAGGCGCTCTGACCACGGCGTTAGCCCATTACGTCCAGCCTAACGGCAGAGTCTACAGCTACGAAATCAGAGAAGAATTTCAAAAAACGGCTGAGAAGAATCTGAGACGCGCTGGCATAATCGATTACGTCGAATTGAAGAACAAGGACGTTACAACCGGAATAGACGAGGAGGAGGTTGATTCAGTAATACTTGATTTGGCAATCCCTTGGATGGTTGTCCCGCACGCGCTCACCGCTTTAAAGCCATGCGGAACACTAGTTTCCTTCAGCCCGACAATAGATCAGGTTGTCAAGACAGTTGAAGCCTTAAAAGAAAATGGTTTCGTGAGCAACGAGACAATCGAGTGCCTGATGCGCGGGATGCAGGTTGAAAGGGGAAAAACACGGCCCCACACATTGATGACGGGACACACTGGCTACATCACCTTCGCTCGCAAAGCGATAAGGCCTTGATCCATCAACGTCAAACTATGATTTTAAAGGTTCATTCCATTCTCTCAAGCTGCGAAAGTCGTGAATCGGCATATTGTCTGAACAGTGCCTATTGATTCAGGATTAATTTTCATGATACAGATTTTGGCTTCTGAAACTAGATATTGGTAGTCACTGCAAAATCAACTACTTGTAACGTCAAGACAACATAGGAACCAGTGTGAAAATTGAGAATTCAAAAAAAGAACTCAATGAACGAGAAGAAAACGAGTGCCACGTTAGAGCCTAGAAGAACCGACTCCTCCAGCGTTTCCAGAGAAGAAGGAAAAAGAGGGGCAAGCGAACCACTATACTTGCTTCGGTATGAATAGGTGAAGGTACCCATCATTCTTCTGGAAAGACATAGTACGTGATCCCTTGGTTAGCGGAAATCTTTTTTCGAGCGTGTATCATGGCAGTTTTGCATGCAGCATCATGGTTTCTACAAGCACGCCGGAGGACACTTAGAGAAATCAACACGATATTCAAGTTGCTCGTCAAGTGCCGTCCGAGTAACTCTGAGATTTCATCCTGATGTCAATTTAATGCCTTTTCATCATCCGGCAAAGTTCAAATAACAAGACCGCAAATAAAAAGGTTCGCCATCATGCACGGTCGCGTGTTTGTGGTTCAAGTCGACCACGTGGGTACATCGCACCTGAATTCTGAATCCATATTTCCGATTACAGTGGAGATTTCTCCCGCACAACCCCTCTTTTTTCTGTGTCAAAATCCTAGAGCGTGTTGCTATTAGTTAAGAATTCCTCTGCTCTCGGGACAGAATAGACAAGTGACGGGTGAACAGAAAAAGGGAGGTTATTCGTGTTGGTTGAAGTAGTAGACGGCTATTGCTATGTCTTTCATGTTGCAGACGAGGTCGTCGTTGACGTCGGCGTTGGGCATCCAGTTAGGCGAAATCGGCTTAGTGTTGAACTTGTTGACCAGGTAGGCGATATCCTTCATGTTGACGATTCCGTCGTACACTCCAGGAGTCGTGCCGGACACGTCGCCAGGAACGCCCACGTGAACTGGAGCAACGCATGTGACGTTGTTGTCCACGATGTAAGTTTCATTTAGAACTGGTTCCGTGTAGGCGGTTATGGTGTAGTTGCCCTTGGCAAAACCAGTAGTGTTCCAAGCAAAGGTGACTGTTGTGGAGTTTCCGCCTGCTAATGTAACTGTTTGTGATGCAACAAAGTTCGTGTTGACATAGAAGGTAACGTTGAACGTTTCCGCGTAAACGCCGTAGTTCATGGTTGTCACGTTGATTGGGAGGGTATAGCCTTCTCCTGTGACGCTTTTTGATGAGGTTATTCCGGTTATTCCTAAGTCGTGCTTGGTAGTCGCAGCTACGTATTCAATGCGGCTGAGCTCGCTATCTGAGGTAAAATCGTATTCAAAAACGCCGTCTCCGTTTGAATCCACTTGAATAATAACACCTTCTCCACCTTGAGAAAGAGCAGTCCAATCGATCTCATACTCGTGTACTGATTCGGGAGTTGTAGGGATGTTGCTGGCACTGAAAAGCGTAACATTTCCATTTTCAGCATAGGCTATGTCGAGTCCATACATGGAATCGGCTTTTCCCACGATCTTGTAGCGGCAGCCAGCGGAAACGGAGTATATGAGAATCACTCCAGTTTCGTTGTCACAGGCGGACATCGGAATTTCCTCGCATGCTTGTCCGTTAATCAACCCTGTGACGCGTCCATAGGGATCGTAGACTCTTACTTCGATCGGACTATGCGGCACTATCATAACATGACCAACTGGATATGAAGACTCGAGCACTTTGAGAACCAAAACACGAAGATCTCTTTTCACCTCTCTTTGAAACGCGTCCCAATCATCTAGGTAGCTTCCATAACTGTCATATAGACGCTTGAAGTAACTCTCTATTACTGCCAGCTTTCTAGGGTCATTGGTCGGTATGTGATAATCTTCCGTGGGAACCTCTATGAGTTCTTGCCATGCGCTCTCATGACTTTCCCCACTATGGCGAAGGTCAAAATACCGCCACAGCGAGTTGTAGTATAGCAATTTGATTAACGCCGCAACCGGAACGCCAGCCTCGACACAGTCGTTTACATACCCTATAGCATCAATACCCGCGCCAAGTACGCCACTAGTTGGTTGAAGATATTCGATGTATCCTATGAGAATCTCCTTTATCGTGTCCAGAAGCGTTTTAGTCGTTCTTTCAGAGGTCCATTTCGAATTCGCGTCTAACAGGTCGGAGAAGTACTTGCTAGCGCCTAGCTTATACCCTTGAGTCCATACCTGCTCCACTTTCTCCATTTCTTTCAATGCATCAAACAAGTAAACACCATAGGTTAAGCCGGGAGACTGCTCATGATCCATCTCCATGTTCAACGCGTCCTTGAGATCCCAGTCTGTATACCAAATCAACTGGCTGCCGACTAGCCGATCGTTTGCGTCATAGTAGTCATTGAAATCACTGAACAACTTATTATCTTCGTAAGCGAATATGTACAACTGGTTCTTTATGTATTGGTACTCCTCATTTGTGAGTTGCCTCACTCTGTTGCTCCAAGGAAAACTGTCTCGAGCTTTTTCCCACCAGTGTAAACCCGCAACAGCAACCTGAGCAGAGTATGTGTTTAGGGCTCCTTCATCGTCTGTAACTCTCAGCCCTACGGTGTAAACGCCACTTGTTTCGTACATGAAGCCGACTTGCGGATTGCTTGTTGACCAATCATATCTGCCGTCTCCGTCCCAATCCCATTCATAAAGGACAATTTTCCCATCGTCAGAAGAAGATAAGGCATTAAAGGTTATGGTTGTTCCCACCTTCGGCTGTCCAGGAGAATACGCGAAAGAAGCGATAGGGAGCTGATTTGCAGGATTCATAGGCGTGGCCCTATCAGCATTCTTGCCTTCTCTTACAACGTCATTCCAATTTCCAGCAGAATCTCGACTGAAGACAGCATAGGCATAAATGCGTCCATTTACGAGAGTCTGATCAACGAACTCCATTGCTTCGCTTGGCGAAGGCGACGTGATCTTGCAGACGAGTTCGCCATCTGAGTGGCTAAGTGGATATTCTTCGATTTCGCGTTTAACGATTACTTCAGCCAAGTCGTTATCTGAAGGATTTGTCCAATGCAGGATGGAGCTTCCGTCTTCTTTATCTGAAGCAGTGAAGTCTTGTATCAAAGCGGGAGCAGTAGTATCAGGGGGAGGTGCGGCTGTGATCTCTACGAAGATGTACATGCTGCGGGTTAGGGCTTCGCTGGTTCCAGTCACGGTTAAAGTGTAGCTTCCAGGTGTGGCTGTTGTGGCGACTGAAACTGCTAAGGTGGAGGCGGTTGAACCGTCTGCTGGTGGCGTAGCTTGTTGAGGATTTAATGTTGTTGTGACTCCTGAAGGTGCTCCAGAAATGGTTAGTTGAACAGGTTGATTGAAGCCATTCATTGAAGTTATGGTCATCGTCGATGTGCTTGAGCTGCCTTGCTGAATAGCTAAGGAGGTTGAAGCAGCCGTGATCGAGAAGTCTGGAGCAGCTGGTGTTGGTGTCCATGGGTTTACGAGGGGATAACGATCTGTATTGTTGACATCTATAACATATGGCGTCTCGCCTATGCCGTCGCTGTTCGCGTCTACTCCAGTATAGTCGCTCCAATAGTTACCGCCAGAGGGATAACCATCATCCCAAAAGTTGGCATAGGCAGGCGTTTGCACCTGCTGGGTGTTATCTATGAAGTTATTATGGTAAATAACGTTGTTTAATGAAGCGAAGGAAGCGAACTGGATGCCATAGTGGTTGTTTGCTGTTACGTTGTTTCCGGAAATGGCGTTGTAGTTTGAAGAGGAAGCGAGCACGATGCCACAATAGCTGTTGTTTGCTATGTTGTTTCCGGAAATGGTGTTGTTAGATGAGGAACCAAGCCCAATGCCGTAATCTTTGTTTGCTGTTACGTTGTTTCCGGAAATGCTATTGTTGTTTGAAGAGTAATCGAGGTAGATGCCACACTCGTTGTTTGTGATGTTGTTACCATAGATATCGCTGTTGTAAGTTCCTTTGAAGTCGATACCATAAGTATTGTTTGCCATAGTGTTCCCAAATATGGCCGTGTATTTTGTTTGAGGGATAATTGGTGGGTCTGGGAGCGGTGTCCATATGCCGTGCTCGTTACCCGTTACATTGTTGCTTGATATGATATTGTAGTAACTGTAGTACTCGATCCTAATGCCAGATATCTCATTTGAAGTTATGTTATTTCCCATCATGACGTTATAGTCGGAATGCCAAGCAACTACAACACCTTCATAATTGCTTGTTATGTTGTTCTCCATTATTGTATTGTGACTTGATCCATCGAGGACTATCCCGTATTGAGCATGACTAACGTTTGTTCTCTTGACAGTAACATTGCTCAAATTATCCAGAAACAGTGTTCCATCAAGTGTATATCCAGCTCCATCGACTATTATATTGCTCCTATAAACCAAGATTGAATCGTTGATGTTGCCAATGAAGGTGTAGGTAATATAGTCAAGAGTAGTGATGTTTGCAGTTGGCGGGTCTATTGAGCCATCAGCCCTAATATAAATGGTTCCACTTGCTTTGACCTGTTGAAAGTTAAACACTAATGCTAGCGTGCCCAACACCAGCAGAGACATCATTATTGCAGAAACAGTCTTCCAGAACAACCTAGCTCCTTTCCCTAGACTCTTAGTCAACTTGCCTTGATAAAAGGTTTGTGAAAGAATCTTTCATCACTTCATTACATGCTCAGAAATATTGAATCAAATTAAACGAACGAGTTCGCACTCGGTGCCTACAAATCAATCGGTTCTTCCTCATGTTGCCGAACCTTTCCGCGCGGACATCGACAGGTTCAACAAGGCTGAAGTTGTCAAAACCGCAACATCCTAAGAATGGATTTACCCAGAAAAAAGGGAGGTTATTCGTGTTGGTTGAAGTAGTAGACGGCTATGGCTATGTCTTTCATGTCGACGACGCCGTCGTTGTTAACGTCTGCGTTAGGGTTCCAGTTTGGCTTGTTGAGCTTGGTCTGGTACAGGCTGACTAGGTAGGCGATGTCTTTCATGTTGACGATGCCGTCGTACACTCCGGGAGCTGTGCCGGACATGTCGCCTGGAACGCCCACATGGATTGGGATGTCGCACGTGCATTTGTTGTTTTCAATTTTCACTTCGCCCGGAACAGGCCAGGCGCAAGCGTTCAGAGTGTAGTTGCCGAATGCAAAGCCCGTCGTGTCCCACGTGAGGGTGATGGTCGAGGAGTTTCGGCTTGTGAGGGTTATTCGTGTTTCATTGATTGCGGCTGCGTTGGCGTAGACCGTGACGTTGAATGTTTCTTCGTAGACTCCGTTTTGTAAGGTTGCGTTTACGCTGACACCGTACCGCTGCCCCACAACTGTCTTGGCCAGTGTGATATTGCTTATGGCTACGTCGGCAATGGTGAGAGGATAATTGTCTGTGTTGTTTGCGTCGATGATGTACGGAGTGTCGCCTATCCCGTCGCTGCCAGTCTCGTTCTGGTAAGGACCGCTGTACGAGTCTTGACCTGCGTAGTCGCTCCAGTAGTTTCCGCCAGAGGGATAACCATCGTCCCAACTGTTCAGTGAATTCTGGCAAGAGACTTGATTTGTGTTGTTTGAAAGATTATTATGGAATATCCTATTGCTTGACGCCGAAGAGACAACAATGCCAAAATTATCAGTGCAACCGCTTATGTTGTTACCATAAATGCTGTTTCCGCTTGAAGATTCTGTTAGTGCGATTCCACCATCATTGTTTATTATATTATTGTCAGCAATGGTGTTATCCGAGCAATGCCAACCAAACACTATGCCATAATCGTTGTCCATTATGTTGTTTCCAGAAACATAGTTGTTGTCACAAGAGGGCGTTAACCTAATTCCGTACAAATTGTTCCCATCTATGTTGTTTCCAGTTATGTTGTTTCCTGGAGAAGCGTTGAGCCAGATGCCATAATTACTACCTGCTGTTATGTTGTTTTCAGAAACAGTGTTATAGCCTGGCCCACCAAGTAGCACTCCAGCCCAGATGCTTCCAACGATGCTATTTGAAAGAATACTGTCAGACAAGCTGCTGCCCGCGCCAGATCCAATGATACCATAACCGAATGCTCTTATCTCCATGTTCTTGATCGTAAGATTGGTTTGGATGCCTGCATTTATTCCAACGTCAAATGCAGTCAAAGTTCCCTGAATAGTATGACCTACACCATCCAACGTCATATTGTCTCTTTCAATCACAATTCCGTCGGAACTGCTGGTGATGTTGTCAGTTAAGGTGTACAAGTCTCCTTTCCGCTGAACTGGAGCACCTGAAGGGTCAACGCTTCCGTCAGCTCTAATGTAGATCGTTTGATTGTCAAACGGAACATAAGGTCTCGTCAATGGATAGTTGTCTTGATTACTCGCATCAATAACGTATGGCGTGTCACCTATTTCATCACTGCCTGGAATATTCTGAAAAGGGCCACCGTACAAGTCAGTGCCATTGTAGTCACTCCAGTAGTTACCTCCGCAGGGATAACTTTCGTCCCATGAATTTGTCTGTCCCAAGGACCCAACGTTGGACGTGTTATTTATGAAGTTGTTATGGTAAATCGTATTGTAGTTTGAATCCACACAACAGAATACAGTGCCAACTCCATTATTTATTATGTTGTTCCCTACGATAGAATTGTTGCGCGTAACCCCTGTTATTGAAATGCCAATGTCATTGTTGCTTATGTCATTGTTATGAATGACAACTCGTTCACCAGCGTCCAACAATACACCATCGTCGTTGTGCTGCATGCGACTGCTCGTGAAAAGGATGTTACTCGTATGGCATAAGTGAAAACCCAAGTCGTTGTTTAGAAGAGTTACATTTTGAACTTGCGAGTCTTTCGTGAACGCAAATAGGAGGCCGACGCCGTTTCTCTGGAGCGTTAAGTCCCTTACAGATATTTGGGTCGAATTTACCAACGCGAGAAAACCGGCATCAGGAAATGAACCCGGATCTATCACAACATTAGACGTGTTGACAAAATAGTAGATTTTTCTCCCATCTACCATGTTTGACGAATCTATGTCGTTAATGAAGTCTGAAAGAGGGGCGGCGAAATCTGCCCAAACGTAGAAGTTGTAACAATTGCCGGTCATGCTATTATCTCTGAGGATATTTCCGCCCGAGTACTGCAGTATCATGCCGTACAAAGTCTGATTCGTTATGCTATTTCCAATTATCGAATTCCCACCAGAAAACATGAAGTTTATTCCGAGATTGGCGTCATTTGAAATGTTGTTGCGGATGATTGTGTTGTTGTCAGAACCATCCAACTCAATGTTCCAACCCACCCCTCGCCCGCCCGTGCGTGAAAAGGGGAAAAAGTTGTCACTCACTACATTGTTAGCCGAACTGCTCAGGAGTATCCCGTACACATCCCATCTGAAGAGATTGCCGTAAATGGTGTTATCCCTAACACTCTGTAGAAGAACGCCACAACCATCTAGCGGTCCGGAATTCTCTATTGTAAACCCTGCAATTGTCACGTTATTTGAATTTACCAAGACAACATGGCCTTTGTTACTTCCGTCTACGATCGTCGTGTCTCGGTTTTCACCCAAAAGTGAGATAGATTTGTTTATGATTACGTTTTCATAATACGTCCCACTTCTCACCAATATCGTATCCCCTTCACTTGCATTGTTGATGGCTTCTTGTATTGTTGGATAATCATCTGGAACTATGATGGTCGTAGGCTGTGTCTTAACTGGTTGAATGCTAAGTGCTAACGTCAACACACTTGCTAACAGCAGTATCAGCATTATTCCAGACACTATTTTCCTTTCCATTTTTCCTTTCTCCTTTTTGTTGTTATGGAGACGTTCTATTCGTGTTGGTTGAAGTAGTAGATGGCTATGGCTATGTCTTTCATGTTGCAGAAGCCGTCGTTGTTAACGTCGGCGTTGGGCTGCCAGTTCGGCGAACTCGGCCTAGTGTTGAAGAGGCTGACAAGGTAGGCGACGTCCTTCATGTTCGTGATTCCGTCGTACACTCCGGGAGTCGTGCCGGACACGTCGCCTGGAACACCAACGTGAACTGTCCATGTGACGTTGTTGTCTGCGACATAAGTTTCATCTAGAACTGGTTCCGCGTATGCACTTATGGTGTAGTTGCCATAGGCAAAGCCAGTAGTGTTCCAAGTGAAGGTTATGGATGTGGATCCACCGCTCGCTAGGGTAATTTCTTGTAGACCTATTGAGGTTGCGTTGGCGTAAGCAGTGATGTTGAAGGTTTCGTCATAGCCGCCCAAGTTGGTGGCCGTCACACTCACCGTGCAATTGTATCCTTGACCTACCACTGTCATGTCACTTGCAGCGCTTGTCAAGGCCAAATCGTGCACGAGCCCAGAGACTGCTATTCTATGCGTTGAGTGCTGGTACGTGAAGTAGATGACGCTTTCAGTTTCATTTTCGAACACAGTAGTGTATGAGATTGGGTTGCCGTCGACCGCCACGGAATAGGGAGGAGACAACGGCGAGTGTAGAATCGTCACTGTGCAAAAACCAGTAGTTTCTGGTTCACCGGAAACATCAAAGCTCATCGTGTTTCCGCTCAGCTGAAAGCTTGAAACCGTCGAGTTGGAAACGCATTGAAAAGAAGCAGAAGTGGCGTCAGAATGGAGACTTGAAAACGCTCCCATCAGTGGATAGTTGTCAACGTTATTTGAATCAATAGTGTATGGGGTGTCCCCTATACCGTCGCTGCCAGTAATATTCTGGTAAGGCCCATTAAACAGGTCAGCGCCAGCATAATTACTCCAATAGTTTCCGCCAGAAGGATAGCCGTTATGCCACTCATTCCTATAGCCATTGGTATGGGCTTGATTCGTGTTGTTTACGAAGTCATTATGGTAGATAAGATTGGTCGGAAAAGTGCTATAATGAAATATATCAATACCATAACCGTTGTTTGTTATTTTGTTCTCTACTATGTCATTGTGGTCCACGGAAGCCCCAATATCCCACCACGAGAGAGAGATGCCCTTGCTATTGTTTGTTATTTTGTTCCCGACTATGCTATTGTACGACGAAGAAGAATACGCATAAGCATAGAGACCGATGCCATACGTGTTATTTGTTATGTTGTTCCCCAATATGCTGTTATACGACGAAGCAGAGAGATAGATGCCATCCCCGCCGTTGTTTGTTATTTTGTTCCCCACAACGCTATTGTTCCAAGAAGAACAAACAAAAGGCCATGCTGTGAGAGAAATGCCAGAACGACCATTGTCTGCTATCTTGTTCTCAACTATGCTGTTATACGACGAAGAAGAAGAAACATATTCACTATAAACATGGAGTTTGATGCCAATTTCACCGTTGTCTGTTATGTTGTTCCTAAGTATGTTGTTGTAAGAGCAAGAGGAGCCCCACGTGGGATTAGTAAGGATGCCACTTCTGCCGTTGTTTGTTATGTTGTTCTCAACTATGCTGTTATACGACGAAGAAGCAGAATTAGAAGCATTAAGATAGATGCCATCCCCGCCGTTGTTTGTTATTTTGTTCCCCGCTATGCTATTGTATGACAATGAAGCCTTAAAATAAGCATAGAGATAGATGCCATTACCGCTATTGTTTGTTATTTTGTTTCCCATTATGCTATTGTTGCGAGAAGAAGAAAACCAATCAAAGACATAGAGATAGATACCATGCCCGTTGTTGTTTGTTATTTCGTTTCCAACTATGCTGTTGTAAGAAGAAGGAGGCCCCCAGGCACGGAGATAGATGCCATTACCGCTATTGTTTGTTATTTTGTTTCCCATTATGCTATTGTAAGAAGATCCATACAGACAAACACCCTGCATGAATGCCTTGATTTCTGTGTTCTCTATTGTTACGTTGTCTCTTCCTTCCAGATTGATTCCTGTTCCTGCGCCTGTTCCCTGAAGAGTGTAGCCTAGTCCATTAATCACAATGTCGTTTCTTTCGACCACAATTGAATCATTAATGTTATCGGTAAAGTAGTATGTGGCATTGTCAGAAGTCGAAATAGGTGCCGTTGGAGGGTCAATTGATCCATCAGCCCTAATGTATATGGTTCCGCTTGCTTTAACTGGTTTAATGTTAAATGCTAACGTCAACACACTTGTTAACAGCAGTGTCAGTATTATTCCAGACACTATCTTCCTTTCCATTTTTCCTTTCTCCTTTTCGTTGTCATGGAGACGTTCTATTCGTGTTGGTTGAAGTAGTAGACGGCTATGGCTATGTCTTTCATGTCGACGACGCCGTCGTTGTTGACGTCGGCGTTCGGGTTCCAGTTCGGCTTGTTGGGCTTCGTCTGGAACAAGCTGACTAGGTAGGCGATGTCCTTCATGTTGACTTTTTCATCATAAATCCCTGGCACTGTGCTGGAAACGTCGCCCGGAACGCCCACGTGAACTGTAACGGGACAGATGAAGTTGTTCGTTGAAGTGTTGATTTCGCTTGGAACAGGCCAAGCATAAGCACTCATCGTATAGTTGCCGTAGTCAAAGCCCGTAGTGTTCCAAGTCAAGGTTATAGTCGTGAAGTTCCCGCTGGCTAGGGTTAATTGCGTTTGGTTGATGGCCGTCATGTTGGCGTTGAGTGTGACGTTGAAAGTCTCTGGGTGGTTTCCCTGGTTCTGGACTGTAACGTTGACGCTCATGGAATATTTCTGGTGTACGAGAGTCTTGGAAACCGTGATGTTGAGCACGACAACATCGGGAATGAAAGTCAAGGTCAAGTTAAGGAGAGGATACGAGGAGTTACCATAATTCTCCGTGGTATATACGAGGATGCCATCGTTTGTAATGGTCGCCCCCATAGACGTTATGTTTTGCATTGGGTAGAAAACATGTGTTTCGCTTTGGTTTTCTATAAAGTAGCTTGTTATACCTGAAGAGTCGGAAGTGATGAGACGATATCTGGACTCTGATTGAATCAGCGTCAGATAACTGGTGCTCTGGGAAACATTCATGCTGAAGCTGGTAGTGTTGGAAGAGATGTTGTATATGGAAAAAATATTCGAGGTTGAATTGCTGTACAGTATTCCTAAGGAATCTGTGGAATCCACAGCTAGCTGAACGCCCTTCATGCTACACCCGGTCATTGAAGGCAAAGCGACTAACTCACCAGATGATAGATTCATCAACTCGTATGAGCCGTCAATCAGTTGTAGAACCGCTAAATGTGAGAGATTGTTGAAGGAGATTATGTTCGTAACGTTGGCGACGCTCATGTTTAGCAGTTCGGAGTCGCTCTGAACGTCATATTCAACGAGGTATTGGTTGGTAGAGAATATGCTGTCTCCTTCAAGAACGAGGGCGTAGGATCCTGCTGAGTCGGAGGATAGTTGGTATGAATTCGCAACTCCGGTTTCTGTGAGATTTCTTACGGGGCTCCAGTTTTCGGTCTCAGTGTCAAAATAGGAGTACTGTGGGATGATTCTGTTTATATCAAACGGGCCTGTGGCGCCACTCGTCTCATTGAGTGGAACAGAATCCCACATTGCTAGAAGAGTTCCGTTTGGCAGGCTTACTACAACAGGGTCAAAGAAGATCTCGTCAGAAACTGAGGGCATCACCAAGCGTTTGAGGGCTCCTTGGCTAGAGTCAAACTCTAAACCCGTCAAGGACAGCCCAGACTGCTCTGGAAGGGATATGTTGTCGGTCGTGTACAGAATGTACGCGTTGTCTCCGTTTGAAGAGGCAGACATTCTTGTGAAGGGATAGATATCCTGAATGGCAGTTCCATTCCATACGCCTGTGGGCCATACAAATCCTTCGTAATCTGTGGTGTTGTAATACCTCGGCATTACAGCAAAGTCCGAAATCGAGCCAAGATTCAGGTAGGGATCCGATCCCCACTCATATAGTCTTCCCGACATGCTCCATAGCGTGCCGCCCCACCATAGTACGTGGTATTTTATTGACACGGTTCCGGTGACAGTACCTCCAGAGACGTAAGGTTGCGTGGGTTTAAGATACACGGTAAAATCAACACTTCCCCCACCTGTTATCGTGCCTATTCCAAAGCCAGCATTGAGTGCAAGGCCGAGACCAAAAGTTATTTGGCCGCTGATAGATTGAATCATTACTTCAAGCCCCGAGATGAGCTCTTGAGAGGCGTTTTGTGTAGGTGCAAGAACTAGGCTCGCGGCAAAATTGGCATCTACCCTCACAGTTGCGGTGAGGCCTATCGTAGCATCTCCATCCCCCGGAACGTGGAAAGTGTAGCCTGCAATGGGCACATTCACAGAGCCAGAGGCCCCCACTTCGAAAGAAAGAGTAGCAGAAAGCCAGTTTATGGTGTTATTCTGTAAAGCAAAATCGCCAGAAGCAGATAGCGTTACATGAGCCTTCACGCTAGCTGCGCCAAAGTCCATGTTAGGCGTTTCATACGTGAGTGGACAAGAGATGCTGAAATTCCCGTCTGAGGAAAAAGTAAACTCAACACTGACGGTAGGAAGAAGCGTGAAGCTGCCTCCTCCAGCGAATTTTGGTAGCGGTATATTCATGTTGAATTTATTAGGAAGATCGAAATCTTTTGCAAAGTGGACAGTGTAAGTATTGTTACCGACCTTAATATCTGTCGAAGTCGCCGTTTTTATTAGCGATATTAGCCAAGAGGGGGTTTCTATTATTTTTAGGGGGTAGCTTGAGTTCAGCACCGTACCGTCGGAGTACACCGCAGACACTGCGAGCGAAGAGTTTGGCTGGAGTGAACCCATATCAACAGAGGCAGTGTAGGGACCGCCGGGACTCGATGGATTTGAAAAAGTATAATTGGTCTCGCCTAAAATTCCGTAAACCTGAACAGGAAGTGTACCTGAAATGTTGGTGTATACGCTGAAAGTGTTCATGAATTTCAGATTCTCGAGGAAATATCCAGAATATTGTGACTTAACTGAGATGAAGCCCGCGTGTTCAGCATAATACGCGGTGAATGTTCCTCCAGAGGAAACTGTTATGGTCGTGGATGTTTGATTCGTGCTCCACTGCAAGAACGGGTGGCCAGCATTGTCAGTACTTGGAACCGTGAAGTTGTGAGAACCTGTTAGTGCAGCGAAGGTGTGAGGAGTAGTGAAACCTGTCGACGACCCATCCTCAGTAATAGCCGCATTCACATCCGCGCCCTCCGTGTTGCAGTGAGCAGCAATCGTAACATTGTAAGTTGATGGAGAAGGCGCTTGGTAGTAGGCCGTGAACGTTCCTCCAGACGAAACCGTTATATTCAGGGTGTTTTGACCGGTGCTCCAGTTCTTAAACGGATGACCACTCGTGTCGTTGCTTGGAACCGCGAAGGTGTGAGTGCCAGTCAAGTTAGTGAACGTGTGAGGAGTAGCATACCCTGTTGGCGAACCGTCCATCGTAAGGTTGACGGCGACGTCCACACCCTCAGTGTTACAGTGCGCACTAATGGTGACGTTATAGGTTGGAGCGCTAACAGTGACAGTCGAAGTGTTAGACGTTGCGACAACGCTCACGGCATCAGTGACATTAACGTAAATGGTGTAGGAACCTGAAGAGGACGGCGTAAACGTCCACGAAGAGCCCGTAGCACCAGAAACAGCAGCACCATTCAAGTACCACTGATAAACATACGGCGGCGTGCCCCCAGAGACGCTTGAAGTGAATTGTTTCGATTGACCAACATCTATCGTGACTGAAGTAGGCGAGATAGTGACAGAAGGAACACTCGCAGTGACAGTCGCAGTGTTAGAAATGGCAATTACGCCTACGCTGTCGGTTACGTTGAGATAAACCGTGTAGGAGCCAGAAGAAGTCGGCGTGAAGGTCCAGCTATTAGAAGTCGCGCCAGAGACTGGAGCACCGTTAAGATACCACTGATAAGTATACGGCGCAGTACCGCCCGTGACGCTCGACGTAAAGAGCTGGGACTGGCCAACATCCATAGTAACCGACGTAGGCGAAATAGACACGGTGAGAGGCGCGCTCGATGAACCGAAAGCATAGACCTTGCCATCATATGATCCTACGTAAACTACTCCGTTGACCACGGCAGGAGAAGAATTCACTTGATTACCTGTCGTGTAGCTCCAAACGAGTACTCCATTAGCAGCGTTCAGACAGTAAACGTTCCCATCCGCTGATCCCACGTAGACTAGGCCGCCGACAACGGCAGGAGAAGAATACACAAAGTAACCTGTCGTGTAGCTCCAAACGAGTACTCCATTAGCAGCGTTCAGACAGTAAACATTCCCACCACCACCCACGTAGACTAGGCCGCCGACAACGGCAGGAGAAGAAAACACTATGCCACCTGTCGTGTAGGTCCATAGGGTGTTGTTTGTGGTTGGTCCTGTTGAGGTTGAAGTTCCCGTGTGGTTGAGGTCGTGGTGGAACATTGGCCACCAATCAACGTCCGCACTTGCGGGTTGAATTTTAACCGCTACTGCTAACGTGCTTGCTAAGAGCAAGAGCAGCATTAGGCTTGAAACGGTATTCCTTGACAATCTGGCTCCTTTCCCTAGACTCTCAGTCAACTTGCCTTGATAAAAGGTTTGTGAAAGAATCTTCCACCATCATCCTCATCGACAATTATCGTTCAAATCAACCTTTCTGCTGAAACAGTCTTCATTATATGCCCAGAAATATTGAATCAAATTAAACGACAGAGTTCGCACGCGGCGCCTACTGGGGGTTTCATCCAAGGCAATGTTGAAAGCGCCAGGAGTGGCGATTTCTCCCGCGAATCCGCTCTTTTTTCATTCGCGCTCGCTAATAGCTTGTCGCGTGTTGTAGGGACTCATTCAGTGCTTTTTGCGTTAAGACTTCTTCGGGGTTTAGTCCCCATGAGTGGATGATTTCTAGAGTCACTTAACAAGTCTATGCTTTGACGAATTTCCCCTTAGCGCGCGCGACGGCAGTTAAAGGCATGAGTGGCGTGATGGATAGGTATTTGAGTTTGGGGTGGTCTTCGTATATTGAGAAGCTTTGCAAACCTCGAAGGCTCTAGGGATGTTAGGTATGATTCGTAGGAAATTGCCTTCAGACAGGATGCTCAGAAGAAAACTTATGATCTGTCTTCTTCAGGATGGAAAGCAACAAGACTATGTATACATTCTTGTGGGATATAGCATTTGCAGTCTTACTCCTAGCACTCGACATTTCCTTCTGGAGCATCGTGAAATAGTTGATCCCGAATGGCTAAGACTGTTAGAAGATGGTGTTTACCGTGAACGTGTCATTGCTGAATTGCTAGAAAAATACAGACCCCAGATAATGGCAATACCTGACGATGCAGTGTGCATTAAGCCGAAGCGCATTAAAGAAGTGCGCCTTGGCGCATGTAGCGCGCATGCCTGTTCCGAAAATGGTCAAAAATGGTTTTAATTCCGTCTCTTGAATTCCAGACAGACTGGTTGCTACAGAGAAGAGATGAACCTGCGCGAGGTTCAACAGCGTTCCCAAACCCCAAAAGAAGAATAAAAACCATTTTTAGCCAATTTAGGAACAACCATGCGCGCTAAACGCTTATATGTTGAAAACTGACACTAGCAGAAAGAGGTTTACGCGGTGTTACAGATCAAGAAATTCGTAACGATAGTGTTGCTTATTGCGACTCTGATAGTTGGCTTGGGACTCTACTTCAATCCTAAAGACACGGGTGTGAAAAGTGGTCCATTGGCTGAGACTGAGCAGGAATTCTCTATCGTGCGTCCAGCGTTTGCATCGGACGCTAGCATGATGGCAACTTACCTACAACAAGAGGCGGGAATGTCAATATGGCTGAACGCAACGGCGGATAGTCCACTGAACTTGAATACGGCTCAAAACAAGATGGCAAACAACTTGGAGAACGTTACCTCGGACTATGTCGTTGGATCTATTCCGCTGCCAGGCTTTCCGAGTGATGAGTATCCGCACTGTTTCGTTCACAGAAGTGGGTGGATTATAGTCTATTATCTGAAAATAGATACTCAGAACAGTGCAACTACTGGCTGGCTTGGCAAGATGATAAAGTTGGATGACTCTAACTATTATGTGACTGGTAATCTGAAGGACAATATTCTGCAGAAAGGACTAGAGTTTATGTGTAACGGTTTGGTGCAGGTAACACCAACGACAGATGCAAAATACTATCATTTCCAATATGCAAATGCCGCAAAGCTCATGATAGCTATCAAAACCGCGGGGACGGGCACAACGGCGACCTTCAACGTTCAAGTACCCAGTAGTGTGATCATCGACGAACGCTCATGGTCGTTCTATACATCATACAGCGGCAATTGGAAGATCGACACTACCACAATCTACAGTGGCTACAAATCCGGAGGACTTAGGGCGTATGGTGGTACGGAGATTACTTCAAATGTGCTGAGTCCAGACATCTGGCACACAGTAGCCGTAACTGCCGACAACTACATAGGAGATTGGGCTGCTGTTTGCATCTTGATACTCTACCACTGATATCGGGAATATGGTGCGTGCTCATTGAACAACGTCAAAATGATAATGTATATGTGCTTGACCGCATTTGTTTTTGGAGGCTTTTTCTGCCTCGAAACTTCTCCGAGGCAAGTGAGAGCACAGTCAAACCTCGGAATAGTCGCACAGGCAACAGACATAATGCTCAATGGAACCGACTATAATACGACCAAACTCATCCAATACGACCCATATCTTGCTAGCGTGGTTCAGAATGTTACGTCGAGAATAATCGTTGAATATGCGGATTACATGTCCTTTGCAGCAGTCCCTGTCCAGAGTCGCCCAAAGACACTGTTCATCGGTGCTCCAGTTCAGGACCCTCCAGACAATGTACAGCCGAATGAGACCGTGACAGTTTCAGTTAACGTCACCGACATAGAAAGCCTATTAAAGAATGTGACCCTGAATTACAGCACAGACAACGGTGTTACGTGGAACACTTCGACTATGGCCGCGAGCGAACGCTTTGACAATTCAACTACGGATCTTTATCAAGGAACGATTCCTGGACAAATTAACGGCACAGTGGTAACTTACAAGATACCGGCCTTCGACATGGCGGGAAACTATGCCGTAAGTGATGCTCGTGATTACGAAGTTGTTCCCGAATTTCCGTCGGCTATGATTCTGCCACTGTTTATGATAGTAGCACTACTGGTAGCGATTTTTCTCAGGAAACAAATTCAACCCAGCCGATAAGTATTCAATGGTTTAGCGCGCATGCCTGTTCCTAAATTCGTTTGCGGGGTAGCTTGTGCTTCTGACTTTGCTTCGTCTATGGATGGTGATGTGCCTCTGAACATGAGAAGCATTGTTCAGAAGGTGCGACCCAACTCTATCAACTTGAAAAACTGAATTTAGGAACACACATGCGCGCTTTTTTCATTCGTGCACGCTAATAGCTTGTCGCGTGTTGTAGGGACTCATTCAGTGCTTTTTGCGTTAAGACTTCTTCTGGGTTTAGTCCCCATGAGTGGATGATTTCTATTAGATCGAGTATTTTGTTAGCTCTGGTTCTTGGTTGTATGCTTAAGCCAGATGCCACATAGATTCCTCGTAGGAAATCGACTCCTTTCATTTTGACATCGTGGTAAATGCTTAAGGTGTGGCCCATCATGTACTCGACGTAGTCGCGTTCTACGCCCATGGAAACCATTTGGGTTAGGAAGAACTTGCGGAGGCTGTGAGCCTTTAGATCGTATCTCCTTGTTTTGGGGTTCCTGATCAATAAACCGGCCTTGACGTAAAGCTCGGTTACGATATCACCAATGGTCGGCGGATCTAATGGTTTGATCTTGCGACAGTTGCTGATTAGAGGCGATTCGTCGTTAAAGAATTCTGGCGGTTGCCCTATGGTCCCGTTTTTTCGAGCATCTAGGTAGGCTTTAAGGTATTCTGAAGCTTCCCTGTTCAGAAAAGTGTCGTAATCACGATGTTTTCCCTTTGTTATTGAGGCTTCAACGTGCACATGGATGGGCGTTATTCCCTTTTCCAGATCTCGTTTGACATGGCGATATTTGAGTTGAACTAGGGTTCCATTTCGAAATCCGCCGACTGCCATTAGGGCGATTATGACCTTACCCCGTATGTCTGCCACGCTTATCGTCTTCTGGAGTTCTTCAGGTGTGGGTGCACGTTCTTCGTAGATGCTCCACCTCGATCTTCGATAGGGCATTCTAAGCCTGACTCCGTTAAGATGGAAGAAGAATCGGATGTTTCTTACCATGCCGTACACCGTTGCTGGGGCCATGCCCATTTTTTCTTGAAGATTGTCGGCGAAGTCGTTGAGGAGTCGTCCCATTTGAATGACGGTCTTGGGTATTGGAACTTCATCCTGCCCTCTGCAGCTGTTCAGAAGCTGGTCAGGCCCTTTTCGTAGCCATTTGCTGAAGCGATGAACGTCATATACGTAATTGAAAAGCGTGTGTTGACTGCCCGTTCGGTGACGTAGAAGATGTTTCGCAAGCTCCATGGTTGTGAAGTTTTCGAAAGCGAATCGCGCCAGGCTGGGCTGCCTGGCGGCGAACGTGTCTATGATGTACTGTCGAAGCTTTTCCTCTGCTGCGTTTTTTGGTTTGGCAAGTTTAAGCATCAAGGGCTGTTTCAGTTTGCGCCCCCGTGGGCTTTTTGTTATGTTGACACTCTCTCGACTAAAGTCGGGAGATTCTTCCATCAGCTCATTCATCGAGTTTAACCTCTCAGTGTGGAAGTTTGGGCGATGCCAAAATAGCCCCGTCTATCAACCAATGGTCGATAAACCTCTTGATTAGATTTCTGCAAGCATTAATATCAGCGTTCAATCTATGTCCATGAGGACAAACAATCAAGTCTTGCCGTGGTCTATCTGAGATTTCACCGCAGAAGCTACACGTTTTGCTTGTCCATTCCTCATTAGCGTTTACTACGAGTATGCCTTCCTGCACTGCCTTATACTCAATGAATTGTCTCAAGCGATAATACGGCATCGAATATACTATCCGAGTGAACCGCTTACCCTTTGACAAAGCCTTCCTACGCATAGACCCGCCGTTCGGAGCACCCAACAAGATAACAGCACTCAACTCTTTCGCCCTGTCCACTATGGCTCTGCTAATGTTATGTAGAACCGCATTGACTTTCCGATTTTCCTTTCCACCTACCTTCTTGATTGTTCTTAACGCCTTCTTGTTGCCAAGCCTCTTACGCAGCCAAGCATAATGCCTGCGAATCCCACGAACCTCAGCACCGTAGAAAATGGGGTTTTGAAAACGCCCTTGCCACTCCACGGAAGTCGCAATATGACGCTCCCCAAAATCCACGCCAACCACCGAAGCACATGGAACATCCAACTCTATCTCTTGTTGAACCGTGATGCGCAAGAACCAACCTTTTTTACGCCTAACAAGCTTGGTTTCTCTAATGTTCCCTTTCAACAATGGCTCTTGCACATATGGAAGCTGAACTGGACACCAAATACTTCCACCGAAAACTGGAATCTTAGCCCACCAACGAGCAAACTTCAAACCCAACTCCTTGACTCCAAAACAATCCCTACGCAAAACCAAAGGATACTCACAATCGCCATTCCAAGCATTCTTCCGTTTGGCTTGTTGCTTCGTGGCAGAATATAAAGGGGCATCTTCACCGTGGAGAGCCTTCTGAAAATTCCAATACTCACGGCTAATCTTCTGCTCTTTCGTTCTTGTTAAAGCAAATAATTTAGCGTTCACGGTTTTCTGCAAAATCATAGTTTGCTCTGAGCCTCAATATATTTCTGGATTGATTCAGCCGACACATTTCCAGCCGTAGAAACGAAATAACTGTGAGTCCACAACGAAGGCATCCTGTTCAATTCTGGAAACTCTACCCGTAAATCGTGACTGCTTCTTCCCTTGAACGACTTAACGATGTGCGGGATGCTTAGTTGTGGATAAGCTGAAATAAACAAGTGCAGATGGTCAGGCATAATCTCCAACGCCAAAACTTCAACACCTAACTCTGCTGCGACTTGACGGATGATTTCTTCAAGCCTACTCTTAATGTTGTCAACGAGAATTTTTCTACGCCTTTTCGGACACCAAATCAAATGATAATTTAACAGGTAGACTTGATGCTCTGACTGTTTGTAGTCCATAATGCTTAATCAACACTACGACCATTTAATACTGTTGGTCTACGCAATTCATCTACGTGGCTAAAGCCAGAAGCTTTCTTGCTAACTTCTTCTGTAAGATATTTCATTTCTATGCACCATTTCCTTCTGGAGGAGAACCGCCCGGTTGATGGTTCTGCAGACTCTTTAACCGGGAAAGCAAATCCGTGTTATCAGCTTGCCTATGTTCGCTGGCTGGGGTGATTTGGGCCAAGGCTTCATCGGTCAGGATTTTTTGCGGGTTTAGGCCCCATGCTTGGAGTATTTCCTTTAAAGCATCAATTTTGTTCATTTTGATTTTCGGGGTTATGCGTATTCCAGATGTCAAGTATACGCCGCGTAAGTATTCTACCCCTTTCATTCTAACATCATGATAGCGGTCTTTTACTGCGCGACCCATCATGAAATCGATGCAGTCGCGATCAACATCAAGCGAGGCCATTTGGGTTCGGAAAAACTTCCTGAAACTGTGGGTTGTCAATTCATATCTTCTGCGCAAAGAATTGCTTTCTAGTATGCCCGCTTTGACATAGAGGTCGTGAATCACGGCATTAATAGTAATTCTATACACAGCTTTAACTTGTTTGCATCGGTTGGCTCTAATCAAGGGTGATTCGTCGTGTATTTGTTCTGGCGGGATTTTTCGCGACCCTTTTTTTCGAACGTCAATGTAGGTTTTGAGACATTCTGATGCTTCTTCGTTGAGGAAAGTGTCGTAGCTGCGTCGTTTGCCCTTTGTCACAGCAGCCTCGACATGCACTTGAATTGGAATGATTCCTAGTTCAAGGTCGTGTTTTACGTGTCGATATTGAAGTTTTAAGAGTGTACCCAGTCGGAGGCCGCTGACGGTTAGAATTGTGATTATTACTCTTTCGCGAAGGTCCGCCACGTCTAAGATTTTTTGAATCTCTTCCCGCGTAGGTGCTCTAGTATCGTATACATTCCATGCTCTAATTCCGTATGGCAGTCTGAGATCTATGCCATTCAAACGGAATACGCCCGTGATGTCTTTCAGGCGTCTCCAAATAGTGGACGATGCATTGTTATTTGCTCGCATATAGTCATTGTATTCTTCAAGGGCCTTTGTCATGATGGCTATTCCTTTTGGGTTTGGGTTTCCATTTCGGTTTCGGCATTTGTTCACAAGTTGATCTGGTTCGGCCTGAATCCATCTGCAGAAACGGTGGATATGGTCAATGTATATGTAAAGACTAGGCTGGCTCCCTGTTCTGTTGAATAGCAGATGTCTGGCAAGCTTCATCGTAGAGACGTTATTAACAGTGAACGGTATTAGACAGGACCTTGTGCTCAACGATTCCCAAATGTACCGTAGAAGCTTCTTTTCTGCCAAGGTTTGCCGTTCTGGAACTTTTATCGTCACCGGCTTCTTGAATCTGCCGCCTCGACAACCTCTTTCCAAGATTAAGGTTTTATATCTCATCCTCACAAACCTTCTTTTCTCTAGTCTTTAGTCCTTTAGACTTAAAACACATGGGCACCCAACAACCAGCGCGCGCTGTACGAGTTTAGGAACGTTTGCTGAATGGTTCTCGAAATGGCGGAGGTACTAGAATACGCGCGCCTAGAAACTGGCATCAGTCTTGGACAGAGTCTTATGCTGGAGATTAGTGTGCGTTGGTTCTGCTGATGAATTAGTATTAGAATCCATGAGACGTTGATCATGGCAGGCGTCAAATGTGGGGTTTTTCTGTGTCTTTTGCTAAGACTCTTTGAGCCGATGATGGAAACTGTTGTCACCAATTCTTCCTGACAGGACGTGTTTGCATGGGCTGTCTGAATCGTTTGATTCGTAGAATCGGCACAGCCTAAAGTTTTGATGTCATAGAACTAAGTTCCATTAGTTTTTAATACAGCATTCCTCAATACATTGTTCTACCCTGCTTATTCAGCGCGCGCGCTGTTCAGGGATTCAAGTGAGAAAGGAGGAAGGCGAAAAGGGGCTGGTTGTCAGGCCGTCTGCTGCTTGAATTTTTCACGTCCGTGGGGCGTTTTGCTCTTGTTGATTGTGCCGACCAAGTACGTGAGACTTGAGCTGCTGACAGCATCGTCTTCGCTGCTCGCAAACTTTGAGGAAATGATGAGCGTCACAGGGGTCCACGGCAAAGGAGTATACTTGCCTCCGAAACTCTTGCGAGACTACCAGTCCAGTCTTGTATTCATCCCAGCGAAGGAAGGCGAGGTCCTTCCGACACGAGAAGAAATAGAGAGAACAAAAACACCCAAAGCTTCAAGGGGACTACTTCTAACGCCTCCGGGTCTAGCATTATCAAGACTTTTCGAGAGCAAAATGGGGAAATCATTCACGGAACTCAGCCTTGACCAACTGCAAAAGGAGCTTCCTAAACTGTTTGAGGAACTGGAAATAACTAAAACCGCGAACATCAGCGTTGAGGGTGACGTTGTGACCGTTGACGCGAAAAACCACGTTTTCAAGGAACTGTGCGAGGAAAACAGGAAACTTCAGAGAACCCACGAAGCAGTAGGCTGCCTATTCTCAAGCGCCATAGCCTGTGCCCTGGCCAAAGCCACAGGAAAACCAATAGTCATACAAAAAGAAGAAAACACACAGGACCAGGCGACAACAATCGAATACAGAATGCTGGAGGGATAGATAGTGCAGGTTCCTTTGGACTTCTGGAACGTGAGCCTCTGGCTCGCAGTAACCTCCATAATACTCCTCATAACCGCTCAGCTCGTCTCAGCATACGACGGGCCATCAACGCTGCTGATAGACTCGAGGAAACTTAAAGCCGCAGCACTCACCATGGGAATACTCTTCCTGGCAGTAGTGGCCATACACATATACACGATAATAGCGTCAACGTGAAACATCAGCCGCGCTCATCTTTTCCCGCTTAAACATTAACCTGAACTTGTCGACAGCTTTTCTGCCGTCCTCTGGCACGGCGGCTGCTCGATACCTAGCGGTAGCACTGTCGTCTTCACTATTGAACAGGCGCACGCGCTCCGACAGCGGGTTTGCCAAAGATCAGCTGTATGTTTATATTTGATTCTTCGAGAACACTAGGTTGCAGAGGAACTGGTACGTACAAGATGTTCCAAGTAAAGGCTATACTCGTGAAGTTTGCGTTTGTCAGAGCAACAAGTTGTGTTCCGATGATGGTGGTGTTTGCATAGAGGGTCACATTAAAGTTTTCTGAATAATTGAACTATTCTGTCTCGAAAAGGATGATGAAATTGAATTTGTATTTCGTGGAATAGAACTATGTCCCGAATATATCGACACTATTTCTTAGAACGTGAGTTCGGGTTTTCGTGTGCGCGCGTTGAGTGAGTGTGTGAGTGTGTAAGAGTGAGAGCGGATTGTTGAGAGCGTAAGCGTTTGGGTTTGGGGCTAAAGTTTTATCCAACCAACCAAACCAACCAACCACCACAACAACTATTTTGAGATCACGTTGACCTTGTCGACCAGTATCGGTGGAATGTATGCTTGGGACATTGTTGGTCGTGTTTCGCTTCCTATCTCGACTACGTTTTTCAACGTTTGGAAAGCGTTGCCTGAAACCATCGTCCCCTTTAACGGGTATTTGATTTCGCCGTTTTCTATATAGCTTGCCTGCTTGGCTATGCCTGAGAACTCTCCGCTGTCAGATCGCACGTTTCCGCTGAACCGTCTCACGATTATGCCCTTGTCAACCTCAGCGATAATATCATCTAGCTTCTTCTTACCAGTCTTTACAACAAGGTTCGACACATAAATGCTCGGCAGCATGTTATAACCGTCACGAAACGCATTGCCTGTCGACTTCCGCTCTTCCTTGTTCGCCGTGAACGAATTGTGCAAGAAGTTCTCAAGCTTCCCAGCTGTGATCACCTGCGTTTTCTGACAAGGCACTCCTTCAGCGTCAAAACGCGACGAACCAATACCCTCCGGCATCAAACCGTCATCAACTACCGTCAACTTCTCGGACGCAACTTTCTCGCCTAGCTTTCCAGCCCACAAGCTCCTACCTCTTTGGACGTTATCCGCGTTGATGCTAGCTACCACAGGCTGCAAAAGAATTTCCGCCGCAACATCACAGTCTAATAAGACTTTTCCAGTGAACGATGCTACGGCTTTCGGTCTGAGAGAAGCAACCGCTCTGTCCGCAGCCACCTTTCCGATCCGCTTCGGCGAGAAATCCTTCAAACATCTAGCGACGTCATACTCGAAAGCCATACTCGAAACCTCGCCCCTGTCCTTCGCAACACAGATCAGATAACCAGACAGCAAAGTTCCCTTGCCATCTGCTTCGACGCCTTGCGAATTTGTGACTGCAGTCTCACTACGGACAGCCGAAAACTTCCCGTCATCAATCGTTACCCGCTTGTCACAGGCTTTCGCCCAATCGTAAGCCTTCATCGCAAGCTTCAAAACATCATTAGCGTTCATGTCCGCAGTTTCAGCGTCAAAAGTCCCTGCAGGAGTCCTTGGAAGCTTCGCGGCTGTCGGCAACGAAACCCATTCAGGATTCGGCAAGGAAACATTAGCCAGACTGTCGGCGGTGCGGCATGTCTGCTCAAGGCTTTCATTCGATAAAACCGATGTGAAAGCGAAACCGAGCTTCTTCTTCTTGATTACCCGTATGCCGATTCCACGCTGAGTCTTGACACGTTCGTTCTGGATTTCGGCTCTTTCAAGAACCACTTCGCTTGTCTGCACGCTTTGCGCAAAGGCTTCTGCCTCGTCCACGCCCAGTCTTTCACAATATTTGACTGCAAGTCTGGTGTTTTCGACTAGCCTCATCGCATCCCTCCTAGCAACAGCTTCGTCCTTAAGCTGCCACCCCCCATCCCAACGTAATTGACTTGTTCTTTGCCACACATGCCAGTGCGCATGATGAAATCCTTCCCAATGGCATCAGTGCTCTTCAAAACCTCAAAGGCGTTTCCGCTTATAGTGACCCCACGCAACGACTCACCGAATCGTCCATTCTTTATCCTTATGGCTTCCTGGGTGCCGAACATAAACTCGCCCGTAAAGTCAGCCTGCCCAGACATTCCGCCCTTCAGGAAAAAGCCCTCCTTGATGTCTTCAGCTAGCTCTTCCAACGTGAATCTTCCTGGCTCAATGTACGTGTTCCTCATCCGTATGATGGGGTCAAACTCGAAGTTCCAAGCCCTAGCATTGCCCGTAGGAGCCACCTTAAAGTGCTCAGCCGTCTCACGAGAGTGCAAAAAGCCGCGTGCGACACCATTTTCGATGACTACAGTCTTCTGAGTCGGAGTGCCCTCATCGTCAAACTTCATCGTGCCGAAACCATTTGGGAAGCGCCCATCATCAACCAACGTGACCTTTTCTGAGGCCACTTTCTTCCCTATCTTGTCTGCTAAGAAACTGCCGCCATAGACCAAGTCTGCCTCAGAACAGTGGCCCACCGCCTCATGCGCCAGCAGACCGACAATCTTGTTCTCCAGAATCACGGGGTAGGTTCCGCCTGGCGCCATCTCCACCTTGACGAGCTTGGTTGCCCGCTCCGCGGCTGTTTTCCCTACATCCATCAGTGGAGTCTTTTTCAGCACTTCAAGTCCACCTTGTTCTCCGACGGAATCAATTGCTGAAACGATCATGCCCTTTTCGCGAGCGATTGCCGTCACGATTCCCAAGCAGCGGACGATCCTCTGGGCGATTTCAGCGCCTTCCGAGCTCAAGAACAAGAGTTCATCATCTATTATGTTCAGAACAACGGTGTCTGAGACTATACTCTTCGAAAAGGCACGGACTTCTTTGTCCGTGTCGATAACCGAGCGAACCAGTTCCGCCTTATCTGCTTTGCGCGGGTCAATCTTCACGGAAGTTTCGTACTTGTCCTTGGCTGGTTTGATCTTTGCCAATATGACCTTGCGTTTTTTCTTGGCTTTCGAAGTCTTAGCCAAAGAATCAGCGTCCTTCAGCATTCTGTTTACATTGTCTTTTTCGACCATGGTGGTTGATGAGAATCCGAAGCTTCCGTCCAGCAGGGTTCGAGCGCAAACGCCTGCGATGCTTCCGCTGTTGAGTGTGTCGATTTTTCCGTCTTTCACGGAGACTGAAAACGTGTCTCGCTTGTGGTAACGCAACTCCACATAACCATGACTCTTCCTGAGGCTTTTCTCTAGCAAGTCCTTAATCATGAAAGGTGCATCCTCGTTTGCTTATTGGCTTGTGGTTTGCATAAAACTTTACCCCCCAAACCCAAACCCAAAAAGACAGAACTTATCTTCTATTAGAATTTCAAAGTCATAAATTATTCAAACTGAAAATAGGTTATTTAAAATCAATAGAGGCATAAAAACGACAAGATATGAAAGACAATTAGCTGACCAAAGAGCAAATTGGAAAAGAGCATTAAAATTTGCTAAGTGTCCTAAATGTGGAGCAAAAATTCTTGAGATACATATGCCTAATGTCGTATGTAGCGAATGTTCAAAACAATATATTCTTGCGATACAAGTAGGTCTTATTCGATTGAGTTCAAAATTAATTGAGCAGAGCAATGAAGAAAAAGTGATAACAAAAGAGAAAGAAGTTATAGTAAAAATTAGATGTCCTTATTGTCGTGGCTTATATGATGAAACTCTTAACAGTTGTCCTCATTGTGGAGCACACGTGTAACTAATTAGATTAGACCTCTCCTTTTCAATATTGGAATCCAGAAAGAATTATCAGGATATTTCCTCTTGAAGTATTCAGCAACAAACTTTCTGATTCCAATACTGTTTCGTTGCATGCCTATCCAATAGAGTAGTCTGCGTCCAGTGAACAAATCTAAGTCTATAACACTTTCTTTTTCAAAAGCATATTTGCCGTGTCTCATTGTGTTGTTTCCTCTGAAGGTTCAAGAATGAAAGTATAGGTTTTCTTACCGTCCAGAACTTTTCTGAGTTCTTCAAGGTTTGCAATGTATCGAGCTTTCTTGAGAACAACAGAAACCTTCTTTCCGTCTTTAGTCAAGCTCAAATAGCCACAGTCTTTCCAAACCATTTTTTTCGCCTCCTTTTCTTCCTAAGAAATTTGAGTATCAATCTGCGATTTCCAAAATACTTCCTAATCATTTTGTCTTGAAGGCCGAAACGAAAAACGATTTTCGGAATGGGTTTGTTCTTTTTAGCTGAAATTCTAACTGTTGAAGTTTCCTTTATGCATTGCATGATAACGTATTTTTTGAGATTCTCATTTCCGCTTTCCAGAGCAACCCAATTCATAATGTGAACGTTTAAACTCCAATCAACAGGACGATTGAAAATAACCAGATAACTTCCTTTTCTGAATCTATAAAAGACTCTTCCTCTACGTTTAACAACATAGTTTTTCATACTTGATTGTAAAATTATGAATCCTTCAAGTTTGAAGAAGAAGGTAGCTCTGTAAGACCACAGCCTTACTTCATCGAGAGAGGTATCATCCCAGTCTAACCTAATGGTTTCGGTGTCCCAGTCACCCCACACAACAGAAGTGTTAACTTTTAATTTCTGGTCTAGCATCCCATTGGCCTCTTTCAAGATATTCTTGTGGGTCGTCTAACAGAGCCTCAGCACTTAGAGTTAGAAACTGTTTTTCGGAGGATGCTTAGCCACTAACTGCATAGCTCTGTAAAGTTGTTGTCCACTTCCAACCATTTGAACTCGTTTAGCTTTTCCGTGAACTGTGCCGTAAGCTGCAACTCCTTTACCGCCAAACTGAATATTCCATCTGGCGCGTGTTACTCCAGTTTTCCATTTGCCTTGAGCCGTGACTCCTCTTCTGTACTGTCTGATTTTGTGCCATGAAACAAATCTTCCTTTAGGACTTCTGGCTACTTTTACACGTTGGCCTTTCCACACTTCAACTCTGGCAGACCTTCTCCGAGTTTTCTTTTTGGTGATTGTTTCACCTCTCAAATATCGTTAAAATCGTAGTTCACATAATGCAGTAGGTTAACGATTCTATCCACATGCTCTTGGGTTAGTTCGTTGGAGTTTTCAATAATTGCTAATGCTTCAGCGAGAGTATGAAGTTGTATGTCTGCTCGGTAGGGCATGGCACGTGTTTCCTTTCCTAGTGCTTCACCATAAATCGAAAGCTGATGTAAGAGGACAGGAGAAGTTTTGATAGGTGAAGGATTTCTGTTAATTGTGTAGGGATGATTACGTATTGTGTCTGAAACCTTGTTTTCTAGGTTGTTGATTATTTTGGCCTGTGTGGCTGTGCTGTGTTTGAAGCTGAACGGAATCAAACGTGAGAGGAAGCCTGTTGTTTTCCAGCGTTCCATAAATTCTTGGATTGAACCCGTTGTCGTAGCTGTTATGAGACCTGCTTTCACTGGGAACTTCGATTGAAATTCAAGATGGTAGTCGCTGAGGTCTATTACTCCGTCCTCAATCATGCTGCGGAGAATAGCCATAGAAGTTCCCTTAGTCTTCTGTCCGTGACTCGTGGTCAGGTTGAGGAAGTCAGGGAAGACAAGGAAACGTTTCTTCCCTGTTTTAGCCTTTTCCAGAAACTTGACCAAGTATGTTGGTGTTGCATCGTCTAGGTAAGCTACGAATCTGAGTTTTCTGATTGTTTTTATTAGTCTTGATTTTCCTGTTCCAGCAATTCCGATGAGCAACAGTGAAAGCGGTTTATAGTCTGGGCTACGATAAGGTTTCATGTAGGCAGATTGCAGTACAAGGTTTATCATGAGAGTTGCAGCACTGTCTAGTGTATCAGCTTCTGCCAAATCGAACTCTGGGTTCAGGGTTGTTTTTGTCATGTGGTTAGTTCACCTATGCTCAATGTAACAGTGAATCACAAAGATTATATACTTTCTTTCAGTATACATATACTCGATAACGAGCATATAGGAGCGAGCATATGCAGTTAACCGCGAAGGAAAAAGAAATAATATTCATCTTAGCCAAGAAAGGGTTCAAAACGTATTATGACCTTTTCAAGAAAGAAGGGATTTCCTCTTCGACAGCTTGGAAGCACACAGACGCTCTGACAAGGAAAGGCCTCATTGAAGTCAAAAAGGAAGAAGCCTTTCGTATCCGAGGAAGAAAAAAGAAGTTTTACGGACTGACTTTTAGAGGCCTCATTGAGGCTATGAAGAATGAAAACTTAAAACTCATTGAAATCCAAAACTGGGAGGAGCTTATTACCTCATGGACTCGAACAGTGAAGGATGCTGATTCAATCCTTAGAATTAGTGATGCCTTTAGACTATTTGGAGAGGAAAGAAACAAAAAGTATCGAGATTTCGAGAGCTTACTAATAGATTACATAAAGAACAAAACTGAAGAAGCTGAGAAGTTTTTCAGGCATTATGACCTTGATAATTCCGAAGACTCTTTAATTTTCCAAGAACTGGCATGGAGAGCATCTCTAGCTAATGTGTCGAACAAAATCCACATCAACAGAGAAGCGAAGAGAAAACTGGAGAAGTCGCTTGCTCGGTTGAAGAAAAAAGGGGCTCCTAGTTAATGGATTTTGAACTGTTATGGGAGGGACAGAATGAAGGTTAAGACGGCTAAGATATCTCTGGAAAGCTACGGTTCCTATCTAGGAATGGAGAAAGGTTGCTTCGTAATCAAACACAAAGACGGCAATACAGAGAAGTATCCTTTGTTTGAATCTGAAATCGGTGAGATACAATTCAAAAGCGGAAACATGGTTTCTACTGGAGCATTGGCTAGTTGCGGTTTCTGGGGAATTGACTGTTTGTTTCTTACTCAGAAGGGAAGACCTGTGGCTATGTTGAAGAGTCTGGATGATGACAGTCACGTTAAGACTAGGGTTTGTCAGTATGAAGCCTTGAAGAATGAGAAGGGCATATACGTTGCCAAACAGTTTGTTCTGGGCAAGCTTGAAGGACAAAACCAAGTTTTGAGGAAGTACGGTCTGAAACGTCACGATTTTGTTGTAATGGAGAGACTGAAGAATCTTGAAGCTGATGATTCAGCAAAACTTAGAGTAAGATTGATGTCTATTGAAGGTCACTGCAGTGACAGATATTTCAGTCAGATATTTGGGTTAATTCCTCAGTTGGTTAGACCTGATTGTAGGAAGACGTTCAAGGCTTATGACGGAATAAACAATGTTTTCAATTTGGCTTATGAAATGCTGTCGTGGAAAGTACATCATGCGTTGATAAAGGCCAAGCTTGAACCGTATCTGGGTTATCTGCACAGTATGGCAGAGGGAAAACCGAGTTTAATCTGTGACTTTATGGAGTTGTACCGTTATCTCATAGATGATTTTGTTATTCAGTATTGTCAGAGACTTCAGAAGAAAGATTTCATAATAAAGAATGAGGACTTTTCAACCAGCCGAAAGGGAAAGAGGGAATACCTCAACGATTCTCTGACTCACAGTCTAATCAGAGGCTTGAACGAATACTTTCAGAGTAAGGTTGAGATTCCACGAATTAGAATGGGAAAGGAACAGGAAATTGAGACGTTAATCAATGAAGAGGCTCTGCTATTTGCCATGTACTTGAGGAATGAAAGGCAATCATGGAGTCCTAGAATCGTGAGGCTCTGAACGAATTAACAAGAGTGAGAGAGTCGAAAAGCCGTTAGTAATGCAATTATGTTACGCTTAGATGGTTACGCTTACTTACCTTCACTTTCTATAATCTCTTTCAGCTTCATACATTGTATTTGCTCATAGAACATCTTTTCATAAACCCTAAATCGGACATAGACTATAACCAATAGTGTGTTCTAGAGGAGAAAGGGAGGTGATATGATGAATATTAAGAAGAACATGATTGTCGCCATAATGATTACCTTCTGCTTCACCGCCACATTGTTCATGGTAATACCCATAAGAAGCGTAAATCAATCTACAAGTCAACCTGACCCATGGGCAGACGTGAGTGGCACGACTCCAGGCGTCCCAGATGGAATAACAAACATGAAGGACATAGCTTATGAAGTTGCTCATTTCAACGAAAACGTAAGCAACCTGACTAGGGACGTGAACGTGACAAACTGGCCAACGATGCAGCCCGAACCTGCGTACAAGATTATCAAAATACCAGCTTTCAACATATCATGGACATTTGGGGTTGCATACTGGTCATATGACCTTATCTACGTTGGCGGTTTTGGCAAAGCATTTGTCTTAATTGACCCAGTACCAGGCGTTGCAAGTCCTGGCTATTACACCGTGAGTTCAAGATTGGATAGCGTATGGTGGGTGTTCGGTCCAGCAGGGGAACCGGCCGCCATTCAGGGCACTTTTCCGTACAACGGTCCACAATCGCCGGTAACTGACGTCCAAATCACGGACGGTCAAGTGTTTGGTGCAACTCCGTATTGGTCTGAAGACTCGTACTTAGGGGTCAAGGCACCCTACATGGGATTATTTCTAACATTAAATGCGACCACAAACGTTGGCTGGTTGAATCTTCGAGTGACCGTATACCTCAGAAACGACTAACAAATTCACTTTTTTTTATCAACAAAGCAGAAGTCAAACTGCCAAAGACATGTAAGCTGTGCAGATATGATTTCTTAAAAATACTTTTCGATTATGTGAACTTCTAGTTCTATTTTTAATCCCTAGTTTGTCCTCTGTTGCTGTGCTGATTTAAGATTTCTGTCTGTCTGTGTGTCTGTCTGTCTCTCTGTCTCTCCACACTGTCAGAGTAGTAGTAAGTAATAGAAGAAAGGAAAAGGAAAGGGAAGATAGAGTAAGAAGGGGTTTGGGTTTGGGGATAAAACTTTAGCGCGCGCGCAGAGAAGTTGCTTTTCGTTGCATTCAATTCAAACTCCATACAGCAATCGTTAGTGCGATTTATGTAGAAGAAACTTTCATAAGGCTTTTATGCGATAACGAGCACTACTGGCCAGCACGCCCATAAGGCATTTATGCGCGAAGAACAACACGCAATACGGAAGCGAGAAGGGAAGTAGATGAAAAGACAAGTTTCCTGGATAAACATGGTTGGGTGAGAAGGAATCATAGCAATTAAACTTGAAGTTGCAACAATATGTTTGTTTCAAATTTGTTGCTTAATAATGCCAAGTTTCGGCATCATTTTTCCGCATGAAATTAAACCAGTTAATGCGGCAAATTGTCAGTCGATCAATCAGGTCTCTAACTTGCTTGGTCAATATGGCATGGTCATAGAAGTTGCTGTTGGAGGTGGACACTCGAATGATGAAATAAGTGCATATCAAGCCTATGTGTCGGGTGGTGGTTCATTATTGTTGCTCACAGACTGGGGAGGTAGTGATTTGCCAAGGCTCGCATTCGGACTCGACTTTGAGGGTGAGACTGACAGCACCATTGTAAACCAATTCGTGAGTCATCCAATTACAAGAGGAGTGTCAGCTCTCCCCTACATGGTCGGTAGTGTCCTGATGAGCTATCCCTCTGGCGCTACCATACTTGGTTGGCTCTCAAGCGGTGCCCCGGTACTCGGCTGCATGACGTACGGAGCCGGCAAGATAGTGTTCATAGGCGATACCAACGGGGTCGAAACGGTTCCGCAACCCTTCACCGACAACTATCTTGGTTGGCTTGGAGTTTCATCTGGAAAGAAGATACTTGTTGACGCGTCGGACGACGGGGGCGTGTGGTGGTATCCGCAAGCAGGCACATTCGATTCGAATCTACCACATCAAGGGAAAGCTTTGGCTGACTACATACGTTCACTAGGATGCACTGTCACTGAACTGCCAACAGGATCGGGACTAGCATATGATGTCACCATTAACGCGCACTGCAACAGTGAAGGCATAGATGTTAGTGTGCCTATTACAGAGGACGGGTCATCGACCAGTTTCAAAACGCCTTACACGTTTAGTAGGCTTATGGTCACCCATACTTTCTCAGTGCCGAGCACTGATCCAAGCGGTCACCCGTTCACTCAATGGAGTACTGGCGAGACGACAACGACGATAACCGTGTCGTCTGGTGGATCGTACACAGCATATTATCAGGCTGTTCAGCGTAAGTTGACTGTTAGCTCGGTTCATGGTAGCCCTAGCCCGGCTGTTGGTGATCACCTTTATGATGATGGTTCTTCCGTTACTTGCAGTGTTTCTAGTCCGGTGACTGAGGGCGGTACTACATATGTTTGTACCGGGTGGACTGGCAGCGGCTCTGTCCAATCCAGCGGAACTAGTACTACTGTGACTTTTGCTATTACCCAGGATTCGAGTATCACTTGGAACTGGAAAGCGAGCCCGCCATCGACGTACAGCGTCTTCTTTGAAGAATCAGGCGTGGGTAATCCTGCACAAGTCTGGAGCGTCACGTTGGATGGCTACGGCACGGAGTACTCAAACGGACCAAGCAACACGATACACACGATAATATTCACTGGAGTGGCGAATGGGGGACCATACCAGTTCACTGTGACGCCGCCGTCTGGCTTTGTTGCACAACCAAGCCAGGGCCCCATTACAGTTAACGGCGGCGATTTCCACCAACCGCTAACCTTCAACCCAGTCCCAGTAACCTACACCTTCACATTGACGGCAGGCTCGGGAGGGTCAGTTTCATATTCGTTTAGCCTAGGCTCGGGCACCGTGCTGTCCGGGCAATCACAACAGCTCACTGTTCCTCAGAGCTGTCAGATCTCCATGACAGCCAACCCCGACTCACTGCATGTCTTCCAGAATTGGTCACCAACTGACTCAGTGTCCGTATCTGACCCTTCTTCAGCTTCAACCACAGCCACGGTGAATGGGAATGGCGGTGTGACGGCCAATTTCGCATATAACCTTGGAGTCAGCATTTCCCCGACAAGTGCATCGATTCAGACCGGCCAGACTGTAAGCTTCACAGCCACGCCATCAGGCGGTTCTGGGGGCTACACATACATGTGGTACTGGATGGAATACGGCACGGCTAATCATGATTCTTATAACTCGGGGTCTTCGAGTACCTACACGTTCGCGCGTTCAGAGGCAGGCAATTACGGCGTCTATGTTGTAGTCACCGATAGCTCCGGATATACTGGCCAGAGCCTCAGCTCCTCAGTGACAGTGCAGCCAACACCCGCGCCGAAAAACCTCGAGGCGCAACCTTCTTATTCTTCCATCATACTCACGTGGAGTGAACCCGATAACCCGCATCCGTCCGTGCTGGACTACTGCATCTACAGAGGCACCTCTGCGAATGGCGAGAGCTCCATCGTCTACAGCAAAGTGGATGGGAATACCAAGAATTTTGAAGACAAGTCTGTTACAACAGGCACAATTTACTATTACTATGCACGAGCAGAGTACGCAGTAGGACTGAGTGGATGTTCAAATGAGGTCAGAAGCGCCAGTCTCGAAAGCGTCAAAGGCGTAATGTCAGAGGTAGACTTCTTGACAATAAGCAAATTTCAAGACGTCTTTCCTCAGTGCTTTTCAATCCAGCAAAACATCATGATTCCTATAAGAGGGGATCTGGGAGGGATTAATCCACCTCTGCTCACACTCAGCGAATACTATTGGGTTCAAAACATAATCTACGTGTTCGGCGCGGGAACCATCGAGACATGGAAAATGGCAGGTTCCATGCAGATTTGGCACTTTGGCGGAGGGCAAGAACCGTACCTAGTTGATTGTTGTGACAGAGATCTACTATGGGACTTACCACTATTCCCAAAACGGGATTGCATCCCCCGCGGATGCCAATATAGTGATACGGTGTTACTTAAGACGTGGATTGACGGCAATACTTTGAAAATGACTAACAACGCCATCGAGGACTACGAGTTTACGTTCCCGCTCAATACATTTGCGTATTTGCCATGCTCTAAAGAGTCCTTCATAGCAGTAGGAGGACCAGCAGGACTAGGAGTGCAAGGGAATTCACCTGAGATCGTCCTAGTTGGAAGTGGCACGGGGTTCGCCTTAACGGTACCGATGTATTCGAGCGTGGCCTTCAAAGGTACGATGGAAGGCCTTGAGGAATCTTGCTTCGTAATTGGGGGCAGCATGATAGCTGCGCAAAACTGGGCAGTCCCAAACTCAAAGTCTGGACCGCCTGCCAGCACAGCTGAGACTTCAACTGGGCTCGCCTGGGACAAGGCAACGGGACGCTTCCATTATGATTCTTCCAGTGCAGACGAAGGCTTCTGGTTTGAACCTGATTTCATAGGGTCCCCGCCGAGCTTTGCGACTCAAATCAGCGCGAAAGTCCTGAAGAGTATAGTGGTGAGATTGCAGTGTCCTGCAAATCTGAGTGTATTAGACAGCCAAGGGAACTTCGCTGGATTCAACCAGACTTCAGGGCAAATTCAAAGTGAAATTCCGTTCGCGTACTTCTTGGATAACAATACTCTTTGGATTTTGGATCCGGGAGAAACGTATGGCGTAAAAGTCTCTGGACAAGGAAATGGTGACTTCACATTATTGATATGGTTGACAGATGAGAATGGACAGACATCCGTACTTTGGAACAAGACCGAGACTATTACGCAAAATGAGTGTTTGTCTTGGGTTCTGTCCCCGTCCACTGGAGGTGTTTACGTTGCGCTCCCGCAGCGCAGTATCACCTTCGTTCAGACAGGCCTTTGCTCTGACTTCACTGGCACGGTAATCACCATAGACGGAACGAACTATACTGCAAGCGATCTTCCAGCGCTGTTCTCATGGGACAACGGCTCAACTCACACATTTGCCTTCCAGTCTCCACTCCTCGTCGGCTCGGGTGCGAAGGAGTACGATTGGGCATCTACAACAGGCTTGTCGACTCTGCAGTCGGACTCAATTACCGTAAGTGGCGCTGGAAACGTGACTGGAAACTACGTGGCCTCAGTAACCTATGTTCATGATGTTGCGGTGACGAACGTGACGGTGCCGTTCAGCAGCGCGTATCAGGGATGGGTCGTTAACATCACCGTGACAGTTGCCAACCTCGGAAACGCAACCGAAAACTTCACGACGACGCTAGATTACGACGGCAACACGATAGGAGTGCAACCCGTTCTGAACTTGGCGCCGAACGCGACGCTGACCCTGCTCTTCAGCTGGAACACGACACACGTCCCATACTCCTACGCGCAAAACTACACGGTCACGGCGATAGCGAGCACTGTCCCGGGCGAAACGAACACGAGCAACAACCAGCTGAGCGGCGGACAAATTCAAATACGCATGATGGGCGACGCCAACGGAGACGGCCTAGTCAACATGAAGGACGTGGCTCTATCCATAGCGGCGTTCAACTCCTGGCCCGGCCGCCCAAGATGGACCTATCTTTGCGATCTGGACCTCAACGGGCTAGTGAACATGAGAGACATAGTGATGATAGTGATGAACTTCAAGCACTCATAAATGCGCTGAGGCTTCTTTCGTCGTTGCGCGCATGCCTGTTCGCGCGCTCGTTCCAAAAATGGTTAAAGATGTTCCTAAGTCCATTTTTGTCTTTCGGGGCTTGATTTGGGCTTGTTTATTGGGTAGACGTTAGTCGTGTTGAAAGATGATAAACCATAGCGCGCGCACAACCTGACTATAGGCCTCTATTACTGTGGAGCGAAGCTGTGAGACTCTTCGCTCTCAATTCCAATGCATGAGGGTGAAGGCATTTTCGATCTCGAGGTCTTACAGGGTTCGCAAAAGGCCTATGTGGCCACCCTAGGGAGTTGGTCTCCAGAGTACCATGACTACGGCTGGCTCTATTCCATTAACTTGACAGCAATGAAAGTGAAGACTGTTCCTATCGACGGCGGGGCGCTGTGTTTGGAGGCCAGTGCCAACAGCAACTCGCTTTACGTAGGTACTGGCTGGCCCATGCCAAACCATAGCAACATCGTTGTAGTCGATACAGAATCTGATGACATAGCAGCGCGCGCGGGTTCAATCAAATCTGAGAGGGAATAGTTTTCCCATGAACCGTTGAGGCTGCACCTAGCCCGCTTGGAATGGCAAGGCACGCAAGAGGACCAAAAACAGATGTGCACCTCAAAACTGCCTTTAAACCAGAAGACGAGTTCTCACCACTTTAGACCAATTTAGTGCGCGCGCAACATTTCAAAGTGGCGACGTCTCCCGCAAAACCCCTCCTTTTTCTATCTCAGCTCCTGATTCCGAGTTCATCATTATTTAGCATTGCTTAGACGGTCATAATCTCAAATTGTAAATTCCAAATGCCAACAAAACAATCGCAAGGGCAGAGAACATCAACATGAACACATACGGCGCAGGTAACGGCCACAACTTCTTGACTGTGATTTCCCTCTTCTTGAAATAGCCATCGCGTATTTTAGGTCAAAATAGCAGGTCGAATTACTAAGGAAGGCTGGATCGAAGATGTTGTCCTTCGCGACCAAAACACACCAACTCTATTAGAAATCTATAACAGGAGCGATTATAGACGGATCTGTTGTTGAATTCTATAACAGGGGAGTCAGCATTTCTCTTGTGTTTGGGTATGTATTGACAGGCAAGAAATCGGTTGATGCCATGGCAAAGCCGAGGCAGGAATTCGGTGCGCCAGAACAATGTGCAACCGTCAAATGAAAATAGTCACGACGAGCACAAATATAACCCGTCGTAACTGAATTTATTACACGACCTTCTAGCTCAACTTGAGTTGGAATTCCATGGTAAAACAGCAAAAAACAGTCACTCTTTCATCATGAAACCACTGAACATATGAATCCAAACAAACCTGCACCCTTCACTTCAGAATAACCCTTCTCTTCTCAAAAAAACCCAAAATGCCTAGTTCTATCACAGCTGGTCTCAAACCCTAACACCCTAAAACCTTTAGGAGATGCACGCTCGCTACTTCGAAGAATCGCACAGAAACACTTATGAAATCGCGTTTCTGACCTGCCGTCAAGAGTCCGTGAAGGGGAATTCAAAAAGCGATCAAGTACAACGATTCAAGAACAAATATTGGCTTCTTTTGTTGAACTGGTTTGATGTTGCAGTCTACCAATGCCTGAAACATCTCACATCCTCTATGAACAAAAGTCATCAATTCCAACGATTTTAAAACTTTCACACTCAAACTGAACGTCAAAAATGACCCCTACATCTCCGATTCCTGCGAATAGACTGTCAATTTTAAGTGATTGATTTTATATATGATAGTTTTTTCTTTAGAATTGAAGCCTTTCATTGTTACGCCTTTTAGGATAGCGCGCGCGCTATCAGACCAATAATATTGTATGCCTTTGATCATTTCGTACTGTTAGTCTAGCTATGCCTTATGGAGTTAATGCCTGAAGCTATGCGCGTGTAAGTGAGGCTAAGGAACAAGAAAGGTTTCAGATTGTAGTAAGCGTGTAAGACTTTTCTGGTTTTTGTGGATTAAGACTTTTAGGAATTAAGGGTTAACGCGGAGCACAATGCGAATAAGTCTCTGTGACCCGTGGAGCCCTTCAGGTATTAAAGCAGAAAATCATTGCGGTGAAAGCTATCGCCTTGACCCTTTGGGCTTGTTCACAATAGCTTGCCAAACTTTTTTCAACATAGCCTCGTGCCTGAAAAGTTGGTAGCCTGAATCTTTCGTTTCTATCTTCAGTATTTCCTCTTCACTAATTCCTGATCTAGCAGCTACCTCTTCAATTGATAATCCGTTCATTTCTCGAAGACGTCTGTAAGCCAATGCTACTGGAAGCCCTCTTTCCACGAGAACATTATCAAAACCTGTCAAAAGAAGGCCTCTTTTTGTCGATTAAGACTTGTTCACCTTTTTCGTTCACTTCATATGATAGCCTACCCTCAAGCCAGTCCTTGTGGGGTTCATCGAAAAGCTGGCGATTAGTGTAATCGTCAATAATTTTCATTTTTACTGCTTTTTTAGCGAAGCTCACACTGTGTCCTTCTTCTTTACAGACATAATGCAAGAGTTCGTGTTTCAGCAAATCGCTCACTTGTTTAAGATCGGGGTTACTATTTAGAAAACTAGTGCTTACCAATATAGCATCATCTTCGGCACACGCGTCAAAGTCATTTTCTGCCACTATCCTGATTGATTTCGGTTCGACCTTTTTATACGTCTTGCATTTTCTTATCAGTTTCTTCTCAAGTTCAAACAAAGAGGATTCATCGTAGATTGGCTGCAAGACCTTTTCACCATACGAGCAGAAGGACCACGAACTAATAAATTCTTCTAACATTTGTGCTTTATAATTTACTCGTATAATCCTGCGCACGGAGAAGGATGTTTCCAAAATCTGGCTGGAATAGCAGGCACAAACTGCTCAAAAGATCAAAACGGCATGTGTTTATAGGCTCAACTAATTTTCTGCCACTTTTTCCCCCTTCAACTGTCCGATATTTATAAACTTAACAGATAACTTTTATTGCAGGCAGTATATAGTATAAGGTAGAGTGAGGGAAGTACTTTGCCACGTGTAAAAGGAGCCAGATCCGGGGTCCGGCACACTCCACATCCACTGATTCAAATCCACAAGCAAGAATACGTTAAGACACTGGAAGATTTTTGCAAGTGTGTATTCCCTCGGAACAGTCTGGACGTTGGAAAGGTTCTGGAAGCCGTTAGGCAGAAAAAGATAGCGTATGGAAAGATGCAGATCATCGCAGAAGAGCAGAATATTGATCAAAACAAGTTCAATGCTATTTTAAGAAGACTGAAGGATTTGGGCATTATCACTGACAACTACACTTTCAGTGAATCGTTCCAGAAAAAGATAACAGCTCTTAGCACATTTTATGGAGAGTATACCGAGAAGGCAAATCCAGTACAAAAAGCATTGATGGACGCAAATGAATTTTTGCGAATCAAGGGTTACACCGGAGTTTTCGAACCCAGGTTTGAGACAGAGACTGAAGATAGAACAGGTGAGTAAAGCCCTACGATTGCTTTGAGCAGTACATCTGATAAATGAGGGAGACGGTTTTGGAGATGTCTCGTAAGCTGGACACCACACATGTTAGAGTGTTAAAGGGTGACCACAGAAAGCTCCTGTTTATCAGAGAAAGAGTTGGATTTCGAAACATTGCATGGGTAGTACACAGTTTGTTGGAAGAACGAACTCCACATCTTGCAACCGTTGAAGCCGTCATGGAAGGAAACGTACCGATCATTTTGACGGGACTTCCTCTTTCGGGTAAGAGCTTTTTTGTCAAGAACAAGCTTCTACCTTCGTTGAAGGACAACCCAGTCCTCGTAATCGACAGCTGGGACGAGTATAAGGACTTGCGAAATATCGGATATGAACTCTACAGCCTCAATTTCAAGGACTTTAACGAACACATACGATTTGTACCTAACACCCAAAGCAGAGTCGCAACTACTGAGGTTGGAAACATTTTCTCTCATTTGGACATGAGGCGGAGTGAAATCTCCAAGTGGACCTTGATCGTTGAGGAGGCACATAGTTACAAGAACCTCTCGACCTTCACCAAATTTCTGTACGGGAGCAGGCATTTGGTCAGAAAAATGATCGCAGTCACTCCGTCTAATACCTTTGAGGGTCTCGTGACTCTGACTGTCTTAAACCCACAAAATGTTCTCTGTTAACACATGAGTTAACACATGAGTTAACGAGGAAACTGACTGGTCTTATTTGGGATAGGAGAACTTGGAAACCTTCCTTTCTGAAGCACAAGCAGCAGCACCATCTCACAAAACAAACAGAATTTCGATCTCAAATCTATGGTTAACCCAAGGTCTTGCCGAATACAAATGCAATGTCAACATGTCGTACCTTTGCGATTTGCCATGCGAAACATCACAACATTTTTCTCAAACTTGCATAGATTTGCATGGAATTCATTGCAGAAAAGTTTCAAACACAAAAGGAACACTTATAAAGCTGATTAGCATGTAAATTAGTGTGTACGTCCTGTGACTAAATTATTGATTTGGTAGCGTAGAGAAGGATTGGGGTAGCATCTTACAAAAAAAGCAGGTTTTCAAGAATCTATAATAGTTCGAGAACATGTGTTAACGCTTTTTTCTTTTTTCTAGCTTGCAAATCAAGAAACTAAGCAACTCCTCTTACGACCTGCACTCTTACACGAGATCACCCACGATTGATGATGAACATTGTCACTTATTTGAAGAGCATCGGGCGTACACGAAGTCTCTGGTATCATGAAACAAAGGATCTCTGCGAGGAGGACATACCAGTAAATGTGAGACAGAGTGGAAAGAGACAGCAGGTGACACAAGAAATGTCTTTTTTTCGTCGTCACGGGCGGCACTTCATTGTGTACCTACTGTCTCCCATAGAAGGTTGTTTCCTGAGGGGGAAGTCTTTCTTCGCCATGAACATCCGTTGCGCGCGCGCAGCTTCAAGGAAACAAGGTGAGATATGATTTGTTTGATTTTATTGAAGATTTGAAGAATGCCATACTGGCGGATATTCCAACAGATCCGGATTGGGCAGAATCCATAGCAGTGAACGTTCTGAACGCTGTAGTCGGGAAATTCGTTACAACAACGACTAAGTACGGAATACTGAATACGAATCTTAACTTTCTCGTCATTGGTCCATCTGGAACGCGCAGCGCGCGCGCTCTGTTATGATTGCCGTTTTTGGTGTGGTCGATGTTTGGTAGGCAAAAAGAACAGGCTTGCACGTTCTCCCGTGTGCAAGTTTTTCGAGGCTAAACCATGACTGAACCGCCAGTAACCGATCCTATCATCATCCTTCAATGCGACGTATGCGGAGAACCATGTGTTGAATACAGGAAAGACGATATCGGAACACAGTTCTACAAATGCAAAAACAGCCATGAAACAGCCACACCGATAAAGAAAGAGTACAAGCCTCAAATGTGGACGTTTTTCGATTCATGGTGTGACGCGCAAGGACAGTTTAACCCGGCATTACTTGCCAACGACGTAGTGAACAACTACGCCTTAAAAACCGATGCATCCACAGATACATTATACTTCTATGATGTGGAGCGCGGAGTTTACGACAAAAACGGAGACATCATACTAAGAAGAATCATTGAAAACAGCCTTAAAACAGAAAATAGACAGCATAGAACGACTGAAACCATATTTCTAATTCACAGCAAAACATTGGAGAAAATTGAGCTAAGCAAGAAAATAGCGGTCCTGAATGGCCTTCTAAACGTTGAAACAGGAGAGCTTTCACCGTTCACTCCGGCTGAGTTTGCCATCTATCAACTACCGATTAGATATGATAAAGACGCTACATGTCCTGAAATAACCAAATTTTTCAACGAGGTAGCTCCGGCTGATTTGACTCCGCAGTTTGAAGAATTGTTCGGTTACTGCCTGTTGCAAGCTCTGCCTATTCATAAGGCTACAGTGTTGTTAGGTGAAGGGTATAATGGAAAAACCACATTCCTAGACCTTCTAACGTTGTTTCTTGGAAAAGACAACGTGGCCCATGTGACACTTCAGCAGATGTGTGAAGGGAAATTTGAACTTGCTGAGATTTATGGGAAATTGGTGAATGTAGTTGATGACTTGCCAAGTGCTTCCCTGAAAGCTGTTGGAACCTTGAAATGGGTAACGGGAAACGCTCCGATTATGGCTCAGAGAAAACATAAGGATCCCTTCACTTTCTGGCCTACGGTAAAAATGATTTTTGGATGCAATAAGCTGCCTAAACCTTCAGAGGACACTATAGCCTATTTCAGACGGTTCAACATCATACCTTTCAACCGATTCTTCATAGGGAAAGCAGATGATAAGGAAAAACTGAAGAAATTAACGACTCCCAAAGAACTTAGCGGATTGTTGAATCTGGCACTAGCTGGATTGAAGCGGCTACTCGCAAACGGAGACTACACAAATGCCAAGAGTATAGAAGAAACTCGACAACTCTATATAAAATCAAGCGATTCATGCAAAGCTTTCGTGGAGGAACAGCTTGAAGAATCAGACGATCCGAAAGACTTCATCGTGAAGGACACCCTCTATCAGATGTACGTCGCATATTGCCAAGAGAATAGGCTGCCAAAAACAGAGAATAAACCAAATCTTACTGAGGCCGTACGTCAAACATTCCCGAATGCTAAACACACAAAAGAGCGAGTAGAAGGTTCTCCAGTTTGGGTTTGGCAATACCTCAAGCTGAAAAGTGTTCCAACTGTTCCAACTGTTCCAGCCAACCACATATTACAGAATTTCACTCTAGAATTTCATAATAAGAAAGAGGCTGGAACACCTGGAACACCTGGAACAAATTTAGAGGAGGAGTCTTAATGCCGTCCTGTCCCCAGTGTTGTTCTAATGAGTTCTACAAAGACGGCATGCGCTACACGACTGAAGGCCAGATTCAGCGTTTTCTATGTCGGTCATGTGGCTTTAGGTTCTCTGAGCCTAACGTAAAGGTCAACGTCAGATGCAAGGTTTCTGAAGCTTCTGAGCCTGGACAGAACAGTCATAAGGGTAGGGTTGTCGCGGGGAGTCGAGCCGTTGAAGAATCCGCTAATGGCTTTTCGTTCCTTCTCAGTGAAGATGTATGTTCTCATAACCTTTCTAGTGTAGCAAAAGGGTTAAATGCTTTACCTTTCTATTCTAGTAATCACCGAGTATGCGCTACCACCAAAGGAGCGAAAAACTTGGAAACTACAACCATTCAAAAAGTTGCGGGAGAAAATGCCGAAACACAAACACAGCAGGACATCAAGGGAAAACTCGTACAGTTCATTTGGCAAATGCAGAAAGACAACTACAGCAAAGACACAATAACAACATACAGCGGTTCCCTTCAAAGGCTCATCAGTCGAGGCTGCAACATACTAGACCCTGAAGCCGTAAAAGAGACCTTGGCAAAAATGAGGGCAACCGAGAGCTACAAGTACATTATCGCCAGTGCCTACACGCTTTTTCTGGCTAAACAAGGTTTGAAATGGGAAATGCCGATATTCCACATAAACCGAAGCTTGCCCTTCATTCCGACAGAGCGAGAGATTGACGATCTTATAGCCGGTTGCGGAAAGAAAACCGCTTGCTACCTTCAAACATTGAAAGAGACAGCTCTACGATCTGGCGAGGCTGCAAGGCTGAAATGGGTCAACGTGGATCTGGAAAGAAAGATGATAACGCTTAACGACCCGTCCAAATCTGGAACCCCTAGAATCTTTGACATATCCATGAAACTTGTTTCAATGCTCACGGTCATGCCTAAGAACACCCAGTACGTCTTTGGAACATCATGCAAAATAACAAGAGCTTCAGTGTTCTACCGGCTACGCAAGAACCTAGCGCGGAAACTTGGAAACCCAAGGCTCCTACAGATAAGCCTTCACACGTTCAGACATTGGAAAGCAACAACATTGTACCATGAAACCAAAGACATTCTACTTGTTAGAGAGTTTCTCGGACATAAGAGCTTGGACACAACACTGCTTTATATTCAGCTTGAAAAACACCTATACAAAGAGGACACGGACACGTTCACGGTTAAGGCCATAAGAAACGCTGAGGAAATAGCTCCACTGTTAGAGGTCGGCTTCGAGTACGTGTGTCAAAAAGACGGCTTAACATTCCTGAGGAAAAGAAAATGAATCTGAAATACCCTGAAATGAATTCTGAATCCATATTTCAGGTTCATAAGAGAGTTAAATAGGTACACTCTATTTATCGGCATAACCTTTGGAGGATAGTCCTTGAGGCAATCATTGACACTTAAGCAACGAAGGGACTTAAACACCAAGATGTCCAAGGTTTTCAAGCAAGACATTAAGGGACTTTCCGCAGAATTGCAAAGAATATTGGTAGACGACTTGGTCACGGCTTTCCAAAATAGAATAAACGTGTTAATTCGAGCACAGGAAAAAAGGAGCTATTAATGTAGAGTAATTAGGAAAGAGACGTAGTTTAAATCCGTAAAAGCTTTATATAAAAAAGGCGGTAATATGGCAAAAAGAGGTTTGGATGATGAGACGTTCCAAACTTGAGATGTATATCGACATACTCAAAGTGTTAGCGCACCGTGGGCCATTGAAGCTTACACACATCATGTATAAGGCTAACGTTAATTGTAGCGTCTTGAAGGAATACTTAGACTTTCTCATAAAACAGAACCTGGTCGAAGAGAGAACTGTAGGTAAGAGACGAGTCGTCTACGCCGTAACCCAGAGAGGCATAACAGTACTCAAATACTTCAGAGAACTAAAACAAATCCTGCCAATAGTCGAAGAGCTAAGAAACCGAGTCCCAGTACCATACTAGTCAACCCTCCATTTTTGCACGGCTACGCTTCCTCATACACATTTCTGCGTGAAAAAAATCGACATTCGTAGGGTTTATTGTCATACACTCCAGTGGCAAGCAAGCAACATCCATATGGACCGAAATCGCTTTCGCAGAGTCATTTATTCTCTCGGTCCTACAACGAGGTGCCCCATATCCCCGGAATTCGCAACATCAGCAACGGTTGTCACGTCTTTTCAGTAAGTCTGCATTTGTTTTGACTATTTATTTTGTGAATCATTACGCAGGTGTCGTAAGACTTAATAAACGCCTTCTCATCTACCATACTGTTGACATGTAAGACAAGATGAGGAAAACGCGGTGTCCAATCAAGAAGTTGTGGGGAAGAAGCCTTTGCAGGTTCTGGAGAAGATTCGGGAGAACTTGGAGAGACTGAACGACAAGATGGAAGTTATGATTGAATTGCAGAAGCATGGGAGGAAAGATGTGCAGCAGCCTCTTTCTGATGCTCCGTTGGATGTGATGACACTGCTGTCTTTTCCTGATCATTTGAGAAAGACTGCTATGACGCTTTGTAGAATGGGCCGCGCTACGGCTGATGAGATTTCTCAACAGACAAAGAGAGCTAGGGCCGTGGAAAGCGCGTATTTGAACCAACTTGTTATTATGGGCTACTTGAAGAAGGAGAGGAACGGCAGGAAAGCCTACTTTTTCGTGGACCGGGAGAATAAAGGGTGATGAAAAATGGGCAAGATAGTGGCTGTGCACTCTTACAAAGGCGGAACGGGAAAAACTCTTCTTTCCATCAATCTGGCTGTGGCCTTGGCTGAACACGGCAAAAAGGTTTGTCTGTTCGACCTTGACTTTCGAGCTCCAAGCCTCGCCACGCTTCTAAAGATTGAAAAGGCAGAGTGTTGGCTCAACGATTATTTGAATGGAACATGCGAAATTGACAAAGCGTTATTGGACCTAGGCGACAAAGTGCGCAACAGTGGCAAACTCTTTGTCGGACTTGCCAATCCCGCAACGGAAGCAATAAGAGACATGTCGGCTAAGGACAGAAAATGGGAAATGCGTGCCTTGGGAAGACTCTTAGCCCTCAGAACTTCGTTGCTGAACGACAAGGGTTTTGACTACTTGGTCCTGGATACGAGCCCAGGACTGCAATACTCTTCCATAAACGCAATCGTGAGCGCCGACCTGGTGCTTGTAGCGACGACCCTCGACCGGTCAGACGTAGACGGGACTAGACGTATGCTGCGCGAACTTTACGACTTGTTTGAAAAGAAGACCGAGGTCATCTTGAACAAGGTGCTTGACGCTTCTTCGAAAGCGGGAAAAGAAGAGATACAATCCAAAGTAAACGATGTATACCAGGTTCCACTGTTAGGAATAGTGCCTTGCTTCTGCGACATTCTGAAGGCAAGAGGAGGAATCATCTTTGCCCAAGAGAAGCCGGATCATCCTTTCACAAGAATCTTGGACGAAATGGCGACGAAGATAGACAAAATGGGCTAGGAATGCTTCTATCTCGCGGCTATTCTGTTTATGAGCAGATAGATCCTGCAAGCTCTGCATTTCTCATATTCCTTCTGGTCACACCGATTGCATATTATCCGGCTTAGTTCCCTGACCTCTGAACTCATTTGTTTCGTTTCTCCCTTTGCTCATAGCTAGTCTCAGTCTTTGGCTATATACTGTATTCCGACTTTGTAATATTTCACGCAAAAAACTTATACAACAGAAGAAACAATGTTACGACTTCACGTGGTCACGGAGACAGCGCATTATTGAGCAGGTCGGCGATAATCCTTGCAGGCGGCCTTTCTGGCAGGTTCGGCCAAGATAAGGGACTGCTCCAATTGGCTGGAAAGCCGCTCGTAAAACATGTTCTGAACGCAGTCGACAATGTCGTAGATGAGAAGATAGTGGTAGTCAGCTGCAAGGAACACATGGACGAGTACTTGAAGGCGACTGATGCATGCGCAAGCGTTGTAGCTGACAAGGTCAACGTACATAGTCCGCTTGGTGGAGCATCGACTGGTTTCGAAGAAGCACGCGGAGAATATTCGCTTCTTCTTCCATGTGATACCCCTTTCGCCTCAAGGGACATTCTTTCCCTACTGCTTGAACTGTGCACAGGCAGAAATGCATGCGTCCCTCGATGGCCCAACGGTTATGTGGAGCCACTGCAGGCAGTTTACTGCACAGAAGCCGCCTTAGAAGCTTCAAACGTCGCTTTGTGCGCTGGAAAGCTTAACATGCAGGCCATGCTGGACGGGTTGCACTGCATACGTTATGTATCCACCCTCGTCTTGGAGCAACTGGACCCGAAGCTCAAAACGTTCTTCAACATTAACACCCCTCTAGACCTGAAGAGGGCGGAGCAGGCTTTGAGACGTTCAAGTCCACGCGCATCTGCACTTTCCAGATAATTCAATGCCCGTCAGCGCGCTCTTGTTTCGCGTATTCTTCTGTTTCTGCAAATAGTTTTTCCATGTCGACTTTAGAGTGTTCGGTGCTTAGAACACCGTTGTGCGTTGGGAGGAAAAAGAGCCCATTGGCCATTAGCGCCAGATCGTAGCTGATGAGTTTCTTTCTGTCTGCCTTGTAGGCGGCAATTGCATCTTTTACTCCTTCCTTTGTGAAATGTGTGTTAAAAATGGAACCTGCTCCGATTAGTTGCACGTCAATCTTGTATGCTCCGAAAATGCTCGACAGTTCGTTCCTGACCCTGGCTCCAGCTCTATTCAATTTGTTTATCAATTTGCCGTCCTCTAACAGTTTCAATGTCGCAAGGCCAGCCGTCATCGTTATCGGGTTGGCGGCAAAAGTTCCGCCGTGGAAAGAATAACTCGGACGTTGATAAACGAGGGTGTTTAATCGCTCCATGATTTCTTTTCTTCCGCAAAATGCACCTATTGGGAAGCCCCCTCCCAGAATTTTCCCTAGCACTGTCACGTCAGCTTCTACCTCATAATACTGCTGAGCTCCTCCAGGAGCCAGCCTAAAACCGGTAATCACCTCATCAAAAATCAGTAGTGTGTTTCGCTCATCACAGTACTCTCGAAGCCCTTGCAAGAACTCCTTTTCGGCGGGAACGCCTCCACCAGCGCCTAGAACGGGCTCGATTATGACACAAGCGATCTCTTTGCCTCTCAGTTTTTCCCTTACCCCTTCCAGGTTGTTATAAGGTAGAACGATGGTGTCCTGGGTTGCTCCAGCTGTCAGACCAGCTGATTCTGGAACATCAAAGGGGTATTTTATGCTCACTTGAAGTGCGTCGTAGCCTCCGTGCCATCCACCTTCGAACTTTGCAATCTTGTCCTTTCCAGTGTATGCTCGTGCCAAACGTGTTGCATACATGTTCGCCTCCGTCCCAGAGTTTGTGAAGCGAGTCATTTCCGCGTTTGGAACCATCTTCGCAACCTGCTCAGCCAGCTTGATCTCAAGCTCGTGGCAAGTTCCATAGTGTGTGCCTCTTTGAAGCTGCGCCTTTACAGCATTCATTACAACCGGGTGTCCATGGCCTAGGATGAGAGCAGTGTGCCCTAACCAAAAGTCCACGTATTCATTGCCGTCGACATCATAAAGTTTACTTCCTTGGGCTCGGGCAGTGTAGAATGGGTACGGCTCAAAGTAGCGTATGCCGTAAGAAACCCCTCCTGGAAGAACCTTTTTTGCCCTCTCATAGAGGATTCGGGAATTGGGCGTTCTTGAAACATAATCGGGCATTCTTAGCTCGCCACGGTTTCAATTTTGTACGCGGCCTTATTATGATTTCCATCGCATGACTCAAGCAGCTCCAGAGGCATGCATCACAGGCACATGAAGCACAACGCCTCTATCTTCATCAGGCGACCTTCGTTCCGTAACCACAGCTTCGATTAGGAAATATTAAAAGTCTGCCCGGTTTAATGATGTTCACTGCAAAGAATGAAGAAGAACCCGACTTGTCAGGCTCTGCAAAGGTTGGTGCCCGGTCATTATGCAACGCAATTAATATAAATAGTAGCTTAAGGGGTTTTTCTTGACATTTTTGTGTAAAGACTAGGAGGTTGGAGTAATGCAGGTTTTGAGCGAAGTGATAATTTTGCTTCTAAAACTTTCGAAAGGCAAGCCTATTTTACATGAACTAGTCAAGAAAGACCTGAGACTTCCGTCCGCAGTTGTTGTTGGATTGCTGCAAAGATTGCAAAATGATGAACTGGTTTATGTGCATGACGAATTCATCGAAACTAATGCTCTGCAACGTCTCAAACTGGCCGTGCGTGCATTGCAGCTGGGCGCTGATTATGAGCGAGTGGCCGGTTTTCTGGAGTGGAAAGAGTTCGAGAGTATAGCCGCCGTTGCCTTCGAGTCACATGATTACAGAGTTAGGACAAACTTGCGTTTCAAGCAGGGCGGGCGCAGGTGGGAAATAGACATCATCGGCTGCAGAAAACCGCTAGTTGTCTGTGCGGATTGCAAACACTGGCGCCACGGCTTGTACCCTTCGACGCTGAAAAGAGTTGCCGAAGAGCAGGTGAGACGGACGTTTGCGCTTTCTGAGTCTTTGCCGAATCCTGCAGTCAGAGTTGACTGTGCTTCGTGGAGCGAAGCAAAATTCTTTCCTATGATTCTCTCATTGACGCCCGTAAGGTTCAAGTTTCACAATGGAACACCAATCGTTCCGATCCTTCAATTGCAAGACTTTTTGACTCAGCTTCCAATGTGCATAGACTCGCTGAAACACTTCAGCAAAACGCACTCACGCTTCAAGATTGGATCATAGTCTCCAGCACAGGCTTCTTTGCAAACCTTATGGCAGGGTAGATGCTCGAAGCAAATGTGATGATTAAGGCTAGAAGAAGCCAACCGGCTATTTGAATGACCGTGTAGGGCGTTATAAGTGGATTTTGCACCAAGATTAGCAACGTAGTTATTGTGCCAAAGGCTATTCCAACTGCATAACTGGCCAGCAAAACTATCAAGCTCTGTGCAGAGACAATGCTCAAAACGGTTCCAGGCTTGGCTCCCAGGACTCTCAGAACGCCGAACTCTTGCCGCTGTTCATTGATAGTAAGCATCACGTACCCTAGTAGACTCAAGGATGCAGTAATCAAAGAAAGTAGAGGCAGAAACATTATCGTAGACCAGATGAAATCCAGAAAACCTAGGTTTTTGTTCAGCACCGCATCAAGCTCGAAAACTTGGAAATCCGTTGCATTTGCTTCTTTGACAGCCGCGCTTATCCCATTCAAGGCGTCCACCCTATTTGCTGAAGGGTCAAGCCTTATCATAAGCGCGTTAGGTCTTGATATGCCTGTTATGCTCTTCAACGTACTAAGAGGGACATATGTGACGTTTCCATTGTTAAGCGGGTCGAGGCAAACACCAACTACGCTGAAATCCTCGCCGGAGATTCTTATCTTTTGATACAATGGCAAGGAGAAGAGTTTCTGTGCGAGTGAATCGCCGATAACGGCTTCTGCGCTTTGATTTTTCTCCAAGAATATGCCGTTCAAGGACCAGTTGTTCAGCACGCTGTCCGGGTCGACGCCTACTACGAGAGATTTTCCTTGTCGGCTATCCCCGACGTACTGTGTTTCCGCCGTGCTGCTTCCTAGGTTGATGCCTTGAATCTCTCTAACTGGCGCCTCTAAAACCAGGCGTTCGTCTATGCTCATGTTTTCGTTTAATAGGTGCAGTTGGTTGAGGAGATCGGCAGGTATGAGGTATCTGTCATCTGTGTAGTTGAACTGAGTATCGTTTCCTCCTTCATAAAACTCTGACAGTAGCAGTTTGTACTGGTTAACCATGTCTTGATGCGCTATTAGCACAGTATTTCTGCCAACGGCACTTTCAACCCAGCTTCTCGTAGTGCCTTCAGCGATAAGTCCTCCTGCAACAGCTACAGTGACCAGAAAGAAAACGGTACTTAGACAAAGGACGATTCTGATGGTGGCTGTTTTGTGACGAACCAATGTTCTTGTTGCTATCTTCAGAGTGACGCCTGATTTTGAGACAACCTTAAAGCCTGGCTCTTTGCTCAGCCCGAGGTAATAGGCAGGTGAAAAAGCTTTTGCAGACTCAGTCTTGGTCGCCGAAAGAATGGGCGCGGCCCCAAGAACAAGCGAAAGTGCAAAGAAAACGCTGAATACCGCAACAGCTATCCACAGATTGGTCGGTTGTTGTGAGAGTTGGAAACCAAGACCGTTCAGGAGACTTGCTGAGGCCATGTCCATTACGACACCTAGAACAGTACCTAACAAGCAGCCCACGACCGTCACGATTATGAGTTCGGTGAAGAAATAGCCGAAAAGCAGGTCAGTTGGGCATCCTACCGCCTTCATAAGTCCAATGTCCCTGATTCTCTGGGACGTCATGATAAAGGCCGCGAACGAAATCATGACTGTTCCCGCGAGGAAAATCAGAATCGTAAGCAGCGTCATGAAAGGAGAAAACATCAAGGAGAAGCCGGCAGTCAATTTGCCCTCAGTAATCACCGAGATGCCAAATCCTAATTCCTGGGCAAAAAGAAGCAGAAAGAGCGTCGAGGCAACACACAGCATCAAGCTGACAATGACTAGAGTTGTTTGTAACTTTCTGCGTAACAGATCGTTTATTGAGAAAGAAGTTTCACTCATTTTTACTTGTCAGCCTGCCATCTTCCAAACACAATTTTTGGTGGGCTAACTCGGATATCTGCTCGTCATGAGTTGCAACGATGATAGTCTTTCCCTCGTTCTTCATTGCGGCCAGTATTTGAATGATTCTCTTGCTCGTTTTGACGTCCAAGTTTCCAGTGGGCTCATCGACAAGAAGCAACGGCGGATCGTTTGCTAATGCCCGGGCAAATGCCACACGTTGTTGTTCGCCGCCGCTCAGTTGAAATGGGAAGTGTTCTGCTCTGTGCTGTAGGCCTACGAGACCCAACAGTTCTTCCACCCGTTTTCTCACGTGGTTTTCTTCTTTCCTAGCCCATTCCATCGGAAAGGCAACGTTTTCGGCGACTGTCAGCGTAGAAACGAGATTGTAGGATTGGAAAACAAAGCCGATGTTATTGCATCTGAAACTTGCCAGGAAATCCTCATCCTTAGCTTCCAAGTCTTCCCCGAAAACAATAATCCTCCCGCTCGTGGGTTTGTCGATGCCTCCGACGATGTTCAAAAGGGTTGTCTTTCCCGAGCCCGAAGGACCAACGATTACAGTGAATTCACCCTTTTCAACGTCAAGGTCTACGTCCTTCAAAACTTCGACTCTGAACTCATTTTTCCCGTAAATCTTGCTCAGTGACGATGCCGATACGACAGTTTTGATATCCTTCATTTGGAGTTCACTCTTCTCTGCCCAAAGCAAAGAAGTAAGAGCATCAAAATGAAGGTTGCGATAGTTACGTTCTGGGACGGGCCGAGCAACTCACAAGTCATATCAATCAGTCATGGTACGCCAGAGGCATTAAGTCCTTAGAAGGTCAATGCAATCCACGGGTTCCTATCGCTTTGCTTCAGCTGATCCGGCGTTAGTGATGCTGCCTTGTGATTCTCGTATCTGGTGCCGGTTAGTCAGATTGAGGTTTCCCCTGTCTCTTTTGAGGATTCTCGCTTTTTCCGGAAGCCTGTTTTTTTCGTAGTCTCTCCAGCCTACTTCTTTGAAGATCCATCTTTTGCCCAGGTGCGCCCCGAGCACGGCGTGTTTGTGCTCATTCTCGACGGGAACGAGTTCATTCAGGAATCTGAAGAGTTTTTCGATTTGCTGTTTCGGAAAGTAGGCGTAATACTTTGCGTTTTTGACTTCGAAGGCGTATATCTCAGAGTCTTTTCTGGCTATTATGTCTGGCAGAGGGCTGAGGCTTGGATTGCTCACCGGAATACGTACGGCGTGATACCCGTTTTTTTGCAGAAGTTTTACGAGGGCGTTTTCGGTGTAGAAGCCTCTCTTTCGCCATCTGCGAATGGCGTCTTTGTCAACCTGCTTCACTCGTGACTGTTCTCCGAGTCTGGAGGAGCTTCAGCTTTGATTTCTGCTCGCTGCCTCCTCAGTTCTGAGAGTTCCTATGGTTTTTGTGCTTATAAGTTTGAACCGGGACTCTGAGCATTGGTTTGTCGATTAGGCATTCTCTTAGGTAGTCGTCAAGAGTTGCTGCTGGAACGACTTCTATCGTGTAGTCGTTTACGTCGATGGAGTTTTCGAAGTTCTTCTGTGGGATAACCACCTTCTTGAATCCCCAGGCTTCGGCGGCTTTGATTTTCTCGTACACGCCTCCAACGGCTGTCACTTGAATAGACTCTCCAACGCCTAGGTTGATTTCTCCTGTGACTGCCACGTCTTGTCTTACAGGCTTTCCTTCGATGAGCGAGCACAACAGGATAGCCATTGTCACACCTGCAGATGGTCCGTCAACACCGTAAGATTGGGCGAAGTCAATGTGTGTCAGGTAGTCCTGAGCTATGTCAGCGCCGTATTTTTGCAGGATTACGCTTCTCACTTTGGCGATGCTGTCTGAAATGAAGCTTTGGCCTTTTGCTACTCCGGTCACTTTGTAGTAGCCTTTGAAAGAGTAGTTTCTCGGAAGCTCGCTTCTCTTGACCATTTGGGCCCTCACGTTCAAGACACTACCTGTCATCTCGCCGCTGTAAGGATCTTTAACAACTGCTAACCCATGAATTTGCCCAAGTTTTACTCCTTTCGGTTTTATTTCTAGCAGCTTACCCCTTTCGTGCATGTCGTGTTCCAGTATTTGCCTCTGAATGGTCTTGCAGTGCTGTCCAACGGCTTCTAACACGTGTCTTCTTTCGACGCGTTTGCCGTCTTCGTTGGTTGTGAGCGTTGAGGCGGTTTTTATAATAGAGATTAGGGTTCTGAAACGGGTTGTCAACGCGTCTTTTTTGTCGCTTTTGCGTCTGCCTTCTTCGATTATTTCCAAGCATGCTTCTCGGCTGAACGGGACGAGGTTGAATCGTTGTACTTCTTGCGCTATGAATTGCACGTACTTGCGTCGGTTTTCCATGGTGTTGGGCATGTCGTTGTTCATTCTGACGACTTTTCCGTAGCCGTAGATTCTGTCCATTAGTGCTGGGTGCAGTTGGCCTATGCTGTCGAAGTTGCCCGCACCGACGAGGAATGTTATTGCGGGAACAGGTTCGGTTGAGACGGCCATGGCCGCTGTGTCGCCGCCGCCGAATCTGCCTCGTAAGGTTATCGGGAGCTTTCCGTCTTCAAGCACCGTTAAGAGTGTCACTGCTTCTTCAGGGTCGAGGTTCTTTATTTCGTCGATGTACAAGATGCCGAGGGACGCGATGTGCACGTCTCCGGCGCTGACTCTTTGGTGTTCGGGTGTTCCCAATCCCCCGGTCTGATAGGGGTCCCAGGCGATTGAGCCGAAAAGTTGGGCACTTCTGTGCCCAGTCGCGTCTATGAATGGAGTGTGGCCCGGGCTGTTGTCGACGATGAGTTTTGGGACGTCTGTCTGTTGGGCTCCACCGATGCCCTTCATGTTTCCCATGCCTCCCATCTTTGAGAACCACCACAGGAAGACTCCGAAGAAGATGAGGCTTCCACCGGGGATGAATGTTAAGGGCACGAGGCCTACGAATTTTTGTATTAGGAAGTCTGTGAAGCTTTCGTAAGTGCTGCGTAGGGCGTCGCTGGCTCCTTGCCATGTTTGCCAGGCTTGAAACATGAAGTAGAATCCTAGGCTTATCAGGAATATCCCAAGCACAATCATGAATATTGTTAGGACCTTGAAGCCCACTTTGGTTAGGAATTTTCTCTTGAGATCTCTGAGTTGCTCTTTCTGCTGAATCTTTTTTGCTTCCCCTGCCTTGTGTATCGATATTCTGGGTTGGCTCGGCAGCAACTGGTTTTTCCAGCAGAGTGTGTCAAAAAGCTTTATGCCATTCTCTTTGTAGACCTGGGTTAGTTTTTCTGCTAACGCTTTGCCAATGAGCGATTTACCGGTTCCAGGATCTCCCAGCAGGAGCAGGTATGGTCCTGGGCTGATGACGTTTTTGACGTCAGGTTTCGACTTGTCTGCCGTGCTCCAGCTTTCGTACCACTTGTTCTCCTCCAGCCATTTGAGCTTGTGCACCCATTCATCTAGGCATAGGAAGCATTCTTTGAGGGCTTGTTCCTGTCCTATCGCCCAGTTTATGAGATTGTCATCCACTGGGAAGCCTTCGGTGCTCTTGAAGGCCCCCCAGTCCCATTGTACTCTGACCTTTCTTCCATCAACGTTCTTTTCGAGCATTTCAACGTCGTTTCCGAAACCGTCGAGAGTCAACCAAAACCCCTTCTGTGGCCTTTCTCTATCAGAACAGGTCGTGATAGAGAATTAAAGCGGTTATTTCAGAATCCGCTATATGAAGAAACTGATAACATAGTCCTGCCCAATAGCAGAGGTGCGACTTCTGACTGACACCTTTGACGGGCTTCCGATCTGGCTGTTTTCCTGTTTGGCCAGCTTTTTCAGCCCTTTTCTCTGCAAATGCTGTGTTTCGAAGCTGTTGTTGTTCGAAAGCCTCGCCGCTGAAAACCGGCCGGGTTTTGTGCGTCTAGAGCGAAATCGAAAAGCTTTAATTGGGCCTGAATTTCTGAAAGGAACCCTTTCCTCCCCGTCCTGTCAAGTCTTCTCGTCTTGGGCATGGAGTTGACCGTGACCCTATAGAAAAACCCACGAAAATCTCCATGCGAAGGTTTCGCCTTACACTTCGAGGCTGCTTCGAGTTTCTGACCAGCTTTTCTCCTTTGGAAAGTAGGCGCACGTTAGCAGTGTCACTCTTAGTCCCGCGACTGATGTCTGTCTGGGGGAGGTGGGTTGTGGAATGGTTAGTACTGAACAAAAGAGAACCGAAGCATCATCTTTGTGGTTCGGGGTTTTGAGAAGGAGCCAAACTCGGTTTTGGATGCTTCACAGATGCCGAAGTTCTTCTCTTTGAGAGTGACCGGAAATGGCGACATGCGACTGGGATCTTCGTCGATGCTTCTGTATACGATTTGGGAAGCTAGCTTTGAGGTTTCACCAGGATTTTTTGTGTGATGATACGAGTCTGAATAGGCTTTTTCCTTGGCAGTCTTCCATGAGCGCAGCAAGTTGTACTGTCTAGTATAGGCTATATGGCCAATGTTTTCGTCGTCTTCAGATGCAGACTTTACTGTTTGGTGATTATGGTTGTATGAGTAATACCAAGAACTTCTACATGTCACCAGCACTTTCTTTCAGAGAAAGGGTGAGATGCCGTATACAAAAGCATCAACGAGACTTCCAAGCTCTGAGCTCTTCGACTGTGCGGAAGCTAAAAAGTATTAAAGTGGTTTTGACTCAAGTCTGAATTATGAAGACTGGGAAGGTTTTTCAAGAGCTTTCTGTCAACGACGGGCGCAAGGTTGTTTTGAGAACCCCCCGATGGGGGGACTTGGATGATCTGCTCGAACTCGTTAACTCACTCGTCGACGAGGCAGCAGAGATATACAGGGATGAGAAGGCTTCGAGAGATGAGGAGATTGATTGGCTGTCAGGGGTTCTTGCTCGGCTGGAGGAGGGTAAGACTTTTTTCTTGGTTGCTGAGGTCGATGGCGGAGTCGTTGCGTCTTCTGATATCAATGGGCAGAGGGCGTACGAGAAACACGTCGGCGTTGTTGGCATAATCGTCAGAAGAGGTTTCAGGGATTTAGGCATCGGAACTGCGATGATGCGTGTCTTGCTCGAGCAGGCGCAGGAAATGGGTCTAAAGGTCTTGACTCTTTCCGCGTTTGCGAGCAATAAGCGCGCGATCCACGTTTACGAGAATGTTGGGTTCGTGCAGACTGGCTTCATACCGAGGAAGCATTTGAAAGAAGGCAAATACACAGACGAAGTGATAATGACCAAATTGTTGGAGTGAGGCTGTCATGGCAGACTTTAAGGTCTTCAACACGAACATCAGTTTCGACACAAAGGGCGAGATAGAGTTCATAGACTTAACTGACCAGATTCAGGCGGCTGTTGCCAAATCCCGAATCAGGAACGGAGTTGTGCATGTCTTCGCGCCCCATGCTACGGGAGTACTTATTTTGACGGAGAACGAATACGGCCTGCTGGAAGACATTAGAGCCTTTCTGGAAAAGATGGTCCCAAGAAACAAGCGGTATTCGCACCCCTCTAACGCGCACGCACACCTGAGATCTGTTCTGCTGCCTCCTGACAGAACACTGCCAGTGGTTGATGGCCGCGTGGAGTTCGGAACGTGGCAGTCGCTCATGTTCGTAGAGACGGACGTTCACCCAAGAAGAAGAACGGTGATTGTGCAGGTCCTGGGTGAGCAGTAGGATGGCTTACGGAGAGATGGGAGAAGAAGCCCTGAAATGGGCGGCACAGAGTGCCTTTGGCCTTAAGCCGACGTCTATGCCTGCAAACATCGTCATAACCCCACTTAAGATTGCAGAGACTTTTCCGGATTTGCCAGCCATCTTGGATGGTATCGCGCTGACGTTTAAGAAAGCTGGCAACGGCTTCTTGGTTTGGAACAACAGTCGACGAGTTCTGTTCTGCGAGGGTGGACTGGGCGCGTCGAATTTCGCGGATTCAAGCTACGTTTTGTGCCATTGCAAGAACGTCAAGGAAATCCTGTTCGTTGGGACTGCGGGAGGCATAGGCAAAAGCGTTGAAAGCGCTGACATCAACGTGCCTCTTTCGTGCGTTCGGCTTGACAAAGTGACTGAGGTGCTCTTTCCAGCTGAGGTCCCAGCAAAGGCAGACAAAAATCTTGCCCGGGAGATAAGAGTTGGAATCGAGAAAACAGTTGCGGATCTCGGTGTAAGAGTGCACAGTGGCCTGCACGCAACGGTTCCGTTCTTCCTTGCAGAAACAAAAGAGCTTCTAGTCAACCTGCAGAAGCAAGGCGCATTGCCGATTGACATGGAGCTCTCAGTTTTGTACGTAATGGCAAACCATCACGGTAAGAAGGTGGCAGGTGCAGTAAGAATAGGTGATCTCCCTCTTAAGGGGCTCCCAACGTGGAAATCGCGCTCGTACAAACTGCAACTGAAAAGAGAAGTGCACAGACGAATCTCTCAAGGCATCGTCAACCATTTTTTCGTTAAACCTTAACACTTCGCGCCGTCTATTTTCAATGGGGGGCGTGTTTCAGGCGCGTCATTCTCTTCTTCTATGAAGCTTTCTGTTCGCGCCAATTCCGTTTTCTGAACGTTGCAGGCCATGGTTAAATTTATAGTTTTGCCGCATTTTGCATAGGCCATCATCCGGAAGTTGAATCATTTCTGCCGATTTCCACGTATTCGACTGTATTTCGCTCCTGCCAGAGGATGTTGCTTCTGTAGAATGCTTACCGAAATCGCGGGCATGCAACAATTGAATGCATCTCTTCAAAGCATCTGCACTAAGAAAGAGCCAGAAACAGTGTTGTTATCATGTTAGAAGAGACCGTGCTGTCGGTGGTGGTCTATGTACTTATAAGGTTCGACAAGTTTCGAATACCTTTCTTCTTGCACCCCGAAGTGCCTAGGAAAAATGGTTATTAGTTTGCCTCTGTCTTCATTTCGCTGTTGGGGATAAGTTCGCTTGTCGTTTGAGATACAGGAATTGCCGGATATTATCAGGGTAGTTGTGTTGATAAGCCTGAGCAGAGGTGCTGGGTTGCAGAAGGCTTTGCTTAAGCATAGGATTGACGGGGTCTGTGCGAACTACGTGTGTGTTGAAATGGATGACTTTGACAGAACCCTCGGCGAGATGGCTTCTGAAGGATTGATACTCAACGAGGGCGGAAGGGTGCAACTGACTGAGCAAGGCGCCAGGCTTGGCAAGGAATGGCGAAGCTTGTTGTTGAGGAAAGAGCCTATAATGGAGGTTGTAGCAGGGTTGGTTGATGGTTCTATCACGGGGCTCGTGGTTATTCTTTCAGCCTTCATTGCCGGTTTGACGGTGAAGGCCGCTGCTTTTGCAGCGTTCCTGACGCTATCATCTGTTGCCATAACCAATTTTTCGAGTTTTCTCCTTGGAGGAATAACTGAGGACTTGGCTGACATGATAACGCTTCAAACGCTGATGAACTACAGCTTGAGCGACATTCCTGACAAACTTGAGCGAGAGAAGTCGTTGATGCTCGTCAAGCACTTGTTCACAGTCCTACACAAGGACATAAACCGTTCAAACCTTCTTGCAGCCTTGATATGCGGGACAACCTCTTTCATGGCCGGTATAATACCAATAATGGTTTACTTTATCTTGCCAAAACCCTTGAACATTGTCGTATCCCTCGCCATAGTTGCCACGGTGACGGGTTTGTTTCTGGTTCGCTACCGCTCCAGAAAATCCGAGGTACATTGGAAGGTAACGTTACTCGAAACTGCCGTAATTGTCACGATCGCTGTCATTGCTTCACTGCTGATCGGAGGCATCGCTTGAGCCTAGAAGCTTCAACCAAGTCTCGATGGGATGGTCTGTCGAAAGCGCAACCGAAAGATTTACTTCGCATTTCGCTTTTGTTGCACCGTCGATAGTATGGTCAAATTTAAGACTTCAGTGCATTTCCGTTGTACCTTAGGATTATGGTTTAGCTGTTCTTTGTGAATTTTGTACGTTCCACATTCCTTCGAATAGAAAGCCGTTAACAGCTTGATATTCCAAGATTGTTTCAGTCAGGATTCGTATTGAGGGCATGGCTAATTGCCTCAATCACGCGTGCGGACATGCTAGAAGAAGAGTTGTGCTTTTCTGCTAGGAGTCTACTGTGTTGTCGCCTCGCTGGTCTCTTATATATTTCGGGAATGTTCGAGTTCTCAGGAGTGCCCTTCAGCTGACGTTTGGCAATGTTGTCCCAACTTGCTGGCTTTTTCCCAGCAACAGTCTAATGCCTGCCCATTGAAAAACGACGTAGGAGACGGCAAGTTTGAACCAAAGAGTTACTACTCTTGTTAGCAGGGTTGCGGAGACGCTGAGGACGGCTGGGATGCCGAGTATGGCGTAGGAACTGCTTACGATGATTTCGGTGAAGCCTAGGAAGGACACGCCCATGGCTTGCAGGCTTCCTGTCAAGGCGTATACAATCAGGACTTTGTCCACGGGCACGGAATATCCCAGCGAAGCGAAGGTTAAGAAAGTTATCGAAACGTCGAAACCCTATGCCAGAAGGGAAAATGAAATCGGTCGAGCTAGGGCTGTTGGACTGGCACTTAAGGTCCGTATTCCTTCATGGAACCTGTTTAACATTCGTTCTGCTTTAACCCGAAAATCTTGGGGGTTCCAGCGACCTCTCCGCACAAAGCATGCGACACGTATAAGCCAACCCAACATCCTCCCTGTTGCCTTGGCGTTTGTGCTCAGGTACAAGACCACGATAAGTGAAAAAGCAGTTAAAAACAGCACGATGGTAACAAAGATGAGGACATCGCTTGGGAGAGTGTAGTTCAATGCCAAAAGAGCCAAGCCTAGAATCAGGTCGACGACTGTGACTGCCATTACAATGATCTTTTGACCAACAACGAACGCTACAATTCTTCCTGCTTCCTGACCTGAAGCCTTGGACAACATGTAAGCTTTTGACAGGTCTCCGCTCCAACCTGGATCTGGAACGACTGCGTCAAAGAACATTCCGGCACATGCAAACAGCAACACTCTGCTGATTTTGGCTTCTATGTCGAGATTGCGTAGCAGGCTGTGCCAAGCCAGTGAATAGAAGAGGACGCTTGCTAAGAAAGCGACAAAAGCTGACGCGTAATAGAGGAGGTTTGTCTGCTTGATCACCGCAGCAATGTTTACGGTGCCTATGAAATAGTAGAGGTAAATGACAAGTGTGGCTAATCCAATGCCGACAAATAGAAGAATTCTCTTCGTGAACGGAGGCTTGAACGTAACACTCATTCAGACGTTTCCTCAATGTTTGTGAAGGCTCGAGAATAGTTAAATGTTTATTGCTTTGAACTCCAAACCCCAAGAGGCTTGCAAAATAGATGTGCGCGTGCCATTTATATAGTGAAATACATGCTGTTATGTGTGTGTCTTTATGAGTGAAGACGTCTTTGAAAAACCATTGGTAATGAAAGACTTTGTGAAAGAAAGAAGGAAAGCGACGATCAAGAAATCCAAGTTATACGAAAAAGTGAAGAGGGTGCCAGAATCAAAGAGACACAAGAGGCAGAGTAAGTATTCAGAACTGGTCAATGCGATAGCCAAGGAGAAGAAGGGAACCTACAAAGTACTATTAGGCTCCATCAAGGAAGACCTTACACCCAAGAGTGCGTATCCTTCCATTGAGAAAGCGCTCACTCAAGTAGCTAAACGTAATGGAGTAGATTTTAGCATGACTATCAAGAAGCAAGTGCAGACCAGGAAGGGAGTGAGGACTTACGTTTCTTACCCAGAATACATCAAGTGGAAAGAAGATAACATAGGTTTGAGGGTGGTGAATGGCGAACTCTTCATAGAGAAGAGGACAGACAGGCCACTTTAAATCAATCAGTGAGGACACCAAGCGCCCGCATTGAGAGACAAACAACAGGGAAAGATCTGCAGCATTGATCGCACAATCTTTGAATGGAGCCATAACAAGCTCATCGTTGAAGTTGCCAAACAACCTGAAGAAGTGAGAACATTGCTTGAAGCTAGGTTTGGGTACATGTGCCAGAAGGAAATCCGAGGCTTCTTAAGAAACGCAAATGAGCTAGAACAGCAAAAAGTAGCGCGCATGCGTGTTCCGAAAATGGTCAAAAATGGTTTTAATTCCGTTCTGCAAACTTCTGCCGGTTCGAGAAGGCAGATCAGTATGAAGAATTCAAGAGCAGATGCTAAGCCCAAAGCTGTCCCAAAATCACAAAAGACGAATAAAAACCATTTAAAACCAATTTAGGAACAAGCATGCGCGCTGGTCGCCGAAAACGTGGCCGGGGTGAGGTAGCTTGGTAGCCTATAGGCCTGTGGAGCCTAGCGCCCGGGTTCAAATCCCGGCCCCGGCCCTCCACTTTTTTGGAAGAAATCCGAGGCTAAGAGATTAGGAGTTTATTTGTTGGTTGATTTTCCAGACAGTCTGTTGTACTGAATGTGAGGAGAACATTTTTCCGCAAGCTTTATCCTCAGTGAGAACTAGTTGTACTTATAAGAAGGGAGAAAGGTGAATACCAGTAGAGGTCATAATGGCGTTCTTGATGTTATTTCCTCCATTCAAGTGAAGAGTCAATCTTGGATCAAAAGAAACGAAAAGGGGGTGGTATGTTGAAGAGAAGAATCTCTCTGCTGATTATGACGGTGCTGGTCTTGTCAGGTTTCACTGTCCTCGGGTTGAGGAGAAGTGGGAGTCAACCATCATCACCGGACGCAGTGCTGTACGTTTCACCAAGCATGATTGCTGACCCAACCATTGCTCCTCCCGCGACTATCGCAATTAACGTGTCGATATCCAACGTGGCGAACATGGCGTATTGCGAGTTTAACATGAGCTACATTCCAAGCATCTTCTACATCGTTGAATTGGCGAAGCAGCCGATCCAAGGCCGAATTCCGTCAATCTATTGCGAAATTGAGGATCATCTAGGTTACTTGTACGTGAGACTCACATACAATAATCCCGTCACGGTCAATGGCAATGCAACACTCTTAATCCTTAACCTTGCAGTGGTGGACTATGGAATCACGATACTGCACTTCCATGACGTCACCGTCAAAGACGGCAACAGCCAGATTATTCCAACCCAAACCCAAGATGGCTACATAGCTATCATTAAGCACGAAATAGCAGTCACAGGAGTGAGCACTTCAACAAACGAGACATATGCGGGCAGTATCGTGGAGATAACCGTGACACTGCAAAACTACGGCAACGTGCCTGAAAACTTCAATACAACAATCTCTGCAAATGGAGACAATCTTACATCGTTGGAGATTCTGAACTTGTTGCCAAGCGAAACGAGAAGCGTACTGTACGACTGGAACACTTCAGGGTTCCCAGCTAGTAATACTCCATACGTCATCGCGGCTCAGGCTGATGTTCTGCCTTACGAGACGAATACGACGAACAACGTCTATGTGGATGGTGCGGTCAAGCTGAAGCTCATCGGAGACGTGAACGGAGATGGCAAAGTTGACGTCAACGACTTGACAGCTTGGGACGCAGCTTATGGCGCGAAGGCAGGCGATCCTAATTGGAATGTACAGGCAGACATCAATGGAGACGGAGTTGTGGACAAGCAAGACGGGCTTCTAATAGTGCAGAATTACAGAAGCTCTCTGTAAGCGTGAACAAAGGCCGACAGTTGGACAACCGCAACCATCTAGATTGCTTGCTTGCAATCGGACTTCCTTCCATTTCTGTAGACAGCAGTAGCCTGAACTGATGACCTAACGCACGAAACCATAGAAATGTCTTCACCCCGTTCTCCAAACCGCAAAATCCTAAATCTTCTTAACCAAATGGCGGTCCAGCTGTCTGCGTTCTTATACTCGATTTTTGGCCCACCCTACCACAAAGCGTCAAACAACTCTAGAAATTTCTCCGCGAAAGCCTACCACTCATTTTCAGATGCCCACGTTAGCTTTGTCGAATTGCGATAAAAACACATTTGCGAAAACACTCATATTCTGGCATTCGACAACGGTCCATTCCTAACACATCGAACGCGCTTCTGGGATTTGGTTGAGAAACACGGCTGATGCTTTTGTATACAGGTGCTAGTTGCCATCAAGTGCGACTTCAAGATGTTTCCTTGTGGTATTGATGAGTTAAGACTGGTGGCTTAACGTGTTTTTTCTGCTCTTCACTCAAACGCATCCAGACTTCAAAATCCCTTGACGGCGGATACTCTGTGAACAGCTTCTTCCTTCTTGCCTCCAAGAAGGTGTTCTGCCTTCCTGCAAATTCAGCAGCAGTTTGAAGGGTATGCCCAGATTTGTACGCGCTGTAATATAGCTTGGTTGTTTTTTCGCGCCAATTCTCGTCTCTCAGAATGTGATGTTCGAGAAGGACATAAGGCACTGCTTCCGCGATTCTTTCCAAGCTTCTTAGACCGTTGCGAATCTGCTCTTCTCCGACTTTGAACCCGGCCAGATAAAGGGGAGGCCCGCCAATTATCATGAGCTGAGGTTTCTCGTTCAGGATCATTTCAAGGGTGCGCGTCGACATTGGTCCTTGTACGTCTGGCGCGTAAAGAAATCTCTCGTTTTCAAGCTCTATTGTGGTCATCAGAACCCATCCAAGGTCTGAGTTTTCCGGCCCATGAGATACGGGTTCGGAGAATTTGATTCTTGTGCTACCGAATGTGAAGGTTTTTCCGTCGGCAGTTTCAAGCTTTCCTATGTACCTTTCGGTTGTTTTCTGGAACAACCATCCTCTTTCTCTTTGGCTGGGATTGATTTGTTCCCTGGGGTTTTTCGCGAGAACGGTTTTTCCCTCGTATATTTGGCGTGCGGTTCTTTCAGGCTCAGTCCAGTTGCAGAGCCAATCTTCGAAAGACGGTGTAACATGGTCATAATGATAATGACTTATTGACACGACATCAGCTTTGGCAGCGACTTCAGCAATTCTCCTGCGAGCCTCAATTATAGCATCGAACTCCAGAGGATGAGGCGGCAGACCGAAACGGTTTGGACAAAGAGACACTCCACCGTCCAAGAGAATTTTGATGTCTGCGGTTTCAACAAACGTGCACATCGACCGCACGCCAAGGCTTTCAGCAGCCAATGGAACCACGCGAATACGCTTTAACATGACGTTTCAATACACCTATCATGGCACGTATAAACCTTTTATCCGAGCCCCCTCCCACTCTTGCATAGCGGGCGATGACGACTCTGGCCCCCATGAAACCAGAATGATTGTGATCTTGAGTGCGCGAGCCCGCCCTATCAAAGCCGGTGCCAATACCGAATCCGTTGATGCTCTTGTATACAAGAACATTCCTGGGGTAACAGAAGGTATCATCATACCTTCATCCAGCACTGCAGCTTAAGCATTGCGATGGTGAAACGAGCTGGTTAATGCTACTTTTCTTTGGGCGGCTTCTCCCAGAGTTCAAGCTTTTTCTTTTTGAGTTCTCTCCTTTTTCTGTGCAAGAACCTGTAAACGGTGCCGTGCATGCTGCCTTTGACCAGCATTTCTATTGCGTCCCTAGCAATCTGAACCTGTTCGACCGTTCCGATAATGCTCACCGTGTGACCATAAACTGACACGTTCGTGTCCGTCAGTTCCTCGATTATTCGACGAGTCTTGCCGTTCGTTCCGATTATTCGTCCCTGAACTCTTTTGATGTCAGCTTCAGACTTGCCAAAGGCGCTGCGCAAGTCTATCACGTCGAGCACGGCCTCTTCGTCGCGCACTAACCGGAAAGCATGCTCGGGGGAAAAACCTCTTCCAACGGCTGTCACCAGATCCTTGGCCTTGAAAAGCGTTGAAGGATCATCGGCGTTCTCGGCCATCGTGATTATGACGTCCCCGGCTTCGCTGTCGATTTGAAGTTCCACCTTGAGTTTCTCTTCAACGTGCTTCTTTGTTTTTCCTTCTGGTCCGATTAGTACGCCCACGCGTTCTTTCGGAATCTTCAGAAACGTGTTAGTTCTCGCCACGGCGCGTAACCCTCTTGTAGCTTTCGTCAACCGAAGGAACCTTAACGCCTAGGCGGCCGAAATACCTGTTCAGGTTGGTCAAGTCTCTTCGCAGAAGAAAATCTGCCATGGGATGAACGAGCAGAACAGCCTGCGACACGTCAAACAGAACCGGCCGTCCCCTCCACACCATAATGTTGTACTCGCTTACGTCCCCGTGGACGAGCTCAGCCTTGCGGTAAAGTCTCTGCAAGTAAACCAAGACCGTCTCGTAGATTTTCTCCGGGTTTTTCGGGGTTTTTTCCTTCAGCGAAGGCGCGCCCTCCCCGTTTTCGCCGATGAACTCCATGATGAGCACGTTGTTCTTCACGGCAATCGCTCTTGGCACCCTCACTCCTGCACGAGCGGCAAGCTCCAGATTCTTGAACTCCTTCTGGGCCCACGCGAATATCAGCGAACGGGTGTCATGCTTCACGCCTTTGAACCTCGGGTCCCCCTCGATATACTTCACGAGGCCCTTGCGAAATTCTGCCGAGACGACCAAGTAGATTTTGATCGCTAACTCCTTGCCTTCTCTGTTTTTTCCCCAGTAGACCCGAGACTCCTTCCCAGCTCTCACAACGCCGTGAATCTCGTCGATCACACCCTTATTCATGAAATCGTACACTACCATCAACGTCGAACGATCAAAAACCTCTTCAAGAACCGCTCGATCGGATGAAAAATCTTTGGTTAGCATCTTCTGATCGCGCTCGTAGGCCTGCTCTTTCCTCGTTAGCTTATCTTCAGCTCTCTGCGCTCGCTGCCTGCTCATCAAATTCCCCTTTTTTCTCTCTTTGATATTACCGCTCTTGGTTTATATAATATTGATGGGAAAAGCCTATGAGGTCACTAAATAGTGGGCGAGGTGAGGTACTTGCGTTCGAATGGGGATGTCTTCCGCGCATCCCCCATTTTTAGTGTGTTTCGTTGATGCTTCTGTATACAGACTTTACGTTTGTAAACTTCCTGATGAAGACAGCCATTCCGTTGCCTACAATTTCTCGAAACTGCCTTTCGCGCGCGCTACCGACCACACCGCCTTCACCACCACTGATTAGTTAATTCATCCTAACAATAATTTTGACAAGCTAAAGTTTTGCCTTGCTCTTTGTCCTTCATTTCTTAAAGTGCCTTCTAAGTTAACTAATTGGTTAAATAGAAAAAGTCGAAACTAATTCAGACTCCAAGGGTCTTTTCTTTATTTTTAGGAAGTAAAAAGTTATGATTCCTGATCCGATGATGGCTCCAAGAACGCGATCACATGGTTCTTTCTCCAAGAGCTATCGAGAATGTTAGCAATTACGCTAATTCCGTAAGGTTTGATTTTGCCAAAAAGGGCTTCAACATAGTCTTACCTAAGATAAAAAATCTCAATTTGGGCTTAAACGTCAACAAGTAACAACTCTGACCGTCAAGGTGTGGATGCCCCTACGTAACATCCACCACCTAAACCTACCATAGAAAGGGACGGACTACCTTGGTTCGGTCTGTTTCGGGGTGCATTTAGCAAGGGACAACGTATTTCAGACAGTTTCATACTATTCACCTTTGCTAGTAGTTAAGATTCAGGTGCCCAGCAACATCAAGGGTCATTAAGAAAGGAAGTAGCCAAAGAGGAAGCCAAACCTCTCTTTATCACCGAGCCTTTGGAGGTTTTCCTGCTTAACTACTGGCTTTAGGACAGTTACAGTTTCTATACTTTGGATCCAGGCCCAATAATTAGCCATTGGGTATTTTTCATGCGGATAATTCCCTTCAGTCTGAAACTTCTTTGAAATAACTTTAACTAAAATATCAAAGTTCCCAATTGTTTTTAGTACAGTCTTTACCACATTAGCGCGCGCTCTCTTAACTCATAGGCTGTTTAAGGCGCAGAACTTTCCGCAAAGCCAACAAAATTGGAACTCCAACTGAAAGAGATACCACAATTACAAGCAGATCTTCAATGAATGAGTCGATGCCT
>Ga0315279_10000129_pt1 | contig 162880 bp, 152 predicted proteins | sample YL17G06_20_MG_FD_203694 | JGI IMG/M metagenome (GOLD analysis project Ga0315279, IMG submission 203694) | Sediment microbial communities from Yellowstone Lake, YNP, Wyoming, USA - YL17G06_20 | ecosystem: Environmental > Aquatic > Freshwater > Lake > Sediment | place: USA: Wyoming | collected... | reverse complement strand
TTGCCAAGGACCTTCATGTGGGTCTTTGCCCATTCGATCCTGTTCACGCCCTTCTCGAGCAACTCGTTCTTGGCCATGCTACCTTTCGCTGCATCGGATGGGCGCTTAATAACTGTTGTTGCCCGCGACAGAGCCCGCAGATTCGCATAGTCACCCATATTATTGACGCAAAAGTCTACAGTCACGAAGGATATTCGTGGACAACATGCAAGGGAAAGCGGATGTTCACATTCATACTCGATACTCGGGACTCACAAGGGTGAGCTTCCTGAGGTTTCCAGACTCGATCTCAACCCCTTTCGACATCGTGAAGAGGGCAGAGAAGAGAGGAATGGATGTTCTGTGCATCACCGACCACAACACGATTCGAGGAGCGCTCGAAGCAAAGAAGATCGCAACGTCTGTCGATATTGTCACGGGGTCAGAAATCGCAACGCTGGACGGAGAACTCCTCGGTCTCTTCCTAGCTGAGGATGTGCCGAGAGGTCTTCGGGCAGACGAGACGATCGACAGAATCCACGCACAAGGAGGCTTGGCAATCGCCCCGCATCCGTTCAGCTCGCACTGCGACTCTCTCGGACTCAAGATAGCGGAGCTGAAGCTCGACGGCGTGGAGCTCTTCAACGCTGCGCACAGGGACGGGTACACCAATGACGCCGCCCAGATGATCGCGAACAACCTCAATGTGGCGTTCGTCGGCGGGAGCGATGCCCATTCCGCGAACATGGTTGGCAATGCCTATACCCAGTTTGACGGGAAGGATGCGGAGGATCTGAGGAAGGCAATCCTCGCGAGGAAGACAAGCTTCGCAGGAGAACCCACTCCTCTGAAAGATCTGATATGGATGACGGTGAACGTGACCGTTGAACTGTGGCGAGTTCTTGGCCTTTCCTTGCTGGGAAGGCAAATCCTCGACGGGACCGAATGCTCTCTCGTCGTGTCGAGAATGAGGACGATTAGCAAGATCGTTTCAATGATGGGCGCGACTGCTTTCCTCGTGCCGCCCGCTCCGGCACTGGCCGGCATATTGGGCGATCGGATTCACCGGTCCAGGTCACGGTCCAATTTCGCAAAAATGACTCGTGATGCCAAGATGGCGCCGTGAGATCGCTGGGGCAAAGGTCATCTGTCAAGGAAGCTGGAGAGGTTCTTCGACATCATATTCGCCACTAGCTTCAGATTCGTGTCGCGATCGTACTTCTTGAGGGCTTCGCCTATCGCCTTGGCATCATCCTGGAGATCCTCCACATTCCTGATCAACTCTGGGAATGCTCTGGTGACCTCGTCGACTATGACGACTGTCGATGCACGTGATGTCCTCGACATAGGGTTCAGATCGATCGCGACGGTCTTCTTGCCCATCTTGGCGAGAGCCTCAGCTCTGTCGCCATCCTCAAGAGGAATCAAGACAACGTCTGCCGAGTAGACGCCATCCTTCGAGCATAGTCCGCGCATGTGCTCAAGACCGGGTATCTTCGCGTCGGGGAGGAAGCCGAGGACGCCTTTCGCACCGTGCTCTACGAGCACGTTCTGTATTTTCGAGACGCGCTCGTCGGTTCTGTGGAACAGACCGACCTCGATTCTGGCGTGGGCAACCTCCGCGAGGCGTACGACTTCGCGGGGACAGAGGGATGCGACATTGCCATTGACAGATATCACAGGCCTCTTGGCCCTGAGAAGGATGGCTGCGGCGGCCCTCGAAGCGACTCTGGACTCCTTCGTCGTGCGCTCGCCGAGAAGATAGTCGAACATCTCTCCTCGGCCATGGGCGATGAGCCCTTGCGGTACGACCACTCCGTTGCGGAAACCCTCGACCAGCTTCTCTCGCAACATCAATGATCCGTACCTGGGATGTGACTTTGGAATGCCATTCATGACTTCAGCAACCGCGCAAGGCCCCCGCAGGCTCGGGGCCCCGCGTCTCCTGGAGTGGCACTGGTTCTGTTGCACTATCGGGTGATGACATCTAAGTCACCCCGACAACGCCACTCGTTCCATTCGGCTCCGACCGTGCGCCCCTTGAGGGGGCGTATAGGGTCATCATTGCGTCATGCTGGAACGCGCCGGGGCTGAACCGTAAGCCCCCTGCCATCCCCTTCGAGATGACTGTTTGCAGCAGGTTGATGCTGGCATTGATGTGCTTGTCGAGGCGCCAGCTGCACTCGCATTTGAACTCCGTGCCCATTCGGGAATATTGTACTCTCCCACATATCGGGCACGTTCTGCTGCTGTTCCTAGGATCGCCCCTTGCCATCATCTCTTCCTTGACGATGATCGGAGTATAACGTTCTTCCGCCTACTTGTAGCTCCGGGAAGCCGAATCCCCCATCCTGGGAAGGTTTCACCACCCGAATTGCTACTGACTTGTGGCACTCAAAGCTTAAATACCTTGAGGAAAACATTATATATAAGATTGGACATAGACCGCTGGTCGCAAACTATAAATAGAATTTGGTGAGCACGTTGCGTCTTCTCGGCGTCGTCCAGGACATTTCGCACGACGGGAAGCTCATCGTCAAGGCTAGGTTCGCACCGAATTTGAAGGAGCTTGTGAGGGACAATCTGAAGGGGGAGATTGGAAGGGTATCGAAGATCTTCGGCCCAGTCCGATCACCTTACGTAGCGATTGAACCGAGAAAGGAACAGAAGACCCTTGCTGTGCTCGGGAAGGAAGTCTACGTTCAACAGGAGAGGGAGAATGGCAAAGGTAAGAGAAGAGACTGAACAGGTCGAAAGATGCCCTGAGTGCAACAGCTCTCACCTAGTGAGAGACTACGAACGAGGAGAACTTGTGTGCGAGGACTGCGGCATTGTCCTCGACGACCAGCTCATAGACCAAGGCCCCGAGTGGAGGGCCTTCGACGTGGAGCAGGGGGAGAAGAGGGCCAGGACAGGCGCTCCGATGACTTACACTATACACGACAAAGGTCTCTCGACTGAGATCTCCTGGAAGAACAAGGACTCGTATGGGAAGAGCATCCCGACGAGGAACAGGGCGCAACTCTACAGATTGAGGAAGTGGCAGCGCAGGATCAGAGTGTCCAACGCCACCGAGAGGAATCTAGCGTTCGCACTGAGCGAGCTCGACAGGATGGCCTCTTCGATGGGGCTCCCGAGGAACGTCAGGGAGACCGCGGCCATGACATACAGGAAGGCTGTCAACAAGAACCTGATAAGAGGGAGAAGCATCGAAGGCGTCGTGGCGGCTTCCCTATACGCGGCCTGCAGACAGTGCAACGTCCCGAGGACGTTGGACGAGGTCGCGAACTCCTCGAGAGTCGGAAGGAAGGAGATCGGCAGGACCTACAGGTTCATGACCCGAGAGCTCAAGCTCAAGTTGATGCCGACGAAGCCCCAGGACTACGTGTCCAGGTTCTGCTCGGAGCTGAAGCTGTCTGGCGAGGTGCAGTCCAAAGCTGCCGAGATACTGAAGGACGCTGCCAAGAAGGAGCTTACCTCTGGCAGGGGACCTACGGGTGTCGCGGCCGCGGCGATCTACATCTCCTCCATCCTCTGCAACGAGAGAAGGACGCAGAGGGAAGTTGCGGACATCGCTGGTGTGACAGAAGTCACCATCAGGAACCGCTACAAGGAGCTCACGGAGAAGCTTGGCATAGAAGTCCAGCTCTGATTTCAGCACTCCAAACCCCTTTCCATCATCATGTTTTTCCATTCAGTAGATACAATACATATTTGTCCCACCCGAACATTCTGCGACTTGGGTAGTACCTTGATCAAGATAGGGATCAACGGTTTTGGAAGGATAGGCAGGAACGTTTTCAGGGCTGCGCTCGATAACAGCGGCCTTGGCAAGAGCTTCGACATCGTCGCCGTGAACGACATAGCGCCCATCGACTCGCTGGCATACATGCTCAAGTGGGACTCTATCTACGGCAAGCTGGACAAGACTGTCAAGGTAGAAGGGACCGCAATCAATGTTGGCGGGAGGAAACTCGAGATAACGCAGGTGAAGGACCCCGCTGATATCCCGTGGAAGAAGTTGGGTGCCGAGGTCGTAATCGAATCGACCGGCCTTTTCACGGAGAAAGAGAAGGCCGCGAAGCATCTCACCGCAGGAGCAAGGAAGGTCCTAATATCCGCTCCTGGGAAGGATGTCGATATCACTCTGGTACTCGGCGTCAACTTCGAGATGTACGACAAAGCGAAGCACAACGTCGTCTCGATGGCGTCGTGCACGACCGGCAGCCTGGCACCGCCGGCGAAGGTCATCAACGACAAGTTCGGGATCGAGAAGGGCATGATGACGACGATCCACGCATACACTGGGGACCAGAGGCTCATCGACATGCCGCACAAGGATTTCAGACGCGGCAGGGCAGCCTCTCTATCAATCATACCCACATCGACTGGCGCTGCGAAGGCGATCGGAGAGGTCATACCAGCCCTCAAGGGGAAGATGAACGGGTTCGCGCTCAGGGTGCCGACTCCGTGCGGGTCCATCACGGACCTCAGCTTCACGACGAAGCAGGAAGCGACTGCTGAGGAGCTGAACAAGGTCCTGAAGGATGCGGCCGAGGGCAAGATGAAGGGGATCATGGAGTACTGCACTGAGCCCATCGTATCCTCAGACATCATCGGCAACCCGCATTCGGCAGTGATAGACTCGCTCTCGACCATGGTCATCGGCGGCAAGGGCAACTTCGCCAAGATACTCTCCTGGTACGACAACGAATGGGGATACTCGAACAGGGTAGTGGAGCTCGCCCAGAAGCTGCTGTAGATCGCTGGCCATCCTAGGTTAACAATTAATACGAGTCGCGCACTAGTTGTAGCTTGATGGTCTCCTGCTACGACTGCGAGCACTTTGGAAGCAAATGCAGTGGCATAGTGCCACCGATGGAGTTCAGAGATCGGATAAATGATTTCTGCGCGTTGTTCGTGATGGCCTCTTGGAGAACTGAGATGTACAAGCCGCAGGGTAAGGCCAGAATCAGCTAGGGTCTGTACCTACTGATGCTGACATACTCGACCTCCTTCTCGGAAACCCTTCCCAGGAGTATCTCCTTCTTCACTCCATGTGCAAGGCGAACCGCGCGGCTGACTTCCGGCCACATGGTTTTGAATTCCTTGGGGACCGCATGCACAAGATACCTCGCATGCTGTTTCGCAGGGTCGCCTTCGTACGCCCGGAAATGCGATCCGTACTTGAACCCCGTCTTGACGATGAGGCCTTTGCCCTTCATGTCCTTGAAAGCGTCGAGACGCAGGTCGAAATCGGGCTGGAGGCCGCGGGCGCGCTTCTTCAAGGCGGCGGATGTCACTGGACGGTTGGACTTCGAATCGGTCAGTTTGAGAACACCGATATCCATAAGGAATGCCGCCTCGATGAGCGAGAGTTGAAGAGTCGGCCCAATCATCTTCCCGAAGAATTGGCTTCCATGCAACGCTCCCGCGTCGCCTTTATTGGCGACGAGAACACGATCAGCCATGAACAAACCATCGACGCTGGAACCGAGATCCAGGGCGCCCACCCTTCCTTTGGGAACGACCCGCTTGACATCGTAGTATGTCACGTCGCTTTCCTCGTCGACAACGGCGAGCAGCAACTTCTTCCGGACATCGACCGTCCTATCAAGATCCTCCAGTAACCTGGCGAGGTCGAATGTCCGCCGCTCGGATATGGCCGAGACCCACCACTTGCTGGGCGTCTTGTTCGGGGTGCCGCCGCGAGGAAAAACCCTGAAATCGAGAGGGGGCTGGCCGAGCTTCACAACATAGCCCCTTGACCTGAGCTCCCTGTAGACCAGGTAGCGTATCTCGAAACCCTCGAAGTTCTTGTGCGCAACCCTCATCAGGTGGCTGGCATCCCTTCTACCTCCGTCGGATTCGACCTCTAGCCTGCCCGATTCCACGAGATAGATAGCCTCCATCAAATCCAGTTTCAGAGGACCGCCTGATTGGGGCACTCCATAGTACCCCTTGTTGTGTATCTGGCTCGCTTCAGACTGGTCCTGAACGATGACTTGCGTTCCGTGGAGTTGTCCGGTCATTGGTGCGCCATATTGTGATTGATGGTTATTACACTAGTTCATCGGGCCAACAAATTCGGGCTCGTCAGCCTGGTGTTCCTGCCATCAAGCCAGCTTCCCGAAACCCCTGAATTCTAATGCACAATAGTTATATAGAAGCGCTAACATAATCAATTGCCCGAGGTTCGAGACTCACCTGATCCAGAGTTGAACGGCCTGATCAGGAGGAAGGAGTTGAGAATCTCGGGATCTCACGCTATTCGGTGGTTATCATGGCAGAAAAGAAAGAGAAGATCCTACGCGTCGTCCAAGCCAAGTCATCCGACGACGGCAAGGGGATAGCTAGAGTCGACCCAGCACTCATGAAGATTCTTCAGCTGAGTCAGGGAGACACCGCAATCGTAGAGGGCACAAGAGCGACCGCTGTAACGGTCTACACAGGCTACCCAGAGGATGAGAACCGTGGGACCGTAAGAATCGATGGTTCGACGCGCAAGAATGCGGGCGTCGGCCTCGACGAGAAGGTCTCCATCAAGAAGGTCGTGCCAAAGCCGGCGACCAAGGTCACGCTCGCACCCACTCAGCCGCTCAAGATCATGGGAGGGGAACAGTACCTCGTCCAGACGCTCGAGGGCCGCCCGATCGTGAAGGGCGACCTGATCGAGGTCAACATAATGGGGAGGAAGTTCGACCTCGTCGTTCAGAGTTTCCAGCCGGCGTCGGAAGCCGGTGTGATCCAGAGCTTCACAGAGGTCAAGCTGAGCGAGAAGCCTGCGAAACAAGAGGTCGCGAAAGGCCCGAAGGTCGCATACGAGGACATCGGCGGCCTGAAGGATGAGGTGGACAAGGTGAGGGAGATGATCGAGCTCCCCCTGAGGCATCCTGAGCTCTTCGAGAAGCTCGGCGTCGAGGCTCCGAAGGGAGTTCTCCTCCACGGGCCTCCGGGCACCGGCAAGACCCTTCTGGCCAAAGCGGTGGCTTCCGAGACGAGCGCCAACTTCACATCGATAGGCGGCCCGGAGATCATGAGCAAGTTCTACGGCGAGAGCGAGGAACGCCTCAGGGAGATATTCAAGGAGGCCGCTGAGAACGCCCCGAGCATCATATTCATAGACGAGATAGACTCCATCGCTCCGAAGCGAGACGAGGTCACAGCGGAGACCGAACGCAGGGTCGTGGCGCAGCTCTTAGCTTTGATGGACGGCTTGGAAGGCAGAGGAAAGGTCGTCGTGATAGGAGCTACGAACAGGCCGAACGCGCTAGATCCCGCAATCAGAAGGCCTGGAAGGTTCGACAGGGAGATCGAGATCGGGATACCCGACAAGGAAGGGCGTCTCGAGATACTCCAGATCCACACGAGGGGGATGCCCCTCGCCGATGATGTCGATCTTGTTCAACTGGCAAACATGACCCACGGCTATGTCGGAGCAGACCTCGCAGCTCTCGCAAGAGAGGCTGCGATGCGCGCGTTGAGGAAAGTACTACCCAGCATTGACCTCGAAGCGGAGACGATTCCATTGGAGGTTCTGAACAACCTCCGCGTCAACATGGAAGACTTCATGAGCGCATACAGGGAGATGCAGCCATCAACTCTCAGAGAGGTTCTGCTCGAAACGCCGAACGTCAAGTGGGAGGACATCGGCGGGCTGGACCAACCCAAGCAAGTGCTCATGGAATCCGTCGAATGGCCGCTCAGATACGGCGCGCTGTTCAAGCACATGAATGCGACCCCGCCGAAGGGAATACTCCTCTACGGGCCGCCCGGGACGGGAAAGACACTCCTCGCAAAGGCCGTCGCGACAGAGAGCCAAGCCAACTTCATATCGGTCAAGGGACCGGAGTTCCTGTCAAAGTGGGTCGGCGAGAGCGAGAAGGCTGTGAGAGAGACCTTCAGGAAGGCCAGACAGGCGGCTCCTTGCGTGATATTCCTTGATGAGATCGACGCGATCGCGCCCGTGAGAGGCAAATCTAGCGACTCGGGCGTGACGGAGAGAGTGGTCAGCCAGATCCTGACGGAGATGGACGGCCTTGAGGCGCTCCACAACGTGGTCGTCATAGCCGCCACCAACAGACCCGACATCATCGACCCGGCCCTTCTCAGAGCCGGGAGGTTCGACAGGCTCGTCTTCATACCGCCACCGGACTTGGAAGCGAGGAAGGAGATACTCAAGATCCACACCAAGGGAAAACCTCTCGACAAGGACGTTGACCTGGACAAGCTAGCTGCGAAGACGGATCACTTCAGCGGAGCGGACATAGCTGCCATGTGCAACGAGGCCGTGATGCTCTCGATAAGGGACTATGTGCTCGAAGGCGGGGACCTCGACCAGGACAAGATCAGCAAGCGCAAGGTGAGCATGAAGTACTTTGTGAAAGCCCTGGAGAATGTGGAACCGATGAGCGAGGACGACCTCAAGAAGTACGAGAGGCTGTCCCTGAACACCATGTACAGATGATGGGCATCAGATGCAATCTTAAAATCAAATGACGCAATATGTGATGGGAGACGAGGGAAACCGATGGTAGTGAAAAGGGAAGAGCTGATCTTGCGGATCAGGGAGACTCTCGGCAAGTGCGGTTTCTTCGTCTCGGACCCGCACAACATAAGGAGCATCAGCTTCGACATAATCGCCCGAAGGGACAAAGAACTCCTGATCATCAAGGCGCTCTCGAACATCGATTCCCTCTCGAGCGATGACGCCGAGGAACTGCGCATACTCGCGAGCGCCCTCACCGGCAACCCGATGGTCATAGGGCTTCACTCCAGCTCCGGGAAGCTAGACGGCGGCATTCTGTACTCCAGGTTCGGCATACCGATCATCTCCGAGGAGACATTCCACGAACACATGCTTGAAGGAGTGCCGCCTTTCGTTTACGCTGCCCCTGGCGGGCTCTATGTCCGGTTGGACGGCGAGTCGCTCAAGAGGATCCGTCAGGAGAAGAACATCTCACTGGGAATGCTGGCCGAAATTGCCGGCGTCTCAAGAAAGGCCATCCAATTGTACGAGAGCGGTATGGGAGCCATGATCGAGATAGCTGCGAAGATAGAGGAGTACCTGAACGAGCCGATAGTCATGCCGCTCAACCCGTTCTCCTACACCCAGGAGATGGCAAGAACTCTCCAAACGTTCGATGATTTCAAAGGCCTCAACAGAGACGTTTTCGAGATGCTCAAGGAGATCGGCTACTCGGTGGTGCCGACCATCAGGTGCCCGTTCGACGCGTTGGCGAGCGAGGAGGATGTCCTCCTTCTGACGGGGGTAGAGGACAACCCTACAATGACAGCGCGAAAGGCGAGGGTTGTCGGCAACATATCCAGAGTCACTGAGAAGAAGTCGGTCATATTCGTGAGGCAGGAAACCAGCATCGAGGCGATCGAGGGCACGCCCCTGATCACCAAGGACGAGCTACGAAGGGCGGACGATGTTGATGACGTCCTCGAGCTCATTCTTCAACGCGAGAAGAGAAGGAAGGCCTGACCTTGGAGAAGCTGAATGTAGACGGCTGCACAATCCATATCCTGAGCGTGGTCAAAGGGCTGAAATCTGAGACCGAGAAGGTGCGAAAGGCCTTCGAGGAGACCAAACCGGATGTGGTTGCGATCTCCCTGTCCAGAGAGGAGGTCGAGGGATTGAAGAACATACCTGATGATTACGAGCCTGAACTGTCCAGGTACGAGGAGATCTATGCCGAAGGGCTTGGCAGGTTCGGCGAAGTGGCTGCTCCTCCTCCCTGCTACGTCGCGACCCTGGAGCTAGCTCAGCATCAGGGCATTCCCCTAATACCGGTCGATATGGACGAACAATCGTACACGGATCTCTATTGCGCGGTGGTTCCCGGAACCGCGCTGTTCAGGCACTCCACGAGGACATGGCTCCTGAAGAGGAGGACTTTCAGCGACGACAGCCCTGAGAAGTTTGTGCTGGCCTGGGACAAGGCCGTGAACAACATGGAAGGGTTCAGGATAATCGAGCGTAAGCGTGCGGAGATCATAGCAAAGGGAATCCTCGGGAGCTGCAAAACATCGAAGAGCCTCCTAGCCGTAATTGAACTCGAGAGGGCGAACGATGTCTCGAGAATCATCGCTGAGACATTGCGGTCCCGCCAATGGCCCGTCGATGAAAAGCCTTTGAAAGAGGTTTGAACGGACACTCTCTAGACTCATTTGTATAGATTGGATGCGACCGCACACGTGATCGCACCAGATCCACCGGCTACACCCATTTCAGCCACCTTGAAGAATAGAACGGATGGGTACAGGTTCATGAAGAACCCGACTTGAGACACTGTGTTCTGCACAGCCGTCAAGTTGCAGACCAGTATGTCTGTGTAACCGTCACTGTTGATGTCGGTCGCGTCGAACAGCGTCGGAGCGGAAAACGCCAAGAGGGGGCTGCTGCTCTGGACGTAGAAGTTGGCGTTTGTGAACGACCAGCCAGAGAGCACCGTCTTGTTCGTGTACACCTTCCAAGCACCATTCTTGGCAACGACGGTCTCGAGATATCCGTGGCCGTCGATGTTCGCTGCTCGGACACTTGTGTAGGACGTATCGGTCACAACCTGGTATCTGCTAGTCGAGTACCCGCCAAACACGCTAGAGACCACACCCACCGAGTCTATCTCAACCTGGTCACTGTGAGTACCAGCAGTAGATGTCGATGAGTCCGTGACCCTCAGGTACAATGACTTGGTGGCAACTGTCGATGGCAGTGAGAATGTATAGTTCTTGAACGCGCCGCCAAGGTTGTTTATCGTGAATGCCAGCGTGTACGCGCCATAGCCGCCAGCGTCCGTCGAGTACCAAACGTAGAAGACTTCGGTGTTGGCCGCTCCAAGTTTCGCGTTCACATATAGAACCTGTTGTGGATCGTTCGCGAGCGCGCTCGCGAAAATCATTCTTGCATCAACTGATCCGACTATCCCTTGTGTCTGGTTCTCGGCGAGTATCAGGGCAATATTATCTTTGGCCTTGGTGTTCGCGACCGTTCCGCTGTCGACATGGCCGCTCACAAGGCGCGGAATCCAATTTGCCAAGTTATCATTCAACAAGTTGCATCCCGGGGTCGGATTGGAAGTGTAGTTGTTCACCCAGACTCCATTCGTGCTAGTCTCGACACCTGCCCCCGTGGTAAGTATGTCGGGACGACCATCCAAGTTCGTATCCGCAACATCAAAAGTGGAGATACTAGATGCTGTCGCATCCAGAGCAGGGATCTTGGCGATTTCCACGCCTAACCCGGTTCCCCACTTCGACAGATCGTGGACATAGATCCTGCCACCGGCGAGGATAATCAGGTCAGCCTTGCCATCGCCATTCATATCTCTCAGCATGATCTTCCTGACCGAGGTCGCGCCATATTCCTTGTAGATGACAGGTGTCATGCCGTAGGTGTTGTTGTAGATGACTATCCTATTGACGGTTTCTGCGCCCGTCTTGATCAAAGAGCTAACGTACGCGAAGTCCTGGGCTCCGTCGCCATTGGTATCCCCTATAGCAATCCACTTGATGTCGTTAGTTGGGTCACCAGAGGGCCTGGGCATTGCACTGCCTGCTTGCCATGTGCCGTACGAGTTCATGGTGTTCTTGAAATACAGAAGCTTGCCACCTTTCTGGCCGACCAGTATATCCTTATCCCCATCACCGCTAATATCACCAGCAGCCATCGAAATGGTCTCATATGTAGACGAATCACTCGGGGTATTCTGGTAGTGGAACAAGGGGATTTGTGTGAAGAAGTTGTTGTTCTCAATGTGTGTCACGTAGTACTTATCGTCGAAGTTCTGATGGCCAATGTTCATGCCGCTTTGCCCGAGGAAGAAGTCTGCGCGGCTGCTAAAAGCCTTGATGAATATCTGCTGGGAAAGCGAGTAGACTCCCTCGTTCGTGTCTGAGAATTTCGCTATGCGCATCGTGTACGCGGCCGTGCCTCCAAGCCACTGATTCCCGTTTGAATACCGCAGATCGACATCAAACTTATAGGCCGTGTCGTTCGCCCTCTCCATCGCAGAAATCATGATGCCTGCAGAACCAGGCTTACCGTAGATTTGGGATCCGCCCGTCATGTCGGTAACTCTAACCTCGTCGCTGGAGGGAGCGGGAGACATCTGCGCATCGATGACCAACACACTCACATAGATCTTGTAAGTCCCACCAGAGATATCGAAGGGCGTCGTCTTGTCGCCCCAGAGAGTCGTTCTGGCGGCACTGTTGAATAGCCAAACCACGGGCACAAAGGACACTGGAGAGTTCTCTTGACTAATCACTATATATTGTCTCGTCCCGAACCGCTCAAATGCGCTCGCGAAACCTGTCTGGCTGGAAAGTGCTATGTCAAGAGTATATGACCCTGGCGGCAGTAGGTCGGTGTAGAACTTGGCCTCATACACGTAAGCGCTGCCACCAGCAGCGTAGGGGTAGAACGGAGCCGAGCTTGTGCTAGAAAGGTTGTAGCTCACTGCATACGCATTACCAGTCCTGGTGTCAGATATCACCATTGTGTTAATGCCGATAATATTGCTCATTCGCAAGCTGGCGACCCTGATGAATACCGTCTCGTCCTTCAAGAACTCCGTCTTCGGCCTGCTGGTATTGGCTTTGCCCGGTGACGAGTGGTTCTCCTCGTATATGCCGAATCCCTGCCCACTAGCTGGACTGGCCCAGGTCAGGTACGCAGGAAGGCCGCCCTCGCCCAATGCTCCTGAAACCTCTATCGTTTTGTTACTGTAATATGGAACTCTCGGCAACTGAGTGATTGTCAAAACGAAGGCCGAGATGGACTGGTGGCCGGCATTGTCCCATGCGTGGATCATTATCACACGCCCATCCAGCTTGCTCGCATCCAGGTTTCTACCTTGAATACTGTCGAAGTCCCATCTGTAGAGGTCTCCGCTCAGATTGTAGTTCGTCCTATGGCTGGCACCAGGCAATCTGTCTGTCTCCAGCTGCGATGAGTCTATCCATATGCCGTTGGTGGTGTTAAGGTCGCTATCTGGGTCGACAATCCTCGCGAACAGGCTGAAATCCTTGCATTCAAGAACGGGATCGGCCGTCGGTGTGGTCGGGTCCGAGTCGATATATCTCTGCAGTATGTTCGGAGCATTCCCACTGGTGCCTCCTGTCACCTGGCTTGACCAGATGGCCGACTTCTTGACCATGTCGACGATAGTGACGGCTATCTTGCTAGAATAGGTGGTTCCCGAGAGAGTGACGGTCCATGCGACGCCTGTCGACCATGTGGTTGTCCCCTTCAACCCGAGGATCGGATTGGACATGTTGTAACGTGTGTTGACGCTGCCGACCTCGACCAATGCAATACAGTTCGTTGCCTTGATGGAGTCTCCACCCGTATGAGTGACGGTCAGGATGGCCGGGTTTCCCCCAGACCCGAAGGTCACCTTCGCGGCGAAGTCCGCCTTGGTCGCCTGCTGGGGGACGGGCATCTGTTGCACAAACGCCATGATCCCGCTGAACAGGGTGACCGTGATCATGAGAATCAGGATGTTGCCGACGATCTCGGATACGCCGAACTCGCTCCAAGCCTTCTTCTTCCTAAGTTCCAAATCCATATAGTCAGTCCTCCGGGGAGAGAGAACATTCTGCTATTGTCCGTTTCAACGTGTTGGACCGTATATAAACGTGTTGAGGTCATTACCAGCTACCAGCCGAGGAATCCACGGACCCTGCGAGCCGCGGAAAAACCGGCTTTGCACATTTAATACTCATGGGAGCGTTTTGCACATTAACTCGTCCTCGGCCAGACTCTGAAAATCGACATGGACCCCGGACTCGAACATTTCTTGGATCAGGACGCAGATATTGTGCACAAGCGCCTTGCAGAGGATCTCATTCATTTGGGCTATGCCTTTCCTCCTCTGGGGGCACCACCCAACTTTTGACAGAACCTCCACACGCGAGGGTTCTAATAGGCGGGACCTTCTCGACAGAGAGGACGCGGATTTGAAATACACTCGCTTTGAGAAGGCTAGGATCATCGGCGCCCGAGCGCTTCAGATAAGCCTCGGGGCCCCCATACTCGTCAAAGCCCCAGAGGACATCATCGACCCGATTACCATAGCCCTAATGGAGTACGAGAAGGGCGTCATCCCGATGACAGTCAATAGAGAACCCCCTGAGCCGAAAAGCAAGGCGTAGACGCCCTGTTGCTAGGCGGACCGATGTGCCCTCCATAAGCAACTGGACTCTGAATTCTCTGCTTGATGCAACAGTACCGTGCTCCACGAATTTATGTGCAAAATGCCTGTCTGCACATAAATGGGCCAGTTTATGTGCAAAGCCGGAAAAACCATCACGATTATATAAGCACAGGAGCATCATGCGAGCCGATGCTAGAGCCTGGCCAGCTCAACGTGAATGACAGGGTTCTCCTCCACCTTTGCAGGTTTGCGACGGACGTCCCGCCTGAAGAGTATCCGGCGGATTGCACGCAGGCCGGGATAGCCGTCGCCGTGGGGATATCGCGCACGCACGTCCCGCGCGCTGTGAGGGGGCTCGTCAAAGACGGGTTGGTCACCGAGCTCACCGCGAGGGTCAAAGGGCATGACAGACGCATGAATGTGTACGCCGTGACGACGGAAGGCCTGAACAGCGTGGATCGGCTTTGGAAAACCTTGTTGACACTCTCATATCCCGTTCTGGGCGATGGCAAGACAACCGAGATGACGGGGAAGGACATTGAGGAACTCGTCGGCAAGAAGAGGGCAATCGCAGTCATCTCGCAGATGCGGGACGGCATCGTACGGATCCACGAAACGCGGAGGGCTCCGGTCAGAGAGCTGAAGGAAGCGCCCGCCGTTGAAGCGTTCTACGGTAGGGAAGCCGAGCTGAAGCTCATGGACGACTTCATGGATTCAGACGTGAAGGTGCTTGTGGTTCTCGGCAACAGGGGTTATGGCACCACTGCGCTAACGAGGAAGTTCATAGAGGGTCAGGAGGAAGAGGATGTCCTCTGGGCGGCACTGACCCCCGAAACCACGGCAAAGGAGCTGGAGGGCAGGCTCATCAATTTCGGCAAGAGGGTCAAGAAGGATGTCGCAACCTTCTCCGAAGTGCTCGGACTGGGGAATGCCATCCTTGTCTTCGACGACTACTTCTCAGCGAGCGACGACCTGGTCGAGCTTTTCGCGGACGTGGTAGACAACGCCAAGGACGCCAAGATAGTCATCAGCGCAAGGCAGGAGACCCCGGCCTATAGCTGGTTCTACCAGAAGAAGCATGTCGATTCCGGAACGGTCCAGGAGCTGAAGATTAAGGGCTTGGACGAGAACAGCGCGAAGAGGATGCTCGGGAACGACAAGATCGAGAAGGACGCCCTGAGAAGGATAATGATGATGACGAGGGGGCAGCCGATGATACTCAAGATGCTCAAAGAAGGGGACTTCAAGGGACTGAAGAAGAACACGGTCTTCACTTCGGAGGAGATCCGATATCTTCTGTTCCTCAAGGACAAAACGTAGTAGTCGAGATCACCACTCGATCCCTTTTCTCGCTGCGTGCCCGTCATCGAACGGATTCTTCTTGCTTTCGATTATCGAGACATAGTCCGCGTATTCGATTAGCTCGATAGGCGCGTTCCTTCCGGTGAGCACGACCTCGATCCCCTCCTTGCGGGACCTCAGAAGTGAAAGGACCTCCTCCGGGCTGACGAGGCCGAAAGAAACCGCGACGTTGACCTCGTCCAGCACGAGCATGCTGCAGTCGCCCTTTGTCAGGATGTCTCTTGCCATCCTGAACGCATCTCTCGCGCAGGATCTGTCTTCCGCCGTTATGCGCTTCGGGTCGACGAACCAACCTGTCCCGAACTGCGCGATCTCTATTCCCCCGGCCTTTCTCGCGTAGAGCACTTCACCGGTGGTCTCGCCTGTCTTCAGGAACTGGACCACGCAGACCTTGAGCCCGTGACCTGCGGCTCTCATGGCCAGGCCGAAAGCTGCAGTGGTCTTGCCCTTGCCGGCGCCCGTGATGAGATGCACCTTGCCTAGACCTTCGCTTCCGGACATCCAGACCAGGTAAGACTTGCTCATAGAAAAATGGTGCTAACCGAACACGTCCTCACGACGCAGCTGCTCGCCAGGCAAGGAGAACTCCCTCTCGAGAAGGCCGAGCTGCTGTGTCTCGAACGTCCTCGGATCGATGGGCACCAGCAGGAAGGAGCCTGACATCGCTACCTCCTCGTTGGTCAGTTGAATGGCCTTCATGACAGGGGCGAACCCGTTCTCCGTTATGAGATACTCGAGGCCGTCCAGTAAGACCACCGAGCCTGGATTCGCCTTGATGAAGTCCGAAATGGTGCTGTGTATCTTCATCAGCCGTGTGGGCTCGAGGCTCATGATGCCGCCAGTCGGCTTCGACGACTTCGCGATCCACATGATTGGGCAATCCAAGCTGTACAGCTGTTGCACCCGGTTCGGGTGGGTGCGAGTTATGACTAACCCCCGCCTGCCCTCAGAAACGAGCCTCTTGAACACGTCGAATGCACGAGGAACTCCCTTGTCCGTGAAGAGATATGAGCTCCCGCTCTTGAGGGCTTGGTCATCTTCGCCATTCATGCAATTCTCTTACCTCAGGCCAGCCTGGACCGCAAGACCCTCGTCCGTGATGTCTATCAGCTGTCGTCCCGTTGTGTGCTTCGTCCCTCTCATCTTGAGGACCTCGAGGAACTTCCGTCTCACCTTCTCTTCTTCGGGATACGACAGCATCACGACGCCATCGACCATGTATGATTCCTGGCTATGAGAAATGTCGTCGTAAGACATCTCCGAGGTCACGAGAGTGAGGCAGTTGAAAGCCTTGAGGTACGCAAAGAGCTCGTGCATGAACTCCCTCGTCTCGCCGCGCCATTGAAGCATGTCCGTCATGGGCGTGATCGGGTCGATCACTATCCTCAGCGGCTGGTACTGCTCGATCTTCTTCTTGATGATGTTGAGCATGTCGCTAGGGTTCTTCATCAGGGTCGGACCAATGTCGATGAAGTTGACGACCCCTTTCTCCACCAGCTCTTGGCTGTAGAACGAGAATGATGACAGGAACTTCTGGACGAGCCACTGCGGCTCTGAGATGGCGGTTATGTACAGGCCCTTCTCGCCCTCCCTCGCCCCATGGAACAGGCTCTGGACCGCGAGCGTGGTCTTCCCCGTACCAGGCTCACCGGCAACCAGGATCGCGGAAGGAAACGGGAAACCACCCTGGAGCATGCCGTCGAGTCCAGGTATGCCCGTGGTCTTACGGGTCATCTCACAACACCTCCGTGTCTATGACAAACACGCACCTGTCATCTCCCTTTGATGCGCACTTGCGCTCGTGACAGTAGACATCCTTCCCGGATCTCTCCTCGAAGACCTTCGCGAGCATACCTCTGAGCATGTGGCAGGTGGGGGAGTCTGAGTTGGACACCTCGATCGAGCCGACGACGGTGATTGTGTCGCCCTCGAAGTTGATGTCGGTGACCCAGCCTTCCTTGATAAAGGACTCCTTCAAGCGCAACAGCTCCGTTCCCGAAGTCCTGATAAGCCTGTCTCCTATGATTCGGCCGCTCCTGTAGAACATCCCGTGGGATGCGAAGGTCATGACGGTCTCGTAAAGCCTCTTTATCTCGACGAGCTCCTCCCTGCGGATCCTTATGCCTCGCTCTGGTCGCTCCATACAATCCACCTCAGTCTGGGAAGTCGTTTATCAATAAGTCGAGTATTATACCTTTTGGGTTCTGGAGCAATTCGGGTGGCGGAAAGGTATGCGAGCGCGGATATCGTCATTCGTCTGCTACATGCAGTCAGAGAACCGTTATATGCCAGCTGTCGTCAAGGACTGGATGCTGGTCAGAGGCGTCGTCTTTCACCTGGACTCGAGTCTCCCAACCGAAGCGAAGATCCTGCTCGAAGACTTCAGACTGGCCGTCAACAACGCGATTAGAGCAGGCCTTCAAGCACGGGTCACGTCAAGGAACGCCCTGTGCAAGGTCGCATACAAGGATTTCCGCGAACAACATCCAAGGATGTACGCTCAGCATCTGGTGTCAGCGTTCGACGTGGCTGGGAGCGTCCTCAAGAACCATCGCAGGCGCGTTAGAAAATGCGTCGCCTGCAGAATCCCCTATGTCAAGCGCATGACGATGAGAACAGAGAACCAGGCGTACAGACTCGACCGGAAGGCAGGAATCATCGATCTTCCGATCAGGGCTGGCTGCCATGTCGAGTTGCGACTCATCGTCAGCCAATATCACCGGAAGTATCTGGATGACATGGCCCTCTCCCTTGGATCGCTGACCGTTCTTCCTGACCGGGTCATAGTGGCATTTAGGAAGGTTGCGCCGAAGCCGTTTGTGCCCGAATCTGTCCTCTCACTCGACACGAACGAGAGGAGCCTTGACGGCGTGTTCGTTGAAGGCGATGTAGCCAAGGCAATCAAAGCAGAATTCCCAGAGGTCGCTATCATCCAGCAACGACATCACGACAGGCGCAGGAGGCTCCAGAGGAAGAAAGCTCACGACCGCCGAGTTTCTAGGAACCTGTGCAGGAGAGAGGGAGCGAGGGAGCACCACCGAATAGACTACAGGCTCCATCAAGTGGCGGACTCCGTCCTGAAGTTCGCGAAGGAGCGGAGATCTGCAGTCATTCTCGAGGATCTGAAGGGAATAAGGCCGAAATGGAATAGGGAATTGAATCGGCGCATAAGCTTGTGGCCCAGGCGAAAGCTCCATCAGATCATCGAGTACAAGGCGCAGTGGAGAGGCATCCCAGTGGTCAAGGTCGATCCAAGGAACAGCAGCAGAACGTGCCCGATATGTGGGAGGATACAGTATTCCCGAATGGGCACCAAGTTCGTGTGCGATTGTGGCTGGCGCCTCGACAGGCACATCAATGCCAGCATCAACCTGCTGCAAACAGCCATCTCGAGAGGGATGGCAGGGGGTTTACGGTTTAACCCCGGCGCGTTCCAGCATGACGTGATGATGATCCTATACGAGCCGGCGATGGCCGCACGGTCGGAGCCGAATGGAACGAGTGGCGTTGTCGGTGTGACCTAGATGTCACCAGCGGATAATGCAACAGAACCTACCTTTTGGTGCGAGTTCTCCGAGAGCGCTGGCTGGAGCGAGACACTTTAATAGACCTCCTTGCTGTACCGAGTGGTCGTGATCGAGATAGAGTCCAAGTACCGCTCCCCGGGCAATGACAAGGTGGAAAAGACACTGACTCGACTGGGCGCGAAGAAGATATCCGAGAGCGCAATGGAGGACGTTTATTTCGCACATCCTTCAAAGGACTTCGGCAAGACGGACGAGGCCCTTCGGCTGCGCAAGATGCGAGAGAACTCCGAATTGACGTACAAGGGTCCACGGATGCACACGCAGAACACGAAGGCCAGGGAGGAGATCACCCTCCGGACCGACAACCCGCTCGCAGTCCAAAGGATAGTCGAGAGACTAGGATTCAGAGAATCCCACAATGTCAGAAAGCGCCGTGTCAGTTATCTCTTGGACAAACTCAGGGTCGATGTGGATGATGTCGACGGCCTAGGCGAGTTCGTGGAGCTCGAAGTGCTCACGGAATCGCCTGAGAGGTCAGAACAGTTGCTCGAGACCGCGAGGAAAGAGCTTGAGCTCGAGAAGCTAGAGCCCAAGACCTATCTTGAGCTTCTGATAGAGAAGCATGCGACTGGCAAGAACGGGTGAAATGAAAATCATCAGGCGAGCGCCCGACTCGCCTGGAATCCTTCCGGCCGATCTACATCAAGCCATCTGATGAGAACTATCTCACAGTTTGTTGATCTTCTCGGTGACGAACGCCTTGATGTTCGGGTCGTCTGGAATCGTAATAGATTTCTTGTACTTCTCGCTTCCATCCGGAAGGAAGTAACCCCTGGACACTGAGATGAACTCGCTGTCCCCTTCGTCAGTGATTGCCTTCTTTCGTGCCACTTCCAAGAAGTTGTTCTTCCCAAAGGGAATCTTCTCGGCGCTCAACGTTTCAAACCGTACCTTTGTTTCCTTCTCGTCGTCCATTCGGTTGCCTCCGTGAAGTAGGCGGCCCTCGAATATTGTCTCCCAATATAAACATTCGTCGATGGAATCGCAGTTCTTCTGCCGCAAAGGACCAGACTGGACGTTGGCTCCATCTTCGAATTGTCCGGAAATCGCGATATCTTAGACGAACACCAGGCGCCAAGATGCCCTCCCGTGAAATGCGATAATGTAATATAGAGAAGATAATGTAAGTGCGAACAGTGACAGATTATCAGCAGCCAGCTCCTGCTCCCCCAACAGACGAGATTTGTTCCGTCTGCGGGACAGGCATTCCATCGACGGGGAATTACTGCCCGAGATGCGGCGCGATCAGACAATCGATGAGGTTCTCGGGCCTGCCTTCTGCGGGCAACAGGCGCACCTGGACTGGGTCTCCGTTTCAGTATCAACCAGTGGTGAGGACCGATTGGCGCAAAGTCGGCAAATCCGTCTCTGCATTCGTGATGTTGACGTTCGTTGCGCAGCTGGTACTTTCAATCGTCGCGTTGTTCTACGGAATGAAATGGGTTGTGCCTGCGATCCTCGACGAGTGGCACGGATTCGACTTGATCTTGATCACGCCAGTGATCATCAGGTTCCTCACCGTCTCCGGGTACTTCCTCTTGGTATTCTACTTCTTCCTGATTGGCGCAATAGTCTCGAGCTGCACATGGGTATTCGTGACAAGCATCCGAGGATTCTCGAAGGAACTGTCAATGACCGCGGTTTCGCGAGAACATAGTCCGCTTTTCGAGACTTTCGGCCTGCTTTTTGCCACGCTGTTCTTCTCAGTCTTGGTGGCACTTCTGTTCAGGACCACCGCCGGTGACGAGCACAGCACCGGAACGCTGCAGGAAAACCTGTTCCTCCTGGCAAACGCCTCAGTCTGGGAGGAATTGATTGTTCGAGTTCTGTTGATCGGCCTTCCGCTGTTGCTCGTGGATCTTCTCCGGAGGAACCGCAGGTACAAATGGCACTCCTACTTGCTCGGCGGTGGCTTCAAGCTCGGAACCCCTGAGGCGACCCTCATCATGGTCTCGGCGGCAGTCTTCGGCTATGCCCACTATGCGGGCGGCTGGGGCGCCTGGAAGATCATACCGGCCTCCGCCTGCGGACTCGCCTTCGGCTACCTCTTCCTCAAGTTCGGCTTGGCAGCCTCGATAATGCTCCACTTCGCAACCAACTATCTGGGAATGACGATCGAGGTGTTCAATTCGACTGGCCTCAGCCTGATCACAGGACTGGGGATTCTCATTTGGCTTGGCTTCGGTGTCATATTCTTTTCGTACTACCTGACGAGGATAGGCGAATTCCTGACGGGGCAGAGGCTATTCGGTGCAAGCCAGGCACCGGTGCCGACCCCGTGGGTTGATCCAGGAACGCAGAACTCATTCCAGCCGCCTGCATACGGTCCGTATGAAGCCCATCAACCCGGGTGGAACCAGGGAGCTGCGGCGAACCCGAGCCCCTCTCAACACTATGGGTTCTCCGGAGGGTATGTTTGCCCCAGATGCGGGAACACGCAGGCGAGATGGGCTGACGGCAGGTTCCAGTGTATGCGCTGCGGTTACCTAACGTAGAAGCGCCTCTAGAACGCGCTTGCTCTGCTCACCGCTCTCCAGATCCGTCGACTCGATGATGATGTTGCCTCTGTATGATCTCTTCAGGACCGAAACAACTTTTGACAGGTTCGCAGAGCCGTCGTCGACCCTGTTGTGCTGATCCCACTGACCGTCGTTGTTGTGCAAGTGCACGTTCTTGAAACGGTCGACGAGTCTAAGCATCTCGTCCATCTGTCCTGCGGTGTTTGCGTGGCCCATGTCGAAGCATATGCCGAGTCCGGTGCCTTCGATGGCCTCAAGGAGCTCGTCAGCCTGTGTGCATGTCGCATTTATGTTCGCGGGGAGATTCTCCACGACGACGGTCACAGATTGGTCTATGGCATAGGCAGCTATCTCCTTCACGCTCTCCTTAGTCTTCTCGAGCGCCCTAGCTTTGTTGAGGAAAGCGATCCCTTGAACGAACCCCGGATGAATCGTCACCAACGGGATCTCAAGCTGTCTGCACGTCATGATGGCCTGCTTGATCTCGTCGACGGCCGCAATCCTCATCGGTTCATGAACGCTGCCTATGTTGACATCGCTTAACGGAGCGTGAACCTGGAACCGCATGTCGAGAGAGTCTCTGCCGTACCTCACATCGTCCTTGATCAGTTCGAGCCTGTCCTCTCCCTCTGTAAGTATCTCCCACAGCTCGAAGCGTTTCGAGATGCTCTCGAGCATGTTCAAGAAGGGGGTCATGCAGAAAGTCGGGGAGCCGATGCCGATCATAAGTGTTTCTCCATTCTTGTGTTCGGAGCAACGGAATCTATCAGTTCATCTATGTTGTCTGATACTATCGTGACTTCGATATCGCCTAGGGGATGGTTCTCCTCGGAGAAGGAAACCTTTCCGACCGCAAAGACCTGTTTGTTCAACAAGAACGAGGTCGAATTTCCCTTCAGTCCCCGCCTCATGACCGCTCTAGCTGCGTCTCTTATCCTGTATCGCCTCAGAGCGTCTCCAAACGCATCTGCAGATGCGGAACGAGCGATGATAGGGTCGTCTCCAACGACCTCTGCGTCGGGAAACAATCTGATGATTGCTTCGACAATCTTCTCCCTATCTTCGGTGGGAAAACATCTTGTGGACAGTCGGATCTCCACCATGTGCCAGCCATGCTAAAGTGGATATTTAACTCTGCGTCTCTCGACTCGAGGTCTCCTCAGATGCTGCTGTCTAGACGGCGAATTGCCGCAGACGCGGAGGATGGAAAATCGCCAACCAACAAAGTTATTTATGCACGTCCGCGCTTGGATTCGAGGAATGAAGAAACGGATTCTTCGAATGTTTGAGGACAAGGGCATCCTTGTCGACCCAGATGCGTTGGACGCTTTGGCAGATTCGGCAGATGCCATGAAATGCGCAAAAATCATCCTCGATGACCCGTCGCGTCCCCTTGTTCTTACAAGATCAGATGTGGGAAACTACCTCAAATGCCAACCAGCACCCAAGCCTCCGGAGCCCATGACTTCGAGAGATCGCCCAATCGGTGAGGCGGCGATCCATGACGACGAGCCTCTCGAAGTGAAGATAGTCAAGGACATCACCGGCAACTCAACATGTGTCGGCAACTTGATTGACTTCGCCAAACTCTTCAACGACAGATACACGACTCTGACAAAAATACTCCAAAGAAGAAGGGAGCTTTCTGGTTTGGTCTCGATCGCCAAGGCGAAGAAGGTTCAGCGTGACGTCAGGTTCGTGGGCATCGTCAACGACGTCCATCAAACCAAGAATGGCCACACATTGATCGAGCTTGAGGATGAGGAAGAAAAGGCCCAGGTCCTCCTGATGAAGGGGACCAAAAAGGCGTCCGAGTCGTTCATCAAAGACGAAGTGTTGGGCGTCGTTGGTTCTTTCAGCAAAGACGGAGAGATTATCATCGCCAAAGAGATCATCAGACCAGAGGTGCCCATCAATAGTGGGATGGTGCCCAACGGTTCGAGTTCGATACTTGCTTTCGTCTCAGACATGCATGTGGGGAGCACGGAATTCCTTCCGGATGCATGGAACAGATTCATCTCGTGGCTGAACAAGGACCCGACGGCGAAGCAGATCAGGTACATCCTCATGCCAGGGGACCTCGTGGACGGAATCGGCATATATCCAGGACAGGAGGACGAACTCCTTATCGAAGACATATACGCCCAGTACGCCGAGCTTGCGAGACTAGTCGCGATGATTCCGGCAAGGATCAAGATAATCATGATGCCCGGCAACCATGATGCCGTCCGACTGGCGGAGCCCCAGCCAGCACTTCCTACGGAATTGAAATCCATGTTCGAGGCGAGGACTATCTTCGTCGGCAATCCGTGCTATTTGGAGATCGAGGGCCGGACCATCCTTGCCTACCATGGCCGCAGCATGGATGACTTCATTGGCAGCATCAGGAACCTGAGCTATGGCAGGCCAGCGGAGATCATGAAGGAGATGCTGAAGAGGAGACACTTGGCCCCGATATACGGCGAGAGGACGGCAATCGCCCCGGAGCAGAAGGACTACCTACTCATCGACCGGGTGCCCCACATCTTCGTCACCGGGCATGTGCACGCATGCGCGATCGACGAGTACAGGGGCATCAAACTGATCAACGCGAGCGCGTGGCAGTCTCAGACCAGTTTCCAGCGGATGCACAACCAGACGCCAGACCCAGCTAAGGTGCCTATGATCAACCTGGGGACCGGTGAGACGTGGGTCGAGGACTTCTCCAGCTGAATTGGGAAGCAAAAGGTTTGATATCCACTAAGCGAGATTGCCTGTCGTGCACGAGCTCGATCCATTCTTCAAACCGAAATCAGTCGCCGTTGTCGGCGCTACGCCGACATCTGGCAAGATCGGCAACATAATCATCGAGAACCTCTACAGCGACGGCTACAAGGGCAAGATCCACTTCGTGAACCCGAACTACAAGGAGATCCTTGGCATGCCCTGCTATCCATCAGTCCGAGAATGCCCGGGGGATATCGGCATGGCGATCGTGGTCGTTCCTGCCAAGTTGGTCCCTGGCGTGATGGAGAAAATCGGAAAGAAGGGGATTAAGTGCGCGACCATAATCTCTGCTGGATTCTCCGAGGGGGACGTAGAGGGCAAAGAGCGGGAGAGGCTCGTTCTCGAAATAGCTAGTAAATACAGCATCAGAATCGTGGGTCCGAACTCCCTCGGAGTCATCTCACCTCATGTCCTGATGAACGCATCATTCGCCAGAGCATCACCATTGAAGGGGTCGATTGCTTTCTTCTCTCAGAGCGGAGCCTTCTGCACCGCCGCGATAGAGTATTCTCTCGGGGAGATGCTGGGTTTCTCGGCGTTCGTCAGCTCTGGCAACAAAGCGGATGTCGACGACGCGGACCTCGTGAGCTATTTCGCGAGAGATGAAAAGACAAAATGCATCGCAGCCTACATGGAATCGACAAGGAAAGGACATGAACTGTTCCATGCACTCGACAGAGCATCCAAGAAGAAGCCCATTGTGATTCTCAAGGCGGGCAGATCGAAGAGAGGCGCGAAAGCTGCGAGCTCCCACACCGGAGCACTGGCAGGCTCCGATGCGGCATTCGAAGCTGTTTTCAGACAGACCGGCGTCTACAGGGCAAGGACGATGTCCGAACTGTTCGATGCAGCCCAAGCGCTGGCCAACCAGCCTCCCCTTGTCGGTGACGGGATCGCCATCGTGACCAACGCTGGAGGAATGGGAGTAATCGCGACGGACTATGCGGAGGACATGGGACTCGAACTCGCTGATCTCTCGCAACAGACTCTTGACGAGATCGGCAAGGCCTGTCCTCCGACCTGGAGCTGGGGCAACCCGGTGGACATCATCGGAGATGCGGACACTGCGAGGTACGCCAGCGTCCTGAAGGCCGTTGGTCAGGCGCCAGAAGTCAAAGGCATCCTCGTGATTGCGGCGCGGCAGGCGGCGACGAACCTATACGAGATAGCGAAATGGATTGCCATCACTTCGAAGATCAGCGGAAAGCCCACGGTCGCTTGTTTCGCTGGTATCGATGATCCTGAATCGGAGAGATTCCTCGATTCGAGAGGGATCCCGGTCATGCCAGTCCCTGAACGCTCGATAACGGCATTGCACGCCCTATCGGTGAGAGGGAAGTATCTCAAGAAGAAGGGACTAGTGAAGTCGGGATCCGCGGGCAAAGCTATGCCAGCAGATCTTTCATGATGAAATACAAGCCGATGCCGATGAACGCAAGGCTGGATATGACTCCAAGCCAGACCAACTTCGCCATTTTCTCGCGATTGCGAAGAATGTCGATGAGCGCCACGGGCTCAGGCTCCTGCAGCCTTCGCCGATTTGTCCTTGATCCTCTTCAGTCTGAAGGTGTTGTCTCTCTCCATCTCCTCTAGTCTGAACCTGATGAAGCGCTCGATCTCCTCCAGTTCAGGAAGCACTCTGAATTCGAGGGCGTTCACCCGACGCTTCGTTCGTTCTATCTCTTCAAGCAGTTTCTTCATCGTAGTCTCAAGTTCGGCGGCCTTAACAATCGTCTCGACCAGCTTCTCGAACGCATCAGTCGCCTCGTCGATCCTCGGCGATGTGCCGATTATGCCGTAGCCTCGCTCGGTCAAGGGCGCGACGATCTTGCTCGACTTGATGTTCGGAACGACCACCCCCATGAGGTTCCTGCTACGAAGCTGGATCTCCGGGTGTCCGGTGAGAGCGTACGATGCGGACCGCACCGCAATCACGCCGTCGACCGCGCTCGCGATAGCAATCTTCTCGCTCGCCTCCTTGAACCTCTTTGCTATCTCCAGCCTCAGGTCCTTTGCCTGATCGAGTATCTTGAAGAACTCGAGTATGAGGCCGTCCCTCTTTAGCTTCAGGATCTTGTAGCCGTTCTGGGTCAGCTTGATCTTCTTCGTGACCTCGAGCAGCTCAGACCGTGTAGGCTGTATCTCTCTCACTGGCATTCTCGTATCACTTCTTCCTCGCCGTCGGGTGGTACTTCTCGATCAACTTCCTGTCGATCTTGGTAAGCGAATCTATCGGCAATGAGGAAAGGAGCTCCCAGCCAAGGTCGAGCGTCTGCTCGATGGTCCTGTCCTCATCTCTTCCCTGCCTTACGAACCTGTCCTCGAAGGCGTCCGCGAAATCGAGGAACTTCCTGTCCCTGTCGGAAAGGGCTTCCTTGCCAACGATCGCGACCAAGCCTCTGAGATCTCGGCCTTCCGCATAGGCCGCATACAGCTGGTCGGAAACGGCTCTGTGATCGTCTCTTGTCCGTTCTGGTCCGATACCTTGGCCCATGAGTCTGGAAAGCGATCGCTCGACTGCGATCGGCGGGAATATGCCCTTGCGGTGCAGATCCCTCGACGCGACGATCTGGCCCTCGGTGATGTAGCCGGTCAGGTCTGGGATCGGGTGGGTGATGTCGTCTCCGGGCATGGAGAGAATCGGGAACTGCGTGATCGACCCTTTCTTACCCTTGATCCTGCCAGCACGCTCGTACAGACTCGCCAAGTCCGTGTACATATATCCTGGATAGCCTCGTCTGGCGGGGACCTCCTCCCTTGCCGCGCCGATCTGCCTCAGCGCTTCACAGTAGTTCGTTATGTCCGTGAGAATGACCAGAACGTGCATGCCCAGGTCGAACGCGAGGTACTCCGCCGTGGTCAGAGCGAGCCTCGGTGTGAGCATCCTCTCTATTGCCGGGTCGTCGGCGAGGTTCAGGAAGACCACCGCCCGCTTGAGCGCACCCGTCCTCTCGAAGTCTTTCATGAAGTACTGGGCTTCCTCGCTCGTGATGCCCATGGCGGCGAAGACGACCGCGAACTCCTCCTTCTTCCCGATGACCTTAGACTGCCTCGCGATCTGTAGGGCGATCTCATTATGGGGGAGACCGGATCCTGAGAAGATCGGCAGCTTCTGCCCCCTCACCAGCGTGTTCATGCCGTCGATGGACGAGATACCAGTCTGGATGAACTCCTGGGGGTTGTCTCTCGCCCACGGATTTATCGCAGCGCCGATGATTTCTAGCCGTTTCTCGGGAATTATCGGCGGGCCCTTGTCGAGCGGGTCTCCCGAACCCGAGAGGATCCTTCCCAGCATGTCCCTGGCCACTGGCATCTTGACCGTCTCGCCCAGGAACTTGACTCCGGATGCCTTGTCGATGCCGCCCGTGCCCTCGAAGACTTGAACGACCACGACCTCGTCGGATGTGTCGAGCACTTGCCCCCTCTTCATCGAGCCGTCAGGCAGGGATATCTGGACAAGCTCGCCGTACCCGACAGGTTCCGTCTTCTCAACGAATACCAGGGGGCCCGCAATCTGGCTTATTGTGTGATACTCCTTCGCCATCTGCATCACGCCCCCAGGCCCGCAAACTGCTTCTCCATCGCCACGGTCAGCGTCTTCAGATCATTGTCGATTGTCTCCTCGAATTTCAGTTTCCCGAGATCGGATCTGCATTGAAGCGAGACGATCCTCTCAAGCGGAACCTCGAGGGATATCGCCTTCGTCGCGTGCTCGGAGAACTTCCTTATGGCGCCCATGTACTCGTATTGCCTCTTGAGCGGACTGTATGTGTCCACGGGATGGTACGCGCTCTGCTGCAGGAAGAACTCCCTGATCATCCGCGCGACCTCAAGGGTCAACCTTTGCTCTTCGGGCAATGCGTCCGAGCCGACCAGTTGCACTATCTCCTGAAGCTCCGACTCCTCCTGGAGGGTCTCCATTGCCCAAAGCCGGACTGCATTCCAGTCCTCTGCAACGTTCTTCCTGTACCAGTCCTCAAGAGTCGTGTTGTAAAGGCTATATGATGTCAGCCAGTTGATCGCCGGGAAGTGTCTTCTCTCTCTCAGCTTGGAGTCGAGTGCCCAGAACACCTTGACGATTCTCAGCGTGCTCTGCGTGACCGGTTCGCTGAAGTCGCCGCCAGAGGGCGAGACCGCGCCGATGACGGATATCGAGCCGATGTTTCCGGAGTGAGTCTTGACGCGCCCGCATCTCTCGTAGAATTCCGAGAGCCTCGACGCCAGGTATGCTGGATATCCTTCCTCTCCTGGCATCTCCTCAAGCCTGGACGATATCTCTCTCATCGCCTCCGCCCATCTCGATGTTGAGTCGGCCATGAGGGAGACATCGTAGCCCATGTCTCTGTAGTATTCCGCAATCGTGATGCCCGTGTACACAGATGCTTCTCTTGCAGCGACAGGCATGTTGGATGTGTTCGCGATCAGGACCGTCCGCCCCATCAAAGGCTTCCCGGTCTTGGGGTCCTCGAGCTCTGGGAATGTTGTGAGGACCTCGGTCATCTCGTTGCCTCTCTCCCCGCATCCGACATAGACGACTATCTGCGCGTCGCTCCATTTGGACAATTGCTGGGATATGACCGTCTTGCCAGTCCCGAACCCGCCAGGAATCGCAGCTGTCCCTCCCTTCGCGAGCGGGAACAGCATGTCCAGAACCCTTTGGCCAGTGACGAGCGGGATGTCGGGGAGCAGTTTGTCGACATACGGTCTGGCGTGCCTGACTGGCCAGGTCTGCATCAGCCTCAGCTTCTGGCCGGAGTCCAACTCGCCCACTTGATCCTCTACTGTGAATTCGCCTTCCGAGATGCTCTTGACCTTGCCCTTGAAATTGACTGGCAGGAGGACCTTGTGGGTGATGTTGCCCTCGGGCACCTCGCCAATGATCGCGCCGCCCTGAAGGTCGTCGCCCTTCTTCACGGTCGGCCTGAACTTCCACTTCTTCGTTCTGTCGAGGCCGGGAGCTGTGACGCCTCTTGATACGAAGTCGCCTTGCTTGTCCCTCAACACGGGGAGAGGTCTTTGGACGCCGTCGTAGACGCTTGAGAGCAAGCCCGGCCCGAGCTCGACCTGGAGCGGCGCGCCCGAATCAACGACCTCTTCTCCTGGTCTGATGCCAGACGTGTCCTCGTAGACCTGGATGATCGTCTTGTTGCCAACCAGCTTGATGACTTCGCCCATGAGCTTGAGCTGACCCACGAACACGACATCGTACATCCTCGGCGCTATGCCCACCGCCGTGACGACTGGTCCCGCAACCCTGCTTATCCTTCCCTTCGTCTTTTCCACCATATCGAACGCGCTCCCGTCACTTTGATTTGTAAAGGTCGATCCCCATCGCCCTTCGAATCTTATCTCTCATGTCGCCCTCTTCCAAGCCCACCGGGATGACGACCGGGTCGACGCTGTCCATCATCTTCGCCCGAAGCTGCGGTGGCAGCCTCTCCAAATCCTTTGTGTGGACCGCCAGTATGCCGACCTCTGGTTCGTCCATGACCTGCACGATCTTCTCGAGCAGGTTGTCCGGCGAGACGGCGTATACTTTCTTTATGCCGGCAAGCCTGAACCCGACGACGAACTCCTCAGAGCCTATCACCGCGATCTCCACTTCACACCACCAGCAAATCCTCGATCACTTTTATCGAGAGGCCACTCTCCTTCCCTCTCGCAATCACCCTGATGTTGTCCACCTCTACCTTCTTACGTGTCATGTAGTTCACAATCGGCAGAACCGAGAGAGGGTAGAAGTGGGCGAATTTCTCGCTCGTGCCGATCAATGCCTTGTCCAGCGCGATTGTTATCTCAGAGAGCTTTCGGTCCGACTTGAACTGCTCCAGAACGGGCTTGATGTCGTCGTACATCGTGGACTTCTCGAGTCCCTCGATTATCTGGGTCAGACCCTCACCCTGCGCGAGCCCACGCAGACGGTCCATGTTCAACTCCATGCCTCCCGGGATGAGGTACTTCGCGATCTTGTCCTCGGGCGTTCGCTCAGCCTTCAGCTTGAGCAGGACTTTCAGGTTCGTCACATCGATCTCACGCCTGATGAAGTCCCGGAGAAGCTTGTCAGCCGTGTTCGTCGGTTCGACATCTTTCAACAGGTCATAGTACAGTGTCTTGTCCAAGTGATCCTCGAGCTGAGCCAGTCTTCCAGAGTCGACGACCTCTCTCACCTGCTCCGGAGTTATGCCTAGTGATGGTTCCTGCGAGAGCACGTCCATAATCTCCTGGATTGACTGCATCTGAATCAACGATTTCAGATAATCCTCTGAGAACGCTCCCGCGGGAACGAGAGTGTCAATAATCTCATCATCCTTGACCTTCGTCACCTTTCCTCTCAGGATTGTCTTGACGTTGAACGCATCCCACCGCTTCAGATAGTCCGCGACCATCTCGCGCAGGTGGCCTGTGGTGAAGGCGAGGATATCAGTATATGTCGATGCGAGGTTGCGGGTTACTGCCACCTCAACCAGGTTTGCTCCTGAGTACTTCGACGTATACCTAGCCATCTCTTCGCGGTACTGTGTCTCCCCGAGGAATCGGCCTAGCTCGTGCACGTCCATTACGAGAAGACGCGAATACGTGTCATGCGAGAGCATGAATCGCTTCTTCGCTTTCACGCGCGTGCACGCGTATGCGTAGTTGCCGCCTCCACCAAAGAGTCCCATGTCCTAGATCACCTTAGCAGCTTTCCGTAAATCTCCTGCAGTTTCTTGTTCCAAATCTCTTCCAGCAAGCTCTCGAATCGGAAGTCTAGACGGACGCTCCTGTCTTTGCTTTCGAACACAAGTCCACCGATACAGTCTACCACGCCACCGCTGGCCATGCCCGCAGGAAGCTGAAGGATTGCCTGGTCATCCTTGCTCGAATACACGTAGCACTCGTCCAGGTCCTTCTTTGCCTTCGCCGCAAGCTTCGAGTACAACTTCTTGCGCTTCTCGACGGGGTACCTAGCAAGCTCCGCGAGCACCTGCTCTTTGAGCTCCTCCATGGCTCTCCTCTGAGCGGCGAGAAGTATCTTCTTTGACTCCAACTCTGCACTGGAGAGCTCTTGCTGCTCCATCTGAGCGACGAGAGATCTCGTCCTCTTCTCTTCCTTCAGGCGGTTCTCCTCGATCCTCTTTTCCGCCTGCTGGACCTGTTCATCCCTCTCCTTCTCGCCGAGACGGACGATCTCCCGTTTCTTCCCCTCACCCTTGCGGAGTATGTCCTCGACTACCTTGTTCAGGCTCATAGCTTGTCAGCTCCTCTTCTGGTTGGGCCGTTCCGCCGACTTCCGAATTCCAGTCCTCACTTGTTCATCAGCAGGAACGCCACGACGAAGCCGAGGATGACGATCGTCTCGGGCAGAACCATCATGATCATGCCCTTACCGAACATCTTCGGGTCTTCAGCGGTCGCGCCCACTGCTGCTGCACCTACTTGTCCCTGGGCAACTCCGGTGCCTAGGCCCGCCACGCCGATTGCGATGCCAGCACCGAGGAGTGCCATTCCTGTTGGGTCCATTGTTTCACACCTCCGGTTTTGCTTTTGCTATTGAGTACTTCCTCTCGTACTTTAACGGGGAGAAGTCTGTTCCTCCTCCCTCAAAGAACTTGAGGAAGAATTCCACATAGTTCAACCTGATAGCCTGGATCCCTGCTGACAGGGCCCCCAGGAAGAACACGAAGAACATCTGGGTGACGAAGAGAGCTGCTGCGCCGCCTATGATGACGCCGATGTTGTGGCTCTCGAATATCAGTGGGAATAGCATCGAGTTGAAGGCCAAGGCCATGGCTCCCTTGCCTACTGCCAATGCGGCGAGCCTCGTGTAGGACACGAGATTGGTGAACAATCCGATCACCTCGGTCAGGGCCAATGCACCCTCCGTGAATGGAAGCACGATGACGCCGGCTACGATGAACACTACTGCAGGCAGGGAAAGCTCGATGCCGGCAAGCGAAGCTGATGCGTCCGGGAGAGGAGCCAGAATCGTGGAATTCATGAGATTGCTGGTCCAGGTCGCACTGCCTGCGATGGTCATGATCTCCGCGAACAAGCCGAACAGTATGATGAACCACGCGACCTTGGCGGTCGCGTGCTTCTTGCTGTGATTGTACTTGTTGACGAATCCTAGACCGAATCCCAGGCTCAGATGCAGCCAGCCCGCCACCAATGATATCGCGAGCATCTCCTTGATATCGTGCATCTTATCCAGCATCGGATGAATCGGTATGTTCGCAAGTGCCTCCCACGAATCCTCGTCAGGGCTCACAGCTGGTGGGTGGAACGGGACACCAAAGGCCTCGGCAAAGACGAACAGTCCGAATACGCTCGCCAACACACCGCCTGCGACAATGATGGCGCCCAGTCTATAGAGGTCTGGATAGCCTTTGAGCTTCCAGCGCATGACCGCGCCGAGGGCAACAAGACCGAGGCCGAATCCGACGTCACCTACCATGAACCCAAAGAACAGAGGGAAGGTGATGAACAGCACGAGAGTGGGGTCGATCTCCTCGTATTTCGGGGTCGACACGAGACCGATGAAAAACTCGAACGGTCCCACAAGCTTAGGGTTCCTCAGTTTGACCGGTGGGTCTTCCTCCTTCTCTGGCTGTACCGTCTCCACAAAGGCAAGACCACAGCATAGTGAATCGAGGCCGACCTGAATGTCCTGCACTTTGGACACCGGGATCCAACCGTCAATGATGAATGAATTCTCTGACGAGGCGATCCTCAGAGGCGTCTCGGCCTTCAGGACTTCGATGGCAAGATGTTCCTCAGAGGACATGATGAAGTCTGCGAATTTCTTCCGAATGGACTCGATGTCACTCTCAACCCTCTTTAGGTCCGCCTCGAGATCTCTGACCTCCGCAAGATTCGACGAGATTATCTTGTCGGCCGAGCCCTTGAGCTTCGGCATCTTGATCTCCTGGAAATCGTGTTCCGCAAGAATCTTCGCGACTTCCGCCTTCTTCTCGTTCCTAGCGAAGACTGCGACTACGACGTCGCCCTTCCTGGATTGGGTGAAAACCTCGATATCCTTCATGGCCGATTCGAGGTCTGACGTCGGATTCGTTCTACAAGTGCCAGTGAAAGATGAAATGTTGTCATAGCCCTCGTAGTCCTCGACAGAGATGCCGAACCCTTGGAAGGGCGTGAGGGCTCTGACCTCCCCTTCCTTCTCCCTTATGAGAGTCACGATCTTCTGCCTGGTTTCAGCTTTGGTGCTGGTGTTTAGATCCAGCGTGACCAACGCCTGCTCCAGTTCCTTGTTGATGGCGTCGATGCTGAGCTTCTGCGCTGGCTTGTGCCCCTCGATCTCAAGCGTCCGGATCATCGACCGCAGTTTCAGCAACTTCTGGGAGGCTTCGGAGGCTTTTGATAGTGGCTGCCCAATCTTGAACTCTCCGTCCTGCTTGGTGAAATCAATGAGGTGAAGTACGCCGAGCTCGTAGAGACACTCGATGGTCGCATCGAGGCTGCCAATCGACCCGACGACGACAACTCGGGTCATCTCTTCAGGCCTAAGCATCAGCTGCCCTCTCAAACTCGGAAAGAACGAACTCCTTTGCCTGACTCATCTTAAGGCGGGCGTTGGACGTGAGCGCGCTAGCCTTCCTATTACCTTCCTCCAGGAGCGCCTTCTTCCGAACGTCAATATGTGCTTGGGCTTCGGCGACCTCCGAGTCGAGTTTCTTCTTGAGCGCGGCTGCCGCGGCTTCGGTCCTTTGAATCGCGGTCCTCTTACCCTCGGCCTGGAGCTGTTTGCGCCTCTCCTCGGCCTCCTTCGTCATTGCGCGGACCTTCTCCTCAGCATCCTTGATCTGTTTGAGGATCTCCGCTTTGCCCAAGTCAGCCACGTCCAGCTTACAGATGCGGGTTTCGATATAAATAGCCAACGCTGTCTGGTTTTTTCGATATATTCGCCCAAGAATTCGACATTTAACGACAACCCGCGGCAAGGTTCGAATTCCGATGACTAGCTGACGATTGTCGTGTCTCTATCCGCTGATTTGAGGGCGTCCGCCGTCGGCTTCATTTCTTGAGCTTGTCTGCGAATGCCTTCTTATCCAATCGAGCTATCTTCGTGCCCGCTTGTTTCAAAAGTTCGACGCCGGCGAGATCTGAATAGTCGTCGATATAGACGACCCTTGAGACCTGAGCGTTGAGTATCATGCGAGCGCAAATCGGGCAAGGAACGATTGTCGAGTACAGTGTTGACCCCCGCGCATTCGTCCCCGCCTGGATGAGCGCGTTCTGTTCGGCGTGCACTGCCGTGCATGTCTCGAGTCGAGTACCAGACGGTATGTTGAGCTTGTCCCTGATGCAGCCGATCTCGTGACAGTGAGGAAGTCCGCGTGGATTTCCGTTATAGCCAGTGCTCTTGATCTCTCCCACGTCGCTGACGATGATCGCTCCGATCTGCCGCCTTGTGCAGGTGCTTCTGCGAGCGACCTCGATTGCGATGTTCATGAAGTAATGGTCTTTCGAGATCCTCGAGTTGCGGTGCTCTGTCACGACAAGCCTCTCTGGCCTCAATCCCATTTTGGCATTTCTAACTTTCTGTCGAGAGGAGAAGCTGAGATTAGTGCCCGTAGCTCCTCATAACTTCCTTGACGAAGGCGTCCCCTTGTATCAAGACGTCCTTGTGGATCGTTTCCGAAACGAGCTCTTCCGACAGCTTGGCCATCATGGTCTTCTTGTTGACCTCCGCACCAGCATCTTCGAAAAGCCTGAGCGCGACAGGGGACCACACCTTGACTCCTAGCCTGCGGAGAACCTCCATTGTCGCGCCATGGATCTGCTCAATGTCGCTCTTGGACAACACCTCCAGTTGTCCGCCTATCGGTTCTTTCACTTCCATCGGTGTTTCCCCTGGGAGACTGATTGATGTGCGGGTCCGCATCGATGAAGACGCATATCTAATTGTACATTCATGGAAGAGGACCCCTGGGTCAAGGCTGCAATCGGCCAAATGCGCGCATGGCACTGACACACCATATCCATTTTATAGATGAGGTTCACTCACAACGCTGTGGCAGATGAGGAGACCAAGTCGAGCAGGATTCCGAAGAAGTACCAGTCCATCGCGATCTTCCTTCGTGATGCGGCAGTAGCGGCCGCGTTCGTGGCACTGGTCCTGCTCGCGATGTTTGCGTACACGGGATTGTGGCCTCCGTTGGTCGTAGTCGAGTCCAACAGCATGATGCATAGCGATGACAACCACAGCAACATAGGAACGATAGACACCGGAGATCTCGTCCTTGTGAAGAAGGTCGATTCCCTTTCCGACATCGAAACTTACATGGGCAGCCAGATCTCTGGGCACAAGACCTACGGCGACTATGGCGACGTCGTGATATACAAGCGCGGGGGGTCCGACGCCAGCACACCGATAATCCACAGAGCATTGATCTACCTGGAGATCAACTCGGACGGGACGAGCTATAGGTCGGAATCTCTCCGCCAAGCGCCAGCGGACAAGTGGTCGACGTCCGACCCGGCTGACACCTGGGACAGGCTGACGAGTTCTCTGACAATCAGCAACGTAGGATACAACCATATCTCGGTCACGATTGACGTTCGGAGCCTCGCATCCAGTCACAGAAGTGGATTCATAACGAAAGGGGACCACAACCTCGGAACGGATCAGATGTACGCTGCCTACGGACCGGTCGACTTCGAATGGGTCGTGGGCAAAGCTAGAGGAGAGATTCCATGGTTCGGGTTGCTGAAGCTTTGGTCCACGAGATCGTTGGGCAGCCCTTCCCCGGATAACAGCGTCCGAGACCTGTGGGCATCGCTGGCAATCATAGTTGCGGCGCCCATGGTCGTAGACATCACTCTCACTTACCGGGAGAAACGAGAAGTCTCGAAGAAGAGAGCTGCGGAGCTTTTGGAGAAGGAATCCGCAAAATCTGAAGAAGTGAAGAAGGCGGAAGCGGAAGGCCGTGACAAGACCGCCGACCAGCCTCCGACGCGACCCTAGAACTCACATGAGAGTGGTCTGGTACCGGAGCTTGTAGTTCTTCAGCTGGCTCAGTATCTCGTCTTCCTCCAGGATCTTCCGTGCTTCCACCACGGGCACGCTCGGTTCGATCTCCTTCGTTCTCCCCCCTCTTCCGAAAGATTTCACCCGGGCATGAATTATTCCGAGCATGTCGAGCTCCGATATCAGATCGGTGATTCTGCGCTGCGTCAGGATCGCCATCGAGATGCATTGGCACAGTTCCTTGTAGGTCTCATACAGGTCTCCCGTTGTCAACTTGCTGTCCCCGCGCTCGTTGTTCATGAGGATGCCCATCAGCACGAGCTTTGACTGAACTGGGAGAGTCCGTATCGTTTCGGTCACGCAGTCCAGCTCGATCTTGTTCTTCGCCTTCACGACGTCCGATTCGGTCACCACTGGAACGTGATTCCTGTCCGCAATCTCTGCTGCCACGCGCAGGAGGTCCAGGGCACGTCTCGCGTCCCCATGCTCTTGGGCGGCCAACGCTGCGCAAAGGGGGATGACAGATGACTCGAGCACGCCCTCCTCGAACACTATCTTCGCGCGCTGCTCAAGGATGTCCTTGAGCTGCTCCGCATTGTACGGCGGGAAAACCATCTTCTCCTCGCTGAGCGAGCTCCTGACTCGCGGGTCGAGGAACTCCATGAACCTGAGATCGTTGGATATCCCGATCACGCTGACCTTCGCATTCTTAAGATCGTCGTTGATTCTGCAGAGGTGATACAGCACATCGTCTCCGCTCTTGGACACCAGCTGGTCTATCTCGTCGAGGGCAATCACGATCACGCGCTTGTCCTCATCGATCTTCTCCCGCAGTATATTGTAGACCCTCTCCGTGCTCCAGCCGGTGAACGGTATGCGCTCATCGAAGTTCTCGATGAACTTGTTTCCAATGTTCTGCAGAATACCGTACTGCGTGTCGATGACCTCGCAGTTCATGTAGATGAATTGGACTTTGTTCAAGGTCGAGTCCGCTCTCTCAATCTCCTTGCCGATGTATTTCATGCAGGCAGTCTTGCCCGTTCCTGTCTTTCCGAACAGCAGCACGTTGGACGGCCGCTGCCCCTCGAGAGCAGTGACAAGTATGGAGGCCAGCTGGTTGATCTCGTTGTCTCTGTGCGGGAGAATGTCGGGTATGTAGGATGAACGTAGAACGTCCTTGTCTCCTCGGAATATCGTCTTCGAACTAATATACTGCTGGAATATGGTATCCTGCATGTTTGTCCCCCTGCAGAAGCAAAACGCTCCTTCCCTCCCCCTAGATTTCCCATGGAAGCCGCTCTCGGAATCCACTTGAAACAGGGGAAATGTGGAATGCGCTAGACCCTACTTAAGCGTTAATATTATCGCACGATATCATTTTTTCCACAGCCCAAGAATTTCGAAGAATTATCCGAGCCAGTTACGTAAGAAAATGTGTTCGACAGAATAAAATGAGATGGTGCACAAGCGTGTACATTCGGACAGGGGGACCCCTTGATTTCCTGTGGAGCCGATTTTTCGACACCCCATTGCCCGTTGCATGGGTGCTTCCAACGGAAGTTGAGGTTCCTGAGGTGGTGAAATCGCTGGAAGTCGTCGGTGAATACTATTATCTCTCTTGAGTCCCTAGATACTGGATACTTATGAAGAAAGCGGTCGTCTTCTCCATCAGTGAAGATACAGAAGAGATCAGAGCTCTGCTTCAGACGTTGGGAACGGAAGTGACCAAAGAGTTCGTCCAGAACAAATCTCGACCGCACAGAGAAAGCTTTCTAGGTCCCGGCAAGATCGAAGAAATCCTCAAGGAAATGGAAGAGATGGACGTTGACTTCATTGTTGTGAATGGAGTGTTGAAACCGTCACAACATCATTTTCTGGAGATGAAATTCCAGATGGAGTGCGTTGATCGCACAGGAGTGATTCTTCGAATCTTCACAGACCATGCACATACTCCAGAGGCAATTGCTCAAGTCACTCTTGCCAAGCTTAGATACGAGCTACCGTTCCTTAGAGAATGGATCCACAAATCCAAGAGCGGAGATAGGCCCGGGTTTCTCGCGGGAGGAGCTTACGCAACCGATGTCTACTTCGAGCATGCGAAAACTCATGCCCGAAGAATCGAGGCAAATCTATTGGATGTGTCCAGACAGCGAGAAGTCACCAGGACCCGGAGACGCGAGAAGGGGTATTCTCTTGTCTCATTGGCAGGCTACACGAACGCTGGGAAATCCGCTCTCATGAACAAGTTGTGTAATGCTGGAGTAGAAGTCGACGATCGTCTCTTCTCGACACTGTCCACAACAACAAGACGTATTTCAGGGATCAAAGGCAATATCCTGATGAGTGACACCGTTGGCTTCATAAAAGATCTTCCTCCTGACCTCATCAATGCATTCAACTCAACCCTAGAGGAGATATTCGATGCTGATTTGATTCTTCTTGTCTTTGATGCTAGTGAATCTGATGATGTAGTGAAGTCCAAGCTCTCAACTTCTTTGAAGATTCTATTGCCTAAGGTTGAGAACAGATCTATAATTGTGATTGGGAATAAGATAGATTTAATATCTCAGGAATCAAGAGATAGCACGACAGTCCTTGTGAAGCCGATCATCCAACCCGATGATTTAATCCTGGTATCTTCTATTTCCGGAGAAGGGATTGATTTCTTGAGGGAGAGGATATTGAGGGTACAGGGGTACACGTGCGTCATCGAGGCCGAAATGCCACTCACGGACGCGGTCTACAGTCTCTTGTCTCGTCTCAGGTCTTCTGCCGAGGTCTCCATGAGGGTAATTAGCCGTCACGCGGCAGTCATTATGAGATGTAAGCCAGAGGATTCCGAGAGGATCGTTGGCTGGCTCAACGCAGCAGGTGCAACGAAGATCACAACCAATGCCGAGACCCAAGAAATGCCCCTACAGAGGGAAACGCCGCCCAGCGGAAATGAAGGGGCCCCCCTCTAACGGAGTATGCGATCAGATTTTGAATTCCTTCTTCTTTGTGAGGACCTTGTCCTCGTATCTCTGCGGCAGAGACCAGGCAAGGTACTCGATCTCGTCGAGGTTCCGCACGAACTTGGCCTTGCTAGGCGTATCGATCAACTCGGCAAGTTCGCGGGTCTTCTTGACGTAGTCGTAGTACCACCAGCCGCAGACAATCAGACCGATAGGGGCGGCCACGACGATCCAAGAGATCCATCTGCCGAAAGGATCGGACAAGTCCTGGAGAAACGAGATGTAGGATGGCAATCTGTTGTTCTCGTTCATGTTCAGATAGACGCCGACGATACCGATGATGGTGAGGAAGCCGAACAAGAGGCTAAGGAAACTGCTGAACTCAAGTCTGTACTCTGTCAAGAAGTCTTTTGGCAGTTTCTCACCTGAGCCCGATAAATCGGTACCCAGTTAAAATGGTTTTCCATCCGTTGGTTCTGGAGCAATTCGGATGACGAGGACGTCCGCAAGCGCGAACATCGTTGTTCGGACGTCTACATGTAGTCACAGTGTGAATCTACTACCGAGTCGATGGACGAATGTGGCTCAGAAACCGCCAACTCTGCCGACGCTCGCGATGGTCCTCATCGTCCTCCTCGGGAGCATTGCCCTGCTGGGCGCAACATCGGAGACTCCTAGATTGGAGATACCTCAGATGTCGTCTGTGGATGACGGGACCTCCGTGGCGGTCTCTGGCGTCCTTGTCGACTTCCGCTCCTACGATGCGGGTGTCGAGAACTTAGTGCTGATGGATTCGCGCTCGGGCGCCACTGTCAAGATCGTATGTTACAGAGGGATCGGTCCGCCCCCGAGCCAGTATGCGGCAATAGGCGACGAACTCTTGATCAAGGGTGAGGTTTCGCAGTACCAGTCCTCTCCCACGGTGTTCACTAACAACGAGGGAGTCACGGTCTTGAAGAAGGCAGAGTTTGTGTTGACCGTGGAGTTGCTCTCCACCAATTGGGTCCTTTTCGAAGGCGATGAGTTCGTCATTCGCGGGATCATGATGCAGAGCGGCCATCGCCTCTATGATTACGACCTTGAGCACAGCATCATGGTGGTATCCGATGGTGTGAGTGTATCGCAGTTCGATGACAGAGAGGTCCTGGTCACGTGCGAGCTCCGGTTTGACGACTCGATCATGTCCCTGACACTGGTCGTCGAGTCGGTCCGCTCCGATGGATGACAGCAACCCTTTTCTGGGGAGCGCGCAATGGCCATGACTGTGGCAGGGACTCTCCTCGCCTTTGACGATACCGATTCACCCGAGGGCATGTGCACAACGTACCTGGCCGCGCTGGTGATCGAGGAGCTCTCCGACTATGACCTCATCGGGCTTCCGAGGTTGGTGAGGCTGAACCCCAACATCCCATGGAAGACCAGAGGCAATGCCGCCATCTGCCTCGCATTCGGTTCCGGCACCGGTCCGTCGAAGCCATGCGGTGATCTGAACGGGACTAAGGTGAGGTGCCACGCTGAAGGCAGGAAATGCGACCCGGGCGATCTGCTACTCCGGGCCGCCAAGGTGCTGGAGCGAGTCGCCAAGTTCGAGTGCGACAAGACGAACCCGGGGATTGTCGCATCCGCCAGAAAGCCCCCCCAATCGCTCTACTGGCGCGCGGTCAGAGAAGAGGTTTCTCTCAGAGAGGTGGAATCTGTCCTGAAGGAAACCGGGGCGACATGGAAGAAATACAAGGGAGGCCGAGGCGTGATCGGCGCCGCAGCTGCGATGTCTTGGCGACCTAGAGACCGAACCTGGGAAGTGGTCGCTTATCGGTCGCCCACGCATTTCGGGACGCCAAGGGTCATCGATTCCAAGAGTGTCATCGCAATGGACAAGTCGACGCGGATGACATTCAACAACTACGACTATGAGAACGATCACATCGCTATCGCACCTGGCTCGCCTTGCCCGATTCTCTTCGGCATCAGGGGCGATTCTGCGGACGAGCTGCTCAAGGCGAGGTCGATGATCAAGGGGGAGCGACCAGATAAGTGGCTGCTGTTCATGACGAATCAGGCAACCGAGGATCACATAGTCGCTCGCAGAATAGCGTCGCTCAGACCACGGGACTCTGCCCGAATCAAGGCGAGAGTCGTTTCGCGCCCAGTCACGATTCCAGGGAAGCACGTGATCCTGCGGGTCTCGGACGGAACGGAGATCGATGCCGCATTCTATGAGCCATCGAGACGATTCAGAGATATCGCACGGGCACTCATCCCCGGGGACGAGATAGTTCTGTACGGATCCGTTCGAGAGACGCCCCGAAGCCTGAACGTCGAGAAGATGCAGGTCCGCCGTCTCGTCAGAGACGTCAGGAAGGTTCACAATCCAATCTGCAAGAACTGCTCAAAGCGCATGGGATCTCTCGGCTCCGGGCAGGGTTTTCGGTGCAAGAGATGTGGCGCCAAAGCACCTCCTGCCAAGGCCGAGTACAAGGCATTCCCTAGAGCGATCAAGACTGGCTGGTACGAGCCACCGGTCGCCTCTCGCAGGCACCTTCACAAACCTATACGGCGAATGTCGAGGGTGAACATAGACAATCTATAAGTATCCTCAGGCAAATCATCCGTCCAGACATCAGCACGACCGTTGTTTCAGTGCTGGGTGTGTGAGCAGCGATGAAGGAAGCAGTCATTGTCAGCGCCACCAGGACACCCATAGGGAAATTCGCTGGCGGCCTCAAGGATCTGAGCGCTCCGAAAATAGGTGCGATCGCAGTTAGAGAAGCAGTCCGAAGGGCTGGGCTGGAGCCCAAGGATGTCGAGGAATGCATCATGGGCAACGTCATCTCGGCAGGTCTCGGCCAGAATCCCGCCAGGCAGGCCGCCCTGTGGGGTGGACTGACTGACGAGGTGGCCGCTCTGACGATCAACAAGGTGTGCGGCTCTGGGATGAAGGCGGTGATGCTCGCGGCAGATTCCATTCTCGCCGGCAAGGGGCATGTCATCGTCGCTGGCGGCATGGAGAGTATGACCAACGCCCCGTACCTCCTCGAGAAAGCCAGGTTTGGCTACAAGCTGTTCGACTCATCTCTAGTCGACGCGATGGTCAGAGATGGCCTCTGGGAGGTCTACAACAACTTCCACATGGGGAACACGGGTGAGATCGTCGCCCAGAGGAACGGCGTCACGAGAGCTGATGCGGACAAGTTCGCCCTTCGGAGCCACCAGAAATCTGTGAGCGCCATCAAATCGAACTCGTTCAAGGACGAGATAGTTCATGTGGAGATACCGTCCAAGAAAGAGGTTTCGATATTCTCGGTTGACGAAGGCCCCAGGGAGGACACCACGCTTGAGGCGCTCGCGAAGCTCAAGCCAGTCTTCAAGAACGATGGAGTGCTCACTGCCGGGAACTCCTCGAGCATAAACGATGGCGGGTCTGCCCTCGTGGTCATGGATTCGGACCTGGCTAGAGAGAAGGGCATGAAACCAATGGTGAGGATACTCGACTATGTCACATCGGGAGTGAAGCCAGAGCTTCTGATGGAGGCGCCGATACACGCAGTGAGGAAGCTGCTCCAGCGGAACAAGCTGGAGGTCAAGGACATCGATCTGTGGGAGCACAACGAGGCGTTCTCGACAGCGTCTGTCGCCACGATGAAGGTCCTGGGCATCCCCGAGGACAGGTTCAATGTGAACGGAGGCGCAGTCGCATTGGGCCATCCGATCGGGTGCAGCGGCGCGCGCGTGTTGACCACGTTGATTTACGCTATGCGTGCTCATGAGTCGAAACTGGGTCTCGCAACCCTCTGTCTCGGCGGTGGAAACGCCGTGGCCATGTTGGTGGAGCGCTAGCTACTGAGCGTTCAGCCCAAAGCATGATATTCATGAATCGATTACGGCGGCGCATCGCTCTCTCGGATTGATACCATGGATGCACGTAGGCTGAAGAACTCTGTTGCAGAGGACAAAGATGCGATGGTAGAAAGCCTCTGTTCGATGCTCAGGATCAAGGCTGTTGGACCGGAGAACCAGGGCCCGGGCGAGGCGGAGCGCGGAAAATGGCTCGTGAATCTGACCAAGAGCATTGGTTTCAAATCGGTTGAAGTGCTGGAGTCCAAGGACCCCAGCGTGACGGGCGGCAAGCGTCCGAACATAATCGTCCGCATGAAAGGCTCCACCGACCGGAATCTCTGGGTTGTGACCCATATGGACACCGTCCCCGAGGGCGACATCGCTGCATGGAAGTACCCGCCATACGACCCGAAGGTCGTCAAAGGCAAGATATATGGGCGAGGCTCCGAGGACAACGGCCAAGAGCTGATCGCATCGTTGTATGGTCTGAAAGTCTTGCTGAAGACAGGCGTCACTCCAGAGTGCAACATCGGCCTGGTCTTCGTTTCCGACGAGGAGCACGGGAACGTACACGGGATTGATTTCCTGCTCGCCAAGAACATCTTTAAGAAGGGTGACATGGCGGTCGTGCCGGACCACGGCCAACCTGATGGTGCAGCCATAGCGGTGGTCGAGAAGAGCATCGCCTGGATCAACGTCGAGGTGATCGGCAGGCAGACTCACGCAAGCACACCGCAAAAAGGCATCAACGCGTTCGAGGCGGCTGGCAGATATATGGTCGCCGCCGTCGATAGGCTCAGGAAGAAGTTCCCCAAGAGCGACGCTCTCTTCGACTACCCAGTGAGCACCTTCGAACCCACACGTTGCGACGCCAATGGACCGAATGTCAACACGGTCCCTGGAAGGCAGCAGTTCGCGTTCGATTTCAGGGTCCTCCCCAACTACAGTCTTGATGATGTGATGTTTGAGCTACGGAAGACCGCCAAGGAGGTCGGAGAATCAACGGGGGCGAAGATTGTGGTCACGTTCCTTCAGAGGGCCGACGCCGCCCCTGGAACAAGTCCCGACGCCGAAATCGTGAGAAGGCTCGAAGACGCAGTCCATGCAGTCCGGGGCGTGAGGCCACATCCCTTCGGGATCGGAGGCGGCACGTGCGCGGCACCATTCAGACGACACGGGATAGAGTCGGCTGTCTGGTCAACGATACCAGAGACAGCGCATGACGCGAACGAATATGCGAACGTCGCAGACCTGGTCGCAGACGCTCAGGTGTATGCGCTGCTGTTTGCCGGGAAGAACGTCAAGAAGTCCTAGAGATCCTTTGTGTCCTTCGCTTGAGGGTCGCCGAATATCCGGGCGACCATCCAATTAGCGTCAAACTTTCGGAACTCTTCGTATTCCTGGCCGATGCTCACATATGCGATCGGCTTCCCGATTGTCTTTGTTATCGAGAGTGCGGCCCCGCCCTTGGCGTCCGCATCAATCTTCGTGAGGATCACTCCGTCGATCCCAACGGCAGCATCGAATCTCTTCGCCTGCTCGACCGCATCCGACCCGGCAAGCGCGTCGCCGACGAAGAACACCAGATCGGGCTTCGCCACTCGCCGAATCTTCTTCATCTCATCCATTAGGTTGGTGTTAGTCTGCATCCTTCCAGCGGTGTCTATGAGGACTACATCCTTCTTCCTGGCTTTCGCATGCTCGACCGCATCGAAGGCCACGGCCGCGGGGTCGCTCCCCTCTTGGTGCTTGATGATCTTGCAACCCAACTTCTCGGCGTGCAATGTGAGCTGCTCTATTGCGCCTGCCCTGAAAGTGTCGCCAGCAGCGAGGACGCAGCTCAGGCCGCGTTTTTGCATCCTGTATGCCAGCTTTGCGATGGCCGTGGTCTTCCCGCCACCATTGATACCAACAAACATGACGATGAGTGGGGGAGGTTTGGATTTGATCTTCTCGGTCAGTGAAAGCGATTTCTCAGTCAGGACATCCTTGACCGCGACTCTCAGAGCCAGTTTGACCGCTTCGTCGATGTCGAACGATTTGTCGATTCGCTTTCCCAATAGGGTGCTCTTCAGGTTCTTTGAGAGTTCCTCAGCGACCGGCAGCGCGACATCCGCCTCCAAAAGTCCGATCTCGAGCTCATGGAGAAGGTCGTCGAGAACGCCTTCTTTCAGCCTCCTGCCGGATTCGTCAACAACTTCGGAGATGTCCTCGATCTTCTTTGCCTTCGCTTCCGAGGACACTGAAAAGAACCTCTCTCTCAGTCCCTTGAACATGTGCCGCCCTCAAGCTTTTCCGCCTGACTGAAGGAGGTCGTACTGTGCTTGCACCTTCTCCGAAAGCTCCTGAATCATGGCCTCGGTCTGCGCCGCTTTGTCAGTTATGGATTTGAATGCCCTGGACAGGTCATCGATCTTTGTGTCCAGAATCTTCTCAGCCTCCTCGGGTGATCTTCGGATCGAGACGCCCGAGCCGACTCCTACGATGGCATCCTTGTTGTCAGAAATCTTTGCGTGAATGTAAGAATCAGCACCCAAGGGGACTAGGACCTCGTCGCCCGCTGCGCCCTTGGCAATCTCCTTGATGGTCTCCCGCGCCCTCACATGCTCCTCGACCGCTAGCTGGATGAGCTCCTGCTGCTTTGCCAGGCCGTCGAGCTGAGCCTTGGCTGACTCCAGCATCATGTAGCTCTCTCTGACCTGTTGCTCGCTCGGCATCTCTTGCTCAGGCGTCACTTCTTCGCCTCCATCAGATGCTTCACGACGTGGTCGGAGATCTCGTCGGCCTTGAGCGATTTCACGCCGTCAATCCGCACGGACCTGCGCTTCACTTTGTGCCTGCTCCCCATGAGGGCCAAAGTCTTCTCCCGCGCGCCACTCTCATCAGCTGCTGCCACCTCGATTGCGAACGGCTGCCACTTGCGATGAGATATCATGAACTGTCCGCTGACTTCGAAAGCCTTCATGTTGACCAGCACCGCCCTAGAGGAGGCACTTCAGATAAAGCTTTTGCCTGGTAGGTCTCGCCCATCATATCTCCTCGCACAACATTGATAACGAATGGCCACAATGAGAACTGTCCGTGCGCAAAGCGATAGAATGCTTCTACCCCGGCAAGAGTTTCCCGGCCATATCGGTCACGGGGAAGACATGTTCTCTCAGATGCAAACACTGTTCTGGCAAGTACTTGGAAGGAATGATTCCTGCGACAACACCGTCGGACCTGCTCGAGGTCGCCGAAGCACTTGCCGAGAGAGGAGCTCGAGGGTTCCTTCTGAGCGGTGGCTCCGACGAGACCGGGAGGATCGGGATCGTAGATTTCGCGGACGTCATCAGGGAAATCAAGGCGACAACCGATTTGAAGATCAACGTGCACATCGGGCTCGCCAGCCCAAAGGAGATTCAACGCCTTGTTGGCTGCGGAATCGATTCGTTCTCTACGGACGTTTACGGCTCCGACGAGACTATCCGAGACGTCCTCGGATTGAACGCGAGGGTTGAGGACTACGTCAAAGTAGTCGCAGATTTGAAGAGCTGTGGCGCTAGGGTGGCACCGCATATGTGCATCGGGATTCATGGAGGTGCGATGAGAGGGGAAATGGTCGCGATCGAGCGATTGAGACCGCTTGAGCCCGAGGCGCTGGTACTGATTTCTCTGATACCCACCAAGGGAACTCCCTATCAGTCGGCAAGTCCTCCGAGCAATGAGATGATCGCATCGGTTGTCAGAAGGGCGCGAGAGGAGCTGTCGACCACCAGACTGCTCCTAGGATGTATGCGCTCCAAGCTCGACAGGTCTGCCGAGTTCGGGCTCGTTTCTGAAGGGTTGGATGGGATCGTGCTTCCTTCTTCCAGCACGGTCGACCGGTTGAAGAAGGAAGGCTATGCCGTCAAGAAGCGGTCAGTCTGCTGCGCGATTCCCTGACGATTACTTGTAGATCGAACCAGACGAGTACTTTCTCTCGATTGGGACCAGGTACGCTACCCAAGCTATGTTGGTTACTACGAGCGCGATCAGGAGCAGAGTCATGATCCCCGTGAAAGTCCCAGACAAATCCCTTTCGATTGTCGCTGTGGCGCTCGTTCCAGGGTTCTCCATATCGTTGAGCACAAGGTAGTACTTCTTGTAGCCGGCATCAATGGGGGCCGTGATTGTCAATTCCTGGTTTGCTATGCAGTTGCACCGATCTCTATTCAGACTGTAGGAGTACATCAGAGTCATCGAGTCTTCGGAGTAGTAGTACCGGTTGAAGGTCTCCTCGTCTAGCAGATACACTTGGACCGTTCTTGTTGATTGAACCTTGACATCGGCCGTTTTCGTCAGGGCGAAGGAGTCCGAGGAAAAGAAAGAAGGCGGATCTGCGTGTGCGGAAAGCGAGAGGGTCCTTGACCCCGTGCTCTCGATTCCTCCGAGTATCGATGGCACTCCGAGTATTAAGACGGCGACGCCTGCGACTATCGCGATGATGAGCGATCTCTTGATCGAGTTCTTCGCCATCAGATGCCTGGCGCTCGTGCTCCTCGCAAAGCGTATTTCGAGTATCCTAAAGAAGAAGCTTTCGAGACAGATGATGAGGAGCAGGAGCACAACTACGGCAAGGAATGAATCAAAGGGGAGGTAGAGGTGCGGTTTCAGCGTCGCCCCTCCTACGACGAATACAAGGATGAAGCCGAGTGCTACGAGCATGACGGCCTGCACTATGTACAAGGTGAGTTTCGTTTTCCGGATCTTACTGAGTCTTATGGAATCCTCTAAGACTCTACCTGAAGCCGGCATTGTGTGTTAAAATGACGAGGTCTCGATAAATAGTTTTGCTATTGATTCTCGATATGAGCCAGTCGTCTGCACAGCAGGTGTACTGCAACGAACTCGGGGACTTTGCGTGCGCCCGCGTCTAACGAGAAGCTCTCGTCTCGCAACACCAATGAGATCGGTTTGTCGCACACTACCCGGATCTCCTCCTTCCCGAACGCCTTCGGTACAGCGTCTCTGAAAGGATCGAAGCTTTCAAGCTCGTCTCTCTCCAACGGCACGACCTCGAAGCCGGTCTTGCCGTGAAGCGAGCTGGGGAGTCGAATCAGCCTCTTGATGTCGGATGTGACTGGCTCATCCGTCTCGCCCTTCATCCTGCCCTTGACCTTCAGCTCTACGATCTCCAAGAAGGCGTCCGCATGTCTCTTCTCCGAGAACACCTCAAAGGTGTTCTCAGACCGGATTCGGTCGACGCCCCTCCGCCCCTCCTTGCCTGCAAACAGGTCTCTGTAGAGTCCGTTGAGGGTCTTCTTGCCGATATCCCTCTTGGACTCGGAAAGCATCTCTCCAAGCTTCTTCTCAGCCTCGCCAGCGGAGACCTTCTCAAGCTCGTCGAGGAGTCCGTCGATCCCCTTCCTGATCCTCGCCCTCCAGCCTCCGTCCTTTCCGGAGGGCATGCTCCTCTTGTGCTCTGAGTCGATTCGGTCCTTGAATCTCCCGACCTCGAAGGTGGTCGATGGGAACACCCACTCCATGTCCAGGTCGGTCCCAGTCACATAGTCGACTATCTCCCGCCTCTCATGGCTGCTGAGTTTTATCACGCGGGGGTTGTTGATGTGTACGTGATAACCTCTTCCTCCTGAGAATACGATTCTCAGATCCTTGGTCTCGAACCCGAGGTCTCCAAGAAGAAACTCGTCGATCAGGCGAATCACTTCCTCCTTCACTCTGATGAGCATCTTCTCATACGGAAGAGATTGAGCACCTTCCACATGGTCCGCATCAAGGTCGAATATGAGGTCGGCACCCTGCCACTTCTTCTCAGCCATCGTGGGGGCGTCGGGCCTTTCGTAGTATGCGCATGAATAGTACACGTGTGCCGGCACCTGTTCGACCAAGTAGTTCTTCAGCGCTGCGCGGGTAGGGAAACCCGCGTGCCTCATCATGCCCTGCCTGTCGAAGAACATGAATCCGAATTCCCTCTTGGAGAACCTCTCGGGCATCGTGAGCGAGGCTTCTCTGTAGTGCTTCGAGAACATGTTCATGATGAAACGGATCGACTCGTCCGAGGGCATCCTTTCGAGTCATGCCACTGACCCGTATATTAAGCTCACATCTGCCCGACTGCTGCGTGTAGGTGCCAAGTGGAAACCATAAATACTCTCAAGCCCCATCAACGGACAAAGTTTGGGATGCTGGATGATTAGGACATATGTTCGCGTGGAGCTTGCAGGGGAAGGCGAGTCGCCAAAGCAAGTCATCGAGCGCATGAGGAAGGTCGGCGCCGTGCCGATAATCGGTGACTACGACTTCGAGCTGTCTCTCGATAACGACGAGCGCCTGTTCGACAAGCTCGAGGAGATACATCACGCCCTTCGTGGCGCGAACGTGCGCTACACGCTGACAACACTCACTGGAGCCGAGGCCGCGACCCTCGCAAAGAGCAGGCATGAGATAACGCACTATGTGAGTCAGAAACCCCTTGAACTCAGAAAATCGCTATACAAGGCGAAGTTGGGGCGATGGAGGGAGATGGGTCTGGACGTGGCTGAACTAGAGATCCTCCTCGATGATGATCTGGATCACTTCAAAGCTGCAAGCAAGGAGTTCCTGAGAACGCACCTGGACAGGATATCTCTGGTGACGGACCGGAAACCGGAGAGCCAGGTGGATGGTGAAGTCCTCGCGCTACTCGATGAAGAAGGCCTGACGATGGCGGAGATCAAAGCGGCAACCGGTCTCTCTGATGATCAAGTCACTGTCGCGCTAGGTCGCCTGATATCTGCTGGCTGCGCCGTGAGGACGCAGAGGGGTTCCAAGGAGATATTCGTTCTGGTTCCACCCCCGGCCCCGAATGTCAGGAAGACGTTGAAGATCGTCCCGGCAAGCGACGATCAGGATGCAGAAAGCAGGGTCTACTACGCCGTCCCGGTGGAAGGGATATCCGCGAAGGATCTTCTGAGGAGCGCCCAGCTACCGCGTGCGCAGTTCAAGATCGCAGTTGCCAAGCTAGTAGAGGACAACAGAATCCGCAGGGACCACAAGGGAAAGAAGGAGTTCTACTATCGCGTCTGAGCCCAGCAGGTACGTGATACGCTGGCTATTGCAACAAAGGTTTAATACAGAACCGTTCGATTGAGCGGCAGCCGGAGAGAGGGCTCTTGCGCGCACTCGATTTGAGGAATGTCAGGTTCAGATATCGCGGCTCCGAAGCTGCGGCTCTGGACAATGTCTCTTTGGAAGTCGAGAAAGGCGAGTTCGTCACTCTCCTTGGTTCGAACGGTTCCGGCAAATCCACCATCTGCATGCTATCAAACGGACTCATACCGCACGCACTCCCGGGCGATCTGCAGGGCAAGACAGAGATATTCGGATTCGATGTGAAGGAGCATTCGGTCGCCGAATTCTCGACCAAGGTCGGAATAGTCTTCCAGGAACCAGAGAGCCAACTTTTCTGCATGAGCGTTGAGGAAGAGGTTGCATTCGGACCAGAGAATCTTGCCGTCCCTCGGGAGGAGCTCAGGGAGCGAGTCGAATGGGCCCTTGAGCTCGTGGGCATGAAAGGCTACAACGATCGTTCGCCTTTCAGCCTCTCCGGCGGTCAGAAGCAGCGCGTGGCAATCGCCGCAGCCCTCTCGATGCGTCCGGCCATGCTCGTGCTAGATGAGCCGGCGTACGCGTTGGATCCAGTTGGCAGGGTGGAGCTTTACCAAGTTCTCATAGAGCTCAAGGAGCAGCATGGCATGACCGTGCTCCTGGCCGAGTGCGATTCCGAAGAGGCAGCCAAGTACTCCGACAAGGTCGCTCTGATGAAGGATGGTCGGGTCGTCTCCTTTGGGAAACCGCGTGATGTTCTCGGGGACCCTGAGAGGTTGCGTTCCCTCGGCATCATGCCTCCCCAAGTGTCAGAGGTGTCGGCCCTCCTCAAGGAACGCCTTGATGGCTCGTATTTCTCGTTCATCAGTGTTGATGAGGCCGAACGCTCGATCAACGAGATGTTCACGAATCGCAAGCGAGGGAGTAAGCCATGATTCCAAGAGTCCCCCCGTCGGCGAACCAGGATAAGATCATTTCAGTCCACGGGGTGAAGTTCGTCTACAACGGGGGAGTGCAGGCACTCGCCGGAATTGATATAGATATCAGAAGGGGCGACTACCTGGCCATCGTCGGAGGCAACGGCTCCGGTAAGACGACCCTCGCGAAGAACATGAACGGGCTCCTCAGACCTACAAATGGGAGCGTAACTATCAACGGCGTTTCAACATCAGAGCAGACGGTGGCCGAGCTGGCGAAGGTGATCGGATACGCCTTCCAAAACCCGGATCATCAGCTGTTCTGCTCTTCCGTGGTCGAGGAGGTAAGGTTCGGCCCGCTCAATCTCGGATACCCTGAAGCGGAGGTGGCAAAGAAGACCGAGATGTCAATCGAGGCGATGGGCTTGTCGTCGGTCAAGGACCAGCCACCTTTCTCGTTGACACTTGGCGAGAGGCGGCGTGTGTCCATCGCATCTGTAATGGCCATGGATCCCCAGGTGTTCATATTGGATGAGCCCACAACAGGTCTTGATGCCCGCGAGACTGACGACCTAATGGAAGGCGTAGATCGGCTGAACCTCGACGGCCGGACGGTCGTGCTGATAACACATGACATGAAGCTGGTTGCGAAGCACGCCAAGAGGGTCGTCGTGATGTCGGAGGGGAGGATCGTCCTGGACTCTGACCCAAGAGGGGTATTCACCGACCTGGAGCTGCTGCTTCGTAGCAAGCTCATCCCACCTCCCGTTGCTCAGTTGGCCCACAGACTCTCCTCCTTGGGAGTGCCTAGGGATGTGATATCGCCTGAGGAGCTCGTGTTCCATCTCATGTCCGGGCGAGGTGCTCTCGAATGACAGCCTTCATCGACCTGTACACCGAGTCTGGAACGTTCCTTCACAGGATGGACCCGAGGGTGAAGATCGTCGCTGTGGCTACTCTAAGCCTTCTAGCTCTCATAATGAGTCATCTTGTCTACCTTTTGGTCTTGACTGCCGTCATGGTTGTCCTGATTCTCCTCGGAAGGGCCAGCTTCCAGAAGACAATGCTCGCCTTCAGCTATGTCTTCAGGGTGATGGCACTCATAGTCGTCCTGTGGCCGATATTCAACCCCGGCGGGACTCCTGTGCTCTTCGAGCTCGGGCCGATAAGGATAACTGAGCCGGGCATCATGGCAGGCATCGCTACAGCGGTCAGGATCTTCTGTCTCGCGGCATCATGGTATCTACTGATGTTCACGACCTCCCAGCGCGATCTCGTTTGTGGTCTCGTGAAGATGGGCCTGAGATTCGATTTCGGGCTTTCACTCGCGATGGCCCTCAGGTTCCTGCCGACATTCAGTGCGATAGTGGAATCGATCAAGGACGCCCAGCGTGCAAGAGGAATGGAGCTGGACAAGGGCAATCTCAGGAAAAGGGCTAGGGACTATGTGGCGGTCCTGGTTCCGACCATCATAACCGCATTGAAGATGGCCGACATGCTCTCCCTCGCCCTGCAATCCAGGGCATACGGTGCTAGATCAGACAGAACATATGTGCGCGAACTTAAGATGCTCGCAGGCGACTACGTTGCATTGTCCATTGCCGTGGCCGTGTTTGCAATACCAGCCACCGCCAAGTACATCTTCTCAATTCCGCTGTGATGTACATGATTCATCTATCGAATCCTGGAAAGTATAAGTAGGAGTTAGTGGTCATGGCAAGCGTTAGCATGGAGTCTAAGACTACTCAGACAACCGTAGGGGTCCCGCCTGCGAAATTCGTGCCTCCCAGAACAGTAGCCCTGTACGCCGTTCTTACTGCTCTGACCACTGCGGTAACGATGATTCTTGTCATACCTCTCCCGACCAGAGGTTATTTCAACGTTGGAGATGCGATGGTCTTCTTCAGCGCCTTCACCTTTGGCTGGCGCGCAGGAATGATATGTGGCGGCATTGGCTCGGCGTTGGCCGACCTGCTGCTAGGATTCGGATTCTTCGCTCCGATAACACTTGTAGCAAAGGGCTCCGAGGGGCTGGTCGCAGGGGTTCTTGGAAGGGCCTACGGTGGAGCGACATGGGCGAAGGTCCTTGGTATCTGGGCTGGTGGGTCATGCATGGTAACGACGTACTTCGTCGGTGAATGGATCCTGTTTGGCTTCGGCAACGCAGCCCTAGAGCTGCCATTGAATGTCGGCCAAGTGCTCCTCGGCGGCCTAATCGGGTTGGCACTCTCTCAAGCAATATCCCGGTACAGAAACCCACGACCGAAGGCGACCTGAACTGAGGCAAGAGATCTCTACTTCTTCAGCTTCGATAGCTCCTTCTCGCCTATCCTGTCCCTTGGCAGAATCCTCTTGACCGAGCCCATCATGTGCATCCCGAAGTTCATCAGAAACGCTGGCATCGAGATCCCGTACCTCGTTCCCGTCTCCACCATCTTTCCGGGGTTCATGATTCCATATGGGTCCAGCATCTCCTTCAGATTCCGTATCAGTCGAGCGCCTTCCTTCCCGCGGTATTTGGCCAGGTTACCGGCGAAGAATATTCCGAGTCCGACCGGTCTTCCGCCGTTCTCGAACGCGATATCCCCGAGCCTCTTTGCGAACCCCATCGCCGCGGTCGAGGCCACGAGCTTGTGCTCATCCGTGAGGTAGTATGGCATGAGCATGACCGTGTTGTTGTCCGCCACCGTTCCGATGATGGGCGCGTTCATCTTCAGCTGCTTGATCAGCTTCGCCGTGCCCTCGAGGACAACATTCATCCTGTCTATCGGGACGAGTATCTCGCCCGGGATGGCTCCCACGCCTAGCTCTCGTACTCTGAACTCGTAGCTCCTTTCGGACCACTCGTGTTGTGCGATCTCTTTCGATTCCTTCTTCGCACCGACAGAGGCCATGATGTCGTCGATGACCTTCTCCTCCATATCGACATAGGCCTTGGTGCCGGTAAGCGCCATAGTGATCAGGCAACCGACTTCGGGAACGTGCTTGCCGATGGCTCTGAGGTAGTCGAAGTGCAGTCTGTCGCCGAACATGATGTGCATGGGTGCCACTCCGCTCCTGACGAGTCTCTTCAGAGCCGGCTGGAAAGTCGTGAGAGCGTCCAGTGAATAGCTTACGGGCCTGAGTTCTTCGGGCTTTGGGAGCACTGAGAAAGTAACCTCGGTGACTATCCCCATGGTGCCTTCTGAGCCGACGAACAGCCAATTGAGATTCGGGCCGCCACCGTTCTGTGGCACGAGCTTGTCGCCCGTGTGGACTACGATTCCTGTGGGCAGGACGACCTCCATGTCCCTGATGAGATCCCCGGCGCTGCCATACTTGAACGCACCTATGCCAGTCCCACCTGTGCTTATCCAGCCGCCAAGAGTCGCCGACGGGGCGCTGCTCGGGTAGCATGGGAGGAACAAGCCCTTGGCGTCGAGCGCCTCTGAGAGCGCGTTCCATGTTATCCCTGGCTGAACCGTGACGACGAGATTCGCATCGTCGATCGAGATGATCTTGCTCATGCCAGTCATGTCGATGGTTATGCCGCCTTTCACAGGTACTGAGCCGCCGAGACCCCAAGAACCGGCGCCCCTGGGCACGATCGGCTTCTTCGTGGCAATCGCTTTTCTCACGATCTGAACGACATCCTCAGTGTACGCGGGCCTGACAACCTGGTCTGGCATGGTCTTGAAGATCAGGTCCATCTCCTTCGGAAGTGGCGCAAGGTCGTGGCTGTACAGTCTTCTTTCCATCTTGTCATCAGTGGTCTCCATCGTGAACACCTGCTGGGATGAATGAATGCGAGGGCTGAGAGTCCTCCCCCGCCCATGTAAGCTCTCATTCCCAATAAGACTTTACGTCGTTCGTCTGATTGTCCACCCCCCCCTGTATACTGGTTTCGTCAATCCTGGTAGGACTCACGTCGGGTTCTGCTGCATTACCGGGTGGTGACCTCTAGGTCATCCCAACAATGCCACTCGTTCCATTCGGCTCCGACCGTGCGGCCATCGCCGGCTCGTATAGGATCATCATCACGTCATGCTGGAACGCGCCGGGGTCGAACCGTAGACCCCCTGCCATCCCCTTAGAGATGGCTGTTTGCAGCAGGTTGATGCTGGCATTGATGTGCCTGTCCATTTGCCAGCCACATTCGCATTTGAACTCCGCACCCATTCGGGAATATTGAATTCTCCCACATATCGGGCACGTTCTGCTGCTGTCCCTTGGATCGACCTTTGCCATCATCTCTTCCTTGACAATGACCGGCATATTACGCTTCTCTGGCTACATGTAGCGGTCGAGCGACAACACTCGCGCTCGCGGACGTCTTTGACACGAGAATTGTTCCAGGGCCGTCACGTCGAAACCCTTTTATCCCGCCTGGTAGTGATTAGTTCTCCACACACGGCGCTCATGCGCCGGGAGAGGGGAGAACATTATATGGCAGGCACTTTCAGAATGCTAGCGCTCTTCGGCGCGCTAACGCTGATCTTCGTGGTCATTGGCTACGTGATTGGCGCGTTATTCTTCAACGATTGGATACTCGGCTCTGTGATGTTCCTGATATTCGCAGGACTGATGAACTTCGTCAGCTACTTCTGGAGCGACAAGATAGTCCTGTGGTCATATCGGGCGAAGATCGTATCTCGGGCGGAGCAGCCGAGGCTCTACAACATCGTCAACAAGGTCTGTTTGAAGGCGGACCTGCCGATGCCGAAGCTCGCGATCGTTGCGACCCAGACTCCGAACGCGTTCGCTACGGGAAGGAACAAGGATCGGGCGGTTGTTGCCGTTACTGAGGGCATACTCTCCCTTCTGAGCGACGACGAGCTCGAGGGCGTTCTGGCCCATGAGATGGCACACGTCAAGGACAGGGACATATTGGTGATGTCCGTCGCGGCGACAATCGCAGGTGCGATATCGTTTGCAGCTCGTATGGCGCTCTGGAGCTCTCTTGGGAGCAGGAGAAACAATGGCAATGTGGTGCTGCTGCTCCTTGTGGCGATCACAGCACCGATAGCGGCCCTGCTTCTTCGGTTGGCGATTTCGCGAAGCCGAGAGTACAAAGCGGACAAGGAAGGCGCTCTAATGATCCAAAGGCCTCTGGCTCTCGCGCGCGCTTTGGAGAAGCTGGAGGAAGGGAACAGACGGAGGCCGATGGATCGAGGCAGCCCGGCAACATCCTCGCTGTTCATCGTCAATCCTTTCCGCGGAGGAAGCCTCGTGTCACTCTTCATGACCCACCCGCCGGTAGCGGCTAGGGTCAGGAGACTCGAGGCGCTGGCGGAACAGACCGGCTACATCGGCTGATCACGAAAACCATTTCCAGTCTTCTCGAATTCCTTCAGGTTCTTTACCATTAACACGTCGTCGTAGTAGTCAGTGCCTTCCTTGTTCGCGCGGGGGATGCGCCCCACAACTACGAATCCCAGCTTCCTGTAGAGATCCAAGGCCCTCTCGTTGTAGTCGAACGCCTTGAGCTGGATCATCTCCAGCCCGCGCATGCGCTTTCTGGCAAGTTCGATGGTCTCCCTCAGTAGCGCCTCGCCGATTCCCCTGCCCCTGATATTCTTGCTGAGTGCTATTCCCGCATCCGCCATGTGCGAGATCTTCCAGACAAGGCGGCTGACGGTGCAGTTGCCTATGATTCTCCCATCCGCCTCCACGAGAAGCATCACGCCTTTCCTGTTCCTGATGTCTGCGAGCCATCCTCTGAGCCACACCTTCTCCGCCTTCAGGTGGACTCTCTTGTTGATAAGCAAACCTGACATCGGCTCCGCGACAAATGCATTGATGAAATCCATCAGCAGCTTCGCATCTGATGGTTTGGGTTCCCTGAAGACGACGCTCGTTCCATCTCTCGCGGTTAACTCGTGCCTTATCACGCCGTGCTGTAACCACGACAAGTTGAAGAAACTTGCGTTCAGCCCCTCAACCGACCTTTTCCCATTTCTCGAGCTTCATAACACTTGAGAGCGTGCCGCCCTTCTTGATCTCCTCGCGCAATCGGTTCTCCCGTTCCATCACGTCAAGGGATCGGTTGGCCACCTCGACCGCGTTCTCCTGGGGTATGACGACGACTCCGCTCTCATCGCCTATTATCCAGTCGCCCGTTTTGACGGTGACTCCTCCGCAGACGATTTCGTGCCCGATGCCACCGTATCCTTTCGGCTCGCCCGCATTCGAGGCGACATGACGGGAGAAGCACGGGAACCCCATCTCGATGATGGAATCTATGTCCCTCGCAGCGCCATCGATCACAACGCCTACAACGCCCTTCGTCTTGCAGCTCCAGGAGGCGAGCTCTCCCCAGACAGCGATTTCCCCGCCGCAAGCGTCGACGACGATGACATCGCCTGGCCTGGCTTTGTCGATCGCCTCCACGGGCTTGGCCCAATCGCCGTTTACCGTGTGCACGGTCAGCGCCTTGCCGACCATCTTTGCGCCGTGGGTTACCCTCGGGTGGATGCCCTTCATGGCGCCCTTCTTGTGCTGAGCGTCTGCCACGTTGGGAGAAGAGACTTTCGAGAATGCGACGAATAGCTCGTCCTCGGTGTACTTCTTGAACAGCTCGGTCTCCACCTTCTTTCCCGTGGATATGGCCTTCTTGACGGCCCTCGCCGCCTTGACGACATCCTTGGCCTTGATTATCGCCCCGCCGACAATCACGATCGAGGCGCCAGCCTTCACAACGCTCGGTGCGGTCTCGCTGTTTATCCCTCCTGCTGCAGCGACCGGAATCCTGACCGCTCTTGCTAGACCCTTGAGCTCGGACAGCGGAGAGCCTCCAACCATCTGCTCGTCAACGCCTACATGGATGCAGACATAGTCGGCGCCCATGTGCTCGACCTCGCGGGCTCTGGCCACCTTGTCCTTCACATTGAACAGGTCAACCATCACCTTCGCACCGTACTGTCTGGCGCTCAGTATAGCTTCCGTGATGGTGGGGTTGGATGAGATCCCCAGTATCACGACCACATCAGCGCCTGACTTGGCCGCTATCTCGACCTCGGCTCCGCCGACGTCTATGGTCTTCATGTCCGCGACAATCGTGTGCTTCGGGAAGGCCCTCTTGAGTTTTCGGATGATCTCCATGCCCTCGCTCTTTATCAGGGGAGTTCCAGCCTCTATCCAGTCAGCCCCTCCTTTCACCGCATCAGTTGCGATGGGGATTGCTCGCTCCCCGTGCACAAGGTCAAGAGCTACCTGAAGAATCGGCCTCATCGGACTCGAAGACCTCACTGCGCTCATAAAAAGGTGTCGAACGGACTCACTGACTGCGTCGTGGAGAGTGGTATCTACGCTTGTGTCGCCACGCTCTAAGAAACAATAATATGCGTTCCATAGTATTATGAAAGAGTGATGGCGCAGAAGGCGGGCGACAGGGACAGGTGCGCCACAGGGCTCGAAGGTCTCGACACGATACTGTACGGAGGGATCCCTCGATCCAATACGGTCCTCCTTACTGGAAGCTGCGGAACGGGCAAGACATCCCTCGCCTTGGAGTTCCTCATACATGGGGCCATCAAGGGGGAGAACTCTCTCTTCGTCTCCGTGACTGAGAATTCGGACAAGCTGCTCCAGAACATCATACCGTACAGTTTCTTCGACAGGAGCCTGATCAAGTCCGGCAAGCTGGTTTTCGTCGACCTCCCAATACTGTACGAGCGCCTTGGCATGACCAAGCCGGACCTGAGCATGGAAGAGATAGATCTCCTCGTGGCCGCCATCAGCGATCTGGCCAAGGAGCTGGAGACGAAGAGACTCGTGATCGACTCAATAACCTCCGTCTGCTACAAGCTCAAGACTTCAGAGAAGATCAGGGACTTCATCCTGAGACTTAGCAAGGCACTTTCCGATCTGAACTGCACCTCGATACTCGTGGGCGAAGTCGCGGCCGATTCCACATCGTACTCGAGCTTCGGCGTTGAAGAGGCCATAGCCGACGGCATCATACTCATGGCCAACATGGAGCGGAGGGGAGACCTCCTGCGGACGCTGCAGGTCATCAAGATGCGAGGGACGATGCACTCGAGAGCGAAGTATGTGCTGGACATCACTCCAGTCGGCGTTCTCCTAGTACCGCTACTCAAAGGGGGCAGCACAGGATGAGCCCTGAGATGGTGAGCGCCCAGCAGATCGCGAAGGAGCTCTCGGAGATGCCCCCGTCGTCTGCAGCCTCCCTCCAGATGAGCGTCGACAACTACCTGGACGTGATACGAGGGGTCGTGGACCTGTTCGCGAACAAGAAGGAGATGGACACGATATACGTCACCGCGACAATCTCGTCCGATGCCATCAGGCGAGTGCTCGACGCTCTCGACATAGACTCGTCAAGGGTGTATTTCGTCGACTGCATCTCCCACATCATGATGGGCGCGTCCTCAGCTCAGCAGGACGAGCATACCACCCTGGTCGAGAGCCCCACTATGCTCGAGAATCTCATGCTGAAGGTCGAGTACCTCATAAGAAGGTCGGGGTCGAAGGACAAGCTGGTCGTGATTGACTCCATCAACTCCCTTGCTATCCACAACAACAACTGGATCCTGTCCGAGTTCCTGCACATACTTGTCTCTGGCCTGAGGTCCAGGGACGCATACACGGTGATATTCACGGTCGAAGAGCACTCGACCCCTGAGATCAACAACATGGTCAGCCTTGTCTGCGACCACGGCATCCTCGCAGGCAAGAAGGAGGGCTGAGATGGAGTTCACGAGCATCGGCATACCCGCCCTTGACGAGCATCTCGGAGGCGGCATACTGAAGGGGTCGACAGTACTCGTCATGGGCTCGCCAGGCTCTGGAACGGAGTTCTTCGCCAAGCAGTTCGCCTCAGCAGGCCACGAGCCCGTGACGTACTTCACGTCGACGGAGCGCGATGAGGACGCGCTCAGCGTGATGCGCGAGTACGGCTGGAGGACCGACCTCAAGATCGTCAACGTCGGCACGAAGTACTATGAGAGGGTCTTGGCCAAGAAGCTCGAGATAAGCCGGTTCAGGCAGGAGGGCATAACCCTCGAGGACATCAGGAAGTTCAGGGATCAGGACGCAGCCAAGGAGGAGAACTTCCTCACGTTTCTCGCCTATGAGATCTCGAAACTGACACCGCCGTTCAGGGTCGTGATAAACTCGCTCGATTTCTTCCTGGAGAACTACGAGAGCGCCGAGGTGCTCATGGCGATGCGAACGATAAAGGCACACACGCAGCACTCGGAGAGCGTCACGCTTATGACGATGCTCAAGGGCGTGCACGACTCGCGCATACAGAGCAGCATCGAGGATCTCGCAGACGTCATCCTTGAGCTCGACAGGGAGAAGGTCGGGCACGAGTTCAAGAAATTCATGATCGTCCAAAAGGTGAGGAACAGGCCTGCCATGGTCGGCATAATCCCCACTACCTTCGACAAGACAGGGATCAAGCCCGGATGAGCGGTCCGGCAGGGCAGGTCGCCTTTTTCCCCAAATGTCGACGTTTTTATACCCCCTAGTCAGTAGAAGAAGACTACGTCTTCTTATGGGCCAATAATCTGCGACATGGCCAGATGTCCATGTTCGGCAATTATCGAAGTCGATAACGATTGTCTTTGAGAACCAGCCGCAAAGCTATATAAGCCCTGCTCAAGCGTATTACTTCCCACGCGGGCTGAAAAGGCCTGCAGGAGGACAAAACAATATGAAGAAGATTTGGAGAATCCGAAAGGATTCAGAGGCGGTATCCCCCGTCATCGCAACCATCCTAATGGTCGCGATCACCGTCGTTCTGGCGGCCGTGCTGTATGTCATGGTCCTAGGATTCGGGGGCACGTCGACACAAACCCCAGCGGCAACGTATCAGAAGAACACGGTAACGTCTGGTCAGAAGATCACGATCGTGTCCATAACGAAGAGCGATGTGCCGTGGGACGACGTGACGATACAGGTGACGAATGGCTCGGTCATCACTGCGTGGACCCCGACAAAGGCAGAGATGATGAATACAAACGGGTTCAGCCTCGGTGCTAAGGCACTGGGAGCTGGGACGACCGTTACCGTCACCTTGACGGACGTATCCGGCAACGGCTTTGTGAGTGGCACGGACTTCTTCACTGTAGTGGCAACCACTGGGAGCTTCTCTCCCAGCATCCAGTACTCTGCGGTCCTGCTCTACGAGCCCTCTGGTGAGCGGTGTGGCCAGGCCATAGCGTTCACTGGCTAGATAGATGGTCCGTGGAACCGACAGAACGAAACAAAACCTCTTTGTTGAAGAGGCCTTCGTGGCTTCTTCAAAATCCCTTTCTCTTTTCTCTACTCTTTGATGTTGTGTCCGGTCTCATCGATCCCGTCAGATTGAAGTCCATCGTCCACGGAAAGGGTTTTCTGGGCGAGAGTCATAGGCAATCGCATGGGAGACGGCCGTGAGACTCTTGCGATGAACGTCGATGAGGCGGAGGCCTTCGTCATCAAGCTGCTCAAGGAGCAGGGACCTCAGAGCACGATGCAGATAGAGAAGCTCGCGAGGAAGGAGCACAAGCGCTGTCCCGACCAGACAGTGATATTCCTGATGAAGATGAAGAAGAAGGGTTTGATAAGGGGCGAGGCCTCGCTGGAGAAGAAGGGCTGGGTCTGGTCGACTTCTTAGACACAGACAATGGAATCGGTGCTAGTGGATCATGACCGAAGTATTCGCCATCTTGTCCGACCACTTCTGCCTAGGATCGTGGGTGTCCACTGCCATTCCAATTATCCAATCCAGCAGCAGGAGCGGGGCGAAGACTTTCGACACGTTCCTCATGAATGCCTGCGCCATGGTCATCTTGCCAGTCGTCGATACTGCCTTCAAGCGCAGCAGCATCTTCCCGAGGGTGCCTCCGACAGATGCGTCGAAGAACGAAGCGTACAAGAACAGGATGCCGCCCGCAAACCACCACGGGAAAAGCCATGACATCCCGAACAAATGGAACAGAATCGAGGTCGGAGCGAAGATGATGAGCGAGTCGATCACGATGGCAACGAACCTTCGAAGCCAATGCTCCTGAAGCGCTTGGTCGCGGCTTAGATAGTCGAATCCAGTCACCATTGCACAGCAGCTCCTTGTTGTCCTCGGATGCCTCCATCGTCTATATTTCTTTCTAATGAAGGCGCTGCCACTCGGATCGCCCGTCTGTCATCACATGTCAGCAGGAATTATTTCGTCATCGTGGCGGTCACATAACGTCAATCAAGCCTTAAGAACCATCGGCCAGATTCGGAGTACCCTCACGTGTCACTAAATACCCGCGCGCACACTCCCTGTCCTGACATGGCAGCGATAAGGCTCTTCGCGCTGATGGAGCACGAGGACGATCCGAAGAAATGCACGGCTGCGAAACTCGTGCGCCTGGGCGACCTCAGGGAAGCCACTGAGATCAGACGGATACCCCGCGGCGCTCTGGTGCTAGACCCTGAGTCCGAGAAGGCTCTGTCAAAGGAGGACTTGGAGGCCGCGAACAGGTTCGGCATACTCGTGCTCGACTGCTCGTGGAACAAACTCGCGAAGTTCCCGAGGTTGAAGGCGGGCCTGAAGCACAGGGGCCTGCCGTTCCTGCTTGCCGCGAATCCGACCAACTTCGGCAAGGCCCAGAGGCTGTCGACCGCGGAGGCGCTGGCTGCAGCTCTGTACCTGCTCGGAGAGAAGTCTCATTCGGAGCACCTCATGAGCAGATTCAAATGGGGTCCTGGCTTCCTTTTGATTAACAAAGAACGCCTGGAGGCGTATTCTGCAGCTAGCACGAGCGCGGAAGTCGTTGCTGAGCAGAACAGAATGCTAATTGCAGCCGAAAGACACAAAGATGGACCAACAGAGTAGCCTTATGTATCACATTGTCGATTCCCTTTCCCCTTTTGCCGACCGTTCAGGGAAGGGCAGGGCATCGACCGTGAACCACGGGGGGAGATGAACGCCGAAAGAATACACGCCTGAGGACCTAGTCGCCATCTGGGAGGAGTTTCTGGGAGGGCAAGAGCGTAGGCACCAGGTGTCCGCACTCGCCGATCTCTATCCCGATATCAGGAGCATCTACATTGACTTCCTCGACATCGAGAAGTTCGATCCGGACCTCGCGAACTACACACTCATCAATCCCACGCTCTCGATCAAGTCAGCTGAGGTAGCCGTGAAGCGGATGGTCTCGCATGCGCTCACCGACCCATTCCTGCATTTCCGGATCAAAGGCTTGCCGCGCGATTCGAGGATCGAGATCAGGAAACTCAGGGCGAAACACCTAGGCACTTTCGTCAGCATCGAGGGCCTGGTGAGAAAGGCCACTGAGGTCAGACCAAGGGTTACAGTCGCAGAATTCGAGTGCGTTCGCTGCCTTCACAGGATGACTGTCGAGCAGGAAGGGATGGTGTTCCACGAACCTCTGGAGTGTCCTAAGGACGATGGAGGCTGCGGGCGCGGGACGGGGTCGACGAAATTCAAGCTGCTCACGGACCCTTCGAAGTTCGTCGACACCCAGAAGATCGAGATCCAGGAACCGCCTGAGGGTCTGAGGGGAGGAGCACAGCCAGAGAGGCTAGTGGGCTACATCGACGACGACCTCTCGGGCAGGATTTCTCCTGGCGACAGGATAATGCTCAACGGCGTCCTGAGAAGCCAGCAGAAAGGCAGCCAGGTGAAGTCAACTCTGTTCGAGATAAGTCTGGACACTAACTCGATCGAGTACGAGGAGCACGAGTACGAGGAAGTGCTCATAACTCCCGAGGACGAGCTGAAGATACGCGAGTTCGCCGCCTCCCCCGATGCGTTCGACAGGATCATAGCGTCCATATCGCCAACTATTTATGGCTACGAACAGGAGAAGGAGGCAATGGCACTCCAACTCTTCGGCGGAGTCGGCAAGCTGATGGACGATGGAACCAGGATCAGGGGCGATATCCATATCGCTCTCATAGGTGACCCGGGCACGGCCAAATCGCAAATCCTCAGGTACATGGCGCAGCTAGCACCGAGGGGCATCTACACATCTGGGAAATCATCATCAGCTGCTGGACTTACCGCAGCGGCCGTCAAAGACGAGTTCGGCGAGGGCAGATGGACGCTCGAAGCCGGGGCGCTCGTTCTTGCCGACAAAGGTCTTTGCTGCATCGACGAGTTGGACAAGATGAACGACCAGGACAGATCCGCCATTCACGAGAGCCTCGAGCAAGGCACGATATCGGTGGCGAAAGCGGGCATCACGGCGACCCTGCAATCCAGATGCGCTGTGCTCGGAGCTGCCAACCCGAAGTACGGGAGATTCGATGCGAGCCGGAACATCGCGGAACAGATTGACCTCCCACCTGCGCTGCTGTCCAGATTCGACGCCATATTCACCATGACTGACCGGCCGGATGCAGAACAGGACAGGAAGGTGGCAAAACACATACTCAGGGCACATCGTCGCGGCGAAGTCAAGCTTCACGAGTCTCCGGAGGAGATAACGGCCGTCGACGCCATGGAGATCCTGCGGGACAGCAAAGGTCTCGTGCCAGCGATGGAAAGAGATTTCTTCAGGAAGTATGTGGCATACAGCAAGCGCATCACGCCCATCATGAGCGACGAGGCTGTCCGCACCCTCGAAGGATACTACGTCTCAATTCGAAAGCTCGGGGAAGGGGAGGAAGCCTCCGTGCCCATCACCGCGAGACAGCTCGAGGCCCTAATCCGGATGTCGGAGGCTAGCGCGAGGGCGAGGCTGAGCTCATTGGTGAGCGGTGAGGACGCGAACCGATCGATAAAGATCGTGGAGTACTATCTTGGCAAGGTCGCGAGCGAAGGCGGGAAGCGCGACATAGACCTCATCGCCACCGGCACCAGCAGGAGCCAGAGGGACCAGATGTACGAGCTCAGGAGCCTGGTGCAGCAGCTTTCCGACGAACGCAGGGGCGTGAGCGCGGAGGAGCTGATCCAGAAGGCCGGTGCGAAGAACATACCCGAGGACAGGGTGAGGGCGCTGCTGAAGAGGCTCAGTGATGGTGGCGAAGTCTACTCGCCACAGGCTGGATACTTCAAGCTGGCGAGTGGAGAGCGCGTCGGATGATCAGCGTCAAGGTGCACAGACAAGGCATGGAAGTGCTCGTGGCCGCGTGTGATTCTGACATCATCGGAAAGACATTCAGGTCCAAGGATCTGAAGATACACGTCTCCGAGGGCTTCTACAAGGGCGACACGGGAGATGAGGACATGCTCGTGAACAGGCTCCAGATGGCCACGATCGCGAACCTTGTGGGCAAGAGGACGCTCGAGGTCGCCATCAGACACGGTTTCGTCGACCCTGGATGCGTCCTCACGATCGGCGGGATCCCTCACGCCCAGATGGCGAGGATGATCTGAGTGTTCTGCGTTGAGTGCGGGCGCGAGGGCGAGATCATCGGCTCGTTGTGCAAGGACTGCTATTCGAAGAAGCATATCCAGCCATCGATTCCGGACCATGTCGACATCACGATCTGCGCCCACTGCTCATCGATGCTGACCGAGACTGGCTGGAAGGATGTGGGTTCGATAAAAGAAGCTGCTGATGTGGCGATCGAGCATGCGCTGCTGATACCCAAAGGAGCGAAGATATCAGAGATGCGCGTCAAGCTCGATGAGAAGGATGAGAGGAACCTCGCTGCGGCAGTGTCCGTCCTCATTGCTGCTCAGGGCCACGATTTCGAGCGCGAGCTGAGCACGATAGTCCGACTGAAGCGTGGCTCATGCACCGAGTGCTCGAAGAAGCAGGGCAACTACTACGAAGCGATCCTCCAGGTCAGAGGGCATGAGCGCTCGTTGCCGGAACACTCTGAAAGGGATATCGAGAGGCTCGTAAGGGACAGAGTCGCTTCCATGCGCAAAGGTAGCCGCGAAGTCTTCGTGAGCAAGATAGAAAAGGTCAAGGGAGGGTTGGATTTCTTCTTCAGCACCATCCCAGCTGCGAGGACCGTTGCCAGGGAACTTCAGGAATCCCTGTGCTCCGAGTTCAAGGAGTCATCCAGCTTGTGGGGGCGGCGAGACGGCAAGGACATCTACAGGATGACGTACCTTGTCAGACTCCCAGCGTTCTCAAACGGTGATGTGGTCGATTTCCAGGGCAGGGAGTACTACGTCCGCGGGATGTCAAGGGGGATCGTGCACGGCATCGATCTCCGATCTGGCGAGGAGCGCGCGATGAAGGTCAAGGAATCCGGAGACTGCGCACTCGTGAAGTCTGCGTCAGAGATCTTGAAGGCCGTGGTGCTGATCGACAAGGACCAAGAGCTGCAGGTTCTCGATCCTGAGACGATGTCCCCCTTGGACGTGAAGAAGCCAGTGGGTTTCTCTCGAAGAGGAGAGCAGGTCAGGCTCGTGAAGACGAAGGTCGGAGCGTTCGTACTCAGCGACAGTTGGTAGTCGTCTCGTTTCCGGCTTGGCCGAACAAAAGGCATTAATTCTCCTGTCCCATTCCCAGGCACGAGGCTTGGTTAGCTATGGTCACTGAGGGGGACGTTACGAACGCAACCGTTGAGTTGCTGAGAAAGACCGTCGTCAAGCTCCCCGCGGACGTGGAGGACGCGCTCAGGAAGGCGTACGCCGCAGAGACGGACGAGGTCCCGAAGATGCAGCTGAAGGCGATCGTGGATAACATCGATATGGCGATCAAGGGCAACACGCCAATGTGCCAGGATACCGGCGTCACGATATTCTACGCCACTGTCCCCAAGGACTGCAAGGTCGACGTCGCGAAAGGCATAGTCGATGGCGTGAGGAAGGCCACAAAAGAGGTGCCGCTAAGGCCGAACGCTGTGCATCCGATAACGAGGAAGAACCCGGGAGATAACGTAGGCGAGAGGCATCCGTTCATCAACTGGAAGATACACGACAAGGACTACATCGAGATCACTGTCATGACCAAAGGCGCGGGCTCGGAGAACATGAGCCAGCTCGCGATGCTCACGCCCACGCAGGGTCTGAAGGGCATCAAGGAGTTCGTGCTCAACGCTGTGCTTCGTGCCGGGAGCAACCCCTGCCCGCCGACGATACTCGGCGTGGGCATCGGTGGGTCATCCGATATCGCGATGAAGCTCGCGAAGGAGGCGTTGCTCAGGCCAATCAACCAGAGACACAAGGATCCCGAGATCGCGAAACTGGAGACCGAGCTCCTCGAGGCGATCAACATGCTCGGCATAGGTCCCATGGGCCTTGGCGGAAAGACGACCTGCCTGGGACTCAACGTCGAGTATGCGTACTGCCACACCGCCAGCTTGCCTGTTGGCCTGAACGTGCAGTGCTGGGCCGGGAGACGCGGGACCGTCAGGATACTTCCGGATGGGAAGACCGCCTATCCGACGCATGAGAGGTGACCAAGATGCCAAAGAAGTTGAAGACACCGTTGTCAGAGAGCGATGTGCGCGCGCTGAAGTTGGGCGAGACAATCTATCTTGACGGCGTCATCTACACGGGCAGGGACGAGGTCCACATCCACGCCCTTGAGGGCTTCGAGAAGGGCAAGAAGCCTCCGGTAGAGTTCAAAGGTTCTGCCCTGTTCCACTGCGGCCCTATCATGAGGAAGGTCGGGGATAAGTGGGAGGCAGTGGCTGCTGGTCCGACCACATCCTCAAGGATGAACTCGCTCGAGCCGCAGTTTATTGAGAAATTCAGGCCGGGGGCGATCATCGGCAAAGGAGGCATGTCCCAGCCAACGATCGACGCTATGAAGAAGCTCGGGTGCGTCTATTTGGCGATAACGGGCGGCGCAGCCGTGCTCGCCGCGAAGGGCATCAAGAGCGTGTCGGGTGTCGAGTGGTTCGAGCTCGGGATGCCAGAGGCGATATGGATTTTGAACGCGGAGAACTTCGGGCCTCTGACTGTGGCGATTGATTCTCACGGAAACAGTCTGTATGCGGACGTGAACGTCAAAGTCAAGGAAAACGAGAAGAAGGCGAGAGCGAAGCTCGGTCTGGGCTGATCTTAATCAGCGGGGCTATTCCCCGCCATTCTTCAATTTCCTGATCTTCCTCTGATTCGCTTTCTCCCGGAGGTCTTCCGATTCTTCGCCATCCACCGTAGTCTCTTTCTCTGCTTCCTCTTCATCCGCCTGGTCGTAGATCGCTGGAGCGCTCTCCGGTGTCTCGAAGCTTCGGTGTCTCAGGTACACTGCCAACGCGAAAATGACGATTGTGAGGCAGAGCGCCATCAGCATCATTGAATGCGGGATGTCAAACCCGGGTATGAATCCCTCGAAATCTCTGCGGAGCGGTGTCATCTCCAAGTTCTGTTTCGTCTCCCCATCCTTTGTGACATTTATGTTTGAGATCTCGACCGGTCGATATCCAGTCTTCTCATACCGGACCGTGTAGTTGCCAGGATCGAGGCCAGGCAGTCCGTAGGCCCCGTTGATATCCGTGGCAACCCCGGCACTCGGAGAGTCGATATCCACTATCGTCACGAGTACGTTCGTCAGCGGCATCCCAGTGTCGGCATCGACGACCACTCCGTAGATGAGGGCCCCTGGCAAACCCGTCAAGTTGATGTTCAGTTGAGTTGCACCACCTTCCGGTATCACCACGTCCGTAATTGTGATGGTCTCGTATCCCGGCGAGGATGCACTGACCGAATAAGTGCCAGCGGTCAGGTTCCAGATTTCGTAGTTGCCATCAGGACCGGAGAGGTTGACGGTCGACGTCCCAACGACAGATACATTGGCCCCGACCAGTAGACGGGTTCCCGATCTCACGACTCCGTACAGTCTGGTTGGTTTCTCGGTGAGGTTGAAATCGACGCCTGATGTCCCGTTGCCCCTGACTACAACAACATCTGCAATTGAAGTTGAGAGGAATCCTTCTCTCTCGGCGGTCAGCGTGTACGTGCCTTCGGGTACGTCCGGGAGATTGAAGCTCCCGTCACTCTCGCTCATGACGGTTTTCGTGAATGAGCCGATCTGGACTGAGATATTGGTATTGTTCAAGGGAGTGTGAAATTCAGCGTGGTACACATGGCCGGAAATCCAGCCGTTTTTCGACGTAAGGACGAAGTTCAGGAGTACGCTCCCGCCAAGTGGCACGACTATTTCTTGCGGGCTGGGTTCGTATCCAGAAGCGTTCGCTGTCACGGAATGGGTTCCTGCCGGGATGCCTTCGAGCTTGTACGCACCGCTGACAGGTGAGACGATTGTCGAGTACCCCAATGAGGCGATTGATACATTTGCCCCCTCTACTGGCACCATCGTTCCGCTAAACGAGGTCGTGACGGTTCCAAGGATCGAGCCGCCCCATATCTCCAGCGTGACATGTTCCGTCAGGTTCTCACTCACGTTCTGGAGCGTGCTATTGTCTCTGTAGCCGAGCATGCTGGCGCTGATTTGGTACGTGAGGCCATTCGTGACGTTGTCATCGGCGGGAAGCAGGCTCAGTGTAACGGACCCGTCGCTCCCTGTCTGATTCTGCCAGGAGATTCCGTTGCCAGTGGTTCTGACCGTGGCACCTACGATTGCCCTGCCTACCTCATCTGTCACATTGACGACTATGGTGCCTGAGGGCCAAGCCTGCATAGTGCGAGCTTTGAGGGTGGGCTCGGAACGCTCTCCAATCTGCAGAAAGCAAAAGGCGGTCGTCGTGAGCATCAGCAGAACGAGGATCGACGCCATCAACCTGTTGTCCGAAACGATGTTTCTGGCCATCTGTCATCCGCTATTCCTCATCAACTGCTCGTTCCCATAAATACGTTTGCCGATTTCGGACTTTCTCGGGTCCCTCTGAAAACGTCTTTATATTGACACTGAATAACGAAGCAGATTCGACGGTCAGGCAGTATGATTTCCAAGACTACTGAGAAGAGGACGACGGAAGAGGTTCTCTCCGTCATGCATCCGATCGTGTCAGAGTGGTTCAGGGGCAAGTTCGGAGAGGTGACCGAAGCCCAGGCCATGGCAGTCCCGCTCATACACGCCAGGAAGAATGTCCTAGTCTCATCGCCAACTGGCTCCGGCAAGACGTTGACAGCCTTCCTGTCGATCCTGAACGAGCTTATCCTACTCGCCGGTCAGAACATGCTTGAGAACAGAATCTACGCGGTCTACGTGTCTCCTTTGAAGGCCCTGGCCAATGATATCAACGAGAACCTGATAAGACCCCTGGAGGAGATATCTGCTCTCTTCAGGGCTAAGGGGCTCGCTCCTCCTGACGTGAAGGTTGCGGTTCGCACTGGCGACACTCTGCCCAGTGAGCGGCAGAAGCAGGCCAGGTCTCCACCGCACATCTTCATCACGACTCCGGAATCTCTCTCGCTCGTGCTCTCAACACCCGTTTTCAGCTCAAAGTTCGAAGGCGTCGACTACGTCATAGTTGACGAGGTCCACGAGGTCTGTGATTCGAAGCGAGGCGTCGCTCTATCGGTCGCAGTTGAAAGGCTCCAGAGCTTCTGTCGGAAGGAGTTCGTCCGGATCGGCCTCTCAGCCACCGTAGCTCCTTTGGAGCAGGTCGCTGAGTACCTCGGCGGCCTGCGAGACGGCACGCCTAGATCAGTCAGCATCGTCGAGGTGTTCGCTCAGCGCGATCTCGACCTACGAGTGCTCTGTCCCGCAAAGGACATGACGTCACTCTCATTCGAAGTCGTCAATTCGAAGATGTACGACATGCTGAAAGAGATGATCGATGAACACAAGACGACGCTGGTCTTCACGAATACGAGGAGCGGGGCGGAAAGCGTCGTATACAAGCTCAAAGAGCGCGGGCTCGAGAACATAGGCACTCATCACGGAAGCCTAAGCCGTGAGACCCGGATGGACGTCGAAGGAAACCTTCGGAACGGCCTGATGAAATCCGTCGTGTCATCCACGTCTCTCGAGCTTGGTATCGACATCGGTTCTATTGATCTGGTCGTGCAGATCGGTTCTCCCAAATCAGTTGCGAAGGGATTGCAGCGGGTGGGGAGAGCTGGGCATCAGTATGGCGGGACGTCGAAGGGTAGGATCGTGGTATTCGAGAGCGACGATCTGGTGGAGTGCGCGGTCCTCTGCCGAGCGGCTCACAGAAAGATGATAGACCGTGTCACAATCCCGAAGAACTCTCTCGACGTGCTGGCGCAGATGCTCGTCGGATTGTCCATCGAGCGCAAGTGGCAGGTGGACGAAGCGTTCGCTCTGATCCGCCGCTCATACTGCTACAAGGATTTGACGATGGCTCAGATGGAGAGCGTTTTGAGGTATCTCGGAGGCAAGGATGCTTACGAAGGGATCTACTCAAAGCTCTGGTACGACGAGAAGGAAAGGACCTTCGGCAGGAAGCGCGGCTCGCGCATGATCTACTACCTTAATCAGGGCACGATCCCCGAGGAGGCGGACTACAAAGTATACTCGGAGCGTGGCTCCCCGATAGGATCCCTCTCGGAGAAGTTCGTCGAGCGCCTATCTCAGGGCGACATATTCGTCCTGGGCGGACGCAGCTATGAATTCATCAAGTCCAAGGGGACGAAGGTGTTCGTGAAAAGTGCCAGTGGTAGAAAACCCACCGTGCCTTCGTGGACAGGGGAGATGTTGCCCAGAAGTTTCGACCTGTCCGTCGCCATCGGGCGTTTCCGGTCTGAGATGGAGGAGCGTTTGGGCAAGATGTCGGGTAATGAGATTGAGGCATGGCTAAGGGAAGGGTTCGACGTGGACGAAGGTTCGGCCACAACGATCCTGAACTACTTCCGAGAGCAGAAGATGGTCGCGAAGATACCAACGGATTCCAGGCTCCTGATAGAGGGCTATGTTGACGCCTCGGGAAACAAGAGCGCCATTTTTCATTTCCCGTTTGGGAGGCGTGTCAACGACGCGCTCAGTCGGGCGTATGCTTACGCACTCTCAGAGAAGCTGAAGTGCAATGTCACGGTGTCGGTGACCGACGATAGCTTCATGCTGACCGCGCCTCGGAGCTTCAGATTGGAGGACATCGGTGTCTTGCTCAAGGCCGAAGGCCTTGAGAAGATGCTGAGGAGCGCCGTCAGGGACTCCGAATTATTCGCCCAACGTTTCAGGCACACGGCGACCAGGAGCTTCATGGTCCTCAGGAACTACAAGGGGAGGGAAATGTCAGTTGCTCGCCAGCAGCTCCGCTCCAGCAGATTGCTCGATGCGCTTCATGAGCTCGAGGATTTTCCAGTGATGGTCGAGACATACGAGGAGATACTGACAGAGGTCATGGATCTCGAGCATGCCAAGGAAGTCCTGTCCAGCATCGAGAACGGTGAACGGCAGTTGGACTACCTTCCGTTCTCAGGCGTTCCCTCTCCGTTCGCCCACAACGTGATCCTTGTCGGAGTCTCGGACATAGTCCTGATGGAAGATCGGAGCATGCTCTTGAGAGAGCTTCATAGAAAAGTGCTCGCGCGCGCGCTTGGAGAGGAAGCGATAACGGAATACCAGTTCGAACCTGAGAGGGTTGAGGAATTCTTTGCCGCCAAGTTCCCGAGGATAGCTTCAAAGGAGAGCATACTCGAAGCGCTCAGGAAAGTGGGCCCGATGAACTTCTTCAGGGAGAAGGCAGAGAACATCTTCGCCCACTCCAAGGAATCCTTCGAGGAACTCCGCGCGCGGGCCGCTGAACTGTTGCACGAGGGCAAGGTCATGTCCATCTGGGCAGGCGAGGATGTATACGTCGCGGCTGAGGACTATTCTCTCTATGCAAGTCTGCATCAGAGAAAGTCCACGCACGGTTCTGTCGAAGATGCTGTTCTCGACGCAGTGTCCAGGTCGCGCAGAAGCCAGCGTGAATTGGCCGATCATTTGAAACTCCCGAAGGAAGAGGTCAGAGAGGTTCTGAGGCGCCTCGAGTCCGCGAACGAGATATTCCGATCGGATGTGAGAGGAGACGCCTACCTGTACTCCAAGGCGGTCTTCGAGCCAAGGCCTCGGAAGGATTGTCTACTTGCGGCCGTGGAACGGCATATCGCATATCATGCGCCGATAACGGTCGAGGACGTGGCGTACGAAGTCGGGATATCTGAGCCCGAGGCCGATGAGGCGCTTCGTGAATTGTGCTCGACCGAGGCGGCAGTTGCCGGAAGGTTCGTCGTCGGCGAGCAGCAGCAGTACATGCTGGCGAGGGACTACCTGCGTCTGAAATCCAAGGGCCAGCCCGTGTTCGATCGAGAGACGATCCGGTCGTACAGCGAGCGCAAACAGTTCGCAAAGGTGAACTCGATCGGAGAGTACTTCGGGAAGTTCGGTGAGGCTGGAATGATATACGATATCTTTCAGCGTGTCACTGACTTTGACAGGGAGGAGTTCGGGGAGCTAAGGAAGAAAGGCGAGATACTCCTTGGCAGATTCGTCCGGGGACGGTTGAGGTACGTCCTCTCCGAGGACGCTCCTTACTATTTGGGTGTCTATAGGCGCGATCCCCCCGACAAATACGAGGCCGAGCTTCTGAGGATTATCCGGAAGATGGGGTCGGGGACTTTCCTGAAAATTGCGGAAGTATCAGGTTTCCCCCCTGATGCGATGAGGGAGCATTTCGATTCCTTGGACAGGAAAGGGTATCTGCTCAGAGAATACGACGAGGCCGAATCTTGGAGCACCAGGAATGTGTACACGGTCTGCGAGATAGAACCAGAGACGGAAGGGCCCTACGCGCGTGTTCTGAAGCGCTATCTCAGAGGATTCGGGCCGGTCACCGTGATGCAGGCAGCAAGCTATCTCAATACTGATCCGGGCGATGCCGCGGTGCTCCTTGGGAAGATCGGCGCGAAGAGCATCACGGTCGGCCTCGAGAGGACCGAGATGTTCGTCCTCCCTGACGAGGTCCGATTTCTCGATGAGGCGCGCGGAAGGGACGACAAACTCAGAATCCTTTCTCTCTACGATTCATTCCTGAGCGACAAATGGACTGAGATAACTTCGCGTTTCGGTGAGGCCTGGATATATCCGCTGGTACGCGACGGGTGGATCGTGGGAATGATCGAGAAATGGCTTCTGGCAGGCTCGGTCGAGGTAAGGGACATTCAACTCGAAGAGCCAGAACTGCTAGGCCAGCTCGTAGATTCGATAGATGATATGATGCCGTTCTACAACTCCCTTGGCGTCGAGATAGTCCGAATCACCAGCGTGTTCGGCGCAGATGTCGAGCATCTTGACGCTGACGTGAAACAGGAGTTCCTCAGAAGGGGATACACGAAATCCAACGGAATGCTCGTCAAGGGCAATCTCGTGACACCGTGCTACGAGCGGAACGAAATCCTGGATGTCATCTTCTCCCTGCAGAACCTAGACGAAGGGTCGCAACTCCTTGACATGGCAGATGCGTTGGCGCTGTACGGCGGTCTCAGATCGAATGCGGAGGCTCTTCTGAGGGTGAGGAAGTTCGAATCCTTGCAGAGGCTGCACAAGCGGGGCGCCGTGGTGCGCGGACACCTAGTTCCCGATCGGGTCGGATACTGCAGGGCGGAAGAGGCCGGGCTCTATATGTCGGCCAGGCGTGGTGATCTCACGGCCGATGAGAAGCTTGTGCTCAGGATAGTCAAGGACCAGCAGCCAGTGAAACGTGACCGTCTGCTCGACCTCTCTCCGCTCGGGAGGGAAGACACCGTCGAAGCGATGAAGGCTCTCTACATTTCCTCAAGGACATATCTCGACTCCTCGCTAGCGTTCGTTTCTACGAAGAGACAGAGAACTTCCAGGGTGTCTGCATGGACCCAGATCGTGAAGCGCCTGTTCGACAACTACGGGATCATGACCGCGGAGTCTCTGGGAATGTTGCTCGGGCACGAGATTCCCATGCGCGAGATCAGGCGCACCCTGAGGGCACTCGAGGATGAGAAGCTGCTCGTGAAAGGTTTCCTGTTGAGGGGTTCGGGTGCGCTGCATTGGGCCAGCGTTCAGGCGTATTCCCTGCTCGGCAAGATCGCGTTCTCTCAGCATGTGGTGTTGTCTCCCGAGGACAACCTCACGCAGTTCTTGCGCGCGAGCTACCGCGACCTGCTGCCGGAGACGGGTCGCCATGCGATATTCCAAGACACGAGAGTGATCGGATCCTTCGAAGGCAAGATCAAAGCAGGCAGGTTCGAGGTTTTCGATCTCCAAGGAGATCCGACATGTCCTGAGATTGTGGGTGCGTATGTTCGTTCTCTTGGCCTCGCTCTGACGGATCGCGATGAGGGCAGGGTGTCCGACTGGGAGATAATGGACTTCTACCAGAGGACACACCCAGGGTTGGGCGACGAATGAGATTCGAGGAATCATAAAGTACGTCTGTCATCCATCCAGTGTCAATGGTGGACCTGTCGTTCCTCGCGAAGGAGCCATTGCCCGCGGCAGCGTTGATCATCGGGGGATTGTTGTCAATAGCTGTCGCCTTCTACGGACATAGGGACGACTCTCACTGGGACGAGGTAGGGACGTTTTTCGGCTTCATCCTCGGCGCTGTTATGTTTGTGATGGCGTTCGTGGTCGGGACTGAGGGGGCTGTTGATTGGTTCACGCTCGCTGTCATGGTCGTCCTCGCCTTGACCCTGTTCCTGAAACCGATGAGAGAGATACCATGGGCTGGTGTGCTGGGTGCGGTGGTTGGTGCGGCCGCGGCCTTGGCCGCATCGTTATTCCTGCCTTCGACAGTCTTCGGGATCGACGAATGGATCATCCTGCTTGTCATCTTCTTCGTCATCTGGGTGATAGTTCACGGGCTGCTCCACTTCCTGGAGGATGTGCTGACAATCGCGACAATGGTGCTCGATTGGAAGCCGACAATGGTGATCGTCGGCATCGTGGCAATGGCTGAAGGCGCCCTGGTGCTCATGGACAGGTCGATGATCTCATTCCTTTGAGAACAGGCAGGAGCCTCCGGGCGCGCGCAGTCTCTCGTTGTAGAATAGGTACTCCTGAGCATAGCCCGCATATTCCCCGAAACGCTCAGATGCGAACGTCCTGAGCTTCGAATAGGGTCCCTTCATGTGGTAGAGCCTCGCGAGCGCTCTCTCGATATGGACGTCGATTGGGAATGCCTCCAGCCTGCCGAATCCGAAGAGAGAGACACAGTCTGCAACTTTGTCCCCGACTCCTGGCAACTCCTTGAGTTCCTCCCTCAGCGAACTGAAGCTGAGCTTGCCAAGGCGGGAGACACTTTCGTCGTCTACGGTCTTGCAGAGCGAGTGTACGTACCCAGCCCGGTAGCCGAGGCCTAACCTGGCCATTTCAGTTCTTGAGACCTCCCTGAGTCTGTCGTGAGTCGGAAATGCTCTGATTCCATTCACGATCTCCTCACCATATCGCGATGAAAGCATCTCGATCATCTTCGCTATGCGGGGAATGTTAGCGTATGTCGCCAGGACGAAGCTGACCAGGCACTCCCACTCGTCCATCTTCACTATTCGCAGCCCCTTTACATACCTGATGCCAGGAGCCAACACGGTGTCTTTCGCAAGCTTCCTCTGGATTCCTGGAACATCGTCGGATGCCCTCAGGTGCTCCTGGACGAGCCTCCGGGCATGTCTGCCCCCAGGTCTTGCATCCACCTCTAGTATCGATCCCCGTTGCACCATTCTCACGAACTGATCTCCTAGAGGTCCCTCCCAAAGACCATCACCGAGCCTCCTCCATCGGAAGGTCTGACCGCAGCCAAGGGTCTGGTCGAGACTCAACGGAGCGATTTCTAGTTTGAACTTCATCTGGTCTTCATCCTTCGGGATCGCTATCTCTTGTACCCGATCTTCCGCAAGAAAGTCCTTCTATCCTCAGCATCGGTCGCGGTCTCGACACCTTTTGGTTTCTCGCCATCTATGACGCCCACGACTCCTCGGCCGCGTTCGTTCTCAGCGACGATCACATCCACCGGGTTGGACGTCGCGCAGAATATCGTGCACACCTCCTGGATTTCTTTGATCCTGTTGAGCACGTTGATCGGATAGGCATTCTCCAGTATCACAATGAAAGTGTGTCCCGCGCCAATCCTCAGCGCATTCTCCGAGGCCAATTTCCTCAGCTTATCGTCGTTGCCCTCGACTCTCACCAGACACGGTCCTGACGCCTCGCAGAACGCGATTCCGAACTTCGCTCCGGGCACGGTCCCAACAATAGCCTCGTACAAGTCCTCGACTGACTTGATGAAATGGGTCTGACCTATAATCACGTTCGCGCTTTCTGGAAAACTCACCCTGATGGACTTCAGTTCCATTCTTGCCCCCGGACGTTGTCAACAACGCTCAAATGGAAATAGGTTTCTCCTGTTCGAGGTCAGTCTGGCTCCGCGTTGCACGATATCATTATCATAAGGGAAATCAAAACGATTAACTATTTATCCAGGCATATCGTAGAGCGGAGCTAGTATCTCGAGGAGGTTCTGCTGATTGCCAGTTTCTAGCGGGGACAAACTTTGTCCGATCTGCGATTCTCCGCTCCAACCAGGTTCAAAGAAGTGCGGATTCTGCGGAACAGATCTCTCAATATTCGACATAGACATCGAGTCCCCCAAGAAGTTGCCCGAACCAGTCGCTCCCCAGCAGAAGGCTTCGCTGGAATCACGTGTCGACGAGGTACTGTCGAGGCCTGCGATCCAGGAGAGAACCGTGATCAGGGCGCCCCCTCCTGTCGTGTCTGTACAGCCACCGAAGATCGAACCGCCGAAGACAGAGCCAGTCCCTGAGGTCAAGAAGGCGGCCGAACCATCTGCGGAGCCGGAGCCTGAGCTGGCAGAGACCGTTGAGTACTTTGAGTGCCCCCAATGCGGCGCGACAGTTGAGACCGATGCGAACTCCTGCCCGAAGTGCGGAGTCCTCTTCGCTGAGGAAGGCGCCGAGATGTTCGAGTGCCCTGCATGCAATACGCTCGTCAACCTGGACGCGAAATCGTGTCCTGGTTGTGGAGCGATTTTCATTGAGCCGGAGGAGGCGGCGAAGCAGACCGCAGAACCTGCAATTGCCCAGAAGGATATCGAGCCTCCAATCGCTGAGGTGAAGATCCCTTCGAGGAAGCCGGAGAAAGCGCCTCCTGCGCCATCGAAGGAGGGAGATGAGAAGAAGGGATTCATGGGTTTCTTCAAGAGGAAGAAGGAACCAGAGCCCGCCCCGGAACCTGAAACGCCAGTAATGAAAGAGAGCGTTGTACGGGCGCCCGCAGCTCCTGCACCCTCATCTCAGAAGCCTGCTGAGCCTCGCGTTCGTGAGATCAAAGCCGCGGAGACGGCACCTGTTGTCCGACCTGCCCCATCACCAGCTGCGAAGGACAAAGGGAGGGACCTTGCCCGAATGGTTGCGGAGATGAAGCCGCTCCTAGCCCTCGCAAGAGAGAAAGAGGTGGACATTGGCGAGAGCAAGCAGCTGATAGATGATGCGGCGATTGCAGGAAGGGAGAGGCAGATCGATAGGGCCATAGATCTGGTTCAGAAGTCCAAGACTGTCCTCATGTCGAGGCTCGATTCCGACCTGAGTCAGTTAATCAGTAGACTCAACGACGAGACTAAGGTCGCGAGAGAATTCGGAGGGGATATCTCCAGGCCAACGACTTACATTCAAGAGGTTGCCCGCGCCAGGGCGGCGGGTGATGTTGAAGCGGCATACGTGTATGCCGAGAAGGTCTCGAAGGAACTCCTGCCCATCACTGGAAGATACAACGAGTTCAAGAAGAAGCTCGCGGATCTGAAGGATCTCGTAGTGGACTGCGAGGTCTTCATCGTTGACACGAAGGAGGCCCGGAGGCTGCTCGTGGACGCGACCCGGGCATTCGAACAGAAGGAGTTCGACAAGGTCGACTCGCACATCAAGGCCGCTACCGACAGCCTCTACAAGACGATCCCGGTCAGGCTGAACGATGAGATGAACAAGGCGAAGGAAGCGCTTCGAGATGCGAAGGTCAGGAATGTCAATATCGCACCGATGCTTACGACCCTGAAATCCTCAGTGAACATGATGAAGTCCGGGGATTATGCGCACGCGATCAAGGAGATGCGCGAGTTCAGAGAGATGATGAAGAAGGCGGCTTGAGGTTTTCTCGGAGCTGTTTCGGCCTGAAGCAAGTCAGGTCAAGTTGAGGACTTCCATCTCCCTTTCCAGGATTGATATCTCCTGGGGTTTCATCGTTTCTGGGCTCAGGGATACGGCCAGTATCGCTTTCGACTCCGAAATCTCATCAATCAGGCTTCTTACGAACCTCAGGACCGCTTCGAAGTTCGTGCTGCTGACTAGGTACTGTATTCCGTCCAAAACGACTATGCTCTTCTCCTCAGTTCCGATGAATTCCTGAATGGTGTGGACCAGCATCTCAAGCGAGGGCATGACCGTCTTCTCTTGGGAGCTCTCTTTGTCGGTCAACCAGAGTATCTCGGGCGAGACCTTGAATTCGTCCCGAATCCTGCGCGGGTTCATACGCGTGATGACCAAGCCAGCATATCCCTCGTCCATCTTCCTTCCGAGCAGAACATTGCTGTACATCGGGCGCTCTTCCTCCACCAGATAGCAGTGGCCAGGATCCGCCCTTACCTCCCTCATGATCTCTCTTCTGGTCTCATGCACGGGAGCAAGGGGTTTCAGGATATCTGATACAAGGTTGAGGTCTACGTCGAGCTTCATGATGGATGAGAACGCGACTATCTTGGTAAGAGTGCTTTCGAGCTCTCTCACATTCGAAGTCACCCTGTCCGCGATGTATGTGACTATCTCGTCGCTGAGTTTCAGGTTCTTTTCCTGTGCCTTCAGTTTGAGTATTTTCACTCTCGTGTCCATGTCTGGCGGCTGCAGGTCGGTCGTGAGCCCCATCATGATCCGCGAATTGAGCCTTTCGCTGAGGCCTGGGATCTGCGCCGGAAGCCTGTCGCTGGCGAACACCACCTGTTTCTTCGAATCGATCAGATACTCGATGACCTGTGCCATCTCTATCTGAGCGCCCTCGCTCGCTGCGAGGAATTGCATGTCATCTACTAGCAGCAGGTCCTGTCGCTTGAGGTCCTCCCTGATCTTCTGCCTGAGCTGCTCATCCTGCGACTGGCTCAGCGCCTCGACGAACCTGTCAGCAGGAACGTATGCGATCCTTGCATTCTTCATCTTGTCATTCACATGGTGTCCTATGGCAGACAACAGGTGCGTCTTGCCCAGGCCAGATCCGCCGAAGAGGAGTAGCGGGTTGTACGCCTTGCTCGGTGCATCTGCAACCGCCACAGCGGCCGCGACTGGGAATTTCGATCCCGGGCCGACGACGAAACTGTCGAAAGTCATCTCCTCCGGCAGCGGCTTCATGTAGGTTGGAGCCGGCACCCCCACTTGCTCGGCGCTGCACTTCGGGCACCTCCCGTCTGCGTCTATCGGTCCGTTACACCGAGGACACCGTCTCTCCGCTGCCTCCTCTGGAGCAGTCTGATATCGCAGTATCAGGTCGTAGACGTCGGCGGCCTTCTCGTCCTGCTTCTTCTTCTCCATCTCCTTCTTGATGGATTCCGCTTCGTTCTTTCGCTTCTGGATCTTTCGTTTGATCTTTTCCTGTAGGAACTCGACGTCCGATTCAATCTCCGCTATCTTCGTCCGGTCATCCAGCTTCGCCCTGATCTCCTCGATCTCCTTGTCGTGTCCCATCACTGGGAAGTTGTTGATAATGACCTCGAACTGCTTGAGCTTCTGCGCATCCTGCTCGAATGCCGATAGTTCATTGGTGAGCGCCTGCTGGCCTTTCTTGTGGGCCTCTTCGAGAGTCTCGACCTTGAACCCCTTCCTTCGCCAGAGCTCGATTATCTCCTTATGTGAGTCGACGGCCTCCTCTTCCTCTTCGGGGGTCTCTTTCTCGACCTCCTCGGCAGCTTCCTCCTTGGAGGGCTTCGCTGGCGGCGCAGCATCGGACAATCGTGCGTCTGGGAATCGCCTTTCGAACTCCTCTATTGGCACTCTGCTATGCAGCTCTATGTTCGAGATTTTGTCCTGAGAGTCCTCCAGTATGAATCTGAGAGATTTCTCACCAGTGTAGATCCTTCGCAGCTCTCTTGGTTTTGATTTCTCGAACTCGTAGACCGCCATGATCGGCGATCCCTGCTCCACAACAAGGTATCCGATGGAGCTCATGATTTCCTTCGCCAGGGTGACTCGGATGTATCCTGTGAAGCTGTACTGCTTCAGGTCTGCAAGGATTCCCTTCAAGGACTCGGGACCGCCTTTGGCGGTCCGAACGACGATTCCTTCGGGGATGCGCAGGTCTGTAACCATTTCGGGTGACCAGTGGAGAAATACCGTCGAACCCTTAAAAGCCTCTCGCCCTCTCCCCCCCGACTGGATGACGATGGCATGATCCACCAACTGTCAAAAACCTTAACTAGGAAAACCCACTACACAACAGCCTGCTTGCCACTGTAGCTCAGCGGTTGCGTCCTCCGAAAGGGGGATGCCGCGAGAGAGCGGCGGTTTCGTAAACCGCAGGCCGGGGGTTCAATACCCTCCAGTGGCTCCAATCACTTCCAGCAAATGATTTCTCCAGGCAATTCTAATAAACTACAGAAGCTATGGTCCTATCAATGATGGATGAATCGGTCGTCTATTCCCACACGATCATGTGTCCTCAGTGCGGGCTGCATTGTTCTGGCTACCTGCAGGCGGTCGGAGATGGAAAAGGCGTGACGAACTGCCCGCGATGTGGGGCGGTCATTACTCAGCCATTGCCCGCGCACTATGTGCCTCAGATTCCCCCCGTGGACTACAATTCGCCAGTCCATCCGCACGTCCACGTCAGTCACTACCCAGGCCTGTACAATCAGCCGAAGCATGCGCCTCGGTTGGATTTCGCGGACCTGGCGAGGGTGACGTATTCGCCCACGAAGGCCTTCGTCAACCTCTACCTGTCTACGAACCTGCAGAGGGCGTTGGCGTTGGTCGTCGTTTTCTCCATAGTTTCGGTGGTCGTGAGCATGCTCGTGACCGCAGACATGGGCGACATGTTCGGCTACACCACAGGCGACGCCATCGAGATGGGGTTGCAGGCTTCGGTGAACTTCATTGTCTCTCTCCTGGCATTTCTGATATATGGGCTGACTGCCTCACTGATATCGAGGAGCATTTTCGGAGGTAGGGGCGAACGAAGCACGACGATAACCCTCCTAGGATACTGCTATCCCTCGTATGTGCTCCTGAGCATCGTCATGCTGCTCGTATTCAACGTGGGTTTCGAAGGCCTGGATCTCAGCAGAATCCACGACTGGACCAACGCGGAGACGGACCAAGCCCTTGTGGCTGGCATGATACTCACGGTGATTGCGGTCGTGGGTCTTATCTGGTTGCTGCTGATCACGAGCAAGGCGATTAGCGTGTCGAACGACATCGCGACAGGCGAGGCCGTTCTCTCCTCCCTGCTCGCTGCTATAGCTGCGGGCGTTGTCTTCATAGTCGTCGGAATGGTGATGCAGCTCCCTATGGGCCTCTTCCTCTGATGGACGTCACTTCAGGAGGTCATCCACCATCTTCATCGCGCAGAAGTCGCCGCACATCGAGCAGACCTTGGGGCGGTGAGACCTCCTTTTCCTGCGATACTCTCTGGCCCTTTCCGGATCTACTGACAGTGAGAACATCTTGTCCCAATCGAAGGCCTTTCTCGCCTCGGACATCTTCAGGTCCCACGCACTCCCGCGTCCGTGCGCCAAGTCGGCTGCATGCGCCGCGATCCTGCTGGCGACCACGCCTTCTCTGACATCCTCGACCGTGGGGAGCGAAAGGTGCTCTGACGGCGTGACATAACAGAGGAAGTCTGCGCCGAAGTACGCGGCAAGGGCTCCGCCGATCGCACCCGTGATATGGTCGTACCCCGCTCCTACATCGCATACAAGTGGGCCTAGAACATAGAACGGTGCCCCCTTGCAGACCGCTTTCTCGATCCTCACATTCGCCTCTATCTGATTCAGCGGGACATGTCCCGGACCTTCAACCATGGCCTGCACGCCCGCCTCGCGCGCTCGGTCAACGAGTTTGCCAAGAACTATCAGCTCATGGATCTGTGGCACATCGCTCGCATCCGCAATGCTGCCAGGCCTCAATCCGTCGCCCAGGCTGAGAGCGAACTCGTGCTCCTTCGCCATCTCCAGAAGATAATCATAGTCCTCGTAGAGCGGGTTCTCCCGTCCGTTCCGATGCATCCAGGCGACCAGAAGAGCACCTCCCCGAGAAACCACGCCGGTGACACGCTTGTGCTTGACGAGCGAGGCGGCGGTCTGCTTCGTCACGCCGCAATGCACTGTCATGAAATCCACGCCATCACGAGCGTGCTGTTCGATGGTCCTGAAGAGGTCGTCGCTGGACATGTTCGCGGGCCCGCCCTTGCGAACTGTCTTGCAGATTGCCTCGTAGATTGGGACGGTCCCGATTGGCACTGAGCAGGCTTTCATGATTCTCTGCCTGATGTCTCGTATGTTACCGCCAGTGCTCAGGTCCATGATTGCGTCGGCGCCATACCGAATGGCCACCCTGCTCTTCTCGACCTCCTCATCCAGATCGATATAGTCAGGCGAAGTGCCGATGTTCGCGTTGATCTTGACTCTGAGCCCTTCCCCGATTGCGCAGGGCTTGAGATTCTTGTGCCTTGGATTCGAAGGAATTACCACTCTCCCAGCCTTGAAGAGTCTAGTGAGCTTGTCTGGCTCGATTCCCTCGATCTTCGAAAGCCCCTTCATTTCCTGTGGAAAAGACCTTTTGTTCTGGCTCTTCATCGGACTCTGGGTCACAGATAACCCCATCGGTATAAATCCTTTCATTGGCTGCGCTGCGGGTCTTCTCACCCAGACTCAATGGGTGGTGGGCTCACATGCTCTTCTCGGGTTTCGCAATTGTGCGCATCGCACCTCCTCCTCGGAGCCCGGCGTCAACCCCTCGGAAGCCCCATCGGCATGCGCCGACATTTCCTATGGAAATCCGAGCTGCAAATCGACAGTATGTTGCAGTGGAAACAAAGGGGGGTTTTTGCACGCAGCCAGATAGTATTCTAAAAGCATTTATATACGCGCAGTCCATTGATGAAAATGAAGGCCAAATAAAGCGCCGAAAATCGGATGGGATGCGCGAGGAAACGATTGACGTTTGAGCCTGCGTGATAGGGGCTGTAATCTCATGGAAGACACTGCGTATGATGCAGAAAAAATCCAAGTCCTAGAGGGTTTGGAAGCCGTTCGAAAGAGGCCGAGCATGTATATCGGCAGCACGGATTTTCACGGGCTTCACCACCTGGTGTATGAGGTCGTTGACAACAGCATCGACGAGGCGATGGCTGGCTATTGCACGACGATCACGGTCGTCCTCAACGACGATGGCAGTGTTACGGTGGAGGACGATGGTAGGGGCATCCCCATAGGCATGCACGGGAAGTACAAGCAGGAGACCCTGGAACTCGTTCTTACGAAGCTCCACTCGGGTGGCAAGTTCGACAGGAAGGCGTACAAAGTTTCTGGCGGTCTGCACGGTGTCGGCCTCAGCGTTGTGAACGCCCTCTCTGAGTGGCTCGAGGTCAGGATCAAGAGAAAAGGCAAGATTCACTTCCAGAGATACGAGAGGGGCGTGCCGGCAGGCCCCATCAAGGTTGATGGGGATACGGAGGGTACTGGCACCATCGTTCGGTTCAAGCCGGACGCTCAGATCTTCGAGACCACGGAGTTGAACTATGAGACTCTCTCAGGGAGGATGCGTGAGTTCGCCTTCCTGAACAAAGGCCTCAAGGTATCGATCTCCGAGCAGAAAACGAGCCAGTCGAACACCTACAAGTTCGACGGCGGCATCGTCGAGTATGTTCAGTTCATCAATAGGAGCAAGGCATGCCTTCACGAGAAACCCGTTTACATCTTCGTCGAGAGAGAAGGGCTCTCCGTCGAGATGGGCATGCAGTACACAGACAGCTACTCGGAGAACATCCACTCCTTCGCCAACAACATCAACACGATCGAGGGGGGCACACACCTGGTTGGCTTCAGAGCCGCTCTCACGAGGACCATCAACGACTATGCCAAGAAGTACGGTTACCTGAAGGGCAACGGGGAAGGCCTGAGCGGGGAGGATGTGAGGGAAGGCTTGACAGCGATTCTGAGCGTGAAGCTGCCCGAACCGCAGTTCGAAGGCCAAACGAAGACGAAGCTGGGCAACAGCGATGTCAGAGGCCTGGTCGAGTCTGCGGTGAGCGAGAAGCTGTTCGAGTACCTCGATGAGAATCCGAAGGTGGCTCAGGCCTGCATAAGCAAGGCCATACTTGCGTCTCAAGCCCGAGAGGCTGCGCGCAAGGCGAGGGAGCTCACCCGCAGGAAGGGCCTCCTGGATGTGGGGAACCTCCCAGGCAAACTGTCGGACTGCACCGAGAAAGATCCGACCAAGTGCGAGCTGTTCCTCGTCGAAGGCGATTCCGCAGGCGGAAGCGCGAAACAGGCCAGGGACAGGTCGTTCCAGGCCATCCTACCGCTCAGAGGCAAGATACTGAACGTCGAGAAGGCGAGGCTAGACAAGATGCTCAAGAACGCCGAGATACGGACGATAATAACCGCCCTCGGGACCGGCATCGAATCCGAGCTGGATATCGAGAAGGCTAGGTATCATAGGGTCTGCATAATGACAGATGGTGATGTCGACGGCGCCCACATACGCACCCTTCTTCTGACGTTCTTCTTCCGATACATGCGCCAGATGATCGACCGCGGCTACATCTACATCGCGCAGCCACCTCTGTACAGGCTCAAGAAGGGCAAGACGGAGAAATACGTCTACAGCGACAAGGAGCTCGCTGAGCTAGTCCAGGAGGTCGGCGAGGGCGCTGACATCCAGAGGTACAAGGGCCTGGGTGAGATGAACCCAGATCAGCTCCGCGTCACGACCATGGACATGAAGTCCAGGGTCCTCAAGCGCGTCACGGTCGAGGACGCAGTGGAGGCGGACGAGCTGTTCACGATCCTCATGGGCGATGCCGTGGAGCCGCGCAGGCTGTTCATCCACGACCACGCGAAAGAAGTGGAGTTCTTGGATGTGTAGGTGAGTGCAGATGGACGACGTCGTGCAGGAACAGCAACAGATCGCATTGAGGTTGATCCAGAGGCCGATCGAGACCGAGATGAAGAAGTCCTATATCGACTACGCCATGAGCGTCATCGTCGGGAGAGCGTTGCCCGACGTCAGCGACGGGCTCAAGCCGGTCCACCGTAGAATCCTCTTCGCCATGAACGAGATGGGCCTGGCGCACAACAAAGGCCACAAGAAGGCTGCGAGGGTCGTGGGCGAAGTCCTTGGCAAGTTCCATCCTCACGGCGACATCGCGATATACGACACGCTCGTCCGCATGGCCCAGGGGTTCTCCCTGCGCTACCCGCTCATCGACGGCCAAGGCAACTTCGGCAGTGTCGACGGGGACTCCGCGGCGGCGATGAGGTACACCGAGTGCAGATTGTCCGCGATAGCCGCTGAGATGCTGAGGGATGTCGACGAGGAGACGGTCGACTTCGCCCCGAACTTCGACGGCACGCTCAAGGAGCCTCTTGTCCTCTCGGCGAAGCTTCCGAACCTGCTGGTGAACGGCTCTCAGGGCATCGCGGTCGGAATGGCCACGAACATCCCACCTCACAACCTGAACGAGATCGTGGACGCGGTCTCCCTGATGATCGACAGGCAGATCAAAGGCCTGGACACCGAACTCAGGGATCTCATGGATATCGTGAAAGGGCCGGACTTCCCGACTGGTGGCGTCATCTACGGAGCCCAGGGGATAGTCGAGGCGTACGCTTCAGGCAAAGGGCGCATCCGGGTGAGGGCCAGGTACACGATCGAGCACGACGAGGATACTGGCAGGGCAGTCTTGATTTTTACAGAGATACCCTACATGGTCAACAAGTCGAAGCTCCTGGAGGAAATCGCGGAGATGGTCAAGTCGAAGGCCATCGAGGGCATCTCCGATCTCAGGGACGAGTCCGACAAGGAGGGCATGAGGATTGTCATCGAGCTGAAGAGGGACGCGATCGAGGAGATCGTCCTGAACCAGCTGTTCGCGCACTCACAGCTTCAGACTACTTTTGGGATCAACAACCTGGCGCTCGTGAACAACCAGCCCAGGGTCCTGTCGCTGAAGGAGATGCTGGACTACTACATCGAACACAGGTTCGACGTGGTCAAGAGAAGGACCGAGCACAGGCTGAGGGAGGCCGAGAAACGCGCGCACATACTCGCTGGCCTGATGATAGCTCTCGACCACCTCGACGAAGTCATCAAGATCATAAGAAAGGCCAAGACGAGGGAGGAAGCGCGGAACGGCCTCATGGCGAAGTACCTTCTGTCGGAGGAGCAGACCAAGGCCATTCTCGAAATGCAGCTCCAGAGGCTCACAGGCATGGAGATGCAGGCCGTAAGAGACGAGGCGGACGCAACCAAGAAACTCATCGACGAGTTCAGGTCCATCCTCAAGGACGAGAAGAGGATACTGGGCATCATCAAGTCGGAAGCGGTCGCGATCAAGGAGCAGTTCGGAGACCCCCGCAGGACCACGATCGAGGCGAACGCGATAGACATGGACATCGAGGACCTCATACCCGTCGAGGACGTCGTCGTGATGGTGAGCCAGACAGGTTACATCAAACGCTTGCCGCTCGACACATACGAGTCACAGAAGAGAGGTGGAATAGGCCTCGTGGGCATGGAAACCAAGGAGGAGGACTACGTCGTAGACCTGTTCGTCACGTGCTCCCACGACTATGTTATGTATATCACGAACAGAGGCCGCGTGTACTGGCTCAAGGCGTACAAGATACCGGTCGGCGGAAGGCACGCCAAGGGCAAGCCGGTCGTGAACCTGCTGGAGCACCTCGAGGAGGGCGAGAAGGTGGTCAACACGATACCCGTGAAGCTGTTCACCGATGACACATACCTCGTGTTTGCCACCAAGAAGGGCACCATCAAGAAGACGCGGCTCTCGGCGTACTCTCATGTGAGGACGAGCGGGATCATCGCCATCAAGTTGGACGATGATGACGAGGTCGTGGATACATCGATCACCGACGGCACCAAGGAGATCATACTCGCAACGACCAAAGGTCTTGCCGCGAGGTTCGTCGAGACCGATGTCAGGCCGACTGGCCGCGCGACCTACGGCGTCAGGGGCATCAGGCTTACGAAGGGCGACGATGTCGTCAGCATGGCGATTGTGGAGCCAAAGGACCAGCTGCTCACGGTCTGCGAGAAAGGCTTCGGCAAGCGCTCTCTCGTTGAAGACTACAGGAAGATACGCAGAGGGGGCAAAGGCGTCATCACAATCAAGACAGGTGGAAGGAACGGCGATGTCATCTGCGCCATGAAGGTCACGGACGACGAGGAGCTCATAGTCACCAGCGTCAAGGGCATGGTCATCAGGATGCCGGTGAAGGGCATCAGCATCATCGGACGCGCCACCATGGGCGTCACGCTCATGAAGCTGAAGGAGCGGGACAAAGTGACGGCGGTCGCACGACTCATCAGGAGCTCAGATGAGGAGCGGGTCGTCGAGGCGGGAAGGACACTGACCAGCTGCCAATCGCCCAACGGCGATGTCGTCGAAGAGGACCGCGAGGACAAGGAAGAGTCAGAGGATCCCGAAGAGGATCCCGAGGACGACAAGGAATAGGCCAGGAATCCGACTGACTGGCCGCGATTTCAGGATTGATAACGACTCGCAAAGGTTTAATAGACCTCAACCCATTGAAAAGTGCAGGCGCCCAAACAGCGTCCCCCTTCAGGAGGTCTCAGTCTTGTTCAAGGATTCCATACCAGGCTTAGAAAAGGTCTTCAAGAGCGATATCGACAGGCCGAAGGTCATACTAGTCACCGGTCCTCCGGGCTCGATGAAGACCACATTCTGCTACTCGCTGATGTCCAACTATCTCAAGGACAAGAACGAGTTCGGGCTCTACACCACGCTAGAGGAGTCGGTTGACAGCCACCTGAAGAACATGGATAGCATCGGCGCGAAGCTCTCGATGAAGATGCAGATATCCGACCTCACGGACCTAAGGGAGATTGACCAGATCGACGAGGTCATCGGTCAGGAGGCGCAGACGGACTACGCACTCTTCATCGAGAAGATGATACAACGCTTCAGGAAGACACACGGCGACAAGTTCTCGATATTCGTGCTCGATTCGCTTGGAGCATTGTACTCGCTGATGGAGAACGTCTCGGACATGCGCAAGAAGATGTTCTACTTCTTCAAGATGCTTAGGGACAACAATCTGACCTGCTACATCATAATGGAGCGATCTCTATCAGGAGAGTCACAGCTCCTCGGCAACGAGGGATTCCTCGCTGATGGAATACTCATGCTCGGCCTCGACAGACAGCGCGGGAAGCTGATGAGGTTCCTGCAGGTCGAGAAGATGAGGGCCGTGGAACACAGCATGGAGAGGCACGCTATCGAAGTGGGCAAGAATGGCATCCAGGTGCTCGGGCCGCTGCTCACGGCCCCATGAGCAAAACTTTGTAGTAGTCCGCAGACTATATGTGTGCCCAGACAATCCCGTGCTCGCGCTACCAGAGCAACAAACCCCCCGAAAAGGGATGAATGATGGCGGAAGACCAATCAATCGAAGCGATAATCGAGCAGGCCGTCAAGAGGCTCAAGACACAAGAGGCCGAGGCGAGAAAGAAGGAGCTCGAGCTGAAGGTCGAGCGCGAGGCGGTCCAGAAGCAGAAGTCCGAACTTGACGCACTCGAGCAGAGGCTGCGCGAGAAAGAGGACGCGATTAGGGTCAAGGAATCAACATACGATCAGCGTGCTGGGGAACTCAAGACACGCGAGGCTTCCATACAGGAGCGCGCGAACCAGGTCGAGGCCAGGGCCGCAGAGATATCGAAGATCGAAGCAGGTGCCAAGGCTGCGATGAACAGCGCCGAGGCGAGAGAGAAGGACGCGTCCGACCGTCTGAAAGAAGTCGACGGTTACCAGGCCGATGTCGCTGAGAAACGCAAGAAACTCATCGACAGGGAAGAGATGCTGAAGCGGTCCGAAGAGGAGATTCAACGGATCCTCGAGCAGATGACATCGAGGAGGGACGCGCTCGTCGCGAGGGAACGCGCGCTCGCGGAGGAAGAGGTATCTCTGAGGCACGACAGGGACAAGCTCTCCGAGGACGCCCGAAAGCTCCTAGACAGGCAGAAGGACATGATCTCGAAGGGCGTGGCCACGCCAAGGACCGAAGCGGAGGGCGAAGCGACCGCTTCGTTGAGCGAGGATGAGATGTTCTGCCCTGGCTGCCGGACTGTCATAAGCAAAGATGCTATCATGTGCTACGCCTGCGGTCAGAAGATCAGAGATGAGGACATGGGCGAATCGGAGAAGGCCGAAGAGCAGGCAGCATCTGATGAGGAGATCCCGTGCCCCAACTGCAGGACCATGGTGAGCACCGACGCCCTGATATGCTACGCCTGCGGCGTGAACATCAAGGACGCCTTGGCGAAGCTCGAGACGAAGATCGAATCGGGTGACGCGGAGAAGCAGGGCGGACTTCGGAGACCGCAGATTTTCGTCAAGAAGATTATGAGGAAGAAAGCGACTTAGCCAGATGGCTGAGAAACCCCTTCTTCTCAATGAGAATGCGGTAAATACATTTTTATATGGATGAACTGCTTACTTCTTCCGCAGTACCCAGATACACTGGGTGGGTGAACTTATGAAAGGCAAAGCTGACAAGCTCGTTGCCAATAGAACTCTGAGTGCATTGGTCGTGTTGTGTGTTGTGTTGTCCGCATTCGCGGGCTTCATGTTCTTGGTCAAGCCGAGCTCGACCAAGGCCGCTTCTCTTGGCGATCTGAACATCGTCGGAACGAGATACACAATAGAGAATATCTTCCAACCGGTGGACGGCAACGTCACGATCGGTGCAGGCGGAGAGCTATTCCTCAAGGATGCTACCCTCGCAATAGTCAGCGTCAGCATCGATGCTCCTTATCACGAGCATTTCATTAAAGTTACAGCCGACGGAAAACTCACACTGGAGCATTCAACGATCACAACATATCTCGACCAGCTCACATCTTGGCCGTTCCTAATCCTGACTGTCACCGGGGCCAATGCGGTGATGACTGCGACAGCAGGCTCGGTTCTGATGTTCCCGGGTAGTCTTGTCATCAGCACCGGTGCGCAAGTATCACTGCATGAGACGACCGTCACGGCCCAGCCGAATGACATGATCGTCCAGTACTATGCTGGCTCTGATCCCGCCAAGGCGGATAGTGCCAATGACGGCCCCAGCATTACCTTGAGCGGCAGTTCCAAACTCTCGATATTCGATTCGTCGATTGAATACCTGCCCGAGTTTCCCGTTGCTGGCACCGCAGCGGGTAATCTAGTGCTGAGCGGCAACTCCAACTTCCTATCTGTCAACAGCTACGTTGGAGTTGACTATGTTCCGGCTAGCCCGAGCACACACAACTTCTTGTCACTGACCAATTCCCACGCTTTCCTCTATGGGACCGTTTTCGAAACGTATACAGGCTCTCCTGCTGGCAGAGCGGACCCAATTGTTGTTCAGACATCTACTTCCAACGCTACAGTGTATAGATGGCTGAACGTCACGGTGGGAGACGAATACGGTGTTCCAATCTCGAATGCAAAGATAAAGGCAGTATACACTGGATCCGGCGCCTCGGGTCTGCAGGGACAGATTGCGAAGTACTACACTGCCAGCGGCGTGACTAATGAGCCACCTGCAGAGGTACTCGACTATCTTGGCGTTACTGCCGCCAACTTCAATGTGACGAAATCCGACGGAAAAGCTGTTGTGCCGTACATGAGCGACATAATCACGTTCGATGGCACGACCGGAACGGTCTCTCAGTTTGTCGGCTCGTACTTGATGAATGGCAGCGCGACGATCGGGTCGGATATATCCAGCTCTGAATCCTCGTTTGCATTCCCTGCGCCATATCCTGCTATGAGTTCGGCCGACCGATACTACTCCCAAACGGTGAGAATCGAAGGGGTGTCTGCTCAGAGCCCGGATTCGTCTAGATGGCTTGTGGTTCCTTTGTCACCTGGGGAACTATCTCTCGAAATCGCCAACATGACCTTCTACCACTCTGGCGATGTGATTGTCGCCGCGGATGGGACGCTGAGATTCTACAATGCTGAATTCCAGATGATACAGACTTCGCCAAATCAGAGAACAATCTACGTAGACAACACAACTGGACACCCAGCGATGCTTGTCTTCGAGAGGTCAAGAATGGTCAGCTCCCTCCCAATCAACATCACTGTCCAGGGACACGCTGTCCTCAAGATCATGAACAGTACTCTCGAAGGAGTCAACATCATCGCCCGCGAGAACTCCAAGGTCATACTCATCAATGCGACCATGGACGGCAAGCTATCGACTGCGTGGGACGCAGGAGCCGAGGTGATCGTCAAGGATTCCACTCTGGTTCAGGCTCCGCTCTTGTCGGGCGAGAGCAGAGGACATTTCACCAACTCGAGCATTCCATCCGTGGCAGTTGAGGGGAACGCGTTGGCCTACATCTACAGATGGATACATGTGACGGTCCTCGACGCTGCTGGGAAACCGCTTCCGGGTGCTACTGTGACCGCTCACTCGTATCCAGTTTGGATCCCAGGGATTCAAAACGTGTCAGCGGTGTCTAGTGAAGCGTCTGACTCCTTGGGCGTCGCGAAGGTGAACTCGCTCTCGTCGATCCTCACCTCTGCTGGTCCGCCATATCGCTATGTGGGCAACTACATGGTGAGCGCTAGATACTTGACCTATTGGTCCACTGCAAACATATCCGTGGGAGTTCTACCGTACTCTGAACCGCTCTTGAAGAATGCGACCTATGCGACCATGTCGATAACCGGGACGAGTCCGAATCTTGTGCTTCCGAGCCTGACCGTCCATCAGACCTGGGCGCCTCCGTATCCCGTCTGGGCGACTCTGACAACTTCGAGGCTCGGGAATCAGAACCCGTTGCCAGGGGAGAATGTCACAGTTCACGCCACGATATACAACGACGGTGTCTCATACGCATACAATGTGCGGGTCAACTTCTATGATCACGAGGTCAATTCGAGTACTCCTGATGAGTCGCGCCTCTTCGGGACCGTTGTCATCTCCATGATCAGACCCGGAGATCACGCTGATGTTCAGGTCTATTGGACCGCAGCTGGCATAGTGTCTCCGAGTGAACACACGCTGATCGTCAAAGTGGATCCGGATAACACGGTGATGGAGATCGATGACCCGGCCGTTACGCTTGGTTACGGCTTCTTGACTGTTCAGAGCCTTCCGGACCTCTATGTGTTCGCGGGATCAGCGGGCGCTCGCGAGATAACCTGCTCGGCGACTAGCATTGTCGTGAACTCTACAGTCACCCTTTCTGCCAGGGTCCACAACCTCGGCACTCTGTCGGTGTCTAGCATTCCGGTGGATTTCTACGATGACAGTACGCTCATCGACAGTACGACGGTTTCCGTGTCCGCAGGAGGCCAGGGACAGGCCTCGGTGTTTTGGACGCCTACGATGCCCGCACCGTCCCATACGATTCGAGTGGAGGTGAATCCATCGAGGAGCCTTGTTGAATTGGACTACTCTAACAACGTGGCATCTGTGGCGTTCGAGGTCCTCGATTACCCGGACCTTGACCTGTCCGCGATGTCAGTCACGCCTTCAGGCGCCGCTCCTGGTGGCGACACCGTTGTCGTTACAGCTACTTTGAAGAATCTGGAAAGGGCACCTGTGTCGAGCCCGTCAGGTGTGCTCTGGGTTGACTACGCCTCCCAGAGGATAGCCGTTCAGTGGAGCGTAGCCGGGGCGACACTGACCGACATCAGCGGCAGTGTCCAGATCAGTGCAATGTTCACAGCTCCGATTCTGACTGTCAGGACGGACGCTACGCTGACACTGATAGCCAACCCTGATCACACTCCTGTCGAGAAGACATATGCCAACAACGTGCTCTCAACAACAATAGCCTTCTTGGACGTGAGGCCAGACCTATCGGTTGTAGTATCGGATACCGTCAAGGACATCTATGTTCAGAAGGGCACTCAGAACGTGACAGGTGAGATGTTCGGTCGTGCGTTGACCGTCAACGTCATCATCCACAACCTGGGCGGCAGCAATGCGACCAGCGTGGATGTGCACGTAGGAGTGCGCAACGTGGCGAACACCTACAACCACACTCTGCTGAGGAACTCGAACTACAATGTGTCGTACAATGCGACGGCCAACACGCTTAGGATCGCCGTCCCGTGGACGCTGAACCTGACTGCTGCAGGGGGTGCGTATGAGATATGGGCCTGGGTCGACGAACTGAATGTGATTGCGGAACCAGATGAGACCAACAACTTCGCTTACCTGAACTTCACAGTGCTGCCACTTGCCGCTCTTGTGAACATCATCACCGATGCGGCCGAGTACAAGGCCGGTGACATGATGGTGATAAGCGCCACTGTAGTGTACATTGGGACGAGCGATCCAGTCAAGGGCCTTCCCGGTGTCGTGTTCTGGCTCATAGACTCAACTACGAAGCAAGTTGTTGCGAACTCAAACAGCTCGGCGCAGACTACTGACCCAGATGGATCCATCATCGTCCTGCTGAGGATACCTCCCAGTCTTTCCACCGGCTCGTACCAGGTGCGCGCGGTCATAGGCACGCAGACCTACGACAGCGTAGACACAGTCCATGTCAGTTCTGGAGTGGAGGGCGGCCTGTTCCCGCTGTGGGTCTGGATATTGATTTTCGTGGCCGTTGTGGGTGTGGTCTTGGGCTTCTTCGTGTACACCTACATATACGGGTTGGGCAAGCTGGTCGAGTGCGGCGAGTGCGGCGCGTTCATACCCGCTGCTAGCAAGAGATGCCCGAAGTGTGGAGTCGAGTTCGAGGCAGGTACTATGAAGTGCTCGGAGTGCGGCGCATGGATACCTGCTGAGTCGGCGGAGTGCCCGAACTGTGGTGTGAAATTCGTCGGCGAGGCCGAGGAGGAAGCGGACTACATGGAACGCATGAGGAAGGAGTACGACGACATGGTCTCCAAGTACCGCGAGCTCGCCAAGCCGGAGCTGGGCAAGAAGTACAGCGAGAAGGCGTTCGAAGCCTGGTGGATGGCACAGCCCGGATATATCGCCTTCGAGGACTGGCTCGCCAAAGAAGAGGAGAAGAAGAAGGAAGGCCCAATCCCGTGCCCGGTCTGCGGCACGCTGAACCCGAAGGAGGCCACCGTGTGTCACAAGTGCGGCACCGTGTTCGGAGCTGCAAAGGGAGCCCCGGCCGAGAAGAAAGGCCCGCCGCCATCAGCTCCGCCAGCAGAGGAAGAAGTCCCGCCAGCGGAGGAGAAGCCAGCTCAGGCAGGGATGGCGCCCCCAGTCGTAGCCCCGAGGATGGTCATCAGAAGGCCGATCGACCGCAAGGTCGTACCCAAGAAGATCATCAAGACGCCTTTGGGCACCGAGGAGAAAGGGAGCGAAGAGAAGGAAGAAAACAACCAGTAGACCCTCCTCAAACCCCAGAAAACCATTTTCCATGTTTTCCATTTCTCTCTCTGAGTGGCATCCCCCACCTTCATTCGGAGAGTAGAATACGGAGGATTGCCATGCGTGAACCTCGTGGGGAAACGCATGCAAAGAAACCAAGTTGTCAGAACCATGCTTGACCATAAGTCAGTGAGGAAGTACCTGCGGAAGGCGCCGTCCGATGGGGTCATTGGAACGGTCGTCAGGGCAGGCCAGCAGGCACCGTTTGCGTCGCAGATGTACAGCATCCTATTGTCGAGGAACGCTTCACGGAATCCTTTCAGAGCCCCGCTTCTCTTCACGATATGCGTCGACTCGCACAAGTTCGAGACGATCATGGCGAGGAGAGGGTGGAAAATGATTACGAATGACTTGACGCTCTTGTTCTTCGGGATCGAAGATGCTTCTTTGATGGCCGAGAACATGGTCGTGGCCGGCAGGAGCCTGGGTCTGGGGAGTTGCTTCCTGGGATTCGCGATGTACCAGGCGGACAAGATCGCCAAGCAGTACGAGCTGCCAAAGAGGGTCTTCCCGCTCGTGCAGCTGGCGATGGGCTACCCTGCCGAGGACCCGCCGCCCAGGCCGCGGTATCCGACGGAATTCACCCTATTCGAGGACAGGTATCCTGAGCTGAGTGATGATATGATTACGAGGGCCATGGATCAGATGGATGAAGGCTACCTCGCGCAAGACTACTATCGCAGGAACAAGGCGAAGATCAGGCTGGAGAGAGGTCGCAGAGAAACATACAGCTACGGCTCCTATAGCTGGACGGAACACATTTGCAGGAAATGGGGTCAGTGGCATCCAAGATCGACGGAGCTGGTGAAGCAGCTGGGGCTCCGTGGCTTCAAGATCAGGTGATCTTGGCTCAGGTCAGGATGCTGCTGCCGAACGAGCGAAGATGATACGAGGGGTCAGCGGTCTCAGATCTTCTCCGCGCCCTCGGCCAGCTTCGCCCGGACCTCTCTCATGACCTTCTCGGGGTCCTTGTAGTAGGCCGAGATGATCGTGGCGACCCTGCGATGGCTGTCCATGCCGATCTTCTTCATGTACTCGAGGATGTCCACGCGCCTCTTGATCTCCCTCTCCATCTCCCTGGGAGACCAGTTCCTGGCCATCCTGACCTTCTCGTACACGTAGCTGTGACCGCTGTAGTTGAAAGTGTCATCGGCGGGGTTCCATGTGTATACCGAGTTGGTGATAAGCTCGTTCGTCTCGGGGTCGATGCCGACGATCTCCGTAAGCGACTTCACGCGTCTGGTCATCTTCGTGCCCACCTTGACCTGCGCCTGGAGCAACACCACGTTGAGCGCAGTTATCAGTGCCCTGGGCAGGTTGATCGGGTCGTTCTCCATCCTGTGGACCATGGCTTGGACGTCCTCTGCGTGGAATGTCGAATAGCATGTCTTCCCCGTGGCCATGGCTTGGAACACGACATACGCTTCCTTGCCTCTGACCTCACCAACCATCAAATACTGGGGTCTCTGCCTCATGGCGGATGTGAGCAGGTCGAACATGTCGATCTCGCCTGCGGCTCGGCCAGTGTAGGCGTTCTTCCCACCGAACCCTTCTCTTGTGAGGCCTGGAACCCAGTTCTCGTGGGGCAGGTTGAGCTCCCTGGTGTCTTCTATCGAGACAATCTTCATTTGCGGAGGTATGAACAGAAGCACGGCGTTGAGAGTGGTGGTCTTCCCACTGGCAGTACCACCGCACACCAGCATGGACTGGCCGTGTTCGATCGAGAGCCAGAGGTACGCCATCATCTCCGTGCTCATCGTCTTGAACTTGAGCAGGTCCAAAGGCGTGAAGGGGTTCTCCTTGAACCGCCTGATGGTGAAGGAGGAGCCTCTCTTTGTCACATGCTTGCCGAGGGTGGCCTGCAACCTCGAGCCGTCCGGGATGGTCGCGTCGAGCATCGGGCTCGCGACCGAGATGTGCTTGCCGCATTTCTGCGCCAGCCACACGACATATCCATCCAGCTCGGGCTCTTTGTCGAATCTGAGGTTGGACCTGATCGATCCGTACTTCCTGTGATAGATGTAGAATGGCACTCCTACGCCATCGCAGGAGCAGTCCTCGACGTTAGGGTCGATCATCATCACGTTGATGACGCCATAGCCCACGAAATCCCTGAGGACATAGTACAGTATCTTCTCCTTCGAAATCGGGTGGAGCGTGATGCCAAGCTGGACCATCAGCCGCTCGACTATGTGTCTCAGGGTCTTCTCCTTCTCATCAGCCTTGCTCTCGGTCATCCTCTCGACGGAGGCGATGAGCGTCTCTTTGAGGAGTGAAAGCACATCCTTCTCATCTTCCCCGAGCTTCGGCTCGATGACCTCGTAGAGGTACTCGTTGGTCTTGTTGTCGTACTTGATCCTGACATACGTGTAGTTCTGCTTTATAGGGAGCAATTCGACTTCATCGATGTTGGGCTCGGATATCTTCGGGATATCGGTGATCCTCGACATGTCCATGCCGGACTCGCTCTTCGAGAGCGTGACGAGCATCGGCTTGGGCTTCAGCTTGAGAAGGAAGTTGTAGTATGCGGACATGAATCCTGGCCCTTTCTTATTCTCCTCCGCACCGGCCTCGGCCGGCATCTTAGGTTGTTCCGTCTCTGTCATCTTGATCACCCTATTATTCTGAGCGAGACGAAGCCCGCCACCAGCATGATGAAACTGTGCCTCATCCCGATCGGTATGCTTCCGTTCGAGATCACTCCCGCAAGTATTCCGTCACCGATTGCGTGAACGATGACCGAAAGCAGGAATATGAACGAGATCGTTGGTATGATGTCGACCTGGATGCTGACGCCAGGTATCTCGCCGACTCCCTGCTTCGCCGCGGCCTCGCTGACCTGCTTGCCGGCCATCTCCATCTTCGGCAGGAACTGACCCTGCAGAATCAGAATCGTGGCGATGAACACGAAGAATGAGATGTACACGACCAGGACATATGTCTGCATGGTGACGGCCCTCTCCTCCTGCGTGAGGATGGTCTCCTTGGCGTCGTGCGAGACCATGCTCAGGACGTCCGCGACGTTCCCTCCGGCATCGTTTGCCTTCATGATGATCAAGGCCATTCTGTTGACTAGAGGGGTCTTGACCCTCTCGGAGAAGAGCTTGATCGCCTCAGATGCGGGAACGCCCCATTCGATTTGCGCGGCCATCTTCTTGATCTCCGGAGTAAGCCTGCCATATCTGCCTGACGATGCGATCACAATCGCATCTGCCAGTGTCATGCCGAACCTTCCAGCTTCAGCGACATCTCTCAGGAAATCGGGCAGCCTGGTCTCGATCTCCCTTACGTGCTTCTGCTTAGTGCTGACGTAGAATCCGTACGGGCCGATCAGTGCCAGTGTCGCGAAGATCGCATAGTCGACTGGCTCCAAAGGCAGGTTGACGCTTCCGATACCGTCTATTATCCCCATGAATATGAACACTGCCATGATGCCGGCTGATACGCCAAGCAGCCGTTTCGTCAGGTCAAGCTTCTCGGTTGCGAGTATCCTCTTGAGCGCCTTCTCCCTTTCCTGGTCGCTCTTCGGTTTCGAAGGCATCTACATCGCACTCTCCTTTGACATGTTCCAGATGACGAATATGAAGCCGAACTGGGAGATCGGAATCATCCCCAGAACGACCACGTAGAGCATCAGCACCATGAACGCAGGGTCGCCGCCACCGACTATAGCCATGATGGCCATGATGAGCACAAGGAACAGGGGGAATGCGACCACGACTGTGACGAACGACTCTGCCAGCATACCCAGAGTCTCCATCTGGGACTTGAGCTCCAGCTTGTTCTCCTTCTGGTACTCATCCGCCTTCAGCAGGAAATACGGTTTCAGCTGGCCGCCTGAGGTTGATGTCGTTATGACCCCTTGAAGGAAGTCTTGGAACTTCGAGGACGGCGATCTCCTCGCGGCCTTCTTGATGGCCGTCAGGATATCGGACCCTAGAAGCTCCGTGTCCCTCGTTATCCACGCCGCCTCCTGGGATATCTCCCCGTAGACCTTCTGTCTGGAGAGTTCCTTGAATATCACATCTATGTTGACATCCGCTGAAGCCATCGCCGATATGAAGCTCATCGCTGCCGCGATTCTCTTCTCGATGTCCCTGCCACGTCCCTTCGCCTTAGAGCCAGGCGTGCCCAACAGCAGGAAGTAGGCCATGACCGGCAGCAGACCTATGGAAGCGCCCGCCACGAGTATTCTGAGCATCAGCGAGACACCCATCAAACCGAATATGACAACGCCAACCACGATGCCGACCACGACACCCACGATGGCCGCAACCAGCGTTGCCATGTACACATAGGCGAGGTACTCTTCCGGCCTGATCTTCATGTGCGCCTTCAGGAGCGAATCGTCGAGCTGCTGCAGAACCGCCGTTCTGGTCTTGGCTTTCTTGCCCATCATCCTCCACGATAGGTCCTGGAACGGCGAGAGCTTGATGTACTCCGGCACTGCACCCTTCAGAAGCCTGACCGCGTGAGGCCCTAGGGTCTCACCCGGGGCAGTGACCTTAGTCTTGAGGTACTGCGCCCTCTTCCCCTCGACTCGTCTGAAGTCATCTGCTACCTCAGGCAGCGACCTCACCTCCAGGTGCTACTGTCTGGCCGGGCCTTACGGCAGCGCCATAGAGCTCCTTCCTGACCATTTCGGATGCGACCTTCGGGTCCTTGTAGTAATCCCTTATGAGTCCCCAGATCTCCCTGTGGTCTGCGATGTCCTTGGAGACCATGTACTTCACAATGTCGACCCTTCTCTCGAACTCCTGCAGGAGTTCTTCGTGGGTCATGTTCTTCATCTCCATGATCTTGTCGAACAGGAAGCTGTGGCCCTTGTAGATGAACTTGTCAGTCGCCTGGTCCCACTCGTAGACGGTGTTGCTGATCAGTTCGTTCGTCTCGGGTTCGAACCCGACGATCTCTATCAGCTGCTTGATCCTTCGGACCATGTCCATCCCGACTCTGGCGTGTGTTTGGATGATGACGTTCCTCAGGGCTGTAAGCAGTATCCTGGGGCAGTTGATGGGCGGGTTCTCAAGTCTGTTGACCATGCCCTTGACGCTGTCTGCGTGCATGGTCGAGAACGTGGTGTGGCCAGTGGCCATCGCCTGGAACATCGTGTAGGTCTCTTTGCCTCTGACTTCACCGACGATGATGTAGTTAGGCCTCTGTCTCAAGGCAGCCCTGACGAGATCGTACATGTCTATCTCGCCCGCAGCCTTGCCATCGGCTCCTCGCTCCCCGACGCCTGATCTCGTGGTACCTGGTATCCAGTTCTCGTGTGGGAGGTTGATTTCTCTTGTGTCCTCCATCGTGACCACTTTGGCACCAGGAGGTATGAACAACGCCATCGCGTTCAGCGTGGCGGTCTTGCCGCTCGCCGTTCCTCCACATATGATCGCGGACTCACCGTGCTCCACGCTCAGCCACAGATATGCTACGATCTCCGGGGAGGCCGTGCCGTACTTGATGAGTTCTACTGGCGTGAACGGCTTCTCCTTGAACCGTCTGATAGTGAATGAAGCTCCTCTCGTCGTGACTTCTCTTGCATACGTCGCTTGTACTCTGTGGCCTTCAGGAGCGGTACCGTCGAGTATCGGGTTCGAGACCGACAGCTGCTTGCCGCATCTCTGACCCAGGTTGATTACGAAAGAGTTCAGTATGTTCTCGTCCGCGAACTGGATGTTCGTCTTGATGGACTCGAACTTGCCGTGGAAAACGAACAGGGGAATGCCTACACCGTCGCAAGATACGTCTTCGATGTGCTTATCGTTCATCAGAGCGTCGATCACACCGTACCCGACAAAATCCCTCGCGATGAAGTAGGTGACCTTGTCTTTCGAAACCGGCTCTATGCTGATACCCCTGGACTTGATGAAGCTGTCGACGCTCTTCTCAAGGTATGTCTTCTTGTCCATGACGTTCAGTTTGTCCCATTCGTATTCGAGGGTCTTCTCGAGCGTTTCCTTGATTAGGGTCAGGAGATCCTCTTCGTCCTCTGTTAGCGTGGGTTCGATGACGTTGAGAACGTACTCGCTGGTGGCGGCGTTGAACGTGGCCCTGATGTAGCTGAAAGGTTCGACGACGCCGTAGAACCCCACCTCCTGGATGTTAGGGTCTGTGATGGGTGGAATCGCGGTGTAGATGGACCCGCGTCCGTGGCTCCAGTCGCGCTTCCTAGCCGCTGCTCCCCTAGGCGATTTCACGTCCAGAGGGCTGGACTTGAGCCTGCTGATCACGCCTATCCATCCATGGTATAGCCTCGTTCCGATCGGCCTCTTGGGAGCCTTGATCTCGACTTCGTGCTTCACTTTAATCTCAGCTTCAGCCATTCTGATACCTCCTAGAGCCCGAGCTCCCCAATAGTCAAGGCGACAGTTGCCCTCGTGTAGTCGACGGTCATAACGCGGTCTATCGTCACTGTGACCGTGTAGTAGTTGAGCGTCTTGTCAGCGAATGGGGTGTTCAGTACCGCGGTAATGTTGTATCCGTGTCCCTTGGTCATCCCAGCGGTGCCGTCCAGGGTGCTGTTGAAGAATCGCTCCCATGCCTTGCCGTGGTTCGAGTTGAATATGATGGTGAAAGACGGCCCAGCAGAGTTGTTATAGGTCTTCGTGTCAGCGAATTGCAGCTTTGCGGACACTCCCTTGGAGCCAGTGCCTCCGATTGTCACATTCGAACCCTGTAAGGATACCTGAGTGATCTGCAGGACTCTGTTCGGAGTCACCGTCGTACCCAGGTTCTTGACTAGGAACTGCGGTCCAGCGATGATAAACTCCCCATCTGTCTGGTTGAGGATGACGGCGCCGTTCTCGTAGATCAGGCGCTGTTCAACAAAGTATCGGTTCGGGCACCAGAGTTCCAAGCTTCCTCCGGTCTTGCCGTCGTTGGTCTTGTCAAGCGGGTTCGAACCTCCTCCTGCCGCAACGCCTGCATACGTAAGATTGAACGTGGGGCGAGTTTTGCTTCCGTCGGGCAGGAACTGCAGTATCCCAGCAGTAGCTGACGCGAAAACGGGTATACTGGCAGAACTCAGAGTGATTGGCACGAACACCGGTGTCGGAGCGATTCTGCTGTTCGCGCTGTTGGATATCGCTATGTCGATCGATGATTTGATTGTCGTGAACTGTTGAACAACCTGCGACATGTGTGTGCTTTCGTTGTCGCTCATCCAAACGGGTACGAACTGATTCGTAAACATCCCAAAGGCCGTGAGGAAGACAAGCAACGACATGATTGTTCCAATCGTCGCCGCAACGCCCTCTTCGTCATCCCACCGTGGTGATTTTCTGATTCGGCTGACAGTCGAGTGTGCACAATAGTTCACGTGCTGGGGGGACAAATTCATCCTACCACCAAACGGGGTTTTCGAAGTAACCTAATCAGCGTCTGGAACATATTTAATACTGTCGTTTCTGATATCGTGAAAAAAAGGGTTGTGGATTGGGGAAAAATCGCAGTTGGAAACTTGCCTCCAAAAGCTACTCTCTCAGCCTGTCATGATTCATCCGCAAGTGCTGCGCACGCTCTCCGATACGTTGGAGGAGTTCTGCTCGCCAAGGTTTAATATAGGCCTATGCGTAACTGCCCATCTGCTCCAGTACGCCGTGGTAACTCAGCTGGGAGAGTGCAAGACTGAAGATCTTGAAGTCGCCGGTTCAAGTCCGGCCCGCGGCACCATTCTCTGTTCCTTGAGCGATTCACTCGTCACTCCGCAGGCGAAACTCGTCGGAGGGATAGTTTAAATCGGCAGGATGCTTCTGGAGGCAATCGGAGAGTCGTCAGCAAATGCCAATAAAAACATTCGAACTCATTTCCACGGACGCGAAGCGATTCTCCAAACTTGGCGAGCGATTCCCTCAGCTGCGGGTCGATCAGAACACGACCATCACAAGCCTCACGGCTGTCTCCGATGCTGAAGCCCGCATAGATTTTCGATTTACGGTCAACTACTCTGGAATGGGAATGATCAACATCGAGGGAAGGATCATTTGGGAGGGCGAAGCAAGACCTTTAGCCGATCAGTTCTCCCAGAAGAAGGGCATTCCGAACGATGTCTTCAACCAGATCCTGGGAGCGATTTTCACGAATTGCCTGCCGACAGCAGTGATCCTCGCTCGTGACCTGCAACTTCCTCCACCCATACCTCCACCACCTCAGATGCAGCAGCAGGGAGCGAAATCGCCACCGGCGCAAGGCTCAAAAGACAAACACAGATCCATGGAAGTCGCGTGAAACAACACGCTTCTTCCATTCTCACCTGATGTGGTCGAGCGAGAAGGAACCTATGGTCACTCCTACCTTGGTTGAAGAATATCTGATGTAGGCTCTCGACTGAACGTCGCAGATTCCCCTGATGGCTAGGAAGGTGTTAAGGTTCTCGACCTTGAACTCTATCATGCCATCCATCAGCGAACCGATCATATGGATCTCCTGTTCGCCATGGACTCCCTTCTCGATGGTGTACATCGCGACCGCTTTGTCTCTCTTTCTTCTGCCGACGACGGGGCTAAGGAATCTGAACGCTGTGCCCGGGTCCAGATATGCGATAAGTGTCGAGATGGATCTGAAGCCGACCCTGTAGTATTCATGCTTCTCCTTGAACTTCTTCGCGGAGACCTCGATCGCCTTCTGGATGGATTCGTAGTCCGTCGGTGACTCGATGTAGTCAGTGTACGGGTCTTGGGAATCGTCGCCCATGCTTCTCGAATATGCGTCGACGTACCGCACGAGTCCCAGCTTCTCGTATTCGTCATAGCCCGAGACGACGAACTGCATCTCCTCCCGGATCTCCTTAGGGGACTTCTCCGTCAGTATCCACATTGCGGGGATGCCCTTCTTGAGCCCCTCGGCCATGAACACGTTGACCAGTACCTCTTTGCCCGTGAAAGGGGGTCCGTAGACTAGCACGTTCGAGCCGAACGGCATGCCTCCTAGGAGCAAATCGTCGAGTCTTGCAGTTCCCGTCTTGATCCTTTCCTGCTTCACCTCGAGCATCCTGTCCTGCTCGCGCTTCTCGATCTCGTCGCTGATGACGCCCTGTTCCCTGAGCCTAAGCTCCTCCTCCTTCATGCCGAGGTACTTCTCCTTGCTTCTGATCTCCTCCTCCTTGGCGTTCACTTCCGCCTGGAGTTGTTCGAGACGTCTCTTGAGCGTTATCTCGTCCTGAGATCCAAGCTCAGCCTGCGATCTTGAGATCTTCTTCTGCTCTTCCTGAAGCAGGCGTTCGCGGAACATCAGGTCCTCTTCGCGCCTAAGCATTTCGTCTTCTTTGTACTTCATCGGCTCTTTGAGCTTCTGTAGCTCCTCGTCGCGTATCTTCAGCTCCTCTCTCAGTCTCTGGGATTCCTGCTCTCTGACGGCGATTGTGCGTTCGATTCTCTGGGCATCCTCGAGTTTCTTCATGATGTCCTTGTCAACTACCTTCACCGAACCACTGGTGATCTTCATCATCTCTTCTTTCTGCTTGAGCGCCATCTGCGCTTCTGAGAGCTTCGTCTGCAGGTCGAGGACGAGCGAATTCGCGTCCTCCTCCCTCTTAGTGGATTCGGCTACTTTCTGGGCAAGCTCAGGGTCCACCATCGGCGCGCTACCTATGGCTCCGGAGAGGACTCCGCGGCTGAGCGCTTCCTCCTTCGAGAGCAGTTGTTTCTTCATTGCATGCAGCTGGGCATCCTTCTCTACGAGTGCCATCTGCTGCCTCTTGAGCTCCTGCGCCTCCGGCGGGAGCTCCATGATCGAGGATTCTATCTTGTCTCTGAGGACTGAAACAACTTCTTCGAGCTGCATGATCTTGAGTTCGAGGTTCTCCCTGTTGGCCATCTCGGACGCGAGTTTGTCCGTGATGGTTCTTTGGTCGGTCTCAGACCCCTGCTGGCTCTTGATGAACTTGATAACTGCGATGCTCCCCCGCTTCACATTCTCCAGCTCTTCCTCTAGCTGTCTGGTATTCGTTCGTTCGACCTCGAGATCCCCTCTTGCCTTCGCCAGCTCCTCGATGGTCGCCTCTGGGTCGAACTGGCCCGACTCGAACGCTTGGAGTTTCTCTCGAATGGTCTCTCTCAGCTGGATGAGTTCGGCCTCTCTTGCCAGAAGTTCGTTCGGGCCTATCTGATCCTGTGGAACAGGCTCGACGGTCCTCGTCTCCTCCAGCCAGGTGTTCATGTCCTCTTCTTGTCCGGATAGCCATCGGGCGAGCGAATCATCTCGGGGCATTTCCTTCCTAGCAACAGCAGCCATCGGCTGCGTCCGCTCCTCCCCTGACAACCACTCGTTCAACCCCGCGTCCTCTCCTGACAGCCAGTCTGCGAGAGGAGAGCCTCCGGTGTTGGCCGCCAATTGAACCGCGCCCTCGATGATCTTGGCGGCGAGTTTCTCCCCTATGCCTTTGACGGATGAGAGTTCCTCCACGCTTGCCTTCTGGAGTTCCTTCAGGGAGCGGTAACCCGCTTGGCGGAGAATCTCAGCCTTCGCCTCTCCGACACCTGGCACGAGCTTGAGCTCTTCGAGCTCCTTGTCCTCAGCCTCCTCTTCTTTCGGCTTCTCCTCTGCCTTGTCAGGCTGGAGGCTACTATAGCAGTGGCTGCACTTTGTCGAACCTTTCGGTGATTCGTACCCGCAAATGGGGCAGGTGATGGTGTCCGGAGGTTCCTCTTCGCTTGGCATTAGCTCTCCTGAATCGGACTCAGTGGGGGAGTACAGGATATGAATTAGCCGATTGCGCGGAATCCATCGCTTACTGTCTACATCCCGTCCTGTTCTAAATAGACGGATTGGAATATTTATACTTACCCGCAAAGGAATCGGTCCTGGACATGATGCCTCTGCATAGCTTATTATCGGGCTAGTATCCGATGAATCCGCAACAGGCGTTTGGCAGATTGTCTCGATCAAATTGCCGCAGCATGTCCGAATTCGTCAAAAGGAACAACTACTCTGTCAAGCATTCTCTACCCCAACGCACATGACTGACAAGGGTGAGCCCAGGAAGGACAAGACGAAGCAGAAGGTAGAGCGCATCGGCGTTTACGTCTGCCACTGCGGCACGAATATCGCCGGCACCGTCGACTGCAAGTCTGTCTCAGAGTACGCTCAGGGCTTGGAGGGAGTTGTCGTCAGCAGGGACAACACATACACCTGTTCTGAACCTGGTCAGAACCAAATCGTTGAGGACATCAAGAAGTACAATCTGACCAAGGTCGTCGTGGCCTCCTGTTCTCCGAAGATGCACGAGAAGACATTCAGGAAGGCCATTGAGGGCGCGGGCCTGAATCCGTATTCTCTGGAGATGGTAAACCTCAGAGAACAGTGCTCCTGGGTGCACAAGGACAAGAACGAGGGCACGAAGAAGGCGAAGGACCTGGTCAAGGGCGGCGTCCTCAGAGCTGCCAGGCTCGAGGCCCTCTACCCACAGGAGATGACGATGTCGAAGGACGTCCTCGTCATAGGAGGAGGGATCGCCGGCATATCAGCCGCCCTGCAGCTGGCGAACTCTGGATACAAGGTCTATATGGTGGAGAGGCAGCCAAGCATAGGCGGCAGGATGGCCCAGCTGAGCAAGACATTCCCAACGCTCGACTGCGCGCCGTGCATCCTGAGCCCCCGCATGGTCGACGTCGCCGCCAACCCGAATATCGCGCTCTACACAGGGACTGAGGTGGTCGATCTCAAGGGCACGCCTGGGAGTTACAGGGTCAGGATCAGGATTGGCCCGAGAGGGGTGGATCCGAAGAAGTGCATCGGGTGTGCGAAGTGCGAGAAGGTCTGCCCTGTGAAGTCGCTCAACGAGTTCGAGGAGTGTCTGTACGAGCGCAAGGCGATCTACAAGCCGTTCCCTCAGGCGGTCCCTGCTTCATATGTCGTAGACTTCGAGAAGTGCAAGAAGTGTGGTGCATGCCTCAAGGTCTGCTCTGCGCACGCGATCGACATGGAAGAGAAGGAGCGCTTTCAGGAGTTCGATGTGGGCGCTGTCATAATGGCCACGGGCTTCGACACGTTCGATGTGAAGAAGCTAAAGGAGTACGACACGTCGCTCCCCGATGTGATCACGGCCACGCAGATGGAGCGTCTCATGATCAACGAGTGCGGCGCCGGCATGGTCCTCAAGCGCAAGGCAGACGGGAACAGAGTGAAGAAGGTCGCCTATGTGCTTTGCGCTGGCTCGAGGACCCGTAAGGTCGGAGTCCCCTACTGTAGCAAGATCTGCTGCAACTACGCCATCAAGCAGTCTGTGATACTCAGGAAGACCTTCCCGTATATGCAGGTCTACGTCTACTACATAGATGTCCGTGCGGCCGGTCGAGGATTCGAAGAATTCTACGTCCGTTCCCAGGAGGAATACGGAGTCAAGTTCATCCACGGCAAGGTCTCGGACATACAGAAGGGCAACAACGGCATCCTTGTCCGTGCCGAGGATGTCACCCTCGGCGAGATCATCGAGAACGAGTTCGACATGGTGGTCCTCTGCACGGCGATGCTCCCGTCAAAGGGGACTGCGGAGCTGGCGAAGCTCCTGAAGGTTCCGCTGGGTGAAGACGGCTTCATATCGGAGAAGCACCCGAAGCTCGATCCTGTGGCGACACACAGATCCGGCATATTCGCCGCAGGAGTGACTCTCGGGCCAAAGGACGTGAGAGACACAGTCCTGGACGGCAGGAGCACGGCGGCGCAAGCCATCGAATTCATCGGGACCGGGAAGATGTTGATCGACCCGGTCAAGGCCATCGTGGCAGATGGGACGAAATGCACCAAATGGAAAGCGTGCGAGGCGATCTGCCCCGTCAGGGCTATCAGCGTGGACGAGTTTCCGAGGGTCGATACCATAGCCTGCATAGGCTGTGGAGCGTGCGTCTCTGAATGTCCCGAGAAGGTCCTCGAGCTAGCGAACTACACCGACTCTCAAATAGACGCTGAGATCAGAGGCCTACTCGATGAGGCCTCTCCTGACATCAGGGTCATCGGTTTCTTTGGCGACGTACTGGCCTATGTTGCAGCCGACACCGCGGGCACTGCTAGACTCGAGTATCCGTCTTCGATCAGGGTGATGCGTGTCCCCTCTGCAGCGCGGATCGGGAGGAGGGAGATACTCAAGACCTTCGCGGACGGCGCAGACGGCGTGCTGCTCTCGGATGAGGAAGGCGGGGAGATCGCGCACATAGTCGAGGCGAGACTGAAGGCCCTTGCTCCGGAACTGGACGCTCTGGGACTAGGCAAGGACAGGGTGATGTTCGTCCCGATGCTCCTGCCAGTCTACAAGGTACTCCCCAAATACGTCGACACCTTCGACAAGAAGATCAAGCAGCTGGGAAAGGTCCCGAAGGAGGTTCGCTTGAAGGCGCTCGATGCCTGCAAGCTGAAGGCCAATCCGGTATTCGGCCCGAAGGGTTCTATGGGAGAAGCCCAACCTTCGCACGCGGGCCACTGACGCGCGCGCTCGCGCGTTTCTTGTGCGGAGCGGCTTTGTAAAGATATTTATATCGAGAGGGTCAATTAGAATCGGTATCTTGCGCCTGGCATCACAAGGGATTCAAGATGGAAAAACGCGTGCTCGTAAAGATAAATAAGGACAAGACTGAACTTACGCTGCGCGAAGTCCTGGAGAAGATCAAGGAGCTTCAGGAGAATAATCCCGACATGGATGTTTTCTTCGATGGCGACCAGTACGCCATCTGCGGCCGCGCGCGAAAGGCCCCTGAATAGGGATAATTCTTAGCCAACCTACAGCGATGGCGCCTCGAAGTCATCATGCCGGGACGAGTAACGATTGGTCTCTTCAACTCCTATGACCCCGTGAAATTCCACGAATCACACCGACGGGCGTTGGCGAGAGCGGGGCCGTTGGCACTCGCGTTCGACTGCAACCTGGCCACATTCGGCTTTCCGTATGACAAGGATCTCGCAACTCCAGTCGAGATAGCGAACTGGGTGGCGACCACAACGAGCATCGGTGAGAGCGGCAGCTACCTGATCGAGCTCGCGCAGAAAGGCCGATTCTCGTTCTTCGACTTCCCAAAGAAGGGTTTCCCGCCGCAGTTGGGCGAAGTGGTGATCACTACGAGGAAGCCTCTGCCAGCGAAAAGGGTGTCCGCGCCGGACGTTAGAACACTGGTCAGATCTGGAAAATCGGTGCTTCTTCTGTTTGGACTTGGTCCCCGCGGCCTTCCCAAGGAGATGTTCGACATCAGCCATAAGCATCTAGACATAACCGGGCGAGGCCTTTCACTTGAGACTTGCACCGCTCTCGGGGCGGTAGTTGCGTCTCTGCTCAGCAAGTGATCCTTGAGCGCGGGCCAGAGCAAATCAGTATTTCGAATATCTCAGGCCTAGTCTGGGAACGGTTATGCTGTGGGATCTCACGGCGTGACCGACAATTTTCGCGCCCTTGCCGGCTGCCTTGACCACGGCGGTAGCCTCTTCTTGCGGCGCCACGAGGCAGTAGCCCATACCCATGTTGAAGGTCTGGTACATCTCCTCATCGGCGACGTTGCCCAGCTCCTGCATTACATTGAATATCGGGTTTGGCCTCAATGGGTTCTCGATCTCGAAGCCGACGCTTTTCTTCAACCTGATGAGATTCCTGAGACCTCCACCAGTGATATTCGCCATCCCATGAATGTCGAACTTGTCAACCAGCTTTAGAACTTGTCTAGCATATATGGTCGTGGGCTCAAGCAATACCAGACCGACGGATCTACCGAGGCCTTTTACCTTCTCCTTGTAACCGATGCGGTTTTGCTCGAAGATCTTCCTCGCGAGCGTCAGCCCGTTGGAGTGGATGCCTGAGCTGGGGAGGCCGATGAGCGCATCTCCAGGCGAAACATCATCGCCCGTTATGATATCCTTCTTCTTCACCATCCCGAGGCAAGTGCCCGCAAGGTCGAACCCCTTGACGAGCTCAGGGAGCACTGCGATCTCCCCGCCCACGATGGTCATGTTGGACAACGCCGCACCCGCCTCGAGGCCCTTGCCAAGTTCAGAAGTTACCCTCTCGTTAGGTTTGTCGATCGCGATGTAGTCCACGAATGCTATCGGCTCCGAACCCACGCAGATGGTGTCGTTCACGTTCATCGCGATGCAGTCGATGCCGACGGTATCCCACTTCTCCATCGCGTCGGCCACGAGCAGCTTCGTCCCGACGCCGTCGGTGCACAGGGTCAGCGCGTAATCGCCAAAGTCGACCAATCCTGTGAAATGACCTGGCAGGTCGATTGGCTTGCCGAACCCCTTCCGCCTGTACTTCAGGTGTTCCACAAGCGCCGCGATGCTGCGGGACTTCTTGTCTATGTCGACTCCAGCTTTCGCGTAGGTCAACCTTCTCGGCATAATCATCACTGCGATTGGGCGATTGCGTCTTCCGCCTAAACCTTTTTCCTCCACTCGTAGCAAACAATATCTTAGGGCAGGGGATTCACAGTTGATGTGAGCAAGCAGTGGCGGGTCCAGAGGCGCCGGGACAAATACTACAGAAAGGCCAAGAAGGAGCACTACCGGAGCCGAGCAGTCTACAAGTTGAAGCAGATCGACTTCAAGTTCGACCTCATCACGCCGGGCAACACGGTAGTCGACCTGGGCGCATCGCCCGGGGGCTGGTCGCAGGTTGCATCTGAACTGGTCGGGCCCGAGGGTAAGGTCGTCGCGATGGACCTCGAAAGGATGAACCCAATCGAACGCGTCACATTCATCCGAGGCGACATTAGGAAGGATTCCGTCGTGGCGCGTCTTCTGGAAGTCATCCCCGACGGTGCGAATGTAGTGATATCGGATATGTCACCCGACATAAGCGGCAACTATCCGTACGATCACGCGCGCTCGATCGAGCTTTGCGAGCACGCCTTGAACTTCGCAACGAAGGTTCTCAAAGAAGGAGGCAACTTGGTTGTGAAGATGTTCTACGGCGACATGAGCAAGGGCTATGTGGACCAGGTCAAGAATCATTTCGACGAAGTGCACGTACACCATCCGAAAGCCACCAGATCTACGAGTTCGGAACTCTACGTCGTCGGGCTCGATTTCCTCGGAAGACGCGACTAGTCCCAGAACCTCTTCGTCCTGGCATACATTATCTCGGCTGCCAGAATGTCCCTCAGAAACTCGTCATCCTCGATCTGGTACCTTGCCAGTATCCTCGCAGCTGTGTCGGGGCCGACTCCTCTGCCCACGAGTGCTAGGACGGCCTTCTTCCCGTGCGCCATGACGAGGTTCGCGTTCTTGTAGATCCTCTTGAGCTCCTTCCGCTGCTCTTCGTTCGAGGCCCCCTTCTTGAGGACGTCGATTTGCGGTTTGGCATATGGCTGTATTGCAGCCATCAACACGCCCCCGCACTTGGCGCACTTGATCTTCTCCGGGAGCTGCGCGACCGCTGCCCTCCTCTGCGTCCGGCAGTTCATACAGACCATTACGACATCCTCTTTCAGCAGTCGCTCCTTGAGCGCGTTGAGCACCGCTCTGTCCGCTCTCTGAGGCTGCATCAACTCCTTCCTTGTGCCAATCGCTTCCTTGCCGATGTGCGACAGAGAGCCAGTCTTCAGCTCAATACTCCCGTCCTGTATCCGTTTGAGTACGTGGCTCGCGGTGTCGACGTCCATGTTCTCCCAGAGCGTCTTCGCCAGAGCTTCCTCGAATATGGGGCTGTGCTCGAAGACATCTACCAGCTTCGATAGGTTGAGCATCTTGTAGTCCGCGCCCTTGCTGATCGCCCCGAACTTCTTCGCCACATGAACGAACTGCCATCTCAGGTAGGATGAGTTGCGTATCAGAAGCCTCATCAGCTGGCCTAGAGACGACGTATCGGTCTCCTTGAGGACCTTCACGACATCTGCTGCCCTGACGTTGCGAGGAGTCTCCAGTACGATGGAGTAGACGTCGGTCTGCACCCCGAAGCTCTCTCCGAACCTCGCGGTCAAAAGCCCTGCGACTAGCTTCGCTATGGTCTCATTGACCTTGGATCCGAAGCAGCAGTTGATGACGATGACACCTTCTCCCTGTTCGATAGTCACCAGTTTGTCGGTGGGCAGAGGGTGGTCCCCCTGTGTCTTGATCCAGTGTGTGAGTTCATTCTTGGCGTTCTCGTCTCCAGGATACAGTTCAAGAGCCAGGAGCCTCCGCATGGCGCCGACCTCTTGGGCGACTTCGTACGGGACAGGTATCTCCTCTCCCACCCACGAGGGCGTGGCCGCGAGTTCCCGTATCTGCTCGACCATTACCTCGTCCTCGCCGACCTCCACAACGCGCCAGGTCCGGCCCCTGGTCACGAAGGTCGAATATGGTTCCGCGTATGTCGCGACGAAGCTCTCGTCAAGAGTGCCGATTATGCTCCTCGAGGAGACGTCCCGGATCTTGTAGGTCTTCTCGTCCGGGATCATCGAGATGTTGTCATAGAAGTGTTTCATTCCAGTGGTCTTCTTCCTGAATCCGGTCTCGTCGTTCCACAGGATGTGCAACTCGGCCAGCAACCTGAGAACGTCCTCGAATTCCGCTCTGATCAGGTTCCGGAAAGGATACGCTCGTTTGATCGTCGCATACGCCCATTCCTTGTCCACTCGTCCCTCCGTGAGCGTCATCGCCACGAGCTGGTTTGCGAGGACGCTGAGCGGATTCTCGCGGATGTTGAACTTCTCGAGCTCCTCGATCATGGCCCTTCTGGCGATCACAAGACTCTCCGCTGTCTCGCCAGGTTCGGTAGTGATGATCTTCCCGTACGATACTTCGCCGATCCTATGGCCGGACCTGCCCACTCTCTGTATCAGTCTTGTGACTTGTCTCGGCGAGTTGAACTGGATCGCGAAATCGGCGGAGCCCACATCAATCCCCAGCTCCAGCGATGAAGTGCATATCAATGCCTTCAGCTTCTCAGCTTTGAAATCATCCTCCATCTGGACGCGAATCTCCTTGGAGAGCGATCCGTGATGCACACCCACCTTGAACGCTTCGTCCCAGTGATGGTATCTAACGCCCAGGGCTTCTGCGGAGTCCCTGGTATTGACGAAGAAGAGGGTCGACCTGTGCTCTTCTACCAGCTCTCTGCACCTTTTCATGCAGGCGACGTGTTTCAGATCAGTCTGCAGCCTGCCAGCCAAATCTCGATCCGATTCGGTCTGCGCAGGACTCTCCACCGAGATCCTCATGTCCTTGACCGCGGACACAGTGAGCATGGATACCGTGCGCCCCACTCCTGCAAGGAAGTTCGATACTTCTGCGATTGATCCGACCGTCGCTGACAGACCGATTCTCTGAAACTCGCCAGCAATCCGAACGAGCCTCTCCAACGCAACCGAGAGCTGCGCGCCCCTCTCATCCTCAGCGAGCTCGTGGATTTCATCCACGATTACGAACTTCACATGCGTCAGATGTTGCCGCAGGTTCCTCCCTGTGAACATTATCTGAAGAGTTTCCGGGGTCGTTATCAGGATATCCGGTGGGCTCTTGGATTGGGCAGTCCTCTCCGATTGAGATGTGTCGCCATGTCTCACCGCCACCTTGAGACCAACGGCCTTTCCGAATTCGTTCAGTCTCCTCAGAAGGTCTCGGTTCAGCGCTCTGAGAGGGGTGACATAGACGCATCTCACCCCTCCTCTCTTCGAGCCAGCGAGCTTGTGCAGGACAGGCAACATCGCAGCTTCCGTCTTTCCGATTCCGGTTGGGGCGACTAGCAGCACGTTCTCTCCGGAGAGTATTGCTGGAATCGCCTTTGTCTGCGGTTCCGTGGGTTCAGTGATTCCCCTTTTCGCGAGTTCCTCTCTAAGCCGGCTGTCCAGCAACTCGAACTGGTTCATTGCGGTTTCGCAGAGCCTGGCCGGCGTATAAAACCTTTCTACTGGGACACGAACTTGCTCCTATGCGCAATTGCTTTTATCCTCCCGAGCGCTTCGGCTCACTGATAGGATGGCCAAGATCAAAGCGGTCAAGGCGAGGGAGATACTCGACTCGAGAGGGAACCCGACAGTCGAGGTCGATGTCGTGTTGAACACCGGCAAGATCGGGCGCGCATCTGTCCCATCTGGCGCGTCGACCGGCCTCAGGGAATGCGTCGAGCTGAGGGATGGGGACAAGCGCAGGTTCTTCGGAAAGGGGGTCCAGAAAGCCGTTTCGAACGTCAATAGTATCATAGCGATAAAGATCGTCGGCATGGACCCCGAGGATCAGAGCGCAATCGACAACTTGATGATCAAGCTTGATGGGACAGAGAACAAATCCAAGCTTGGCGCGAACGCCATCCTCGGCACTTCTCTTGCCGTTGCTCATGCCGCCGCACTGGATGCAGATCTGCCATTGTATCGCTATCTTGGGGGCACCAGGGCGCAAGTGCTCCCGGTGCCGATGATGAACATTCTCAATGGCGGCGCCCATGCGGACAACAACCTCGATTTCCAGGAGTTCATGGTGGTGCCAGTCGGGAAGGACTTCAGAGAGTCGCTCAGGCGTGGCACCGAGGTCTTCCACGCGCTGAAAGCCAATCTGAAGAAGGAGGGCCTCAGCACGGCGGTCGGTGACGAAGGCGGATTCGCACCTAGGCTCGGTTCTCACGAGCACGCACTCGAACTCATGCTAAAGGCCACCGAGGATGCTAGCCTGAAGCCGGGAAGAGACGTTTTCTTCGCAATGGATTCGGCCGCGAGCGAGTTCCACGACGATGGGAAGTACGTCTTCAAGAAGAGCACAATGGAGTCTCTGAGCGCAGACGAGATGGTCGACCTCTATGTCGACCTGTGCAGGCGGTTCCCGATTGTGTCCATCGAGGACGCCATGTCCGAAGAGGACTGGATCGGATGGAAAGGCATCACCGCCAGACTGGGCAATAAGATCCAGCTTGTTGGCGATGACTTGTTCGTCACGGACAAGAAGATGCTCGCCAAGGGCGTCAAGCAAGGTGTGGCGAACGCGATTCTCATCAAGGTGAACCAGATCGGAACACTGACTGAGACGATGGAGACCGTGGAGCTCGCCTCGAGATCGCACTACAAATGCGTTCTCTCGCACCGATCGGGCGAGACTGAGGATACTTCCATCAGCGACATCAGCGTCGCGACGAACGCGGGGCAGATCAAAACAGGCGCGCCTTCGAGGGGCGAGCGGACCGCGAAGTACAACAGGCTGCTTCGCATCGAGGAGGAACTGGGCAGTAAGGCCAGATTCCCCGGCAAGAGAGCCTTTGAACGGCCCTGATCCGCGTGGTCTTCATTGAGACGACTCTCGGAGAAGGCGTTCTGACTCAAGATATGGCTCGCCTCGCAGACTCGAAGAGCATTGGAACTGCGGAGTTCGCTCGAGAGACAATCACCCGACTAGTATGAACTTCCTTCCGCCATTCTAGCCCTGAGCCTCCCCCTGTTCCTCCGGTCTATCCTCCTCTCTGTCAGATAGCTGAGCACCGAGGCAAGGATGGTGGTTCCGAGAATGACTATCAGAACGATGTTGACGATCATCTGATCGTAATCAGGCAACCAGATGCTGGTCCCGGCCAAGAGCGTCGCAGGCATCGTTGCCAAGACTGCCGCAGCCAACCCTCTTGGCATCATCGCGAAAAGCGCGTCAGCATCCTCTCTCTCAAGATCTCCGATTTTCCACGCGATGAGGGACGTAATCCGCCTAACGATCACAATGGCAGCGATTATGCCGAGCCCCACAGCGAGGTGGATCGGCTTGAACGTGTCGAACTCGAATATCAGGCCGAGGTAGACGTAGAAGAATGTCCTGACGAAGAACGAGATCTCGGAGTGGAATTCATGGATGTGCTCATCGGAGGAGAGTCTCAGCGTGACGGACGTTAGCCATCTCTTTACGTACCGTCTGTTCCCGATGGCGAGGCCGAACATCAGCGCGGCTACAGCCGAGGAACTGCTTATCGGAGACAGTTCCACAGCGCCCGCAACGACGAACAGCGCTCCGACCGTGATCATGTAGGATAGCGGTTGGTTCTGCAGCCTCTGGAGAACGAATAGCCACGCGATGCCAGCAACGAAGCCAACCACTCCTCCGATCACGAACTTGACCGCCAGCTCCCTCAGGATTCCGAGGACGCTGAAATCACCGACGACGATCACGGACATGAGGGAGATCGCGATGACGATGACGAGCACGTCCGTCACGACGCTCTCCATTATCAGCATCGCCTTCGTCTGCTGACCTATCCTCATCCTGTTCGCGATCGGAATCACAACAGCCTCACTTGTCCCGCCGACGATCGCACCGACCACCAGTGCCAGCAGGAGGTCCACATCCAGGAATATGTTCAGAAGGACTGCCACCAAGAAGATCTCCGAGATCAGGGTCAGGACCGTGATGAAAGTGGACAACCTCATCGATTGGACGACTGAGCGCACGTCGAGGCACAGGCCCCCGTCGAACAGGATGAGAACCAGCGCAGCTGACAGGAGGAAATCCCTGAACTGCAGGATGCTATCAAGGGTTTGATGGGTGAGGAAATGCAGCATGCCCCCCAGCGCATATGGTCCCAGTATCATCCCGAGGGCGACCAATAGGAGCACATCTGGAATCCGGAACCTCGTGAAGATGAGATTGCCGAAGAAGCCGATGAATATGATCGCTCCTATCGCAAGAAAGGCTTTGACAGTCCCCGGATCCATCGGTCTCGTTCCGTGAAGAGCTGAGGACCGTATTTTATGATATTGGGCCAGATCTCCCTGCCCGCAATCACTCTTCGACTGAAGCTCTGTGATGAGCGGATTTAATATGGTCTCGGAGGATTCAGTGGTCGGATGACCATAGAGGGGATTGCGGCCGATCCAGCCGAGGCATTGCCGGGCGATTACGATGTCATTATTCTAGGCGCGGGGCCAGCGGGTCTATCCGCAGGCATATACGCGAGCAGGGCGGGGCTGGATTGCGTCATACTCGAGAAGGGGGTTCCCGGAGGACAGGTGCTGACAAGTCCGACAATCGAGAACTATCCAGGTTTCCCCGAGATAGCCGGCATGAAGCTGATGGAGAACATGGCGGAGCACGCCAAGAGATATGTCGATATCCATGAGGGCGAGGAGGTTCTCAGAGTCAGGGGTGGAGACAAGTTCGAGGTCTTCACAACCTCCGGAAGGTACACTTCCAGGGCGCTCATACTGGCAACCGGTTCCTCTCACCGAAAGCTCGACGTTGCCGGCGAGGAGGGAATGACAGGCAAAGGAGTCAGCTACTGTGCCACTTGCGACGGGTACTTCTACAAGGGCAAGGAGGTCATAGTTGTTGGCGGAGGGAACACTGCTCTGACAGACGCCCTCCATCTATCGTCGCTCGGGTGCAAAGTCGCGATCGTCCACCGCCGCAACCAGCTCAGGGCGGACAAGCACCTCCAGGACAGCGTCATCCAGCACAAGATACCGATTCTATGGGACACCGTGGTGCACGAGATCATCGAGGGGAACGAAGTGACAGCGGTCCGGCTCAGGGACCTGAAGACGGGCAAGGTCCACACAAAGCCTGTCAGTGGAGTGTTCGTTGCTGTGGGCGAGGTTCCCAGCAGCCAACTCGCGGCGGAGCTGGGACTGGACATGGATCCAGGGGGTTTCGTCACGGTAGACCGCTCGTTTAGGACCAATGTCGCCTTCGTATACGCTGCCGGGGACGTGTCAGGCGGCATCCGGCAGATAGTGGCCGCAGTCCATGGCGGTGCCGCGGCTGCTTTGTCCTGTTTCGAGGATCTGATGAACCCGTACTACCGAAGATGAAATCTTCTCTCACTTCGGAATGTGCTCATCCAGGAACCTGGCCGATCTGGAGTAGAGATCGATCAGGTTCTTCCTCTTCCTCGGCCAGTGCCCTTCGTCAGGATACTCGTGATACTCAAATTCCTTGCCCATCTCCTCCAGTCTCTTGGCGACGGCCCTCGACTCTGTGGGCGGGCAGCGCACATCCTTCGCAGAAGCGGTCATAAGGATAGGGGATTGGAGGTTCTGGAGGAAGTTGATCGGCGAGCGGTCGTGGAAGAAGTCCGGGTCCTTCTTTGGATCTCCCATCTTGCTCTCATCGTACGCTTTCAGATACCCTCGCTCCGTCTCATGTTCGGTCGCCCAGTCGAAGAAGCCAACGATGGATACTCCCGCTGCCCACATCCCTGGGTATTTGGTGAGAGCGAGCATGCACGTGAAACCGCTGTAGCTAGCGCCCCAGTATCCCAGGCGATCCTTGTCTGCATACCCTTGGTCCAGGAGATACTTGCCCGCCCACACGGTATCCTTGTAGTCTCCCCCTCCAAGGTCCTTGTCGTGGAGATGTAGGAACCTGCGGCCGTATCCGAGCGAACCTCTGTAGTTCGGCTTAATGACGGTGAAGCCTTTGTCGATCAGCAGTGTCGTCAGTTGGTCCCAGAAGTCAGTGTCCATCATCTCCGGGCCCCCGTGTGGATACACGATGGCAGCTTTGCGGGACCTATCCTTCGGCACGAGTAGTTGGGCCGCAATGTTTCGTCCATCGAAGGACTTGTACTTGATGAGCCGTGGACGCACCAGAGCGTCAAGTCTCATTTGCTTCTTCATGAACTTCGTGACCCTCTTTGAGACGAGATTTCTCGCCACGAACACTTCCTCTGGTCGAGAGTGGGATCCGTTCACGAACACGATGCCGCTTCCGTCAGGAAGCCAGTGAAGCGCTCTCGACGTGCCATCCAGAGGTGAGATGATTCTAGGCTTTCCCTTGGATTTGATCTTCACGACAATACGGGGATCATCTACCTCGAGATAGGCAATCTGTGTTCCATCATGCGACCACTGTGGTTGCTGTTTGTCGTTCTTCGATCTTACCAGCCATCGCGTCTTCTTGCTCGACAGATCCAATTGTCCTATGTCCGCCCAGTCGTCCTCGTTCGATAGGAATAGGAAGCCCTTTCCGTCTGGAGACCACGGCGCATGGCCTCCGGAATCGCCCGCCAGACTGTATTCGACGTTCCTCTTCCGAAGCAGCTTCTTCGTTCCTGGCGTGTGCAGATCGACAATGGAGATGTAGTCCTCGTCCCCCACACCTGTCAGATAGATTATCTTCGTCCCGTCAGGAGACCACGCGAATTGCCTCACTGGCAACGGCTCGTCGGTCAGCCTCCTCATCTTGCCTCCATTCGAACTGATGACGTAGAGGTTGTCCAGATCTTTGACGCGGTTCGAGATGAAAGCTATGGATCTCCCGTCCGGCGAGAATTGTGGGTCGTAGTTGTCCTCGACGCCGTCCGTGACCTTCTTCGATCCTCGGCCATCGGCTCCGACCACGACTATGTCGTGGTTCTCGTTCCCCTCGAAGTCTACGTGGTATGCGATTCGCTTGCCGTCCGGAGAGAATGTCGGGCTCATCAGAGACTGCTGGCCGCTCTTGAACCTCTTCAGGCCTCCGTTTGTCAGGTTGAGGATCGCCAGCTCCCAATTGAGTCCGTTGTTGACAGAACATATTGCCTTTCGCCCATCCGGATGGATGGCCAGATCCTGGATGTCAGTAGCTGAGAACAGTGCCTCAATATCGGTGTCTTTCACGTATTCCCCTCTCTCACCCGATATCCTCGAACGATTTCATTCTTTTGACAGATCGGTTCTGGAACAATTCGGGTGACGAAGCCGTCTGCGAGCGCGAATGAACGCAACAGAATCCCCATTAATAGTCGAGTCCGGAAGGGGCTTCCCAGCACCGAACAGCTGGTAAATGCCATTGTCTTAATATACAAGTCACTTGTATTGCGGGTTTACCATTCGGCTCCGCAAGGGGTAGAGTGAGATTTGGAAGGAGGTAGTCCTCATTAACGACAGACCACGCAGAGACGACCGCGGTTTCGGCTCCCGCCCAAGGGAGATGCACACCGTGAAATGTTCTGACTGCGGAGCTGAGGCACAGGTCCCGTTCAAGCCGACTGAAGGGAGACCCGTGTACTGCAAGGATTGTTATCAGAAGCACAGGCCGCCACGAAGGTTCTAGTTGCTTCTAGCCGGTACATCTGGTATCAGTTTCTTAAGCGCAAATCCTTTTGCTTTTATCGCATTTTTCATTCTTCTCATTCGAGCTAGGGCAATCGTGAGTCGATCAGAAAAGGTGTCAGAGTGGGCCCGATCGGATTTGAACCGATGACCAACTGGTTATGAGCCAATCGCTCCGCCGGACTAAGCTACGGGCCCGCGCATCCCGTCATAGTGCCCTTCATGTAATTAGCGTTTCTGCTGCGGACTCAGCCCTGTCTTAGCATGTGCCCAACGAGTTCGCGATAGAACTTCGCGGCAACCATCGCGGTCACGCCTGAAGGGTCCAGCGTCGGGTTTAGCTCGACGATGTCCGCGCCCACCAACAACTTTGGCAGTCCGTGGATGATCTGAATGACATCGCGTGTGGACATGCCACCGGGCTCGTGATGGGATACCCCGGGCGCAAACCCTGGGTCCAGAACGTCGAGGTCCAGTGAGAGGTATATCGGTCCATCCAGCCTTGGCATCTTCTCCTGGGACCAGTCTTTCATTTCGAACATTGTTATCCCGAACCGTTTGGCCTGGTCCCTCTGGTGGGAGTTTGCGGTCCGTATCCCGACCTGGACAAGCTTCAAGGCAGGGCGTTCCTCCATGATGCGCGCGAACGGACAGGCGTGTGAGTATCTGCTCCCCCCGTATTCGTCGTACGTATCTGGGTGTGCATCCAGGTGCAGGACTGTGAGATCATTGTACGCCTGTGTGTATGCCCTTAGCACAGGGTAGCTTATCGAGTGGTCTCCTCCGAGAGCGAGCACGTACGCGCCCGAAGATAGGATGGAAGCAACTGCCTTCTCGACCTGATCCAACGAATTCCTTCCGCTCGCCAGCTCGAGGTCCCCGAGATCCGTCCAGCCCCTTGCAGAATCAAGGTCGATACCGAGCTCGGTGGACATGTTCGCAGAGCCTGAACCAAGGGCTGCGCGTATGCTCTGCGGAGCCAATGCAGCACCCCTGAGGAATGACGAATTCTCGTCCAGTGGCACTCCGACGACTGCGACCGTTCCGCTCTGGAGCCTTCTCATCCGCCCCTCGATGTCTGTCATGAAGAGCTCCTTTTGCCTAGTACTTGTATGTCCTAGCTTTGCCCTCTTCGAGCTCGACGCCGAGCCCAAGGGCGATTCTGTTCGAGAAGTTGAAGTAGCTGGCAATCAGGTTCGCACGCAGGATCTCCTCGTCGGTCAAGCCCGCGTCCTTCATGTCTTTGATGTCGTCCTTCGTGACGTCCTTCGGATCCAGTGTAAGCTTCGCCGCGTAGGCGAGAAGCGCTTTTGCGCGCGGGCTTTCGTGCTTCGTCGTGAACTCCCTCAGAAGGTTGTACAGAGCGTTCTGATCCTTTTCAACGGTCTCAAGCGCCTCTGAATGATGGATCGCGCCATACGCAGAACGGTTCGCTGCGGAGACCACAACTGCGACCATCTCGCGCTCTTCTCTCGAGAGCGGGCCTGGACCGATCATCAGGTGAACGTAGAGATTCAGGTGGTCCTCGAGGACCTCGGGTTCGAGACCCTGGGCAAGGAAGATGTTGGCTAGGTGCCTTCGCTCCTTCAATATCCTGTCATAGACCTTCTTCGTCTTGCCAGAAGCGCTATCCTGGTTCATTGTCCTGATCCAAGCCATCTCCGGTCACCTTTCGGGTACCAACCTGTGTTGGTCTTCGGCCGGATACTAGTCCAGGGTGTTTAATAAACATTGTCGTCCGAATTGAGGGCCGTCACTTGAGCTCCTTGAGCAGGTCCAAGGCCTCGTTTATGTCGGGTTGGGTGCCAGGCTCGTATTCCCTCTTGTACGCCACCTTGCCCTTCTTGTCGACGACGAATATGGTCCTTTTCGCGAAGCCTTTGTCCTCGTAAAGAGCTCCGTAGAGTGGAACCACCTGTTTCCTGAAATCTCCGAGTATGGGGAACTTCACTCCAAGCTCCTTCGCGAAGGCCTTCTCAGACCATGTGCTGTCCACGCTCGACGCGAGGATCTGCGTGTCGAGCTTGAGAATAACGTCCTCCTTTTCTTTCAGTTCGCCAAGTTCGTTCGTGCAGACAGGACTGAACGCGAATGGGAAGAACGCCAGCAAGACGTTCTTCCTGCCTCTGTACTGGCTGAGTCTGACCTTCTTTCCATTCTGATCCTCAAGCTCGAAATCTGGTGCTAAGTCGCCCACTCTGATGTTAGACAAACGAACGCCTCCTTGGTCGCCCTCCCTTTTCAATGGAGGGCACGGTATTTGTTTGTGTTCCCTAACGCCCTAGCCCGGCCGTGCGGCAGTTGCAGTGAAATGAAGGCGCCGTCGAACGGTTTCGAACCGTTGACCTTCCGCTTAACAGGCGGACGCTCTACCAGGCTGAGCTACGACGGCATGTGTGGCTTCGCAGGCGCAGTTAAAGTGACCATTTAGATAAGCCTTTTGTAACGGCCTTGCCAGGCTTCCGGATAAAACGATTGGGGCGGGAGCTCGAGTCTATTCTATCGACTCCCGCAGCTCATTGACCGTATTGCTCATCGTCTCGAGGATCTCCTTCAGGTGGTCCAGGAAATCTTGGATCTTCTCGGTGGTTACCGCTCCGTCCGGAGAAGGATCGATTAGTCCCTCCTGTTCGAGTATCCTCAAGGAATACCTGACCTTGTGCTGGGGGTACTTCAACATTTCAGACAGTCTTATGATGCCGATCGGCTCGTTGTCCATGATCGCCTTCAGCATCGCGACGTGCCTCTGCAATAGGTCTATCTCTGTCTCGATCTTGCTCGTGAGCACAGACCTGCCCATCTTACCTTTCATCTTGATTCCTTCCGCGATGTGATAGGAGCTGCCCTTGTCGTGCTACACGATAGCACGAGGGAATATAAGAAGGGGAAAGAGGGAACAAGTGAGTTGGTAGATTGAGTTCTCAACCAAGTTTGATATAACTTATGACGAATAGCGTAGCTCGCCATGGCAGTAATCGAGAGCCGCAACGTTGTCAAGCAGTACGGGAGTATGAAGGCGCTCGACAGTGTCAACATATCCGTTGACCAGGGCGATTTCTTCGGATTCTTCGGTCCCAATGGGGCGGGCAAGACGACACTCATCAGGATACTCACAGGGCAGCTCGAGCCCACATCTGGCTCGGTCAACGTCATGGGAGTGGATGTGGTCAAGGACCCTCTCGGCGTGAAGAGGCTCATAGGGATAGTCCCTGAAGTGGAGAGCCCTCCGACGTATCTGACAGCCTACGAGTACCTGTATTTCGTTGGGAAGATCAGGGACCTCGATGGCCTCGAGGAAAGGATCGACAAGTGGCTTTCATTCTTCGACCTCGAGGAGAAGAAGGGCACGATATGCAAGGACATGTCCAAGGGCATGAGGCAGAAGCTGATGCTCGCTTCAGCTTTCATCCACGAGCCGAAGCTGCTGTTCCTCGATGAGCCGTTCATCAACCTGGACCCGATCTATCAGCGCCTGCTGAGAGAGTATCTCGAGGACTACGTCGCGAAGGGCGGGACGGTCTTCATGGCGTCTCATATCCTGGAGATCTCCGAGAGGCTGTGCAACAAGCTGGCCATCGTCAACCTCGGAAGGGTCGTCGCTCAGGGCAGGATCAACGATTTGATCAGAGAGGGCGAGAATCTGGAGAAGCTGTTCCTTCGATCCGTGGGTGTTCGCGGTGACGGAGGTGGCGAGAAACGAAAGACCTCCTGAGGCTCATGCTCAAAGAGGAGTTCAGGACGCACACAAGCTACTCCGGCAAGAACAGGTTCTTGACATTCCCGTTCTTCGTCTTCGTGCTCTCGCTCGGCAGCGGCCTAACCATCGACAAGATGCTCGAGACCATTTCGTTCACCCAGATGGGCACGTTCACGAATCTATCCGCGTTCCTCTACGGCCTGAGCGTCGGCGCGTTCGGTCTCATGGGCAGGGAATACCTTGAGAGGAGATACGGAACAAGCAACTACCTGGTCGCGATGCCCTATCTCCTGCCGATATCATTCAGGACGACATTCCTCGGGATATACCTCAGAGATGCGATATTCTATGTTCTCCTACTTGTCCTTCCCGCGACGATGGGTCTCCTCGCAGCCGCACCGTTCATGGGGTTCCACCTCGCTAGCATAGTCCTGCTTTTCGTATCGATGTTGCTTGCGTTCATGTTTGGGATGTCTCTCAGCTTCATGGCATCCGTGATCTACATCAGGAACGTGAAGGCCTTCACGGTACTCACCGCATCCATCGCAGCCATATTCGTGTCGCACGGTGTGTTTGGAGTTCCCTCACTCAGCGCAATCATCCCGTCTCTGGGCTTCCAGATGAATGTGAGGCCATTCGGGTCCGACTCGTCCGAGGCGTTACTCTACGCTGGCGTTTGTGGTCTGGCCGTAGTCGCGTTCACCGCGCTCGCGTACAGGCTGGTCCAAGTCAGGATCAATATCGCCTCCCAATCCCACGAGGATCTTCTGCCCTCCTACTACAGGAGGGTCAGAGTGCTCGAGGGGGTAAAACAGTCTCTGCTGGCGAAGGAGCTTCTGGATCTTCGAAGGAGCGGGATAATCGCCAAGATGTTCTTCGCCTTCGTCCTGCCTTTGCTCTTCCTATCGTTCACGACCTGGTACGTCAACAACGGCCTCGCCATCCCCGTTGGGTTCAACGCGGTCTTCTACGCCGCGATGGTGGGTTTCATAGGCGTGATGATGTATAACTGGCTCAACAACATCGACCTCGCGGAATACTACTCCCTCATGCCGGTGACGGTTCCGCAACTGATCAGGACCAGGATACTCGTTTTCCTCCTCCTGACACTCGGCATATCCGCATTCTTCGTGGTCGCGATATCCATCCTGAACGGCGAGACAGAACTTCTGTGGCTCGCGCTCGTCGTGATGTTCGTGACGTCGCTCTACATGGTGGTCATGACGGCCTACCTGACCGGGCTCAAGACCAATTCCTTCCTTTTCGACACGGGCGTGCTCATGAAGTTCAGCATACTCTCGTTCTTTCCAGACATCTGCCTGACGATACTGTCTTTCAGCCTCTTGGCAAACTGGACGATCGCGCTTGCTGGAATCCTGCTCGTGCTCACATCGATGGGCATCATCACAAGGGTGCTGTACAACGGAATCGAGGAGAAGTGGGGCAGAGCTTCTTTTGCAGCTTAAGGAAAGGGTTATCTTTCCGACATGTGGTTGGATTCCCCGAGGATTGGGACATAGATGAAGAAGGAGGTTGTCTTGAGGAGGGGAGCGCACGCGTCCATGGCTCTCGCCCCTCTGTACTATGCCCTTCCAGTGAACCTGCCATTTCTCGGAATCCACAGATGGTCTGTGGTGGTGGTGTTCTTCGGCGCGATAATGGTGTTCGAGGCGTTCCGGCTATGGAAGGGCATCACATTCATGGGCCTCCGGCCGCACGAGAAGGATCAGATCGCGTCCTTCGCTTGGGCGGCCGCGGGCATCACCGCGGTCCTTTGGCTCTGTCCACACGACATCGCGTCCGCGGCTCTGATCGGCATGGCACTCGTTGATCCACTTGCGGGCGAGCTGCGGCTAGCTGGTGTGCACGACAGAATGACAATCTCTTCGACGCTACTCATCTACTTCGGACTCTGCATTGCGAGTCTGCTGGCATGGGATATGCGGTCGGCCCTGGAATCTCTCCTGCTCTCCGTGGTCGCGGCACCCTTGGCGGTCGCCTCGGAACGAATCAAGACTCCATACATCGACGACGACTTCCTCATGTCCGTTATTCCCGCAGCCGCAATGACAGGGCTCGCGCTCTTGTGGTGAAGAAATCCTCACAGAAGCCGAAGCCCATAGAATCAGAGCACTTCGAGTTTGCCGTATTTCCCGGCGCTGACCTGCAGCTTCTCTTTGTAGGCAGAGGCCCAGCCGTTTGTTATGCGAACTTTCGAGCCGACCTCGACCTTCTCTATGTCGTCGTTCCAAATAGTCAAGGCTACCGAGTCGCTGTTTTCGTCCTGCCCGACAGCATCGCAAACCCTGCCTGAAGAGCCGCTCCACTTGGACTGGAACTCCCTCGGTTCCTTCTTCTCGGTTATTGTTAGGACTAGTTCGTCGACTTTCGTTTTGTCCTTCAAGTCCTTCGCCATCATTGCTACACGCCCTATTTTTCGCGATAGAGCGTTTCCGTACTTAAAGCTCTTCCTCTTCGGAAAAGGTCCATTTCGGTTGGAGCCACGCCATTGAAAACAACGAAAATCCGAACTAGCCAGTGGGTCAAAAATGAACATTGACGATTCCAATTAGGCTTATATGCCCTCAAAAGGATAGGGTCAATCCATGACTAGGATCAAGGTCATCACCGAACCGGCTGAACTGGTTCCGATGTTCCGGGCGGTTGATACCAAGGTCAAGAGAGAGGTTTTGAAGTTAGTAACCCTCGAGTGGCACACTGTCCGGGATATAGAGAAGCAGTTCGGGCCCGCAGGCAAGGATGCCCTTCTGTTCTTCGAGAAGATGAAACTCGTCGAGACTCGGTGGCAGACATCCCCCGAGCAGCAACCGGAGAAGGCGTACCACACATACTACACATCCTTCCATATCAACGCCTCATGGCCAGTCTACGAGATCAGCGATGTGCTGGCAGCTGCCGTTATGGAGGAGAAGGACTTCCAGAAGATTGAGAAGCAGATCCACGAAATGGTTGGTGCGCAGGGCAAATTCGCGGGCGATGTCGCGGAGGTGCTCGGAGTCACCTTCACCATGCTCAAGAGTCTCGTCAAGAGGAGCACGAAGCTCGACTACAGGGGTCACAGAATCGAGCGGGTGAAGGAGTAGCCAGCTCTCCCCAGGGTATCCAGATGTTAGTAATTCTAAGGCTCGGCCATCGCCCTTCGAGGGATCAGCGAGTCACGACACACGTCGCACTGACGGCCCGCGCACTTGGCGCCGACGCAGTATGGGTATCGACAGAGGACGAATCGCTCGAGAAGACCATCAGCGGGGTCGTCGAGCGCTTCGGCGGGAAGTTCAAGATCAAAACAGGAGTGAACTGGCGCAACGCGATCAAGGCATGGAAGGGCGAGGTTGTCCACCTCACTATGTACGGCGAGAGCCTGTCAAAGGCGTTGCCGACGCTCAAGTCCAAGGACATCATGATCGTCGTGGGTGCGGAGAAAGTCCCGAGAGAGGTCTACGACCTGGCAGGCAGGAACATATCAGTTGGAAACCAGCCACATTCGGAAGTCGCCGCGCTCGCCATTTTCCTCGACAGGTATATGCGCGGTAAATCCCTGGAGAGGGACATCAGGGGACGGTTGACCATCGTTCCGAACCCGAGGGGGAAGACTGTAATTGACAGGAGCAAAGGGAAAGCCCGCTGATCTGCCGAGCAGGGCTGGGTGCCTCCGGATTCTCAGGGAACATGGATGCGATGACGAGGTTGTTAGTCACTGCGAGGCGGTCTCCGCTCTGGCAGTCAAGATCGCGAAGAAGTGCAGAGCGAACGTCCATCTTGTCGAGATCGGGGGCTTGCTCCACGACCTCGGGAGGTGCAGAAGCCACACGATTTCTCACGCCGTCGAAGGGGCGAAGCTGGCCACTGCGATCAAGCTTCCTGAGAACATCGTCAAGATAATCGAGAGGCACATCGGAGCCGGCATCACATCCAAGGCGGCCGAGAGACTCGGGCTGCCGAGGAAGGACTACACTCCCAAGACACTCGAGGAGAAGATTGTCGCACACGCCGACAACCTGATTTCCGGCACGACGCGGACCGGCATTGAGGAAGCCGTCGCATATATCGCCAGGAAGGGAGAGCATGAGGCGGCGCTGAAGGTCTTGCGGCTTCATGAGGAACTGTCAAAAGCCTGCGGGACCAACATCGACAATATCGTTTAGAGCACAGTCGAATGCCGCAGCGCCAATCAGGCGTCATCCTTTGTATCTTGCGAACTCTCCGCGCTTGTGAGCGTCACGAAGTCTGTGGTACTCCTCCGCGTTCTTCTTCGCAGCAGCCAGCAGCGATGGGTCCCCTTGTCTCACGATCTTTGCGGGCACCCCCACGACAAGACTTCCCTTCGGGACCTTCATACCCTCCTTGACGAGCGCATTGGCACCGATTATCGAGCCGCTGCCGATCTCAGCGCCGTCTAGGATGGTCGAGTTCATCCCCACGATGACATAGTCGCCTAAAATGGCTGCGTGGATGATTGCGCCATGGCCCACTGAAACATTCTTGCCGATGACTATCGGCCTTCCCGGATTGCCGTGTATCTGACAGTGCTCTTGGATGCTGGAGCCCTCTCCAATCCTCATCTCGGAGAAATCAGCTCTGACAACTGCAAATGGCCAGATGCTGCATCCCTTCTCGATCACCACATCCCCGATGATGATCGCCTCTGGGGCAACGTAGCAAGAAGGATCGACTTTGGGTCCGAACACGAACGCGACAGCGCCGGGGAACGATAAATGCTTTATTCCTCAGCTGGCGGCCTTTCGGCCTTCTGCTTCGAACCTCTCTTCAAGGCCACTCTCTTCGGGAAGTACTTCAATATCACGATGTCCCCGATGGACGAGATCCACCTGTAAGGCACATTCACCGCCTTGGAACCCTCGACCAACAACGGGTTCGTGTTGTTCACGAACAATCCTTGGACCTTGTTCTCGTCGACCTCGACCACGAGGTTGCCGACGGTTCCGAGGAACATTCCTTGGCTGGTATAAACCTGCAATCCGATGAGTTCTGAAGCTTCTTCGAGCATCCCTAATCCCGGCGACTGTATCGCTCTCCACTCCTTAAAAAGTTTGGCTCGTCCAGCAAGTCCGAGCTCAAGACTACGTCTTGAGGGGTGGGAACGTGCTGTTTCGCCCCAATGTTTAACTACCCCGGCCCTGTACGATATTGCAGGAATAGCGCACATTCGTGCACAAACGGTGAACCAGATGCCATCTGAGGTAGAGGAAATCAAGAAGCGGAAGATGGAAGAGATGATGAAGGGAGCGGGAGCTAGAGGGAACGGATGGCCAGAAGTGCCAGTCGTTGTGACAGACTCCAGCTTCCAGGAATTCGTCAGCAAGTATCCGAAGGTTGTCGTCGACTGCTGGGCGCCCTGGTGCGGACCGTGCAGGATGCTATCGCCGACAATCGATGCTCTCGCGAAAGACCTCAAAGGGAAGGTGGCGTTTGCAAAGCTGAACACGGACGACAACTTCAACTTGGCGGGAAAGTTCAAGATTATGAGCATCCCGACTCTCCTGTTCTTCAAGAATGGTCAACTGGTTGACAAGATGGTTGGCGCTGCTCCGAGGGCCATCGTGGAGCAGAACGTGAACAAAGCTCTGGCCTGAGACTCGAGATAACCACAATAACTCACCCATCCTCCCTTCTTCTCTTTCTGTTCATTTGAATAGCGACAGCACAAGACGTGCGCTACAAAGTATTAACCGAGATAGCGCACTTGCCTTCGCGAAGAGAGATGAACTTCGAGACAACTGTGGTCTGGAAAGGAGAGTTCCCTGGGAGACTCCACTGCCAGAACGGGCAGGTAATCGACTACTCAGCGCCTGCTGAGCTCGAGGGCATGCGAGGCCCACTCACGCCAGAGGACGCCTTTGTGGGTGCGGCCAACATGTGTTTTCAGATAGTTTTCGAATATGTCTCCAGGGATCTCGGAATGAAGCTTGTCGAGTACAAATGTAAGGCGGTTGGCGATCTTGAGGTCGTGGAGGGCCTCAAGAAGTTCGCGAAGATCGTGCTATACCCAGAGATGCGCTTCGAACCAGGTTCTAAGGTCTCCAACCTTGACAAGGCTATCTCCGTCACAAAGCGCAAGTGCCTTGTCACGAATTCGATGGATCTGGAGGTCGAGGTCGTCCCGAAGGTGCTCTGATGTGCCGGATTGTTGGCGTAGTTTTCAGAGACAGGTTTCCCCTCGGTACATTGACCGACCTAAGGCGTGTTTCGGAGATAGGGAAGATCCCAGGGGAGAAGGAGCCAGGCCACAAGGACGGATGGGGCATCGTGTCGTTCAGGAACGGCTCACCTAGATACATTGGCAGGAGCACTCGCCCGGCATTCATTGACCCTTCCTTTGATTCCGCCCTGGAAGACATCCCGGAGCTCGATTCGCCGAACATACTAATAGCCCATGCCAGGGCTGCGTCCGCCGGCGGGGCGACTCTCCCCAACACCCATCCGTTCGTGGTCGGTGGTATCGTCCTCGCCCACAACGGCACAATCAAGAACTTCGACCCGGTCACGAAGCTCAAGCCCAAGGGTGAGACCGACAGCGAGAGGCTGCTGCTGGTCTTGACCGACAGATTGGAGGAAACGGGAGATGTCAGATCTGCACTGAAATCGCTGATCCAGGACGATATCCTTCGGCACAAGTTCTCCGCGACGATATTGCTCGTGTCCGATGGAAAGAACCTCTACGGCTATAGAGACTACTCGAACTCTCGGAAAGCCTCGTACTACGACCTCAGAGTCGCGAAGTGCGAGGACTACGTTTCGTTCTTCCAGGAGACCTATCTGGGTTACCATGCCAGGACGACTCGTGTGAAGAAGGGCGAACTCGTCTCAGTTGGTCTGGATCTGAAGATCCGAAGGGAGATGCTCCGCTAGGCCTTCGATTTCCTCGCGGCTAGCTTGATCGCCTCTGTCACACTGTCCTTCGGAACGATCGTTGCGATTGGAATGTCCAGTATCTTTTCGATCGTAGGGCTCACGATTGGCGCGCATACTACTGCAACAGCGCCATCTCTCTCGGCGCGAATGGCCGAGACGATGGCATCCTCTACGGTCGCCGCCGGGTATTCTCGTATCTTGACCGACTCGTCGCCTATCTGTACCGATCTCTCGACAACTTCGTCGAGGACTCGCCTGGTGACTATCAATGCGATGAAGCTCCCCGCGGTGAGCCCTTCGGCCTCCCTGACCGTTTTGAGTATCTTCCTGAGGACATCCATCGAAGGCGATCGGTCCTCGTTGATGATTTTGTACAGCGTGCTCGGAGAGACCTCCGCCTTCTTGGACAGCTCTTGGACAGTCCATCCGAGCCCTTCCAGCACTTCGTGAAGTGTCTCCCTGAACTTGGAATCCGATTCGACTGCGGCAGAGAGTAGATGCCTGGTTTTGTCCATGTTATGTCCTAAAAGTGTTAATGTCAACTCATGTATTTATACAATTGTATCATATTAATCATACATATGTGGAAAAGGCTTAATATGTCCCGGCCAATGATGTGACGGGGAGCCAACATGGACAAGAAGATAATCATAGCCATTGTCGTAGTTGCAGTAGTTGTCGTGGGTGGAGTTTCGGCCGCCCTTCTGCTGGGCCAGAGGTCTGAAGGCGGAGCTGTGAAGTACATTACTCTCGCGCCCAAAGACATGAAAGCTGCGCTGTCAACCGGTCAGGTGGACGCCTACATCGCCTGGGAGCCATATGTCTCAGATTCCGTCGTTGGCGGGGTTGGCGATGTGATGATGTGGTCAAATGAGATCATGTCGAACCATCCGTGCTGCGTGGTCGTGGTCCGGAATGCCTTCTTCGAGAGCGCGAACGGCGTCGAACTCACCAAGAGGTTCCTGAAAGCGCATATCGATGCCACCGCCTGGATGCTCGATTCATTGGATCACAAGGACAGCGCCAACTACACTCTCCTGGTCAACATGGCTGTTCAGTTCACCTCCAGGAACACGACTGTTGTCGAGGCCGCCTTCGAGCACATCAAGTACGGGTATGAGATGAGCTCGAACTTCAGGTCCGCTCTCGAAGAGTTCACGAACATGTATGTCGAGACCAACATGACGACCGATGCGAAGCTCACCAGTCGCGGATATACTTCAGTCAGCAATTTCATCAGCCAATACGCGAATGGTTCGATGCTCGACGCGGCCGCGAGCGTCGCGCCGAACAACACAATCCTCAATCCGTCCTCACCGATCCACCTTGGATACCTCCTGGGAGATCTTCACCAGATGGCCCAGGTAGTTGCTCAGAACCTCACTGTTGGAGGGACGAAGAGCCTTTTCGAAAAGTATGGGGTGAATGTCGCTAACGCGGTGGGCGCTCCGTTTGCGAACGGAGGGACTGAGATGATCGGGTTTGCCGCTGACAGTGTCGATATTGGCTATCTGGGAGCTCCTCCAGCGATACTGCAGCATTTGAACGCAGGCATTGGGACAACTATCATCTCCCAAGCGAACAGCGAGGGCAGCGGTCTTGTCGTGAAATCCGGATCGGGCATCACTAGCCTCAAGGACCTCGTGAACAAGACGGTGGCGACGCCAGGCGAGAGCTCGATCCAGTTCCTGCTGTTGAAGATTGCCCTTGAGAGAGAAGGCCTCAGCCTGCAGATCAAGACTTGAGTCTTCCCAAACCTCTTACCTTTCGGTTTGCATCAGGGACAAGGAGTGAGCCAATGAATAGCATCGCCAAGACCCTGAGCAAAGCGATCATCGCAAACTGGCTCAATATCATCCTCGGCGTGATGTCTCTAGAGACCTTCCTCATACTATGGTCTCTCTATTCTGGATGGTTGCACGGCGACTGGGTCTTCTCCGGCCGACACCGTTCCACATCTGCAGAATTTCTGCCATATCCATGGGACGTCCTTTCCGCTTTCGCTCAGTCGTTCACGGTCAGGGATCCAGTGAATAATCTCTACATGACGAGTCACATGTACGCCAGCTTGAAGAGGATATTCTTCGGCTTCGTTCTTGCATTCTGTCTTGCCGTTCCACTCGGGCTTTTGATGGGGCGGTCCAAGAGCGCTGAGGCCATTGGGAAGCCAATCCTTGAACTGTTCAGACCGATTCCACCGCTCGCCTGGGCTCCACTGTTCCTAGTCGCGCTCAAGTTCTTCTGGGGGCCTATCGCGATCGTGTTTCTCGGCGTATTCTTCCCAATCTTGCTGAACGTCATTCTGGGCGCAAAGAGTGTCGACCCGATGCTTATCGACGCTGCCAGAGCCCTGGGCGCTAGACGACGGGATGTGTTCGCGAAAGTCGTCCTGCCATACACATTGCCGTACATCATGACCGGAGTCACGGTCGGACTCGGTGTTGGATGGATGTGCATCGTGGCAGCTGAAATGCTCGGAGCGGTCGGCGGCGGCGTGGGAGGCTACATCTACAACATGGTGTACCAGGAGGGCATGTATGATAAAGTGTACGCGGGAATGGCTGTGATAGGACTGCTGAGCGTGTTGACCACTGGGGTGGCAGCTCTTTTCGAGCAGAGGTTGACGAGATGGATGGGAATGAAGTGACTATCAGTTTGAAGCACCTCCGCAAGAGTTTCACAAAGAACCGTGATGTCGTCCAAGCATTGGATGATTTTAACCTCGATGTGAACCAGGGCGAATTCGTCTGTCTGCTTGGCCCATCTGGCTGTGGGAAAACCACGGTCCTTAGGATTGTCGCGGGACTTGAAAGTGCGAGCGAAGGAGACGCAGTAGTAGGCGGGAAGAAGGTGACCTCCGCGGGTCCCGACAGAGGGATGGTCTTCCAGGAGTTCGCGCTCTTCCCATGGCGAACCGTTCGGAAGAACATTGAGTTCGGCCTTGAAGTGAAGGGTGTCCCAGAGGACCAGAGGAGCAGGACGTCATCGCAGTTAATCGATCTGGTCGGCCTGAAAGGATTCGAGGACGCACACCCGAAGGAACTGTCGGGCGGCATGAAGCAGAGAGTGGGGATCGCTCGAGCACTGGCGAACGAACCCGCAGTCCTTCTCATGGACGAGCCTTTCGGGTCTTTGGACGCCCAAACGCGGAACCTAATGCAGAAGGAGCTGCTCAGAATATGGTCCGCGACGGGGAAAACTATCCTGTTCGTGACTCACTCCGTTGACGAAGCCGTGTTCTTGGCCGACAGGATTGTGGTCATGACTGCTAGGCCCGGCAAAGTCAGAGAGGACGTTCGTGTAGAATTGCCAAGACCGAGGGACAGGACCAGCAGGGAGTTCATCGAAGTCAGAGGAAAGGTCCTTGAGGAGCTCGACGAGGAGTTCGAGAAGGCCCGCGCAAAGGAGCTTTCTCCCGACTAATTCAACGACAACACTTAACTATTCTAGGCTCGATTCGTACCTGCATGAGCTTCGACCTAAATGTCGTGAGCAACACGCCTCTGACGCCGCTCACAGACATAGACGAGGTGGCCATTCTTTTCCTGAATCAGGTCGGCTATTTCCCGAAGGGCTATGACCCTAAGACAGATGTGACGGACATTCGCGATAGCGTTCCATACAAGTTGATGGTGAACAACTTTCTCGGGCGGATGGACAAGGTTTGGATCGTGGAGGACCTCGCCACTTCGCTCGGATGCACGAAGGCCACGGTGTACAGACACATCAACAAGCTCAAGGGGTTCGACCTCCTCGAGGAGATGACCGTCGAGGACTCTGACGGGAATCCTAGGAAGGGCTACAGGATCCGCTACGGGAACCTGAGCAAGGCCTGGAACTTCACCGAAGCCCACGTTCAGGTGGCTATGGAGAACTACCGCAAGACAATCGATCATCTTCAGGAACTAGCAACGAAGAAAGGTGAGAAACATGCCAAAAAGAGATGACGCGTTCGTAATGACCCCTGGGTCGCTCTACAAGATCAAGAGCCTCGAGGCACGCGACAAGCCGATGGAGACAGTTGGTATCTTCAAGGGATACGCTGCGGTGGCGCACGACACGGCCATAGTCATGGAACTCGACAAGTCCAGCGGCGAGGAGAAGGGTCGGCTTCGGCTCATCCCGTCGCACATGATCATATCGATCGATGTCATGAAGGCCGAGAAGGAGAAGGAAGAAAAGGAAAGCGAGAGCAACGCCGTGTACTTCGGCTGAGCGATCGGATGAATGTCCAGGTCGATTATCTCCAGGCGAGGATAATCGCCATCCTCAAGGACTGGTATCCGATAACGGTCGAGGAGCTGAAGGATGAGCTGGCCCTTCCGAGCGGAGTCCTCGAACGCTCATTGAAGGGCCTTATGGTCAAGGGCGTCATTGCGCTCGAGCCTCTGAGCGACAAGACATTCATCCGTCTCCTGGTGCCTGAAATCGTGATTGAGGTAGACGGCAAGGGCAAGAAGAAGCGCGGGAAGGGTCGGGCCGTTCCTCCTCTACCAGTTGAGGGTTCGGACGACTCGATTATGTACAGATGATTCGCGCCCGCACACATACGATAAGTAGATATCGAGACTCAATTCTAGGTGGCATTTGTGGACTATTTCGACGAGCTCGTGCAAGCCCTGGTTCTAGGTGAAGTGTCCAGCCGGGACGAACTCCTGAGACTCAAGTCCAAGCTGTGCAAGAAACACAAGCTCGCGAGGGTGCCAGCGAACCACGAGGTCCTCGAGCGCGTGCCCGACGAGTACCGTGATGTCGTCGAGCCGTTTCTGAAGAACAAACCTGTCAGGACCATGAGCGGTGTCGCTCCCGTGGCGGTCATGACGAGTCCGTGCGATTGCCCGCACGGAAGATGCTCCTATTGCCCGGGTGGCGTGACCAACAACACCCCTCAATCGTACACTGGCCACGAACCCGCAGCACTAAGGGCCTTGATGTACGAGTACGATCCGTATCTTCAGACCAAGAGCAGACTGCAACAGCTGAGGGCGATAGGCCACAGGACTGACAAGGTCGAGCTCATCGTGATGGGGGGCACATTCACAGCGAGGCCTCAAGAATACCAGGATTGGTTCGTCAAGCGTTGCTTCGAAGCGATGAACGGCTGCGAATCCGCAGACCTTGAATCGGCTCAGGTCTGCAATGAATCTGCGAAGGCCAGATGTGTCGGGCTCACGGTCGAGACAAGGCCTGACTGGTTCACGAAACTCCAGGTCGATCACTCGCTGGTTCTCGGGGCGACCAAGGTGGAGCTCGGCGTGCAGATCCTGGACGACAAGATATTGACCGGCGTCAAGCGGGGGCATCACGTCAAGGAGACTGCCGCCGCGACGAAGCGGGCGAAGGATGCGGGCCTTAAGGTGGCATATCACATGATGCCCGGACTGCCTGGCAGTAGCCGAGAGAGTGACCTTGAGTCCTTCAAGATGATGATCGATGACGAACGGTTCAAGCCGGACATGCTCAAGATATATCCGACCTTGGTGGTGAAAGGGACGGAACTCTACGATTGGTGGATGTCTGGTAAGTATGCTCCCCCGTCTCTCGAGGACACGGTTGATCTACTCTCGGAGGTCAAGGGTCTGATTCCTCCTTGGATTCGGATATTGCGGATCCAGAGGGATATCCCGGTCAAACTGATAGAGGCGGGAGTCAGGAAGAGCCATCTGAGGGAGCTCGTCATCAAAGAGATGAAGGAACGAGGGACCTCATGCCGGTGCATAAGGTGTCGGGAGATAGGACATCTCCCGCCAACCAAGGAGATGCCTAGGGAGTCAGATGTCGAATTCAAGGAGATCTCCTACGATGCTTCAGGAGGGAACGAGATGTTCCTGTCGTACGAGGTCCCATCTGTCGATTCGTTGATAGGATATGCGAGGCTGAGGGTGCCCGGAAGTTCAATGGGCAGCGCCGCCTTGCTGCGGGAACTCCATGTGTACGGCCAGCTCGTGCCGATCAGTGAGGAGGCAGGCAAGAGATGGCAGCATCGAGGTTTTGGCGAGAAGCTTGTTTCTGCTTGTGAGGAGATCGCGATGGAACGCGGTCTTGCGGAACTCTGCGTCACGAGCGGCGTTGGCGCAAGGAACTACTACAGACGGCTGGGATATGAGCGCAAGGGTCCATACATGGCGAAACGCTTTTGAATTCCCGATTTTCCGTATCGCTACCATTATATCAGGTCATCAATATCGGAGAGTACTGGGAGGTCGACCTTGCCCTGTCTAAAATGCGGAGGGAAATCAGAGGACGACGCACTTCTCTGCGATGCCTGCGCTGACTCTTCCTTCAAGGATCCAAAGTTCTTCCTCAATCCAGTGTTGATTGGTCCCAGCGTATACTCGAGGCTGAGGGACTACGGATCGGCTACTGTGCTTCTCGGCCCAAACGCCGGCTCGGATATCGTGCCAGTCGAATCCTCCAACCTGCTCAAAACTGTGAAGGACGTTAACGTTCGGGTGATGCTACACGAGGAGCTCAAGGGGCTCTATGACAGGTGCAATGCCATCCTCGCGCATCTCGGCGTCCCTATCAGACTCGATTCTCCTCAGATGCTCCTCACGGAAGATGCTGCTGAGACCATAACCGCCATTGTCCAGAAGATCAACTTGACAGAGACGATGTACCCCAAGGAGGCAGTCAGCGATCTCTACATACGTGTCGGGGTAGTGTACTGGAGCGCGTCCAACAGCATCTTGATGCGCACCGCCGGAAAGAAGTGGCGTGAAGAGAAACGAACATATCTCGTGGCGAAGGCGAAGGAGTTCCTCTCGAAGGTTGACCCTGGAGACGATCTTCACTCGATTGCCGCCAGGACCATGGGCCTCATGTGTCTTGATGCGGAGGAATGGACAGAGGCGGAGGAGCATCTCGCGGTCGCCGTACGTAGCTTCCCGAACGACCTCACAATTGGCGAGGGCCTGTCGAGAGCGCACCTCATGTTGGGCAATCCGATGGAAGCCCTCTCGCGCATCGACGAGGTCATCAATCAGTCGGAGAGGCCCGAATTCTGGGTACTCAAGGGCAAGATACTCAGAGATCTGGACAGAGCCAACGAGGCATTGGAGTGTTTCAGCCGAGCAATCTCACTCGATTCCAGATACCTCCCAGGCCATGACATGATGATCGAGACGCTCAGAGACCTAGGAAGGGTCGAGGAATCCGCCATGGCCGAGAGCCAGCGCGCCCTCTCGAGGAGGCCAGATCTCGAGCGGAAACTCGGCGAACTGCTCTCGGAGTTCAAGAAAGTCAGCGTGGCGGAGAAGGCCCCTCCTTCCGCCACACCGTCGGGAGCAAGACCAGAAGCCGCAAAGCCTGCCCCGGAGCCTCCGCCGAAGAAGGATCCAATCGACATGGCAAAGGATGCCCTAGATTCGAAGGACTACGATCTTGCTATCCAGAGAGCCAATCACATTCTGAAAGAGAAGCCCGACATGCGAGCCGCGACCCTAATACTCATCGAGGCCTTGGTCTCGAAGGGAGAGCTCGACGAGGCATCCGCAAAGGTCCACCTGTTCTATGACAGGAATCGCGAGGACGCGCTTGCCTGGTACTGGCGAGGGATCATCGCCCAGAAGGAGGGCAAGTGGGGTGCTTCGGTCCAGTATCTCAGCAAGTGCGTCTCTCTCAATCAGAAATTGATTGACGGATGGAATGCGATGGGAGAGATCCTGCTCAGCCATGGCAAGCAGACCGGTGCGGATGAGAGCTTTTCGAAGGTGCTCGAGCTTGATCCTGAGAACCCTCGCGGCTGGCTCGGCAAGGCGAAGACGATGGCGGGCATGGGCAGGTGGGGTGCCGCGATACAGTCGATGGACAAGTACAACTCGTTGGTGCCCTCTGACAAGGAGATCTGGCGGCTCAAGGCCGACCTGCTCTTCGAGAAGGAGAAATACAAAAGGGCGATCGAGGCCTACGATAAGTTGCTCGAACTCGCCCAGGACGATTCACATGTTCTTGGGAGGAAGGGGATAGCGCTCAATGCGATAGGCATGGTGAGCGAGGCGAGGAGATGCCTAGAGGAGAGCGTTCGGCTTGATCCTGACAACAAGGAGGCCTCGAAATGGCTCAAGGCCCTCACTGGAGGTGGGGTCTGATGGTCGAGATCGACAAGATCCTGAGCGAGCGCTCGGACGACCGCGTGCTCAAGGCGTTGAAGGTAGTATCCGACCCAGAATTCAACAGACTGGTTGAGGCGATTCTCGGGTATCTGGAGCTCAAGCCGACCCGCATCAGACCCAAGGGATCAATAGCCATCTCCGAGTGCGTTCACAGGCCAGACGGGAAGAAGTACGTTGTTTTCTTCTCGCGCAGGGAGGAGACCGTGGACAAGGTGGAGATCGAGAGTTTGGTGTCCTATATGGGCAAGATGGAATCTCCCAACGGGCTTGTTCTCACCACCTCTTCGATCAGTCGCGAGGCGTTCGCCATCGCTGAGGAGAACAACATAGGGCTCGCAGACGGGGCCAAGCTTGCCGCCCTGTTGAGAAGGTTTGACCTGGACAAGGATGTCATCCGAGCCGCTGACTTGTGGAAGGAGCGGGCGAAGGTCGCAAAAATCCCAGGGGCGAGCCGACAGCTCGAGGACGCGATGAGACTTGGCTACGAGGCCATGGCGAGCAAAGACCTGATGAAGGCTCTTGACCAGTTCGACAAGGCCATCATGCTGAAGGATGACTACGATGTTCCGTGGAGGATGAAGGGCAACACGCTGGATGAGATGGGGTATCACGAGCAAGCTCTGGAATGCTACAAGCACGCTCTCCAGCTCTTTCCAGAGAGCGATGAAACCTGGTTCTCGCTGGGCAACTGCTTGTTCTCGCTGGGGAGATACAACGAGGAGATCATATGCTACGAGCGCGCCCTGCAATACAACCCCGTGATGCAGAAGGCCCTTGTCAACAGAGGTTCCACGCTTCACAGGCTTGGACGGTTCAAGGAAGCTCTGGAGATATACGACAAGGTTCTCAAGATCAACTACAGGCTGGAGAAGGTCCACAACAACAGAGGGGCCACTCTCCACAGCCTTGGCCAGCTCAACGACGCGCTCGCGTCATACAACCGGGCGATCGAGCTGAAGCACGACTACGTCGAGGCATGGATGAACAAGGGCGGCCTGCTCTACGAGATGGGCAGGTACGGCGAAGCATTTGAGGCGTTCACGCAGATGACTCAGGTGAGGCCCGAACTGCCGAAAGGATGGTACCTGCGTGGTCTGGCCGCGAAGAAGACGGGCAACGTTAGCGCAGCGAAGGCCAGCTTCGAGGGCGCCCTCAGGCTTGACCCTGAATACTCTGATGCGAGAAGGGCGCTCGACGACATCTCGAAGAAGATCACTGAGAAGTTCACTGAGGTGCCCCGGATCGTCCAGGACATCTTCTCAGCCGAGGCCGCGAGGACGATAGAGCCTGGGGCGGCGCTAGAGCGGACGCGACTCTCAGAGGATGCCGTCGCTAGGGTGAAAGAGGAGAAACTGGAAGCCCTCGCCGAGGAGCTGTATGGGGACAGGGCGGAGCTTCTCCTACTATTCGGCAGGCTCGACGAGGCGTTCGATTTCCTAGGGAAATCGCTGCGCCTCGAGGGTGAGAATGCGCACTTGCTGACAGCTGCTGGTAATGTCCTGTTCCGGCTGGGCAAGAAGGAGGCCGCCTCCAAGACCTTTGAGCATGCCCTCGCAACTGACGCTTCTTTCGCGCCCGCCATATTCAACCTGCATACCGTGTTGATGCAGATGGGAGAGACAGAGAGGGTGATGAAGGTCAGCGCGTCCCTGAGAAAGGAATCGTTCGGATGGCAGGCGCGGGCAGCCGCCTCGTTAGAGGCCTTCGGAAGAAGGGACTACAAGCAGGCATTGGAGGATGTCGACGTCGCTCTGGCGTTGGAGGATCTCTCCGGGTTGCAGAACTACAAAGGATTGGTCAAGATAAGAACGGGCGACACTGACGGTGCGCAGGATGCGTTCGAGAAGACGAAGTCGATGCCGCTCGATTACTCGGAGGCCTACAACAACAGCGGGGTAGCGCTCTTCAAGAAAGGGGAAATGGAAGAGGCCAGTGGCGAGTTCGACAAGGCGATCAAGATCCAGAGAAACAACCACGCTGCTTGGAACAACAGGGGGTGCGTGCTCTACAAGCTGGACCGAATGCGAGAGTCCATCGCATGTTTCGAGGAGTCGTCCGTCATGATGCCGACCACGGTCGCGATGTCCAACAAGGGCTTCAGCCTGCTATCGCTAGACCTCCTCAGCGAAGCGTTCCAGACATTCGATAGGTCCCTCAGGATCAGCGAGACTCCGGAAGCGTACAACAACAAGGGGATAGTGCTTGAGCGCATGCGCAAATATGACGACGCGCTTGTCGCTTTCAATGAGGCGCTTCGTGTCGCTCCCCAGTTCAAGGATGCGTCGGAGAACGCGCGAAGAATGAACCTGAGGGCTGGCGGGACGGAGAAACCCGCAGAGAAGAAACCCCAGGAGCCGAGACCACCGGGCGAGGTGGTCGTGGGCAGCAAAGAGACAGGGAGCTCGATACTGGCCCAGGTTTCAGAGGCGTATCTCAGGGAGAAGCGCAAGTCCGAACTCGAGGCCATGTGTGAGTCTCTCGGCCTGAGTCCCCGCGGGACGAGGGCAGACCTGATAGTCAGGATCCTCAAGGCGAAGGGACAGATGGGCAAGAAGTGATGCGTCTAGCGCTCGAGCTGGTCAACTCCGATTCTCACATTCGGCGCGAGCCGGTCTTCTCACGCGATGTTCATGACAACGACGTCTCTGACCGCCTTCATCTCGCTGAACGGCAGCACAAGTCTTCCCTGCGCGTCGGTCTTGAACAACCGTGGCTCGACCTCTTCCGCAGGGATCACTAGGACGTTCTGCAATGCGCCCGTCTTCGTATCCATGATGAAGTTCTCGATCATTCCCAAAATCTGGCCGTCGTTGGTCATCACTGTCTTTCCTTTCAGCTCGGTGATGAATTTTCGCATGTACATCCCATCTCCAGCTATCTGTAGTAGCCTGTGCCCAAATCATCCTCGCTCTTCTTAGACATTGCGGTCTTCAGCTGCTTGAACATATTCTCGTAGTATCTCACAACGTCCGGTGTGATAGACGGTCTCATCGATGCCAGGGCTTCCTCGAAATGCTCCGACGTGACCTTCGCGGCAGTCTTGCTTTTCCTCAACGCAGCGAGTCCAGCCTCTCTGCACAGGTTCTCTATGTCAGCCCCTACGTAGCCATCAAGCTTCTTCGAGATTGCTGCAAGATCCACTTTCTCCAGCGGCATGTCCTTTGTGTGGACCTGCAGGATCTTCATCCTGCTTGCCTCGTCGGGCACGGGTATCAAGATCAACTTGTCGAATCTCCCTGGCCTTAGAAGCGCAGGGTCCACGATGTCAGGCCTGTTTGTCGCCCCGATCACCATCACATTCTCCATGTCCTCGAGCCCGTCCATGGATGTTAGCAGTTGGTTGACGACTCTCTCGGTTGCACCGGAATCGAAATGGCTTCCCCGCTTGGGTGCTATCGCATCCAGTTCGTCCAGGAAGACTATCGAGGGCGAGACCTGTTTCGCCTTCTTGAAGATCATGCGAACGGCCTTCTCACTCTCTCCGACCCACTTGGACATTATCTCGGGGCCCTTGATCGATATGAAGTTCGCCTTCGATTCGGTGGCGATGGCCCTTGCGAGCAGAGTCTTCCCTGTTCCTGGTGCGCCGAACAGCAGTACACCGCGCGGTGGTTTGATCCCCAACCGAGTGAAGGACCCAGGGTCCTCCATCGGAAGTTCAACAGCTTCGTGAAGTTCCTTCTTCACCTCGTCCAGGCCGCCGACATCCGCCCAATTGACTTGGGGGACCTCGATGAAGACCTCCCTCATTGCGCTCGGCTCGATCTCCTTGAGGGCGTCATTGAAGTCCTGAGCGGTGACCTTCATCCTCTCGAGTATCTCGGCCGGTATCGGTTTCTCGAGGTCGATCTCAGGGAGGTATCTTCTCAGGCATTTCATGGCGGCCTCACGCGCCAGCGACGCCAGGTCCGCCCCCACGAATCCATGCGTGATCTTTGCGATGTGATCCATCTGGACATTCTCTTCGAGTGGCATCCCTCTCGTGTGTATCTGCATTATCTCCTGTCTTCCAGCAGCTGTCGGGACGCCTATCTCGATCTCCCTGTCGAACCTGCCGGGCCTCCTCAGCGCTGGATCGATCGCCTCCTCCCTGTTCGTCGCTGCGATGACGATCACGTTCCCCCTTGCGGTCAGGCCGTCCATGAGCGTGAGGAGCTGGGCAACGACTCGCCTCTCGACTTCTCCCTGGACTTCGTCCCTCTTGGGCGCAATCGAATCAAGCTCGTCTATGAACAAGACTGAGGGCGCGTTCTTCTCAGCCTCCGTGAACAATCCTCTGAGGCGTTCCTCGCTCTGGCCGTAGAACTTGGACATTATCTCAGGCCCTTGGATGGCGTAGAAGTTCGCACCCGCCTCGTTTGCAACTGCTCTAGCTATCAGGGTCTTGCCCGTTCCAGGGGGACCGTAGAGAAGAACGCCCTTTGGAGGGTCGATTCCAAGCCGACCGAAAATTTCTGGATGCTTGAGTGGCAGCTCGATCATCTCTCGTATCCGTTGGAGCTCGTCCTCGAGGCCGCCAATGTCTTCGTAGGTAGCAGAAGGCCGCTCAATCTGAGTGACCTCAACGGGTTCGGTCTTGACGGCGAGCTCTGTGGCCTCTGTGACCTGAACGACGCCACTAGGCGTCGTGGAGACGACAACGAACGGTAGAAAGCCTCCCATGAGCGCGATGTTGGGTATGATTATCTCGTCACCCTTGACGACCGCTCGGTTCAGTAGCCCTTTCTTGAAGAGTCCTTCGACACCTTGGCCGAACCTTACTCGCTTTCCTTGCGGTATCTTCGGAGCGACGATGATCTTCTGAGCTATCTGGGTCTCGGCCTTGGTGACGACCACCTTCTCACCGATGGAGACGCCTGCGTTCCCTCGGATCATCCCGTCTATCCTGATGACTCCGAGTCCTTCGTCCTCGTTTGCCGCTCGAAAGATCTTGGCCGCGGTTTTCTTCTTGCCGAGTATCTCGATTATGTCTCCGACGTCGGCATTCAGTTTCTTTCTCGTTATGGAGTCAACCCGAGCCCTGCCCAGGCCGACCTCGGACTGATGATGTGCCCGGGCGACCTTGAGCGTGACGCCCTCGGGTTGCTTCTTCGTCATCCGTAGCCAAATCTCTTGCTTGCTCCAAAAAGGTTTGGGATGATGAGTTTGGTCGAAGTAGCCCCTCTAAAGTGGTTCTCTCAACCCTTCTGCATTGTTCACTTTTCGACCCTCGAAATACCGTCAATTATGGCTCTCAGATTTCTCGGAATTCGAGACATCTGGCACTTCCTCAGGACCGATATCGGTATCTTCGAAAACCTTAAAGCTGGCCGACCCATACAAAGGCCCAGCGAGGCTTATAGGATGTACGAGGTACGATTCCATGGCCGGGGCGGTCAAGGCGCGGTCATGGCGGCTCAAGCACTCGCGAGCGCTGCCTTCCAAGAGGGGGGCTATGCGACCGCATTTCCGTTTTTCGGAGCTGAGAGGCGGGGCGCACCTGTGCTCGCGTTCACCAGGATTGATAACAAGAGGATCTACAGGAAGACTCAGGTCTACGAACCTGACTTCGTCGTTGTTCTAGACGAGGGCCTTGTCGACACGGTCAACGTCGTCGAGGGGCTGAAGAAGGGCGGCATGGTAATAGTCAATACCGCGAAAAAGCCGGAAGAGGTCGACGTGGGCATCGATGTCAAACTCGCGACTGTCGACGCGACTACGGTTGCTCTGGAAGTCTTGAAGCAGCCTGCTACTAACTCCGCGATCCTTGGTGCGATTGCCAAGGCAACCGGCCTTGTCAAAATCGAGTCAGTCGAGAAGGGCATCATGCAAGTGTTCGGCGACAGGCTTGGAGCTAAGGTCGGCGAGCTCAACGGCAAGGCAGCAAGGGTCGCCTATGATCGGACGATTGTAGGCATGACGAAAGGTCACAGGAAGCTCAAGACTGCAAAGAAGTGGCTGCCTGATGTCAAAGAGCTCCCGATGGGAGTTGCATCGATTCGGATGAAGACTGAGGCTGGGCTTGTCGGGCCGGGGTCGTTCAGGGAGAATAAGACTGGCAGCTGGAGAGTCTTCAGACCAGAATATGACAAGGAGAAGTGCACTATGTGCAACTTCTGTTGGTTCTACTGCCCCGAGGGCTGCATTGACCGGAAGGGCGACATGATGGAATTTGACATGGACTACTGCAAGGGCTGCGGGATATGCGCCAACGAGTGCCCCGCCGAGGCCATCAAGATGGTGAGGTGAACAAGATGGTCAAGAAAGTCGTAACAGGAAACTACGCAGCGGCGTACGGTTCGATGAGAGCCAGGGTCAGAACGGTTGCTGCATATCCGATCACTCCTCAGACGTTCATAGTGGAGCACATCTCCGAGTTCGTCAACAACGGTGAGATGGATTGCGAATATGTCGAAGTGGAGAGCGAACACTCAGCCATGAGCACATGCGTGTCTGCAAGCGCAACGGGCGTGCGCACATTCACTGCCACTTCGTCTCAAGGACTTGCGCTGATGCACGAGATACTTCCTATCTGTGCTGGGATGAGATTGCCCGTCGTGATGGCTGTCGTTAACAGGGCGATTGCGGCTCCTATCAACATCTGGGTAGAGCACAACGATATCATGCCCGAGAGGGACTCTGGCTGGATACAGGTCTTCTGCGACAACAACCAGGAGGTCCAGGACATGGTCCTCCAGGCGTTCAAGATCGCTGAGGACAAGAGGGTCGCGCTGCCTATGTCCGTCGGCTTGGATGCGTTCATCCTATCCCATACGGTCGAGCCAGTCGACCTCATGGACCAGGAAGCTGCGGACAAGTTCCTGCCCAAGTACGTTCCACCGGGGCCGATCATAGACCCCGATGACCCTGCCGTTGTCGGTGTGTTCACTCCTCCGGAGTACATGATGGAGTGCAGGTGGAACCAGGACAAGGCCATGAGAGAGGCCCCTAAGGTCATCGAGGAAGTCAACACAGCGTTCGCGAAGCAGTTCGGGAGAAACCATGGCGGCATGATCGACCCGTACATGGTCGATGACGCGGACGTGGTCCTCATAACACTAGGCACGGCTAGCTCGACCGCGCACGAGGTAGTCGACGACATGCGCAAGGAGGGCAAGAAGGTCGGCCTCATTAAGCTCAGGTTCTGGAGGCCCTACCCGACGACGCAGATGAGGAAGATCGCCGAGAAAGTCAAGGCGGTCGGCGTTTTCGACAGGGCGGTGTCATACGGCGTCGCGGGCCCATCATTCATAGAGTTCAGGAACGCAGCCTACGGGCTCGCCGTCCCGACGATGAACTTCATTGGTGGCCTGGGCGGCAGGGATGTTTCGCTTGCGGATATCAGATTCATGTACGAGCGCTTGCTCGAGGCCGCGAAGACGGGCAAGGTCAAGCGCGAGATCACATGGATGGGTACCAGGGGGGTCGAGCAATGAAGCTGAAGGAGATGCCTGATGAAGAACTGTTCACTAGAGGGCACACTGCATGCGCTGGTTGCGGAGCAGCCATCGCTGCGAGGAATCTGATCAAGGTCCTGGGCAAGGACACGGTCGCTGTCACACCCGCTTGCTGCCTGCTGATATTCAGCGCAACGTACCCGCTCGTATCATGGAAGATACCGTATCATCATGTCGCATTTGAGAACACGGCCGCGTGTGCGACTGGCATGAAGCGCGCTCTGAAGGTCAGGGGCAAGGACAACACGACGGTCTTGGGCATCGCCGGTGACGGCGGCACAGCGGACATCGGCATCCAGGCATTGTCCGGCGCTGCCGAGAGGAACGAGGACATTCTGTACGTGATGTACGACAACGAGGCGTACATGAACACGGGCATACAGAGGTCCGGATCGACCCCATTCGGTGCGTGGACGACTACGACGCCTGTCGGCAAGGTCAAGGCTGGGAAGGCCAACTTCAAGAAGGACATGCCTCAGATCATGATGGCTCACAATGTCCCCTATGTCGCCACCGCTTCTGTCGGCCACATCCAGGACTTCATCAACAAGTTCGAGAAGGCCAAGAAGATCAAGGGCTTCAGATACATCCAGGTGTACACGCCCTGCCCGACCGGGTGGAGGCACGACACATCGAAGACGATCGAGATATGCAAGCTCGCGGTCGAAACCGGCATGTGGACCCTTTACGAGAGCGAGAACGGCAAGGTCACGATCAACAGGAAGCCGAAGATGACGCCAGTCCAGGAATACCTGAAACTGCAAGGCAGGTTCAGGCACATGACCGAGGCCGACATCAAGAAGCTCCAGGACTGGGTCACCAAGAAGTGGCAGGCCGACGAGAAGTACGCCCAGTGCAAGTCTGCCTGATGCGATTTGGTGTCAGGCCAAAGCCCTCAAACCTCTTGACGTGTAATCCTCATTCGAGATTCTTCTTCATCTCAAGCTGCTTCATCGTGACCTTGAAGTCAAAAATGTCCAGCATTCGGAGGGTCGGCAGGTCATCATTGATGTTGTAGAGTGCGACCTTGAACGCCCCGAGATTGTAGAGTCTTGTCAGTGCGAACTTTGCCAAGGCGGTCCCTATTCCCTTGCCTCTCTTCTCTGGTACGACACCGAGGAATGGGATGAAACCGTTCGTTTCCACAGTCCGGGTCAGAACGAATCCGCCGTCGAGCTTGTAGCATTCGGCGCCCCGAGCGGATTGCACGAGCGACGGGTTCTTCCTCCTCTGCCAGCATGTATCCTTGTACGACGCCTCGTGAAGCTTCTGCAGCTCGGACATGGTCGCGACGCTCGGAAGGTCGCCAAAACCCTCGAATCTAATCGGTCTCCCTTCCGCGGTGAGATATTTCCTGGTGGATGCATAACCCATACCCTCGTAGAGTTTTTGCGCTCCATAGTTACCCTCGATCACCTCGAGCGAAACCTCTCGTGCGCCCTTTCTGCGGGCTAGGTCCTCGGCAGCAAGCATGAGATTTCGGCCCAACCCCCTCCGGCGATGGGTTGGCAGTACACCCACCCCCCCGATCCAAGCCTCCTGGCCGTCTATCACCGGGTTGACGTAGCCGACTATTCTCTCGCCGTCGAGAGCGACAAGAACGTTCGCAAGGTCTCCCCCAACGGACCTCTGGAAATCCAGGAAGAATGGCTTCGTCAACTTCATCGGGACTATGTAGTCCGCGAATATCTCGTTCTGCGCGTCTATCAGATGGTCAAGCCGATCGGGAGCCAGGTGTTCAATCCAGGGTCTATCGTCGTCCTTGGCCATCCTCTACCTTCTAGACAGCTTCCGGCTTCATGTGCGGAAACAGCAGAACTTCTTTGATTGACTGCGAGTTCGTGAGTATCATCGCGAACCTGTCGATGCCTATCCCGAGGCCTCCGGTCGGAGGCATGCCGCACTCGAGCGCTTGGACGTAGTCGATGTCGATGGGGTGCGCTTCCTCGTCTCCTTCCTGCTTAAGCCTGTCCTGTTCCCTGAACCGTTGCTCCTGCTCCTCAGGGTCGTTCAGCTCCGAGTAGGCGTTCGCGAATTCCCAGCCGTTGATGAACAGCTCGAACCGTTCCACGAGTTCGGGATTGCCCCTCTTCCTCTTTGCGAGCGGAGATATCTCGATCGGGTGGTCGATGACGAACGTCGGGTTGATCAGGAATGGTTGAACTTTCTGGTCGAATATCTCGAACACAATCAGCCCGAGCTGGTTGCACGCCTCGGTGTCCCTAACGCCCAGCTTCTTGGCTGCGTCCCTCGCGTCCTCGACGGTCTTGAGCTTCGCTATGTCCAGGCCGAGGTGCTTCAGGATCGCATCGTGCATGGTGATCCTCGCCCAGGGCCTGGCGAAGTCCAGGACTTTGTCGCCATAGGGTATCTTGTCGGTTCCCAGCATGTGCTTCGCAGTGTCATAGAGCAAGGATTCCGTGAGGTCCATGATGTTATTGTAGTCGGCGTAGGCCTCGTACAACTCCAGGCTCGTGTACTCCGGATAGTGCTGAGCGTCTATGTCCTCGTTCCTGAAATTGTGCCCAATCTCGTAGACCTTCTCGAGTTCTCCGACGATGCATCTCTTGAGGTAGAGCTCGGTCGCTATCCTGAGATACAGATCCATGTCAAGGTAGTTGTGGTGAGTCTTGAACGGTCTTGCGAGTGCTCCGCCGTAGAGTGGCTGCAGGATTGGGGTCTCCACCTCGAGGAATCCTTTCTCGTTGAGCCAGTCTCGCATGAACGCCACCATCTTGCTCCTCTTGATGAAGTTCTCACGCACTTCCTGGTTCATGATCAGGTCGAGGTACCTGCGTCTGTACCTGTTCTGGACGTCCTGCAACCCGTGGAACGTGTCAGGGAAGGGCTCGAGTGCCTTCGAGAGTATTTCGAAATCCTTGATGGCCACTGTCGTCTCACCCATCTTCGTCCTGAAAGGGTGACCTGTGATGCCCACTATGTCTCCTCTGTCGAGCGACTTGAAGAGGTCGAACTTCTCCTTGCCCAGCTCGTCGAGCTTGAAATAGACCTGGACTTTCCCCTCGCGGTCTTGGAGGTCCGCGAACCCCGCTTTTCCATGAAGTCGCAAGCCCATGACCCTGCCGGCAGTCGAGATTTCCTGAGGGCTCTGCTCGGAGCCTACCGATGCGAAATCCTTCTTGAGCTTGGCAGAATCGTGAGTCCGTACGTAAGTGTATTTCTGGTAAGGGTCCAGACCTCTCGCCTTGAGCTCTTTGAGCTTGTTCTTTCGAACTGCTCTCAGGTCGCTCTCTTCCTCGGTCATTCACACATCCCTCGCGTGGGGTATCTCTGTCTGCATTCCGACCGGCCTACTTAAAAGTAGGCCGATTAATCGGCTGTTGTCATTGTCTCGCTCTCTCTGATTCACAATGTTCACCAACATCTATCGGTCGAAGCCAGCAAGAAAACGCGGGCTTCGCTAGCTCTTGGTCTTGGAGCCGACGGTCTCTTTTATCGCCGACAAAAGCTCCTCGATCCTGAAAGGTTTCAGCAAGAACCCCTTGGCGCCTGCGGCCCTGGCCTCCTTCTCAATGTGGAGGTCTGCGCTGCCGAAGAAGATTGTCGCGGCTGGGTTTATCTTGAGGATCTCCTGCGTGGCGCTAACTCCGTCTTTGACAGGCATCCTCTGGTCCATTATGACTATCACAGGCTTCTCCTTCATGTCTCTGTATTTCCTAACGGCCTCCTCGCCGTTCGAGGCGACGCCTATGACGGTGTGCCCGTTCGCCTCCAAGATATCCCTGTAGAGGTCGACGATGAACTTCTCGTCATCTACAAGGAAGACCGTAGCTATTGTACAACCTCCTGAGCCTGTGCGCCATTACATGCCGACTGCGAATGCCCAGAACTTGTCTTGTCGGGCTGCTCGCCCATCAAGCCAGACTGGGTCATGTCGATTGATTTGGACATTATTTAATGCTTTTTACTATGTCGGCTTTGCACATATATAGGCCAGTTTGTGTGCAAAAGGCAATTCTGCACATAAATCGAACTCTAAGGGCTACTCTATTCGAAAAACCTTATCTTGAGTGCTAGAGCTATGCTCTGCCGAGGATGATGGTCAAAGAAGGGTCAGCATCGGAAATGGAGAAACTGACTTCACAGCCACCTGGGAAGGGGAAGGGATTATCAAGGGGACTATTCATCAAAATCGGAAGCTTCTGCTGGGTTGATTGGGCACTCATCGGAGCTATTTTCTTACTGATTGCGCTTATCTGGTATGTCCTAGGTAGTCAGAGTTCTTTGATTGTTCAGGTAGCAACCCCTTCCCTCACCATAGTTGTCGCCCTTCTGATTATGTTGAAGAGCGCAAGATCCACCAACGTCTCCACAGAGCGTCATATTCAGGCAATCCAGGATTCCACAAGAATTCAGATTGACTCGGCCATGACGGGCTTTGGGCAGATTGCTGATAGGCTCGGAGATGTTGTGAATAGGCTCGATCGAATCTCATTCACAATGCAGCAGACGGCAGCTGAGGCAAGCAAGATCCGACAGGTACAGGAGGAGCGGTTGAGACACGATCATGATGTTGAAGAGAGAGACAGAATGGCAATTCTGCCGAAGATGTATGTGACCCTTGTGCTGACAGGATGGTGGCTCTGGAAGGATTACCAACTGAAGATTGAGATCGAAGATAACGATGCCGATGATGCGATTATCAGATTTTCTTCATTCGGCCCACAAACTCAGTCTATGGTCATCAATTCGCAGTCTTTCAATAGGCTCACTCGACAGACTCCAGTCTTCGTGAATTGCGGTTCGGCTTTCGCGATAGATAGAATTGCCAATAGCATCATACTGGAAATCGCTCTAAGAGATCTAAGAAGAAGCCGCTATAAAGGTGGAATCGAAATATCTCTACAGCAACGAGATAGGCGGTTCGCCTTGCGAATGGATCTTCTTCAGTGAGGGGCCTGCCGTCATCTGAGCAGATGAAAGTGCATACTCGGTTAGAATGCGAGAGGAATGACCAGTGTAAAGCCAATGCCTGTGTGCCAAGCCCCTAATTGAAACACTTCACATTGGAGAGGCCGTCAACTATTCCGTGTTGGAGCCAACATAGCGTCACTGCGAGAAGCGAGATGTATATCATAAGCACGTGTCTTTCTGCCCTCTCGGTCCCCCTCGCATCCATACACTTCTCGAGTAGTATTTGCTTCTCCATGTGCCCTTTCCCCAACGTTTCCGTCTCGCGAACTTGTAGGCGTACAGCTGGGCAAAGTACTCCTTCCTCTCTCGAAAGGCAGTACAGAAATTCCCCCAATTCCTCCCACTAGCATCGAGTCCGCGGTGGGTGATTTGATGCGCGAGCTCGTGAAAGAAAACGACTCTCCGAAGATCGGCGTGGTCAAAACCGAGCTTCCGCGCGCACTCCCTTATCAGCTGGTCGTAGAGAATGACTCTGTTATTCTCAGGCTCATACATGCCCAGCAGATCGACCACACAGCCTGCCACTTTGAATCGACCTCTCTCCTCGGCCCTCCGAACCAGGTGGATCATATCCTCAGGAACCTCCGAGTGGTGAGGCATGAGCCCCGCACAAACAAGATCGATCACGGCCTGCCTAGGGCCTGACTTCTCGTTAATCTCTACTTTAGGATCTTCTGACTGCTTCAGGCCAATGAATCGGGACAGGCCTTTGGTCACCTTCCTTACTGAAATCTCCATTGACAACCTTCCGTCACTCGGGCTGGATTATGCTTGATGAGGGATAAGTCCTCCGTTGAGCCAGTATTGTTGCATCTAGTATGATACAGTGAACATCTCCGAGAAGGTGTCGGACAATTTGAATAGCCAATCAGACTCCGCCAATACAGCCAGATACTCATGAAACCCATAACCAGCCTACGACAGCAACCTACAGAACTGCAGCTGCAAACCAAGTTGTGAGTCTCCTATTCTGTCAGCGGTGCTACACGTTAGTTTTCATAGTTCCGATTGCCACACTATCTGTCTCGGTCTATATGCCAATAAATGGTCTACCTATAGGCTGTTTAATATACCTACAGATTGATCTATACTAGCTGCAAATGCCCAGAAATAGAAGAGCAGACGAAACGGTCTTGTCTCTGGTGACAAAGAATAGCGAATCATTGAAAGCGACCGTGCCAGCATTCATCGTCAGTTCTCTTGAGCTAGGCAAGGGAGGCGTTTTCAGATGGAGGATTGGCAATTCAAGCCTCGTGATCGAGATTCGCAGAAAGAAGGGGGACAAAGAATCATGACAGGGCCGACACGCTCCGCTCGAGATCGAGAAGGAATGCATGAGCGACGAAAATCGCATGGCGGGGAGAAAGGCAAGAAGTGTCACGTGCTCAAGTCCCGAATCGTAGACATCCATAAAGGCAACAACTACTTGCGCGTGCGGCTCGCTAATGGGCGGACGATCAGGATTCATCCTTATGCCTACGTGAAGATAGGTGACACGCTTGAGATCGAGGGATCTGGGGAAGCGCCAATCCGCGTGTCGAAGCTGATCATCAGGACCACTCCTGCCATGACAGATCGCTTTCCCATATGGCCTCCATATAGATCCTCGATGGCAGTCGAGCTACCACCGCACCGCCTTGAGCTGATCTTTAGGGAGAAGCTCTCCGAACGGGATTGGGTCGCCGCAAGGAATCTCGAGCAGTTCCATTACAGAGGTAAAGGAAGCGATAGGTTAATCGGGAGGCGCGCAACGCTTCTTGTTGAATCAAAAGGGAGAGGCATCATCGGTTATGGTATTCTTAGCGCCGCCTTTCCCGCTGTTTCTCCTCGCTTCCAGCTATTGCAGACCAACTTCAAGGATCAGATGCAGTCGGGTCTCATAAATAAAATCGCACGAATTTCGCGCGTAGTTGTCCACCCTGAGTTCCGAGGAATTGGAATCGGGGCTCTCATCGTCAAGCATCTTATCCGGTTCGCCAGGACTAGATGGAACGTCAACGGTGCACGGCCGATCTTAGTAGAAGCCATCGCCTCGATGAGCGATTTCCATGGGTTCTTTCAGTCCTCTGGATTCATCCCGACTGGAAGGACGAAGAGTTACAGTGATGCAATTACTCCCCTCTTCGATGGCAAGAAGAAGTGGATTGATCGCCCCAACAATCATCAATACGATTATCTTCAGAACCAGAGGTCGAAGCCCTACCTCGTCTATCCGCTGACGAAAACCCTCAGAAAACGAGTCCTAGCCCAGACTCGTGGGCAACAAGAAATAGAGGTGATTCAATCCCGATCACCGAAGCGAAGAGTCCTCGCGAGTCTCTCGAAGGTGAGTTGCTCAATCAAGGTAGCGCCAGCGAGTACACGCCGGTCCCGGGAAGTCAGCGACGTCTTCGGGCTCAGACCACAGGGGTTCGTACCGATGTTTCGTGACCTCGATTTGAAAGTCTGCGAGAGAGACGTCGTCTTGGTCACGGGCGCAAGTGGAGCAGGCAAGACTATCCTGCTTGAGTTGCTCAAGCGTGGCAGACTCAACTCTTCACCGATGATTCATGTGCGTGGGCGACTCAAAGGTATTGATTCGCGGAATACCTCCGTTTTATCGCTCGACCATGCGTCCAAGCCTCTAGTGGACGAAGTTGGTAGCTCAACGAAGGACGCTATCTGGCTTCTGAACACAGTCGGACTCACCGAAGCTCACCTTTACATGCGTCGCCCTGGTCAGCTTTCTGATGGACAACTATATCGATTTGCAGTTGCTAGACTTATTGATTCTGGAAAACGAGTTTGGCTTGCTGATGAATTTGCATCTTCTCTAGATCCCCTCACGGCGGCGATCGTAGCGAGGGGGCTTAGACGCTCAACAATGCGATACGGGGCAACGGCTGTGCTTGCCTCGGCCGACCCAGCTCGTTATGTTGGTTCCCTTTTGCCAAACCTAATCGTCACTCTGGGCTGGGGTCAGCGGCCGAGAGTCTGCGGGCTTCGGATGGGCATTGAAACGAAGTCAGGGGCTTTGATTGCTAAGATTGAGAATGCGGGAAATTCTCCTTTGATGGGCATTCAAGTCGGATACTTCGATTCGGCAGGAGCAACGATCGTGCTTGGTACGATCTCTCGCCTGGATGTTCACGGAACCGCGATCCGGAGGTTCAAGTTGCCGATCGGAAAGCTCCCCCATACGTTCTTCGCGAGGAACAGGTCAGGACTCGGGGACCTCGTTGATCTCCGTGCATCCGGTTGACCCGGACGCGTTCCACCTCAACCACCTAAGTGAGATGCTTCGCATCGGGGGATCGTTGCTGTAGGCGCGCATTATTGATGTCGATCACGACGAATCTGAGTTCTCCTCTACCATCTACGTGATAGCGAATCGTTGAAGGATTATCTCGATGAAGGTCTTCGATCTTCTGCCTGATTCCTTGTGGACGGACAAGGAATCCTTTGCCAAGCAATCTCAAATAGACGAAACGAGCGAGTGCGGCAAGGTTCGCCAACCCAGTAGTGGTATCGCGGAGATTCTCATACGATGTCAATATCTCATTTATGACCGTCTCTGTGCCCGGACTCGCGAAACGAACATCCGATAGAACAAGGGGAGGTATCACCAAAAAGTACTCCTCGCTCATCATGATAGAGTTCTCCAGTTTCCGCAAATCGGAGAAGTGATTCAAGATCTCACGCAGAGGGTTCATCGCCTGATGGGAGTCAACGTAGAATCGATAACCCGATGTCATGTCGCCCTCAGCTCGAAGAAAGCCGAAGTGAACTAGCGGCAGAACATGCGGTAAGACCTTATGTAGCTCGGTGGCCGCATCGTAGTCCTTGGATCGCAGATTCTCTAAGTGATTCTTCCACTTCCTCTGCTCCTTCGGCATGAGACCTATTGACAGGTATTCCTCAATGATTGACTTAATTATCTCAGAGGCCCTTTTCCCGAGAGCGGATGCAGTGACTTCTCTCTCCCGCAAAAGGATGTCAGCATACTTGACTATGGCTGCGCCATCCGCCTCAAGGTATGAGAGGAGGTAGTGAATGCGCTCCAGTGGCGTCAAGTCAAAGAGTGCATCGACCGACGACCGGTGTTCTGGAGGGACAAGTTGATCAACGATTCTCCCGTGCCAGGACCACGCGCCGCTTTTGGCTAGCAGGTGAAGGTCGTTAATGGCATTGCTGACTGCAAATCCGGCGGCCGTCACATTGAACTTCTCATTGAACTGCACCGGCGGGACTTCCAACTCCCTCACCAGCCGGTCCCGGATTCTCTCCCGCCGTGCGGATTCAGTGGCACTAGTACATCTCGTAATGAGGACTGAGAATATCCCGGGATGCGAGACGAGCTTATGCGTCGTCAACATTAGACGCGGCCGCTCAATACTCAATTCCGCCATGCGTCGTCATCCTCGGGCGAATTTTCACTACGCAGATCCTGCTCAGTTGGTCGCTTGATACGATTGCATATCCTGCGGGCAACGACCTCGCGGTCTGTTCCAGAACTCTTGTGTCAAAACGTTCTCGTTCGATAATGACGGATTCTGGAATCGAGGTATTGATCATCCCTTCGACTGCTTCCACATCGTCGCGCATGCTGATGGAATGGATGATGAGAACATCTACATTACGCCTTATCGAAGCATCCAACCCAGAGGGTGCCTGGGTTGCGACGACAATTGATAGGCCAAGGTTGCGGCCTTCGTTAACATAGCGCTTTAGAGGCTCCTTCGACGCTACGATTCCTCTCGCAGGCATGTAATTCTGAGCCTCATCTATTATAATCCAGCCTCGTGGCAGCCCTCTCGAGGCCATCTCCTCGAATTCGTTCTTTTCCCGCTCAATCGCTGATGCTCCCTCTACATCTGACTTCTTCGCGGTTGAAAGCCGAGCTGCCGCAATCCTCGCAAGCCTCTCGTAGCGGTCCGAAAGAGACCTTTGCTCCATGATTTTCTTTACGATCAGGCCGATGATGAGGCCTCGCAGTTGGGTATCCAGATCGCGGAGAAGGAGGATGCTGACGGTGCCCCGAACGAACAGTTCACGAACGTCAAAGCCCGATTCCGAGAAGATGGTGAGACGTCGGAGTGATGAAAGCCTGCGCCTCACTGCCTCAACCGTTCTTGATTCGAAGCGTGCAATGTGATCTCCATTTTCAAGGCAAGCGCTGAGGTCGTCTATAGTATAATTGGGTTTTGGGGCAACGTGCCCTGACGATGTAGTCGTATATCCTTCGATCGCGACCTTTTCATACACATCGGCGATTAGTTGCCCAATCGGGTCGCTGAAGGTGTCGCAACCAAATAGGGCAGCCCAGTCTTCGCCCGTCATATCCGAAGCGCGAATGGAAAGTTGACGAGCGTCTTTCAATTTCGGCGGATTCGTCCCTCCGGGATAGAAGATGCGGAGTGGGACGCGCTCGTTAGGTAGCTGCCACCTCTCGGCTTCCTTTCTTAGCTGTGAGTCCTCCGGTGTGCCCTCATAGACGGAGTAGCTCATGGACTCGAAGATATTCATTGTGTCAAGTACCAGAACCGCCTGGTCCTCCCCGTTCTGTCTCATCCAAGACTTCGATATTAACCCTTCGACAATGACTCCCAGTGTGAACGTCTTGCCGCTTCGGCGCTTGCCAGCGACGTAAATAGCATGAGCGCCCTCTGTGTCGAGCCACATGTTCTTCGTAGTGTGCTGGTATTCCGCGAGACGCCCAAGGAAGATTGCTGCAGTCTGCCGGGATCCGCTAAGACCGCCGACTAGCATATTCTCGCGTTCGAACTCTGGGCCTCTGAGCCGCACACCGAAATCATATCCATGATCGAGCCGGAACGTGAACACGGGTAGGGACATCGCGAGCCCTCAGACAACAATATCTGAAGTGACAATCAGTCGCTTGGTTATGAAGGCTCTAGAGACAGCGCGAGTCATGCGATGCATGATTTCACGCGGAGTGAAGAACTGTGATGGGACTTGAGACAACAGCTTTTCAAACGCCTCCTGCGAGAAAGGAAAAATGTCATCAATTACCTTTTCCCTCGTAGCCTGACGTGCCTTGGCAGCAAGGTCAGCAACGTTGGCGCTCGGATCTCGAACATACTGGATGATCAACCGCATGAAGGTCTCCGCCTCCTTTGGAACCAAGGACGGAATCTCAATGTATGCCTCCGTACCCAATCTGCTCTGGACGGGGCCTCTGAACATATCAGGCAAACGGTCCCATACATCTGCGGAGTAGGCCATCAAGACGCCCAAGTCGTTCTGATTCGGATCCGTCAAACGGATAAAGGCAGTCTGAAAAGTAGCGCTGCCATCGACCCCTATTTCCTGCAAATGCTCCAGCTCATCAAGGATTAGTACGAGCAGTTTATTGTGTGTCAAACGGTAGAGTCTCGCCAGAATAACTAGAAGAGTTGCGAGATACGCAGGCTCAGCTTCCGTGAGGTCATTGGTTTGATTCAATATCGAGAGCTGACCTCGTGGGACCGAGGCACCTGAAAACCACGACCAAAAAAGGAGAGGGTCGAACTGGGGATCAAGGAACCTAAGAACAGCCATTGAAAGCTCTTCGTCTCCGATTGTGCGCTTCAGCTTTTCTAGGACTTCGCTACGTCCGCCCTCGCCGACGCTCATGTCGACAATTTTATTGAAGATGGACAATGTAAGGTCCTGGCCAATGGATTTCATGATTCCGGATCTGTAGAGTACGAGAAAGGTTGACTTCTTTTCCATAGTTGGGGATTCAACGTACACAGAATAGATGTCCGTCATCTTCTCCAAGGATCGAGTCAAATTCTCAAGCGTGTGAGTTTTCCCTCCGCCATACGGCCCCCAGAAGAGGCGTTTCGGGGCCAATCCGGCTTCAAGATCTATTTGCAGTTCCTCTACGATTCTAGTCCGATTTGGTTGGGCGCGTTCCGCCCAAAAAGTGCTGTCCGCCTCGTCATGCGGATCCAGTATGAAGTTACGACGCCTGAGCCCGAAATGGTTCATGATATTATCATCCGCTGTGCTCATTAACTCGCCTCCACTTGACTCTGCTGATATATTTCATAATAGTACCTAATGAGGTTGTTTACGAGGTAGGAATCGTTATTAATCTGGATTCCAAGTTCAATGTAACGAGACTTTGTTAGGTTCTCTGATCCGAAGACTGCGACCAGCTGACCGCCTCGAAGCCCGGGTTCCCGAATGAAGAGCTTGGCATGTACACGGTCGTTATATACAATCTCGGCTCCATTTTTCTTCAACCACTCCAAGCTCTTTTTGAGGGATCTCGTCTGCTCGTTTATCTTCCGAATAGGTCGCGTGATGACGAGAATCTCGACGCGAGGAATTCCTGCCTTTTGCGTTTCATAAAACGCCTGCAAGAGCCAGCGCTGTTGCCGAACGGAAAGACTGATCCAGGGAGAGCAGATGTAAACGCGCCCAAAATCGGGTCGCGCGTAGAGGTCATGAATGAAGCGATGGGTGATGTTTCGTGTTAGCAGCTCGTAGGGACGAACGCCAGGAAACAAAGAAGAGAGGTCCTGTATCACCTCGGAGAGGTCTCTCCCATTAATCGCATCCGTGAGCAAGAGAAGCTTCTTTCCCATCGTGGTGAGGCTGAACCTCCCTGTTGCGGAAGCCTCGAGAAAGAACCCTGCATTCGCCAGCTTAGAGAACTCCTCCGTGGTACCGCTTGCTCCATAAGTTGCGAGGAGCCCCTCTATGTCCCTCGCCGAGTAGTAGTCAGGGCGCTCGCCCACGGACTGAAGCGTTCGGAAGACTCCAGGGGAGCCCAGTATCTCGATCGCCGGTGTAATCATTCAGTCTCTGCAAGGAGACCTGATGTAATAATGTTAACTGTACGAGGGTTCTGGTACATTCCGGGTGGTGAAGAGGGTTTGAATCCAGCGTGTTACAAGTCGGGTGCTGGCGACATAGCTAGACGGCCCCACCTAATCTGCCAGAGCCCAGAACCCCTTCTGCCATCAGGTATATGATTGCATGGTCTCCAGCATGAATAGAATCGGGAACAGGATTGGATTTCCTGGCGAACGCCATTCTCTGCGGTTCTCGAGGTAAGACCAGGTTCTGCGCGAAGTGATTAGAAGCCAATGAGCGGATTCGGCACGCTGATCATTCGGCACCCAATTCGTGTTAATCACATCACCGATATGACATGTAAACCTTATCTCTTTCTCTCTGCTTGAAGTTGGTCCCAGATTCAGTCCCTGTACCTGAAAGCTGCTATCCGCCGTTCAGAGCGCGTGTGCCCAACTGTCTTCGTTCAATCCGAATACGGTCATCCCCTTTGTTTCGAGATTCGTTCATTCTCGGATCTTCGGAGGATAATACGCACCGATTATCATCCAGATAGGCCATCTGCTATGAGTCCCCATGAAGAAATGAAGGTTCTTCTCCTTGAAATCTTCATAGTATCTCTGCCTGAGTTTTTGCCAAAGTATTTCCTTCTCAAGGTAGATGTCGCTCCATGAACGGAACGATTCGAAGACTTCCCAATCCTCGATGCTAATATCATGAATCCTCGTGCAGTCAGGAGAACAATGGAACTTGTAGTAGAAGATGTGGGGTATCTTATCAAGCAGAGTCCTGCTTCCACCAAATAGAGTCTTCTGGATAAGCATCGATCTTTCAATTTCAATTTCTTCAATCGGCTTCTTGGAGTAGAAATCGAGCAAATCCTGAATCTTAATCAAACCCAAGGAGGATTTGTCCTGGGAAAATCTGGATTCGAGGTCTTCAAGTGATGAGCTAACTAATGGTAATACGATCTTTGATCTTTGATCCCAGGGAGTCTTGCCACTTATTCCCGTTAATGACTCATCAATTTTCTTGATCATGCACTTACCGAATTCGGTCTTGACTTTGTAACTATCTTTCCTATGCTGATAATCATCAACCTTTGCACATTTGGCATCAACCCAGGTGTATTTCCTTATCCGGTCCTTTCCCCTGAAGAGCTCGAATGGCACAGGATACAATCTGATGAATTCTCCATTATCAGTAATTCCTGCAAGACAGACGATTTCACCGTAAGCTTTGCTGACTTCAGGATACGCCTTCACGGTCACAAGAACTCTCTTTGTCTCCCATTGCAAAGATGAACCACCGAGATGCTATCTCCTTTCAACCTATTTTCAATTATCGACCGGTGGCACTTGGTATAATCATCTTCGAAGCACATCATTGCTGATCGTTTGTGATTGAGTAGTGCCATCAGAATCTCGTACGAATCAAGATTTTCTTCAAGGCGCTTGGAGAACAGGTCAAACAGCTTACCTATGTCGCCAGTCTCTTTGTATTCCTTCCTCGACTCCTGATCTGTACCAAGCTGGGGAATGTGGATGTACATCATTCCTATTCGACTCAGGGCGTCCTTCAAAGGGCTTTTGGAGAAGCCAGCCTTGAAACTGAAAGCGTTCTTCCTGACATCTATGAGCTGCTTGACCTTGTTCGTCGAAAGGTAATTGAGGAATTCTTCGAGTGTCTTTCCCTCATACCCTATCGAATATGCAGTAGGTCCGCGCTCTTGCCTCTTCTCTGGTTCAAGGATTATCTTGCTACCCTCGGAAGTCACTGCTAGTCTGTCACCCTTCCTCAACCCGTTAGCCCGAACAATTTCTTTGGGGATCGTGATTCGATAGCTTCTCAGGTTTGAGATTATTGATGCTGAATAATGGTCAGGCATGCTAGAGGTATCGACGTCCAAATATTAACGTCTTATGCATACCAGATGCAGTACTCCTTGGAGTACTCCACTAAGGCAACCGCCAGTAGATTTGTGTCCCCTTCCTCTGTCTGATCAGACCAATGTCTTTCTCAAGAGCCCGAACCCAATCGTGAAATGGTCGTGCTTGTTTCAGCCCTTGCTTCTCTCTGAGTTGCCCCCAGGTTAACCCTTCTCGTTCTCCCTTCAGCCCTTCATGTACCGCTTTCTTGAATTCTTCGTAATTTTGCTTCTCTGGCTGCTCCACTTCCTCACCGTCCATTTCCTTCCTGAGTATCAAAAGCTCCCCCTGGGCTTCTGCGTCAAGCTCGATCCCCTCACCCCATCCGAGTTTCGACACAATAGCCCCTGGGAGCGTAATCACCCACTTCTCGTAGCTTCTGCCACCCACACGTCGACTTGTCTGCTTCTGCAACCTCATTGGTCGGGAATCTCCTTTTCGGTTTAAGTAATTTTAGGTACCCAATTCCTTAAATATATGTGTGTATATTATGGTACTTAGGTGCCTAACACGAATAATGAAGAATGCGCTTTCCGGGAACATGACCCGCTTCCGCCAGATGACATGATAGATGCCCAATTGCCGAAGACTTCGTATCCACAGGATTGGCCTGCCTATAACGAGGCGCAGACGAACGAGAAGCTGCTCTTTCTTCAACTCCTTGGCGAATTGACTGCACAGGTGCCTGTGCAGGAAAGGACAGGAGCAGGAAGGCCTCCTGCGGACTTTGGCGAGATGATCTTCGCATGCTGCCTCAAGATCTACCTCACCTTCTCATCGAGGAGGGCTGTATCCGACCTGAAGATGGCGCAACAGCTCGAGTACATAGGTCACACACCTCACTTCAACACGATCCTAAAGTATCTGAATGACCCGAAGCTGACCGGGATGCTCATCAGACTCATTGAGTTCTCGGCAATCCCCCTGAAACAGCTCGAGGACAAGTTTGCAGTCGACTCGACAGGGTTCTCAACCTCTGTATACAGTCGCTGGTACGGACTGACTCAAGGGTCTGAAGAGAGGAGACAATGGAAGAAAGCGCATGTCATGACTGGTGTCCGGACCAATGTCATCTGCAGCATCGAGGTCACGGATGGAAGCGCCCACGATATGACCATGTTTTCCAAGCTCGTTGAGAGTACATCGAAACGTTTTCAGATGAAGGAAGTCTCGGCGGACAAAGGGTATTGCTCACGGGAAGCTATGACGATTGTAAGCGAGCATGGTGCAGTACCATACATCGCTTTCAAGAAGAATTCAACAATCAAATCCAAGACCGCCGGGATTTGGAGGACTATGTTCCAGTACTTCAGAGATCACAGAGAGGATTTCCTGTCACACTATCACCTTAGATCCAATGTTGAGTCCGTATTCAGCATGATGAAGCGGAAGCAGGGCTTGCATCTACGGTCGAAGAACGACATCGCCCAAATCAACGAGGTACTCTGCAAGGCGTTGGTGCACAACGTCTGCGTACTTATCCAAGAGATGTTCGAATCTGGAATCAAGATCGATTTCGAGGCTCTGGCGGAGGACGAATTAATGTGCAAAACGCTCCCATGAGGAATTGATGTGCAAAGCCTACTATGTCGACCACCCTGGATTCATGCATCTGGAAGTGTTATCGCCTGCCGTAAACATTTAAATATGGAATCGCCTGATAGGTCCTCCGAGACCCATGGCGAAGAACAAGAAAGGCGAAGGATTCC